>Ga0126373_10001229_pt1 | contig 18013 bp, 18 predicted proteins | sample PanSoiMetPlot_11_FD_92545 | JGI IMG/M metagenome (GOLD analysis project Ga0126373, IMG submission 92545) | Tropical forest soil microbial communities from Panama - MetaG Plot_11 | ecosystem: Environmental > Terrestrial > Soil > Tropical forest > Bulk soil | place: Panama | collected 2016-02-17 | reverse complement strand
TTGGTCCGGTAGGTGATCGCCCCGCCTTCCTCCAAGTGAATGTCCTGCTTGACGACCTCGGCCACCCGAAGATCGCGGAGCGTCCCGGCCGCAGTCCTAATCGCCTCCGCGGCCGCGTCCTCCCACGACGTGCTGCTTGTGCCGATGATCTCGGTCACCCGGTAGACGCTCATGCTGTTCTCCTTTGAGAATTGCGACCCAGTCCGGGCTGTTCCGGCCAGCCTGTCACAGCGCCGCCTCGCCAATTCACCTATCGCCGCAAGTGACGCGCGCGCAGATAGCCGATGCAGCTGCCTGAGGGGGTGCGAGGGTAGACATGGCTGGGGTCGCCGGTGTCGAGGGCCGCGATGGCGCTGCCTTGGGAGAGTGGGCCGTGGCTGCCCTTGAGCGCGATTTCGCGGCCGTGACGTGGCCGTCGCGGAGCTTGAAGCTGGCGCCCCACCAGCAGGTGCTTCCCTAGTAGACCTGGGTTGCCGCAATGAAGTACCCCGCGGTGCCGTGTTCGCGGGCGGCAGGTAGTTTGCGGGCAGCGTCGCATTAGTTGGCCGCGTCCGATGGCCCTACCGTTTCGGTAGCGTTGCCAGAGCGTCTGGAGGCCCGGCGTCATTGCAGCACGGGCCCGCGCAAAGTTTCACGTAACGGCCGGGGGTCATGCCGAATGCGGCTTTGAATGTCCGGGTGAAGTGGGACTGGTCGGCGAACCCGGCCTCGACCGCGGTTTCTGCTAGTGGCCGCGCATCGCGCAGCCAGCACCGGGCCATATCGAGGCGTCGCATGACTGAATATCGGTACGGGCTGGTCCCGTAGACAGCACGAAATTGGCGGGCGAACTGGTAGCGGTCGAGGCCGGTGACCGCCTCGATGTCGCTCGAGTTCACGACGGTCAGCCGGCTGCGCAGGAAGTCGCGGCCACGCTCAACGGCGCGCAGGTCCACCCGGTAGCGCAGAGCGCTGGTGCGGCTTGCTGCGCTGGCGCGTAGCACGCCTCCCGCCAGCTGCAGCATCAGATAGTCGATTGCCAGCGGCTCGGATGCATGCGCGAACGCGGTGCGTACAACGCGCGCGAGGACCGGGTCGTCCGTCACCGGGGACGCGAACGGCAGCGGCGCTGACCGCCCTGTGAGGGCTGACAGGACGGAGGCGATCTTGTCCGGAGCGACGTAGATCTGGCGGTAGCCGAAAAAACCCGAGCCGTCCGCCCGGCCGTCGTGCGGCTCGTCGGGATGCAGAACGAAGACTTGTCCCGGCAGGCTGCGCTCAACCGTGCCGCGGTAGGCGAACGCCTGGATCCCTTCCTCGGTGACGCCGATCGCGTAGACGTCGTGCTGGTGTCGGCTGAACGGGCGGCCACGGAGTCGGGCGCGGAAGAGTTCCAACCCATCCGCCGGCCGCGTGGCATCAACCCACTCCCGTGGGTCGCACGGACGTTCAAGACCAGCGGTGGCCGCATCACCCAGGCTGGGGCCCATGAGCTCAAACTACGGAGCTGCGCGTGCCAATCACAAATGACTCCGCTCGGCTGATCGCGTTCGTGACGTTCTCGGCTGTCGTAGCCGGAACCCCCGGTCCCGGCAATGCGCTGCTGGCCGCGGCTGGTGCGAGGGTCGGATTCCGGCGAGGTCTGCCGAGCCTGCTAGGGCAGGTGATGGGAATGGGCGCGATGCTGTTCGCCCTCACCCTGGGACTAGGCGGCGTGCTCCTTGCTCACCCTCTGGCGCTGCAGGTCCTGCGGTGGAGCGGGGCAGCGATGCTGTTCTGGATGGCCTGGCGGATCGCGGCCGCCGGACATGCCGGGCAGGCCACAAACGCACCAGCTGGATTCCTCGGCATGGCAGCCTTCCAGTGGGTCAACCCCAAAGGATGGCTGGTCAGCGCGGCGGCCATCGCCACCTTCCTCGACCGGCGGTCCGGCGGCGCCCTGGCCCAGGCCGCCCTCTTCGCGACCGTGTTTACTCTGATTGCCCTCCCCGCCTGCTTGCCCTGGCTGGCCTTCGGCGCCGCGCTCCAGCGCTTCATTCGAGCTCCACGCGCCCAGCACGTCGTCAACGCTGCCATGGCGGCTCTGCTGGCCGCGTCGGCGATCCTGCTGGTCTGGACTCACTTTTGACCACACGCGAGAGACTCCTCATCTCCTAGCGCATTACCGCCGGTCCGCCGCAGTGCCTTGCAGTGCCACGGTGGGCCCGCCGATGGCCACCGTGCTTTGAGCGCTCTTCTCACCGGTTCGGGCAGTAGCGCTGCTTGTCGGCCTCGCGTCGCATACGCGCTGCGCACGTCGTAGCTGGCCCCGCCCCAGTAACGTTGGGGCAGCGCCTGCTTGAGTACGCCGCCTGTCACGGGCGACACTTGTTTGGAACCTGGCGTGACGTCGCACAGGCCAAGCGAAAGATCTCTAGTTCCCGCCGACGCCTCGTGTCGTCATTGCGAACAAGAAGAACGCTCCTGCGAGACAGTACAGCGGCCAAGAGTGGACATGCGTGACGCCGCACATGACGAGCGCGACGATGAGCACCAACCCGACGATCGGGCGCGGCCGACTCATGCATGCAGGATCGGCCTGAGCGCTGCAGTCCGTCAATAACCCCTGGCTACCGGCTGGGTCTGACGGTGAGCCGCTCAACTCGTCGGGCAGTAATGAATACACGGGTCGATGAGGATGAACAGCGCGATGGCGCTGATCACCAGCGAGAAGGCCGTCAGCTAGTTTGCCAGACCCTAGCGCCGACCCGGTCTTTACGTGGCCGCGTAGCGCGAAGGCGGCGGCGAATGACACCACGCCGAAGGCAGCGCAGGCCCACATGGCGAGATGCGGTATTCCGGGCGCGACTGCTGGAGCATCCCCTGACCGAGGACGTCATGGAGGACCGCCGTGCTGCGCTAAGACGACCAGCTGTCCCGGGCGGCCAGCGGGGACTTGTAGAGCGTCGAGACTTTCTCCCCGGCGAGCCAGTCCTCCAGCCGCGTGGCCTCAGCCTGAAGCGCGGCCTGACCGGCCGACCCCAGGTCCCTGGGCACGATCAGCGCGATGTGTCCGGCGTCATCCTGCACGTAGGCGCCAACGATCTGCCCGTCCCACCAGGCGGTGGTGCCGCAGTTCCCGGAACCGTCGAAGATCGCCGAATAGAAGTCCGGATCCAGGTAGAAGTCGCGCTCCTTCCAGCCCATCGTCGTGGGATCCAGCGCAGGCAGCAGCGCTGCCCACGGCTCGGCCGGCAGCTCGGGGTCCACGTCATCGGGCAGCACCCATCCGCTCTGGTCCCGCTCCAGCCGCACCTGCACCGCGTTAAGGTCCGCCAGAGCCTGCCGCATCACGCCCTTCGGTGCGCCGAACCACCACACCAGGTCCACTTCAGTTACCGGGCCGAAGGTGCGCAGGTAGGGCGCGGCAAGTTCCGCGTATCCCTCCCGCATCTCACACTTGCGAATCGGACCGCCGAGCCAGTCGTCCATCCGGGTCCACAGCGGCCGGGATATCCGCCAGTGCCCGGCGTTGCGGCCGCGTACCACGTCGCCGGTCGCCGACAGCCACGCCAGCACCCGCGGCGCCAGGTGCAGCACCTGGCCGTAGGGCTTGTCCCCATACCAGGACACCTGTCCGGCCAGCTCAGCCAGGCCTACCCGCAGCTCCGTGGCGGTCAGTTCGGCCCCGCCGGCCAGCCGACGCAGCACCGCCGCCCGGGCGCTGGCCAGCCAGCTCGCGCCTTCAGCCGCGACGTGACTGCGCTCGACGTCCTTGACCAGCCTCCCGTACTCCTGCTCGGCAACCCGAGCAGAAGGACCGCTCACCGCCGCTCGCAGCAGGTCCCGCGGGAACACGAACAGCGTGCGCCGCATCGCGAGCTGCTTGACCAGCGACTTCGAATCGAACAGCGCGCCGTCTAGGTCCTCACGCATGAACCACTCGACACGGGCGAACAACGACAGGTACGGCGTGGCCGGCTCGGTAGCGTGCAACACCGTCATCGCCCGGGTCGCCGCAAGCGGGTCCAACACCCGATGCTGCGGCGCGAGCACGTGCCGCCTAGCCAATCGAGCCCGGCGCTCCGCGTCAACAATCAGTCGCACAGCGTTCTCTGTTCTTCGTGCTTCGTAGTGCGGGTCACTCCTCGAAGTCATACCAATAAGCACCGACAGCAGGCCGGCTGGAAGATGACACCAGCTCGCGAGGAACCTGACCCACGGGGGCCGCGGGTTCAATTCCCGGCGTCCCGAGTGAGGTCTCGCAGTTGACGCAGGCGCCTGCGAGCCGAGCAAACACATTTCTCCTGTTGCCCGGAATATCGAGTTCCGTTTCATCACGTCATGGTCAAGTGCGCCGGCGCGGCCGTGCGATGGACCTTGCGCGGCATCCTGGTCCGACTGTGTGTCAGCCGATCGTCTCGCTGATCGCCTGGAGGACCTGGCCGGGTTCGGTCCGAGCGGTGTAGTCGAGGTGCACATCGATCCATCGGATGATGCCGTCTGCGTCGGCGATGACGACGGTGGGCATGGGCAGTCCGGTGGTCCCGTCCGCGTTGACCTGGGTGATGTCCAGGCCTAGCTGGAGCTGGGCGGCGCGGGTGCCGTCGCTGGGTGCGGTCAGGATGCCGAGCTTTCCGGCGATCTGGTTGCCCGGATCGGATAGCACTCTGAAAGTCAGCTCCTTCGACTGCTTCGTGGACAGCGATCCGTCTGGCGCCTGCGGGCTGATGGCGACCATGCCGATGCTGCGGTCGGCCAGCGCGGGCACGAGCTGTGCCTGGTAGGTGCGCAATGCGATGTTGCAGTACGGGCACCAGCCGCCGCGGTAGAACACGATGACGGCGGGCTTGCCGTCCAAGTTCTGGGTGAGCGTGGTCGGTTGGCCGCCGACGTCGAGCAGCTCGCCGTCCGGCAGCTGGATGCCGGGCTCTGCTACGCCGGACGGGTTGCCGGCTGCGGCCAGGTCGCGCTGCTCGGTGGCGAACGCCTCGGCGACCTCGGGGGGCAGCTGGCCGGACGAGGCCTGGTGATGGCTGGCTACCTGCTCGGCGATCGTAGGTGTAGTGGTCACGGGTTGACCTCCTAGCTCAAGACTGGGTTGTACGATCCAGAATTACGGACAGAATTGGAATGTACAATCCATAACTGGTATCGTGAGCTCATGGCGAGCAACCCCAGCGGAGTGCGGGCGGAAGGCGCTCTTACCCGCAAGGGCGTGCAGACTCGGCAGCGGATCGTGGCGGCAGCTGCAGACCTCATCCTGCAACAGGGCGTCGCCGGTACCACCCTGGATGACGTTCGGGCCGAGGCCGGGGTGAGCAGCTCGCAGATCTACCACTACTTCGCCGACAAGGAGGCGCTTGTCCGCTCCGTGGTCGACTACCGCGCCCAGACTGTGGTCGGTGACATCCACGAACGGATGCTGGCCGCGATCGAGGATATCGACGGCCTCCGGGCGTGGCGGGACAAGATCGTCTCCGTTCAGGAAGACGCAGGCTGCCAGGGCGGCTGCCCGCTCGGATCGCTCGGCAGCGAACTCGCCGAGCTCGACCATGTTGCCCGGGGCGACGTCGCCGCAGGATGCCGTCGCTGGGAAGCAGCCATCAGGGCCTGCCTGCAAGGCATGCGCGACCGGGGCCAGCTCGTCCCGTCCGCAGACCCCGGCCAGCTCGCCACCGCCATGCTCGCCGCGCTGCAAGGCGGTCTGCTCCTCGCCCAGATCGAACGCAGCGTGCGGCCGCTGGCCGCCGCTCTCGACGTGATGATCTCCCTCACCGAGTCATTGGCGCCACGGCAGCCATTCGACGATCCAGCTGGCCAAAGGGGCTAGCAGGCAGGTACCAGCGCAGTGCGGCAGCGCGATCGGGCCAGGCGTTGCCGCACGCGTAAGTGCTAGTGCCGTTGTTGAACTGCGAGCGGGCGGTCTATGCCCGCCCCTGCGGCGGAAACTATCGGTAACAAGCTCCGGACTCCGGCCTCGCTCAGCCCTTGACGCCGGTCAGACAATCAGCGGGCGCGCTGGGAAGGGTGCGGTCGAGGGCCGGTCCCGCACGCGCCGAGATGTTCGCAAGCTCCTGCGCCTCATTTCGCCAGCGAGGTGCGCGCATAGAGGTAGCCACGCAGCTGCGCCGGGTAGGTTCTGGCGATGGCACAGGAGAATCCAGCGCGCGCTGGCCCGATCGTTGACTGCAATGTGCATTTGTGGGATCAGGGTGACAACCCGGTCTTTTGGCTGTCTGACCGCAGCCTGGTGCGGGACATGCTTGGCGATTACGGCAGCCTGCCCGACACCTATGCGTTGCCCGACTACCAGCGGGAAACGGCCGGCTATGACGTGCGCGGCGTTATCTGGTCGGACGCCGGCGCGGCCGATCCGCTGGCGGCGGCCGAGTGGGTCAGCGCGCAGCAGGGCAGGGCGACATCGATCATCGCGCTCGTCACGCTGGGCGACCCGGCGGCCGCCGAGTTCGCTGACCTGGTCAATAGCTCCGCGCAGCAGCCACTTATCCGCAGCGTCCGGATACGGATCGTGCCGGAACTGTCCGGATCAGCCGACGGGAGTGACCTTCTCAACAACCGGCGAGCCAGGCAGAACCTGATGCTTCTCGCCCGCACCGGCCTGGTTGCGACCGTCGAGGCGGCCTCGACGCAGCTGCCTACCGTGGCCCGGCTCGCAGCTCAGTTCCCCGACCTGAAGATCGTCATCGACCACTTCGGCTGGCCCGGCCCGGGAACGGGGGGGATCGCCAATCACATCCGCGGTCTCGCCAGTCTCGCGGCCGCCGACAACGTGGCGACCAGGATCGACGCCATCGGTACTATCTTCGGCGACTGGACCCTCCCCCAGATACGCCCGTGGCTGCTTGAGGTGACGAGCACATTCGGCCCGCAGCGGTGCATGCTCGGCTCCGACCTGCCGATCGAGAACCTGCGATCGGGGTTCGGACCTCTGTACAGCGCCTACGATGCGATCTTCTCCGGATTCTCTGACGACGAGCGGGCAATGTTGTTCCACCGCACAGCCGAGCGCTGGTACGCCTACGGCGACCGCTGACGATTACCCGGCGCTGGACTCAGTCGCTCGCTTCCGACGCGAACACTGAAGCCGCCCATAACCGCCACATGCAGCGTGACGCGAGCGGCTGCCGCATCTACGGTGCGTTCGCGTGTCATACGTGGAGTCTCGGGCACAAGGTTGCGCTTGCCATTCCCGCGTACCCGCGGCAGCGGCGCGTCCAGACCGCCCGTTCCCACGCATGACGCGGGACTCCGGACCCTCGAATGAAAGACCGGCATCGCTCGTAGGCACCGCCCGGAGGGCAGCGCGCTTCGGTGGCCGGCTCCAGCGGGCCGCGCGATCACTTGGACGTGCGGCGCAAATGGCAGATTCGGCCTCGGCGGCAGGCGTCCAGACCATTATGCCCGATCTATCGATAGATCTATGCTTATGGCATGGTCCGCTGTGAGGAGGCGCGGTGGTACACCTGGTACACGCGCCTGGGCACCTTGGTCGCAACCGGGGGCGGCGCAGTCATGCTCCTGGGCGCCGCCCTGGCGCATGAATCGGCATCTATCCCGTTGCTGGTCATCGGCGGAGCCTGGCTGGCGATGGGCGTCGGCTGGCTGATCAGCACCCGGCGCGCTGCCCGGGAGATCGTCATCGACGGAAACGTGGTCCGCTTCATCTCGCCGAGGGGGCACGTGGACGTCGACGCCGACGACATCGTCGAAATCGGGTACCCCCGAACAGATATCAACCGCATGGGCATGTTGTCAGTCCGCACCTCGACTCATGGCACCATCAAGGCGGTGCCCCGGCTCATCGGCCTGATGGACGTGTTAGTCGAACTCCGCCGCCTCAACCCCCACGTCTCGTTCCGCAACATGTGATCAGAGAGCGGTCGGCCCAGCTGCCAGCCGACGGATCCGCTAGGTCTCGGTGTGGAATCCGCCGCGGTGTCACGCATGAGGCCACGCCGGGCGGTCTCCAGCCACACTGAAAAGCCGAACACACGCGACCGGGAGTCACAGCTTAGGTGTCGTCGATCGCTCCCATAGCACGATTTACCGGCGGGCAGCAGCTCGCAGTTCGCAAAGGTCCGTGACAACCTCATCGAATGCCGCTGCCGCCGTCATTGGCCGATGCGGCCGTCAATCCGTTCCCGCAACAGCTGACTCCAGCCCCGCGCCAAGGCTGACCAGGGCGGAGAGCCTTGGAGGTACCGGGCGACGGCGTGCTCACCCACTCGCTTGATTGGAGTCAGGGTCATATTGCCCGTTGCGGTAACCTGCGTGCGGTGGATGTTACGTTCACATTCGAGCTGACTCCGGCCGAAGCTCGCCGAGTTATGCGCTCCCGCTACTGGGCCCTCGCCTGGCCGGCGTTCGTCGGGCTGCCCGCCGGGCTTGTAGGTCTGGGCCTGCTGCTTCCCCGGCTTGAGCCGGGCACGGCGACTGGCTGGGCCGAGATCCTACTGCTGGGCGGCCTGGTCACGCTGGCGCTTCCCTGGCTTGCCGCCGTGGGCAAGGTCATCGCATGGCGGCGTCAAGTCCGCGGCACGCCCCGGCCGGCGTCGTTGAGCATGACCGACGAGCGGGTACGGGTGGAGCGCGACGGCATGGTCGCTGAATACGCCTGGCGGCACGTCAGGAAGGCAACCGAGGCGGCGGACTGTCACCTGATCTGGCTGCGGGCCGACGGCTTCATCATCGCCCTACCCAAACGCGCAATCCCGCCGGATCTGCGGCTCGAAGTCGCTGAGTTCCTGCGTCAGCTTGGCACGGCGGCCTCGAGGCATGCGACGAGTAATTGAGTCAGGCGATCAGACACGCACGATCATTTGGCCGGGGTGCCAGCCAGCGCTATCGCGCCACCAGTGCTGGTAGATGCCATCCTCGCGCTCGACGATGATCTCAAGGTCCGTGGCGAAGGTCGACTGGATGAGGCTGATCACCCGGCGCCCTCCCGCGCCGAACACCGCTGATCGCACCCACGGACCTGGGTTTGCGTTGTAGCGCCACCAGTGCTCGATCGTGCCGCGGACGGCGACGCACAACTCGAAGTCGCCCACGCCGATCTCGTCGTGCTCGCCGTATGTCCCCTCTATAAGGCAAGGAGCGCTATGGGCGCCGGCGCCAAAGATGGTGACCTCCGTCCAACCTGACGCGTCGAGCCGGTAGTGGTGCAAATGCCCATCCGTCTGCGCGCACACGTAGTGAAGTTCACCGCTCCCGTTCTCTGGCACGCAGACCCGGCCGAGCTTGGATTGGACCAACCCTGGCCCGCCTGCTGCCACGTTGATCGCAACGATGCCACGCTCGTACCAAGTTCCGGCCGACACGGTCCACGGAGAGCTCACCGCAGAGCAGAGAGTCTCCTGCTGCGGTTAGTAATGGACGCGGCCCAACCCATCGTGTTGCGCCGTAAACCAGTGAGGCCGGATCATTCTTGAATGTCGGCTGATAGTCCGCCCGGAGTGCGCGGTAGGGCGTTCGAGATACGGCTGCTCGGCCCGGTGCGGGCAGTCAGGTTTGGTCGTGAGCTGGCGCTGGGTGGGTCAGCCAAGCGAGCACTTCTGGCGCTGCTGGTCATGCGCGCGGGCCAGGTGGTCCCTGCCGGGCGACTGATGGACGAGCTGTGGCGCGGAAGCCCGCCAGCGGGCGCAGCCACGACGCTACGTTCCTACACGTCACGTCTGCGGTCGGTACTGGGCGAGGATGTCGTCCTCGAAGGGCGTGGCGGTGGATATGTGATCGACGTTCAGCCGGACGACGTCGATGCGAACCGATTTGAGCGTTTAGTGGCAGTCGGTGGGGCCGCACTCGACGTCGGTCAGAATGCAGCAGCGGCTGGCCGATTCACCGAGGCGCTGAGCTTGTGGCGTGGTCCGGCGTTGACCGACGTGTGTCATGTGGAGCCGCTGGCCTTGGAGACTGCAAGGCTGGAGGAGTTGCGGCTGGCCGCAGTCGAAGGCCGGATCGAGGCAGACATCGCTCTAGGGCGGCACGCTAACGTGATCGGCGAGCTTGAGCGGCTCGTGGCAGAATTCCCGCTGCGCGAGCGATTCTGGCGACTACTCGTTCTCTCGCTGTACCGGGACGAGCGGCAGGCTGACGCGCTGGCCGCTTACCGGCGCGCGCACTCCATGCTCACCGCCGAGCTAGGGATAGTGCCGGGAGAAGAGCTGCGGCGGCTAGAGCAGGCGGTGTTGCGCCAGGATGTCCCGACAGCCCGGCCTGCTCCGCGGCACAATCTCCCGGCGCAGCTCGGCAGCTTCCGCGGCCGCAGCCGCGATGTGGCCAGGCTAGAGCGGCTACTCAGTGAAGCCAGGCTGATAACTCTGACCGGTCCGGGCGGGGTCGGGAAGACTCGGCTGGCCATCGAAACCGCCACGCGGGCGATTGAGTTGTTCCCGGACGGAACGTGGCTGGCGGAATTGGCTGGGATAACAGAGCCTGAGCTGGTCGCGACTCAAGTGATGGAGGCCGTTGGGGTCAGGCAGGAAGCCGACCTTCCGGTAATGGAGGCCTTGAGCTTCCGAGTGGGATCGGCCGCAATGCTCTTGGTGCTCGACAACTGCGAGCATGTGTTAGACGCCGCCGCCGGCCTCGCTCGCGAGCTGCTGAGCAGCTCGCAGGGGTTGCGCGTACTGGCAACGAGCCGTGAGGCCCTGGGATTGCCAGGGGAAGTCACATTCCAGCTCACGCCGCTCGATGTGCCGGAAGACGACACAGACGCGGCGGCCGCCGCCGCATCAGCCGTACAGCTGTTTCTGGACCGCGCCTCAGCGGCTCGCGGAGGCGCCCCTATCGACGGCGGGTCGGTGGCCGTAGCTGGGCGGATCTGCCGCAAGCTCGATGGCTTGCCGCTGGCGATCGAACTCGCTGCCGCTCGGATGGGAACTCTGTCCCCCACCGAGATCGAAGCGCATCTGACGGACCTGTTTCGGTTCCTGGCCTACCGCAGGCGGCCCGCCGAGTTGCGCCACCATGCGCTCCAAGCCGCGATGGACTGGAGCTATGAATTGTTGTCAGCCGAAGAAAAGCGCATGCTGCAGGAGCTGTCGGTGTTCGCCGGGAGCTTTGGGCTGGCATCGCTCGCCGACGTCAGCGCCGGCGGCGACGGGGCGGTCGCGCTGGAGGCCATCGACCGGCTTGCTGGCAAGTCGCTGGTCACCGCTGAGATTTCCGAAGATGAGACCCGTTACCGGCTTCTTGAGACTGTCCGCCAATATGCTGCGGACCGGCTCGCAGCAACCGGGGGTGGTTCGGCAGCCAGACAACGGCATCTGTTGGCATTCCTTCACCTGGCCGAACGCGAACGCAGGCCGTCCGCTCTGTCACGGGATCACGACAACTTCCGGGGCGCGCTGGAATGGGGGCTGACACCGGACAGTCAGCGCAGTCAGGATGGCTATGCGGGTTCGCGGCTAGCTCTTGCGCTCTCGGAGTTCTGGCTCGGATGCGGGCTGCTTGCCGAAGGCCAGGGCTGGCTGGAACGCGCACTCGCCTCGGCCCTGTCCAATCAGGTCTTGCGAGCCGACCTGCTGCGGGCCCTCGGGACGGCACTCTACGAGGCTGGCGACTTGGGCCGAGCCCAAGCTGTGCTGTCCGACGGCCTGGCGTTGGCCACATCGGCGAATTTGCCCGCAGTGCAAGCACGGATCAACGTCATGCTTGCAGATATCCGCAACATGCTTGGCGTGAGTAGTAATGCTCAGGCCCTGGCGGAATGCGAGGCATCTGGGGCCATCCTGGCCACCGCAGACAATCTCGATGGCATGGCCGAGGCGTGGACGCTGGCAGGCAGGCTGCGGTTCTGGCTGGACGACGCGTCTGCCGCCAGAGAAGCCCTGGAGCGCGCGATCTCATGCGCCCGCCGAAGCGGCCACCGCCGAGTCCAGATGCGCGCTAGCCACTGGCTTGCGGTGACCTTTCACGCGCTGCCAATCCCGGCCGATATAGCGATCACCCGCATCGACGAACTGCTCTCTGAAACCGACGGCGATCCATGGGCCGAAGCGGATCTGCTCAAGCCGTTGTGCATGCTGTATGCCTACGTCGGTCGCGCTGACGCCGCCCGCGCGGCCCTGGCCCGCTGCCGCGCGATATTCACCGGCTTCGGGGCGAAATTCGCGCTGGCTGAAAGCGGACTCCCCGCTGGTCTCATGGAGTGGGCTCTCGGCTACCCGGCAGCGGCCGAACTCCACTTGCGCGAAGCGGCTGCCGCGCTGAGTGCCATGGGCGAGCGAAGGTACCTCGTCGACGTCACGATCCTGCTCGCCGAGGCGCTCTATGCCCAGGGCCGCTTTGACGAAGCGCAAGCAAAGGTCAATGAGGCGCGCGCAGCGAACCTGCCAGACGCTAACGGCGGGACTGCATTGCTGAACATCGCGGCGAAGCTGTTCGCCCAGCGTGGCGACTTCGCCGAAGCCAACAGGTTCGTGACCGAAGCAGAAACGCTCATCAAGCCAACGTCCTGGGCAAAAGATCAGGCCGAGGTGCTCGAGACCAAGGCTGAAGTGTCCCGGCTCGCCGGGGCGGCGGACCAGGCCGCTGAAAGCCTGCGCGCGGCGTTGCGGATCTATGAGGACCGGCGGGCCACGCAGCTCGCAGACCGGATCAAGGCTGCTCTCGCAGGTCTTGCCTCTTCTGCCGCGCGCGGCCTGGAATAACCGGCCCTGGCCCCGCAACAGGCCTGCAACAATCCGGCAACGCCGTTGGGTGAATCTCGTCATGTCCCGGGCCGACAGCCATCGTCGGCAGGAAAGGAGTACGGCCATGACGACTGAGCAGCCAACGCCCGACGCGATCATGCAACTCGGCCTTGCCTTCTGGGGGTCAAAAGCGTTGCTGAGCGCGGTGGAACTCGAGTTGTTCACTACGCTCGCGCGCGGATCCCAGACCGGCGAATCGCTGACGGGCAAGCTGGGGCTACACCCGCGGGGGATTTCCGACTGGCTGGATGCGCTGGTGTCGCTCGGCATGCTCAGACGCACCGGCGAAGAGTACGCGAACACGCCGGCGACAGACTTGTTCCTCGACCGCGCCAAGTCTTCCTATCTCGGCGGGATGCTGGAGATGGCCAACGCGCGGCTCTACCCTTTCTGGGGCTCGCTCACTGAAGCTCTGCGCACTGGCACCCCACAAAACGAGGCCAAGACCGGCGAGGACTTCTTCGCGGCTCTATACAAGGACCAAGCCCGACTCAGGCAGTTCCTGCACGCGATGACCGGGCTCAGCATGGGCGCCGCGGCTGCAATCGGCGAGACTTTTCCTTGGGATCGGTATCAGAGCGTGATCGATATCGGCGCATCCGAAGGATGTGTTCCGGTCCAGCTCGCTCAGAGCCATCCACACCTGACCGGCGGAGGCTTCGATCTGCCCGCCGCCGGACCGGCGTTCAACGACTACGTCGCCGCGCATGGGCTTGGCGACCGGCTGCGCTTCTACCCTGGCGACTTCTTCGCTGACCCGCTGCCGTCCGCCGACGTCTTGATCATGGGCCACATCCTGCATGACTGGAGCCTGGAAGAAAAGCTGACGTTGCTCAGCAGCGCTTACCGCGCGCTCCCTGACGGCGGCGCGCTTATCGTCTACGACGCGATCATCGACGACCAGCGCAGGGCTAATACTTTCGGCTTGCTCATGAGCCTGAACATGCTCATCGAAACCCACGCGGGCTTCGACTATACGGCGGCCGATTGCCGCCGCTGGCTGGCTGATATCGGATTCCGCGACAGCTATGCCCAACCGCTCGCGGGGCCGGACTCGATGGTCGTGGGCATCAAGTGAGCCGGACGGCTCGGCCATGATCGCCCGACAGCGAAGCGACCACTGAACGATGCCGACTGACCTGAGCCATACCTGACCCAAGGTCATAAGACCACATGCTGGTGTCGACCAAGCTACGAAACAGAGACCGAGATGCCAATCACCTTGCATGCAGCTAACGAAGCGTCCGAGACCCCTGAACAGTCAGCCGCACCTCTTGTCCTTGTTCCACCGCCTGGGACGACATCTAGGCGCGACCGCCGTTCGCGCCTTGCCGGCTTGCTCGCGCGAGTGCTCAAGACCAGTTACCACGACTCGCTATTCGAGCGGCCAGACCTCATCGAGAACGACTATTACCGCTTCCTCAATCAGCCTCGCGACTGACAGCCGGTGCGCAGCAATCTCGCTGTCGGCGCACTCACTCGACTCAAGGCCTTGTCACGTAAGCGGCGCAGGTGTTATCGCCGCCGTAGAGATGTTCTCGTCGAGCGCGCGGCGACCCTCACCACGCTGGACACCGCAACACAACGGTGCTCGGGGACCAGCTGGGGAGCACACGTCCCGAGCCCTACTGCACGACGGCAGTGTGGGTGCACGTCACGCACGGTGCATAGCGTGAGTGACGTGCAGGAGCGCTTAACACGCCCTAATTAAACGAACAGCCGCATCGCGGGACTTACTCATCTGCCGCCAGGCACGTTAACCGCACTGATCACCGAGTGCCGGCGGCGGTGATCTGGCTGTGGTCGCGGCAAGTCAGGAGATGGCGGCTGCGACCAGCTCGGCGATTTTCTTCTCGACCAGGGGGCTCCACTTCTGGAGCGCGAACGAAACCGGCCAGACGTCGCCGTCGTCCAGGTGGGCCGCATCCTGGAATTCCAAGGTCGAGTAGCGGGAGCCAAATTTGCCGGAGTTCTTGAATGCGACGACAACCTTGCCATCGGCGTTTGTATAGGCGGGCATCCCGTACCAGGTCTTGGGCACGAGCTCCGGACCGGCAGCCGTCACCGTCTTGTGCACGCACTCGGCGAGCATGCCATCCTCCGGCGCCATCTGTGCGATGCTGTCCAGCAACGCCTCCAGCCCCTCGGCTTTCTTGGCGCCCTTCTTGCCCTCGGCGCGTAGCTCGGCGGCGCGCGCCTTCATGGCGGCACGCTCCTCGGCGCTGAAGCCCCCGGACTCCGTCGCGAGATTTCTAGCAGGCATTGTCTGCCACCTTCCGATGCTTAGTGACCCGGCCGGATGCCGATCATCTCAACCGAGGCTAGAGTCCGCGGCCGCCTCCCCGCTTCTCGATTCCTGCTCGGCCGAGCTGGCATGCTGGGGTGCCTGCCGTCCGATGCGGCGTGCAACGCAGACTGTGCCGCCCAGCACCTGGGCTCGTGCGCTGGCCGCAGGGGTAACGCGCCGGGTCGCGCGCACCGCCACGGCCGACCATATGTTTACCCAGGGCTGGTACCGGCGACGGCTAGCCCAACCGGGCTCCGCCCAGGTCACGTTCGTCAGGGCATGGGCTATTCGGGCAGGGTCTGCGCGAGTGCTTCGAGTGCGGCGGTCCAGCTCTCCCAGTAGGGGCGACCGGGTTCAGCGGTGACGGCTGCGATGAGCTGCTGCCGAAACGGTTCCCTGTCGCCGGCGAACGCGTGCTCGACGACCGCGGCTGCCAGCGCGAACACGGTGCTTTGCCAGGGCGCGTCGAAGGCCAACTCACCGTTGCGACGGGGCAGGTCCAGGTCCGCAAGGCTCAGCGGGGTGCTCACAGCCGGGCCACGCCGATCATCGAGTCCCGGGTGACCAGGCCAGCCAGCTCCGCCTCGGTCATGCCCGCGCTTCCGGGCGGCCGCTGGGGCAAGACGAGGTAGCGCACCTCGGCCGAGGAATCCCACACGCGGATCTCGATCTCATCGGGCAGCGGGCAGCCCATCTCGGCCAGCAAGACGCGCGGCTCGCGGACCATCCGGGCCCGGTACGGGGGATCTTTATACCAGGCTGGCGGCAGGCCCAGCACTGGCCACGGATAGCACGAACACAGGGTGCACACGATCACGTTGTGCACGGCCGCGGTGTTCTCCACTACCACCATGTGATCACCCTCGGGCCCGCCGAAGCCAAACTCCGCAATCGCAGCCGTACCATCCGCCAGCAGCCGCTCCTTGTATCCGGGATCCACCCATGCCCGCGCCACCACCTTCGCCCCGTTCATCGGGCCGATTTCCGACTCATAGCGGCGGGTTACGTCCTCGATGAACCCCTCCGGCACAAGCCCCCGCTCGGTCAGCAGCGCTTCCAGCGCGGCGACCCGCTGCTCAACCGGGGACACGGGAGCCAGGTGATGGCCTTTATCGCTCACGGCCGCTCCAAGTAGCTATCCCATAGATCCACGTGCACCGCGACGCCCCACTGGCCATCCCGCCACAGGTCAGCTGCGTCGAAGCGGACTGAATAGGTTGGCTCGTAGCGGCGTGCGCTGCCATGGGCCTCGACATCGGGCACCGAGTACATGCCGTCCACCCGGACCACCACCCCTATCTTTCCCCGCACATACCGCGGGCAGCGGGTGTGGCCGGGTGGATGCCACTCCCGTACCCGGACCCGCTCACCAGCGCTGAATCGCGGCCTGCCGACATCTGGTCCGGCGTCAAAGACGGGCGGTGCGAGCACCGGGCCGCTCAGCGGAAACCGCCCACCCGCCCGCGCCTCAAGCTCGGCGCCCGTCACCAGTCCATGCTCGACAGCCAGAGTGGCGGCCCCGGTGAGCCAGTGCTCGTAATAGCTCGACGTCAGGTAGTGGCCCGGCTCCATGCGCTCGATCGAGTGCCGGAACTCGCCCCCACTGGCACCGACCGCGCCAGCCACAACCGTCAACAGCGCCCGGGCCACCGCCTCCCACCGGTGGTGAAAGGCTGGCTCGGTCGGCGAATGAGCGACCGCCCCGAAACCCTGCATGCCACCCACGTCATGGATGCCGTCCACCAGCAAAACGTTACCCGTCCGGGGAACAGCACCGAATGACTTCGACGTGACTGGCACGGCCTCGCCAATCGTCGATTTGCCGTCCACACCGGCGGCTCCACCGCGAGTTACGAACAGACTCTTCTCGTGGCTGGTGCCGGGTGGCTTTGGCAGGCTCGGTTCCGCTAGCGCCTGGCGGGTCAGCAGCCAAATTGGACGTCGGCGACGTCCTAGCAATCCCGCGCGAGGACGGCATATGGGCCGTCCTGCGGGTGAGCGCGCTTTGTCGAACCGGTCCCGGAGCCCGGACGACATTTGGCGTGGGCGCCCGTCCCTGTCACGGTCACGAGTCCCCCGACAGCAGCAGACGTCGCGGGCTTGGAGTTCGTCGCGCACGGGCTCACCGGCATCGAGATCTTTCCGCAAGCGGCGCCGAAGTCGTCACTAACACGACGCTCGCCGACGGGTCCAGCCAACCTGCGCGAAAGTCGTCCACTCCCAGGCTGACTCGCTAGATGGGTGACTGACCATCACATACGTCCTTCACAACCAGGTGGCCGGGATTGCGCGGGAGTACGCCGAACCATGGGCGCTTGCTTTCCACCGCGCACTCTCTGAGTGAGTTCAACGACCTGGCGCAGGCCGTCTTGACGTACCACCAGGCCCACTCCGAGCGCTGGGGGGAAGGCACCCGCTGAGGCCGCAGACGGTGCGCGGTGCTGATGTGCGTGCGTCCTGCCACCAGGGCGCCGAGGCGCTTCGAACGCCAACTCCGCGCACGGTCTGAGCCGCTACGACCAGGCCCTTGTGACGACACTGGCAGCACCACAGCCATGGCACGCGAGTGTCGGCACGCCGATGGATACTGGCCGCATGGCGACGTTCAAAGACCAAGACATGACCGATGCCGAATTCCGAGAATGCGACTTGTCTCGCGCCCGTCTGATCGGAGTGGTAATGCAGGATGTCGTCATCGACGGGCTGGTGAGCAACCTGGTGGTCAACGGAGTCGAGGTGTCGTCATACGTCCAAGCCGAACTTGACCGCCGGCATCCGGTGCGGCTGCTGATCCGCTCAGCCGATCCGGCCGACCTGCGGCGCGGGTTTCTGCAGCTGCGGAGCGACTGGGCGGCGACGCTCGAACGGCTCCACGGGATGCCCGAGGGTTTCGAGCACCACCGCGTCGGCGGCGAATGGTCGACGGTAGAGACCCTGCGCCATCTGGTGTTTGTGCACGACTCGTGGTTCCGACGCTGCTGCCTGGGTTCGACCGAACCATTCACCGCGATCGGATTGGCCTGAGAGTTCGTCCCTGACCAGGAGGAGC
>Ga0126373_10001227_pt1 | contig 18029 bp, 13 predicted proteins | sample PanSoiMetPlot_11_FD_92545 | JGI IMG/M metagenome (GOLD analysis project Ga0126373, IMG submission 92545) | Tropical forest soil microbial communities from Panama - MetaG Plot_11 | ecosystem: Environmental > Terrestrial > Soil > Tropical forest > Bulk soil | place: Panama | collected 2016-02-17 | reverse complement strand
GACACTAGGATGGTAGTTGAGTACACACAAGATATATATTCAGTGTATCTACACATACCTAGGATGGTAGTTGAGTACACACAAGATATGTGGTCCACAACTGTCCATCCCAATCAATACTTGGTGTGTGGGCCATTGCTGCGCATGGCAATACGAGTCTCAGTGTGATTATGCATATATCACAGTTACAGCCCTTTTTATCTGATCGTTGATATTTGTGTATAATAATTCATTGGTATCATCCAGATCTTGCAAGTATCCTTCAAAGGAGCTTGTACGACCAGTAGTTATGCCATCATTGTGCCATATGGCTCCATTCTCATCAAAGACTCTGCAAGTGAAGTGATACTGTCCTATGTAAATAATTCCTCTCAGTTTTAAGGTGTGTCTAGTGCCATCGATGGATATTTATCTCATCATGGATTGGGAGTGTTAGGGTATAAACTCCAAATCCCCATATTTTAGGTACATGTGTCAAAACATGCTCATAACTCAGTCTAGTTTCCCCACACTTGGAACATAGGCAGTTTGTGAGCTGATTTTTGTTTTGTGCTAAAAGATCATTAATATTTGCATTTAGATCCATAAAAATGTCTTCCAGATGCATGACGTTGGTAATACTAGCATATTTTGTCTTGTATAAACAGGATTTGCAGTATAAATTGATGGTTCCACATGATTTTTCATCCAGCACTGTGCTTAATACATTCATAACAGCTGCACCTTGAGTTCCCATTGGAAACATTGAAGGAGATTGAAGATGAAGATAAGTATGCATACTATCTCGAGTTTGTTCCATTATTTGGTAGTTGTTTTGTATTTTTTGAAACTCTAATGCGAGTGTATGCATAAACACATTTGTGTTTGAAAACTCGGTTGTCCATACAGCAGGTTTCATTGACCATATACGTAAAAATATAGTCAAGACAGCATCATAAGAACAACTCCAGTTCAATTTGTCCCATATAAAACCGACTGGACCTGTTTCATATGAGTCTACAGCAAATTCTGAAGTTTTTGATTTTTTTGATACATGTTCAATGGATAATGCAGGCTCCAACTTCTGTATGGACAGCTTTCGCTTTTTGCGTTTAAGGGACTCAGATTTATGCTGGGCCTGTTTTTCTTTTGTTAAATGCCATAGATCATTATCTTCAGGTTCTTTAATATGAGATTCGTGCTGTTTCCATCTTAATGCCGGATGCCAAGTCCTACTAGTGTCATGCTTTTGCCAAAGTTGATAGGATCTAATTAATGGATTTCTTAAGTCTGAATTTATATGTGTAGGAAGAGCATTATTGTATCTGAGAGTAGTAATCTCATCAAGCAGATTAAGCTCTCTGAATTCTTGTCTAAGATAGCCTGAAATACCATTTGTAATTTTCTTGGCATCAAAGCCTTGAACTATAACTGTTCCTTCTGCAGAAGCACTACGTGATAAGCAGGTATAATATGAAAGATGAGATTTACATCTTCCAAGTTCTACAACATTGTATGGTCTGGTCTTGCCTTGAGAGGCATAATCTGTCATAGAAAAATTAGGCAGAACCAAAACTTGTTGGCGGGATATTCTAAGATTGTTGTCATTTAGCATTGTGCAATTTATAGCAGTTGCTGTACGAGACATAGGAACCACATTTTCTGGAAGTCCATCTATGTGTACATTCCTTGGTGGGTTCTGTAATTTTAGAAATAAATTTTCCAATATCTGTTCACCAGATGGTCCACGAGCAGCATTCCAGCCTACTACAATTGCTTCTTGGCCTTTGGTAATACATAACTCAGTTGCATCATTATTTCTGATCATTACTGGCATACCAAGGCATAACGTTAACTTTCCTGCTACGTGGTCTGTAGATGAAGGTGGCAAATTCCAAAGTGCAGATTGAAGCTCAGGAGTAATAGATTCAATCCCAACTTTTTTTCTACGCTTGCCATGCTTTCTACCTTCTGAGATGTTTGCAGAAACGCTGTCTACTGAATAAAAAGTTGTTAAATTCTGTTTGGTGTCATCAGCAAATCTTTTGCAACCAAGTTCATTGATTCTATCTTTGTGAGAATTCCATGCAGTAATAACAGATATATTTCTGAACTTGGCATTATTTAATTTAGGTCGACCATGAGCCCGTCCTGCAATTCTGCTTTTCAAGAATATGATATCTTCAACTGTGCATGCACCATATCTCATATTATTCAATGCTATTCTAAGTCGTTCATCATTCACAGACTGACTTTTTTGTCGCATATTTTGTTTTAAAATAACAACAGTTGTAATTTGATGCCAGAGAATTTTCCCCAATGTAGTTTCTTGTGCACGCACAGTCATTCTACCAGTTTGCTTATCAGAGACATAAGAACTATATAATGCTGAACCTCCAGTAGGAGGTAACTGAGCAAAGTCACCTGCCAAGATAATATTCAATCCACCAAAAGGAACATCATGGATGTTTTTAATTTCTGCCAGCCGTGCACTAATAGAATACAATTCGTTGCATGACACCATAGAAATTTCATCTATAAAGATATATTCAACTCCTTGAAGACGAGATTTAACCTCATTGATGGTTGCAATATTACTGCTTGATGCAGACTGAGGTTCTTGTCCAATTCGAATTCCCAGCATATAGTGATATGTAGACCCATTCAATAAAGCTGCCGCTGTACCGGTTGGTGCCAATACAATAAAACGATACGATTCATTTCTTGTCTGAAACATATATGCTAATGCCTTTATCACTTGGCTTTTTCCTGTGCCACCCATACCACCCAAATACATTTTTAATTGCGGAGGCACACGAGAGGTTGCATGGTTGGCAATTATACGAAATGCCCTTTCTTGCTCTAAATTCAGTGAAAACTTATTCACCGTATCATTTATTATAATTTGTGCATCTTTTTTCTGAATCTTATAATCCTTTTTAAAATATTCCGCATCCACAACTTTGACTTCATTCCACTTTTCTATATCATTCTGAATATTATCAATGTCACAATCCATAGAAGTCCGAGACATTTTTTCAGACAATAGTTTATCCTTCAGTGATTTAATAGTATTTTTCCAGGTGGCAGCAGATTCAAAGGTGGGTGCAACAAATGAAGAAACATCTGATGTAGATAATTTATCATCACATTTATCAGTCCAGCCAGCACTACGCATAATATTCTCAGCCTCATCCATCTGATTCCTGTGTTTAAGAGCCTTTGGACCAATATCATCTGAATGAAGTGCAGTCAACTCTTCATTGAGACCAAAATGTATGCCTTCCATATCATTTATATCTTCACTAATATCTCCAAACCATCTTGAGTTTGTATCTGTTTTTGATTTTTTATTTTTCATCTGTGCAAAGTAATCATCTCTAGCATCTAAACATTCATATTTGAGATTAAAGTTTCCAAGCAATCTTTGTTGTCTTTCAGTAAAAGAATAGTTTTCAAAAGCATCATCCCAAGTTTGCTCTGCAGTTTTGAGATCTTTGCCCAGTCTCCAAGGTTTGAACATAGTCAACATTGTACAACAATAATATTCTCTATCACCTTCATCGCATCGTGGCAAAGGTCCCCCTACAAAGTTAGGCACCATATATTTCGTTTTATCAGAAATAAAATAAATTTTGTGTGTAGCATATAAAGGATGTTCTGGTTGAAACAGATATGATCCAGACCTTTTTTCTTTGTTAGTTGAAGGTATTGCTGAATATATCTCATCATCTTCATCATCTTCTTCTTCTTCAATGTTGTTTAATAAATCTTCATTTTTCAAATCAGCTTCATCAGCTTCAAGTTCTTTTTTGCCTTTTCTTTTTCTAGTAGCACCTTGAATCCATTCATAAAGAGAAACAAGTTCTAATTCTAAAGGCCTATACTTGTAGTCGTCCACAATACTTGTAGGAACATAAGTTCCGTTTACTTTTGTAATACCTATAGTTTCATCAGTCGTTTCTACAGATTCATCGAGTAATAAATTATCATTGGAGTCCTTTGTTTCAAATTTATCTTTAACATCCAGTAACAGTTTATCTTCAGTCATAGAATCTTCTACATGCTTCCAATCTTTCTGGACCTCAATAACAAACTTTTTCCACCAAAAGATAACAAATTGATGACTTGTGTAATGATCTGGATTACCCAGTAAATAAAGTGACGCCATAGGACTGCCAATTTCTAATTTTGAAGAAAGAGCATTAACAATCTTCAAAATTAGTTTTCGTGATGCCTCAAATTGCTTCATAGATCCATTAAAAAATTCAGGATTATTTTCAAAAATATCATAAGCAGAAGAAAATAGTTGATGAGTCTTAAGACTCTGTTTTGTTACATAATTAGTGATATAATATACTATTGCCTTAACAGATGTTCCGGAAAGTAAGCTTGTAACATCTGTATTACATCGTAACAAATAGGTCAAAAGAGGCGTTAGCGTATTCATCATTCTTTCCAGTTTTTTCATCTTAATATGCCCATCCATGTTGTTCACTATGGTTTCTGGAACTATCTCCCTTGGAAACCGAGCACTGCATTCACCATCTGCATTCAAGCAGCCTTTTGGACCATTATCAATTTTATTGGTATTCTGATCCTTTGTTTCCTTTTGAGAAGCTAATTTTTTCATAGGCGAACAAGAATGGATATTGGATCGTAAGATCAAATCATCTACTGTTTCTTTAAACTTATCCTGCCATATCTTTAAAGCCATACACCGATGACAAGTGCCATCACACTGCACTTGGATACATTTATTAGGCGGCTTTTCTGGCAAAGTCAAAGTTGGATTACGATAGTCAAATGCAATAACAGGCTTCTCAGAAGGTTCAACAATTATGGCATGTATTCCTTTACGCTCACTTCTGTCAGTGGAAACTTTGGCCTTTACTTCGTCAATTGAGCCTGTTAAAAACTCTCCAACATGTGATCCTTCAAGATAAGCAACTAATTCATTCTGAAATTTTTCATCACTATTCATCAACTTATTGCGAATTTCCTGTGGTGACAATGCACCATCTATCCACAATAGCATATGCATGTGCAAAGTTAATCTTCCTTGCTGCTCAACTGTTCCATAATATGCAGAGGTCTTTCCATACAAACCATCCTGGCTTTTATCTACACCAAGAACATGTTTAATAAACATCTTAACCATAAAATCAAAAAATCTAGCCGCAGCCACAGGGTTTTGTGCAACTAATCTGTTTCGCTCATCAGAGCATCGAATTTCAGGTTTAAAGTATATGCCTTTGTCTGCATAGTATAAAGCTATAGGATGTCGACTGTCTACAGGTGAAAAGGTAATAAACCAAGATGGAGCACCCATAAAAGATATCAAAGACCATATTTCATTGCGCATGTATTTCTTGGATGTCAAAGATCCTTTTACATGACCGCCGACATGATCTAAGTCATCGATTAAAGAAAAACATAATTTTTCCTCATCTGATTGCGGCTTAACATTTTCTCCAGCTGCCATTTGCTGAGAAATATGCTTGAGTACAGATGAATTTATATTCATCAATCTTTGTGATATTTCCGTAAAGTTCTGACGTTTTGTTAGCAAAAAACTGCCTGTAATGCCACTCTTCATCTGATCATGATTAAATGCAATAATAGGAAAATAAATATCTGTCTGAAATCGTTTGTCATGATACATGAGAAGATGACGCTTGTGAAGCATCTCAGAGAATTTTCCTTTATGCCGAGCTTGACCAATACCACCCAATCCATATGGAAACAACCATGGAAACATTTGTGGATAAGCTTGAGGATTATCATATAAAGACTCCGGTGAGTCGCTATGACCAATAGCCAAAGTCTTGCCCTCACTATCCAGATGCTGCAGAGCTTTAGCCTTAAGTGCCTGCATAGAAAAAGTTTCAAACTCTGTGCCTGTCAGACCATGGACAGTAAATGGACATAGTCCTTCTATGGTACCTTCCTCGTCTTCATTATCATGTAAACTCATAGCAGATGATAATTTGTTGGAATCAGTTGATGTGCGCTTATAATCTACTACTACTGGAACACCCTCTAAGGGATAGCTTTGCAAATTTTCCTCTGAGATCTCTAAATCGCTATAATCAATGTGATTCAGTTTCAACCACTCCAAGGCAGATGCTACTTTATTTCTGCGGACTAGCATAGGTGTTCTTTTAAAGTCATCCTCTGTAGGTTGAGCAATACCAGTGAAGATAAATGCAAGTACATCGTCTAACTCTTCTCTACTTGGGGGTAGTTTCTGATAAACCTTCAAAGTTGGATTGGAGAACATTATTGCATTTGCTATCATTTTTGCTCGTCCAGAGGACACTCTTACCAAGCATCTGTTATGACGTACACGAGCAACAAGAATCCTTTCAGCAAAAGTCAAATTCTGCAACTGAACAGGTATTTCTCCAATCCACAATCCATTTGCAAGTGAGTTGAGGGGTCTTTTGCCTTTATTCAATGTGTATCGGCATGTATCACATATATGATCACAAGTGGTATCCAATACAGGACCCTCAATCTCCTGGATGCTATCTCCATTTGTTTTGCGTTGTTTTCTGGTTACATCGCTGCTATGCAAAATGGTTAAATCACATTCTGCATCTTTTAGCAATTTCAATTTAGACAACACCACCAGCTTGCCACAAACTGCACAACCTGCTTCCTCAAAACTGGCCGGTGAGGTATCCTCACAGAAGTCTGAAGCAATTTGTTGCTGAAGCTGTGCAGAAGCGGGCGGAGGAGGAAATTTTGATGGATTGAAAAAATCATTCTCTATTTTGCTAACATCCTTCTTGTTCTGTCGAGATTTCTGCTGATAACATCTATTTATTGCCTTTTTGTTGTCATCACTTATCTCCTGTACAGTACAGAAGAAAATGCTTGCATGCATCTTACAAGCTGGACATTCCACATGTTGTTTGATCGCATTTATTTTTTGAGTACGATTAAAACGAGTGGGAAACCAAATTCCATGTATGCGAGCAATATCTTTTAATTCTGATATAGTCAACACATCTGCAAGAACATAAATAGGAACATTAGCAAGGACATAATTTGAGCTCGCTTTTGCCATTTTTTCTGCTTGATCTAATGGAAGGTAGATGACAAATTCAAGAACAGTGTTGTCGATTCTTTTATTCTGCAACAGATATTGTTCAAATTGATTGCCTGGAAATTTGGCAGCCTTAACACGTCCACCGCCTAAGACGAGTGTAGACTGGACATTGTTTACAAGGCATTTGTCATTTTCAACATCAACGCATGGATAGGTTTCAAGATCAAAATAATGGATTGTGTCAGACTGAGGCATCCATGTTGCATCATGCATATCTGTCAATGTTTCCAGTAGAGAAAATAGAATAGACTTCTGCTCATGTCCTTCACTTTTATAGTGGCGATAGCGATTAGACCAATCATCATTGGTAAGTATATAATTTAAAAAATCATGCTTATAAAACAGACACCGTAAGAGATAAACTTTGATGATTCGACACCGCAAATAAGTCTTGTGTCCTGAGAGAGTGAAGATTATCCACAACGAAAGTTCAAAACAGAGTACGATATGTCCATGAGTATTAATATTTCTGAAGCTAAGATGGTCTTTATTGTGCAATCTATTTTTCAAGTACGTAAGACTCCATATGGAGATATTGAGATTGCATGAGCATGAGCATACAGAGTTTACGATATGATGTTCTTGAATCGCACATCTATTTATGTAGTCACCGTGGACTGCGACACCATGGAGGTTTCTGATCCCAACTGGTGGTATATTATCCGCAGCTTTGAGCTGGTGAAATTTTCCGCAGCATATTGCTGGAGATAGGAAGGACAGATGTTCTGTAATTGTCAACAAAATTGTTGCAGCCAGAACAAAATTCACAATGCGCATCAATAACCACGACATAGTGGCTAATGAATGCAACAAGATATGTGGGGAAGGATGCATAAAACAGGAAAACGAGGTTTCCAAGGATGAAAACAGGGGGAGGGACAAAGTCGAGAAGACAAAGCCGTCGGCCATACTGTCCGTGGCACGTGCCAAAATATCCCAACAAGCACATGCGTTGTTACCAAGCAACTCAATAATCAAATTGGTCCACATCATATCATTCATTTCAAACATCAAGGTACAAATTCAAACGATATCGGAGATTTCAGAGAAAGGCACCAAAGGCACCAAAGGCCTTATCGGTCTGAATTTACCACATACAGAAGACAATACAGAAGACGAAGGCCTACTGGATAAAAAGACAAAAGAAGGTGCTATGGAATCAGACTTCTGGACGATCACAAGAAGTGGTATATATATAGAGAGTGGGGATTTAGAGAGTTTTGTCCAACGTTTACTGTACTACAGTCTACCTATCTACTCGGGAGGAGTACCTACTACAATAACAAATTGAATGTTGCAACTGACGCTTTTCAAACCGGAACTATTGGTAAAGGTGGAAACCGTATAACCAACCATGGCAAAAGATCCCGCGGGAACTTCTCCTTCCCATTCCTTGAACGCGTTCTTGGAAACAGGTTTGCCCTTCGATGACATGTTACTTTTAAAGCGCTCAGAGAAGTACTGGAAGAAGCGAGCAAAGGAAAAGTTCCATGCTCGTCCATCATATACCGGAACTGAAAACAGCTGAGGACGCTGATCCAAAGAGCATTGAATGCACGTACTACGATCGTTAAAGTCCAAGACGCTCTTGAAACCTGCATTACCTTCACGATTGAGGGTCCGACTGGTGGACGGGCTGGGCATGCCATCGAACATTCCTGGGACAGCGTGGGTTTGGGGTTTACTGGAAGAAGCATACTCAGGTCTTCCTATTGTAGATATTAGTAACCTGCTTCGATAACATGAACAGATGAAAACGCACCCATAGATTTGGTCGAAAAGAAGATGGCATCATCGGTGAGAGGCCCACGTAGCTCTGGAGAATCGAAAGTCATGCAAAGAAAGCCGCAAAAGCGCTCCCACTCCTGTTTATGCAGGATACCAGATACACCACGCTGCTTCACTTTGGCATCCTCGTTCACGCTCTCCGGCAGAAGAGTGGATGAGGTAAGGAAAACGGCCGAGACACAGATCGCCTGAAGATTTCCTACTTTTAAGGTAGCACGTGCATGATCGATTTTCTTTTCCGCCTGACCGGTCTTCACACTGCGTACAAGCAATGGTGAGGCGCGAGACGGATTAATTATGTTCTTGTACGAATCAAAGACGATGGCCTCCATCGCCAAACTGCGAAAGAAAGGATAGCGCTTCAACGGATAAACAGAATATAAGGAACGGTGTACTAACTCATAAACCATCCCAGGGCACTGTCTCACCCACGCGGAAAACCAGGGGTGACCAAGTCCGGCGGAATCTTTCCAAGAAGATATTTTCCCTCCTCTTTGTAGACAGCCAGCGTAAGATACAAAATGTGAGCGGATGGACTACAAACATACCGTAAATTTGGAAGATCCATATAGGTTTCTTTGAGTAAGGGATCTTGAAGTTGAACATCAGTCACTTCGCAGACGTCAGGAAGCTTTCTGTCTCGAGTAGTCAGCACCATTGAATGGGGGTGATACGAACATACACATACTTGAGTTGGAACGAGGTTAAATCCTCCAAAAATACTTGGTTTTGAGACAAAGACTGTTGTAATTGAGGATGTTCCGGAAGCTTGGATTGTGCCATGAGTTCTCCGAAGGTAGCGCCGCGATGAGTCCCAATGACGTCTAACGGTTTAGCTTTCTTCTTCGATTTACTATGCTAGCAGGTTAGCGATGCCATATGAACAGATGCGTTGAACCTTACCATTCCTCGGCCTCCAAGTCCAAGAATGGATTGATATCAGCAGAACGGGGAGCATCGTTCTCCATCTCGACATCGTTCTCTGTCACGAAACCATCATCACCGTTATCCTCTCCATCCTCGTCACTCTCGTCCTCTCCATCGCCCTCATCTTCCATACCATGTACTTCTTCGGCTTCTTCATCGCCCAGATCTTCGATTTTGAGATGATGCTTGGCAGGTTTTGCAACACGAGCATGGGAATGAACGATAATCTTGGATCTCTGTCCCAGAGAACCCGATGCAGGGGGCGCGTCTATTGGAATTTCTGGTAAACTAATGACCAATATAAATCAGACACAGTAGAAACATCCATTGCAGACACTCACTCGTCGTCTTCCGACTCAACGATACTTTTATTGTTTCCTCCCTTTCTCGGAGGCGGAGAACTGCCCATAAGAAACGATGGAAAAAATTAAAATAGAAGAAAAATAAACAGAAACAAAGATCGCTCACGGAGTGGACTCTGCCTTTACGGATCCGGCTTTCTTGGATGTTACGACGGTTTTGCGCTTCTTAGACGTACCATCCACTCTTTTTATACATTATAAGTGCCGATCCATGAATATGTATGGCAAACACTTACATTTCCTGATCATCCGGATGATGAGTCCGCTTTGATGGTGACTGCTTCTCATCCACGATGCTGTTGTCTGCGACGACCCTCTTACGGGAACTGTATAGTAATTAAAAATGCATCCAGTCAATGTAAAAGGAATAACGCACATCCCCGAGGCACTTCTGGTCTTCACAGACATGACGCTGGAGTCACCATCTTCAGCGGGTTTGATCCTGCTCATAGACGACGGCGATTGGAACATCCTTGAGACATTATTTCAACACATATCCAAGAAAGAACAAACAAGTAAAGGGGATCGTACGTATCATCTTTTCCCAATGCCACGATACTAGAGCCATCGGTAAATAAATAGAAAGACAGCACATCAACATATACACGAACCTTTCTTCGTCGCTTGATAATTCAAAGACACTGCATCAAATAAACATTCAATCAAGATATTCCTTATGTCAACGGACCTTGGACTAGTAATCTTTTTCGGCGTTTTCGACTTGGCCGCACTTTTTCTTGGAGGCCTGCGATCGATCCATCAACGAATAGTTCGAAAATAAAATGAGATGGCACACTTTGAAGCGCCACCGGAAGCGCTCTTGCCAGCCTTTGCTCGTGGAGTCTGGGGCATGAGGGGAAGGAAGTGTCAAGACCGGGAACGCGCGGGTAAGACGTGAGAATAAAAGGATGTAATGACCCTAAGAGTGGCGCGAAATCCAAATCCCGGAGGGCTTGCTCTCGAAGGTGGGTCGATAAATTCCTGCTTGGAGGACAAGATGTATATGTATATGCGCACGAAAGAGCCTGAGGAGAGCTATCCAAGGCTCAGAGATTAGTGCAGCAATAGAGTCGCGACGATAACAAGATAATTTGATGGCGTACTGCCCAAAGACGATAGAGATATGAAGGGACTGATCCCAGAGATAAAACGAAGGGCAAAAACCCAGAGATGATTCAGATGAAGGGCGAGCTCAGGCCCAGAGATAAGCCAATAGAAGTGACTGCAATTTCAGAGCGAAGGAATATACATTCGAAAATACACAGAATATATACCACATAAGAAAGGCGATGCAATTATGAATCAAGGTACAAACGAATAAAAAGTGACTCAACACATGACGAGATTACAGTGGAATGTGCCTGCCGTGCCCAGTGCCATCCCTTCTTGAGATACCTGATACGAGGGCGATCATCATGCGCATACGTCCCATGACTCAGAACCAGGGAGAGATCGAGTAGACATGTCCTCATGGGGAATAACCAGCGCATATCGCAAGATCCATCTCAGAGCCGTTCCATAATCCCGAATCATTGAATTCATTCGCAGGTTCCAATGCTAGGAACATGGCGGTGCGTGGCGATACCGTACTGCATATAGCCACAGAAGTAGGCGAAGCCGAGCGATGGGATTGAGTGAAAGGGGGATTGCTGGAGATTGGAATAGATAGATGCGAAGCCAGAAGGAGGTATGTGGGAAAGTATGATGATTGGTTCTGGGTTCGAGGTTGGGATGATCGGCTACTTGGAACTCCGATGACATGGGTGTGGCGGTGGCGTAAGACTGCAAATGTACGACTAGAAAATGAATGTAATAACATCACAAAATTCTAAGTCATGACAGGAAGGCGATGGAACGTTGGAAAACAAATCCCTCTTTTTCAGTGCAAATTGAACGCCTCACGGATGTATATTCTGCCCGGACGGAACACAGCTTTGCCTGCATTCCAATACAGTAGAATTGTTGAGTATTCAGGGCATCCGCAAGCCGAAAACAGGACGGCTGTAACAAATGCCGAAAAGACGGTTACGCGCGCCATCATCACTTTCCATCATTTCGCCCCTTAACTCAGCCTGATCTTCATTATTTGTCCTCGATCGTACACTATACTCAATCACTCATTCGCTTCAGACAAGATCGCCTTATGTCATTCTGTTCTGTCCACACCAGCATGTTGCATCACCGCCTCCTCTCTCGTCCAATTCTCGTTTCATTCCACAATGGCCTATTATTCTTCGTCACATACGGACATCGTGCACCCTCATTACTCCACGACACATTTTCCCCATATCTCTTAATCTTGTGCGCCACAGCCATTATCATGGCATTCGCAAAAATCACAGCATACAAACACACATACAGCCTTACTTCGGGTGCCTGCGAGGGGAAAGCTGCTCAGGTCCACTCAGATGCTTCAGCAGGTCTAACCTCCTTTCAGTAAAGACTGAAACGCTCCGGAACACTGTCCATTGGCTCAACACTTTCACTCGCGAAATGCGTAGCACCGTATGACTCCATCAGGACCACCGCGACTCCGTTTGGAATGGTGTAGGCTTGGCAGAGGGTTAGGATTGGTTGTGGATTTGGCATATGACTTTGAGTTTAATTACTTTTTTTTTCTGACTGTTGCGATTTTTTTCTTGATTGATCCCCCTTTGTTTTCCTCCATTTGATCAGCCCTAAACCTTCCAAATCAGATAGTCCATTTGTCTATAAAAACCCCCTTATTTGTATGTTACAGAAGCAGAAAAAAAAATTCAGTTCACAAGAAAACTCAAGTCTACATACGAACAAATTTCTTCAACTTCATCTTGCCGCCAAGAAGCCTTTCAAACTCTCGAACTCGACAGCATCACTCTTCTGCACTTTTTGCGCTATGGACTCGCACTACAACAAGGAAAGAGCTGGTGAGTGATTGGTTTTGCTCAGATGTTGAGCGTATTTCATGTATGAAGCAGCCGAAGCGCTGGAACGCATCGCTACTGCAGAGATAGAAAGAACTTCAAAAAGTGAAAGGGCAATTCAACTCGCCAACATGAATGTGAGATCTTCAGCCGTATACATTGAAATGCCGTAACATTTCTTCCCCAGTTGGACGCTCATTCCATTGCAAGATTCGAAAGTCCAACCGTGTGGCGCTTGACTCGCGTGGACAAAGCATCCAACGAAGCAGAAGAGACTATCGTGCGCTTCCAGGGTATCTTGTGCCAGAAGCAGCTTCCACCTTTAACAAAAAAAATAAGGTAAATACATTGTTTCATATGTTATTACGCCATGGTAACCCACTTTCCAGCCGTAGCGAAGAAAGCCAATCAAGACTCAGACGTCACATACATCAGGCGGTTACTATCACCGGGCTGGGGTCCTCGACATTCGACAGAGGCATAGCCAACCTGAATCAAATATTATTGAAGTTCGCCAACAACTTCCCCGAAGACAAGCTGGACGCGTGGAATTATACGCAGTTTGAGGAATCGCACGCCATCCGTTCCTCGTCCCGGTATTTCACGGAGAGAAGGCTGGCGCCCCAGGAGACGCAGATGAAGTTTGGCAAACACGTGGACCCGGAAAACATACTTCAGAAAATGATGGGACATGACTTCTTCCACGGCCCGGACAACTTTGTGGAGTACAAAAAATCAAACAGGAGCGATGGCAAGACTCTGTGGGCATACGTTTTATTCCTATATAACGAAGATACTGACCAAAACAAAACCCAGATACTCGGACATAAATCCGGCTGATATTCGCGTCGGTGACATTGTAGAGCTACGTCTGGGTTTCGTGGGTATACCAATCCGGAACGAGCGTTTCAAGGCCATGATAGCGTTACGCGGGATCATCCGTCTTGATGACTCGTTTCGCAATGTGAGTACGAATATAACATCAGATGTAAGCAGCTTCACCTAATATGCTTCTGCTTGAAAGGAGGCAGCCATGTCCAAGCTCGTTCCTGAGCCCAAAATCACCGAAACAAAACTTTTGACACGCAAGTCCATGTACATGGACGACGAGGAAGTAGAACAAGACGGCGCAAACTCAGAGGTTGGCATACAAGGAAACCTACAAGAAGAAGAGTAAAAATATGAAGCTAACTGCAGAATCTATCTCCTATTTATCTTCTACATATCTACATATTCCCATATATTAATCGAGCTGGGGGTGTTTCTCATCGTAAAAGTGGCTGTGTGCTTAGTAAAGTCTGCAGTTTGCGGAGACTGGCGCATGCGTTTGGCGGCCTTTGGCCTCATTTTTGGACACATAAAAATGGCTGAATTCTGAATAAACAGTTTGGCAAATTTTCGAAGAAAAAAACGATGGAATGTGTCTGCTATAGCGTTTTCAAGTATGCGGGCGCGTAATGGAGCCGGCGTTACTGGCTAGATATCACGCCTCGTTTCCAAGTTGTTTTCGCTTTCTTTTTTTTGTTCATGTTATATAATCATAGCCTACTATAATATCCACGAGTAGTTCACCCGGGCTACGCTTCGGGACTGACGAAACTAAAGAAGAAGTATGAGGACGTACAGTAGGTACTACCTAACTTCGGAGACCAGCAGCGTTTGCTAGTCCATCGGATATAACTCCGACCCAAATATGCGTGCTGTATTCAGAGAAATAAAGATACGCAATGATCCAAGTACATAGTTACATCGATTGTACCCCCCATTTCCGCGAACCAAAACTCAATGGCAGGTCTGCACTTTTCAAACACCATTCCCCAGATCAGGGAAGTAAACACATAAGTAGTACTTACTTTCACTGTTCCATTCAACCCAATTCCGGTTCAAAACCAAGTGGCAGGACGCCCCATTTTCATACATCTTTCTGTGGAGTTCACCCACGTAAATAGTCAAACAAATAAATATATCCAATAATCCCAATACTTACATTCGTACGTCCACTCCGAGTCCAATCAAATCCCAATGGCAAAATGCGCCATCATTCTCAGGGGTTTACCTGGCCCCTGGGTGTCACTTCAGAAATAAATATATGCGGTTGCCCAGTACTTACATTCATCTCCCGAGTCCCACATACGTTTCTTGCGGCTGCGATCCACAACCCAATTTGCACTATCCAACTGTCAAAGGCAGATTCCCACAATTTGGGATATCACTAATGTGTGACAAAACATACCTGTACCACCAGTGGAATGTTACTACCGCCCATCGCCGCTCTGGAGCTGTTTAATCAACCAACACCATTTTCCAGAGCTGGGCCAGTCATCAGGAAAACTCAAAGTGTCTTAGCTGAGCTTAACTTCAAGCTTTTGAAGCTTTGTGCGTCTTAAGAACATTTTCGACTAAGATCAATTAAGGAGCTCCGTCCACTAGATTATAGCCTTCTTATGTCCTTTTCTTTGTTGTCTTATGACTTAATGTGCTTAATGCTCAGGCTGTTTTCAGTTCACAGTGTTCACTGGAATGCTCGGGGCGAAAAGCACATATTAATCACACATTAATCAAACTTTTACTGCAAGTGTAAGTAGACTAAGCATAAAGACGTATATTGGATGTGTAAGTTGTATCTAGGCGCAAGTCCGACTCCTCGCAGGTTAACAGCGGTAGTGAATAGACCTATTGACTGGCTATTGTTTTGCTGGTGTTTTGCTGGTGAAGTCAACAGTTACAATTGCGCCAACTAAGCGCACTGAGAGAGTTGTCGATTGAGACCATACTTCAGAAAGGCATAGAATGTAAAGGGGGTGGTCGGAGGAGGATGTGGTTGAAGGCAAAGAAAGCCTAAATTTTTTTTCTAAGTCCGACGTCTTCGCAAATATTTGGACACCAGTGTCAAAGTTTCTCTCTGCAGTTGTGACTGACAGACTACACTCCAAGCGAATTTGGCGGCATGCATCCCGAACATATCCGAGGATCTTCGTCATAGGCCCTCCCAACTCTGCATCATTCACCTCCTGCCCATAATTACTCGAACTTTCTCTCAATGGTCAACAGTGAGATAGGTCTCCATCTGCGTCCTATCTGCGGCAACAAACCTATCCCAAGGAACATCACCCCTGACGACGGCGTCGATGCTTTCGTTGCTCTCTACGAATGACCATAATGCTTTTGAGATAGCGTCGTAAATGGGCTTCAGACGGAGCCATTTAGAATCCCACACTGCCGGCGTTAGGTTGTCACGGACCAAGTGAAGGTAGACAAGGACATCGTCTCCCTGCTCGCCTTCAACAGTAATAAATATGCTGACCATCCTGCCTTCTAGATTGCTTCATAAGTCCCGTCACCCAATCACGCCCTGTCCGGCTGTACTAGAGTTGATGCAGACGACAAGGGGCTCAAATCCCCATTTTTTTTTCTCAAGCCGTTTGCTCCCCATGACATTCCCCGTAATCTTCATCCAGGTGTCATGGAAGTTTGCTCAAGAAGTAGTTGAGAGATCTAAGCTTTTGAAAGAAAGACGGAGCTTTGATATGGATGCTCTTCCGGCGGTTGGACCGCACAGATCGGACGAACAGGATCGCACTTTTATTGATGACCAGGATCCTAAGTAACTCGCCTTCATCTTTGTTTTAGAACTCGTGATATCCGTTAGTTTAGGTATACATTATGATGCCTTTTGGGACTGATGTGAGTACACCGTGTCACTGCAACTCTAGGGCGCCGACTATCTATTCCAAATGTAGCTGAAAATAAAGTGTGTTGCAAGTCTTGCAACGCACTTTATTTTCTTACTCTTCTTAAAAGATTTCCTTACATTATATTGCACTTAAACGAGGTTTGACAAATACAATAAAATATAATGTTTTACTTATTCTTACTTATTCGCTTAGTCGACTTATTTTTGTACTTAAGGGGGAAAAGCTATCTAAGAAGAATTAAGATGATTTGAGTTTTCCTGATGCACTGGAGATGCAATATATCTGCAAAAAAAGAGATAAACATTACACCAAATGTGCGACTGCGACAAAACACACCTATTTCGCCGATCCAAGTTACCACCCTCCGGACCCGTACCACGAGTCAGGGTGCAGGAAGACAGGACACGGTTGGTCCACTATGCGCGCACTCGACCATTCCAGCCAATTCAAGTCATGGAGTCCACGCAGATTAACCAAGCAGAAAGGAGCCAGACCAAGGAAAGAGAGCAACAAAACAAAGGAAGATAGCAACACAGCGGAGCCAGCAAAAGCCGCAGGCGGTAGAGAGCGAAGCCATACCTTATCCGCTTACATAATTTTGACTCTCCCACACTTTTGAAAGCGTTATAGCAGACGCATTCTGTAGCTTTTCTCTTATAAATTTGAGATTATTGTTTATTTATAATCCATCCGCCTGTGGTACAAAAATCACACCAAACCAATGCGCCAATCGCTCTGCGTCCGTCATGTTAGGAGTTCATGTTACCTACGCTCTAATGACGCGCGTCGTAGTTTGTTACCCCATTACGCGCCCGCACGGTTGAAAACGCTATAGCAGACGCATTACATCGGTTTCCTCTTAGAAAATTGGTGGAGCTCTTTGTTGAGTATCCATCCACCTTCAGTCCAAAAATAAAACCAATCCAATGCGCCAGTCGTTCAGAAACGTCGAGCTTACTCTAACCCTAATCACACACAATCGGAGATCACATACAGTAATAATTTCCCAGGGCTCAAGATAAAACCTGACATCTTGGGTGCTGTAAGGGAACGAGTTCTTATTACATAAGAGACTCGTAACTTACTACTTAGCGGAAGATACCATTGTGACTTACAACAAAGCGCATAATAGCGGCACGGCAGAGAACCCACTAGTGCTTGATGGTGAGGATGGTGAAGAAGAAGCGGATGAGCCGGAGAAGAGTGAGCTGGAAGAGATCGACCTTTCAAGCAATCCCCGGAAGAAAGGAAGAAAGCG
>Ga0126373_10001226_pt1 | contig 18036 bp, 15 predicted proteins | sample PanSoiMetPlot_11_FD_92545 | JGI IMG/M metagenome (GOLD analysis project Ga0126373, IMG submission 92545) | Tropical forest soil microbial communities from Panama - MetaG Plot_11 | ecosystem: Environmental > Terrestrial > Soil > Tropical forest > Bulk soil | place: Panama | collected 2016-02-17 | reverse complement strand
TGCTGCCCGCGGTGACGATGTCAGCTTCGGCGCCTGGCTGGGCAAGCTTGGCCAGGACGAGTCCAGCCGTCGGCTGTTCTGGGACCTGGTCGGCTCGGCGGCGCTAAATGCGGCTGGCGACGATGCAAATCTCGGGCTGGCGACGACGCTGATCAGGGAAGCGATTCTCGGCGGGCGCGACTACGCAGACATAGGCGTCCCGTCGACGCCGCTCGGCGCGCTGCACGGCGGACCGGCCGCGGACTTGCTGGCACGCCTAGGCGCCTTTGTCCGCCTGGGCGTGAAAGTGGCGGCGATCCAGGCCCTGCCAGGTGGCGGTTACCGGGTCCAGTTGACCGGCCGCGACGCCAGCACCGACCAGGTCGCAGGCCGCGAGTTGCCCGCCGCGATCACAGCCGACGCCGTCGTGCTCGCGGTGCCCGCATGGGAGGCGGCGGCGCTGGCGCCCGCTCAGTTGTCTGACCCGGCAGCCCGATGGTCGATGTTCGAGCCGTCTCCGATCGTGAGCCTGCACGTGCTGTACGGGAGCCGGGTAACCAGGCTGCCCTTCGCGGCGGCAGTCTGCGAGACGGGTATGGCCTGGATCGTGGACAAGACCAGCGCGGCCGGCAACTACGGTGGCCAGTACCTGGCTGTGGCATTGCCCGCCGCGCACGAATACGTCGATTTGCCGGCCTCCCGCCTGCGCGCTGATTTCCTGCCATGGCTGGAAGACCTGTTCCCGGCTGCGGCGGATGCCGACGTCGAGGACTTTTTCGTCACCAGGGAACGCCGCGCCACCATCTCGCAGGTGCCCGGCACGCAACGGCTGCGCCCGGATCAGCCTGCCGGCATGCCAGGTTTCGCACTCGCCGGCGCCTGGATCGACACTGGCTGGCCGGACACGATGGAAGGCGCCGTGCGCAGCGGCCTGGCCGGGGCCGGCAAAGTGCTGTACGACCTCGCAGCTGGTGCTCGGCTGACGCAGGCACCCGCCAGGCCCCAGGTCCCCGCGCTACGGCGGTAGCAGTGATCGATACCGAACCTGCCGACGACATGACGGCGGGCCAGCCGGCGCAGCCGGCCGTGACTATCGCGGCCGCCACCACGGCCGTCGAGCGTGCGGCCCGCTTGCTGCTTGCGCGGCAGGACAGCGGTGGGTGGTGGAACAGGCGACCAGAGGGCGATGTCGCGATCGACGTCGAGGGACTGTTGCTGCGAGAGTTCCTCGGCATCCGCACGCCCGAACTGACCAGCACTACGGCCCAGGTGATCCGGTCACTGCAGCGCACCGACGGAAGCTGGGCGCCGGCTGCAGGCATGCCTGAGCACGATCAAACCGGCGGCTTGTCGCTGACAGTACTTGCATATGTGGCATTGCGGCTGGCTGGCGACTCGCCCGACGCCTACCACATGGCCAACGCGGCAGGCTGGATCAGGGATAAGGGCGGCATCCAGGCGGTAGACGTTTTTACTCAGACCTGGCTTGCGTGCTTCGGGCTAGCCGAGTGGGAGACGATCCACGTTCCTGGTCCTGAAATGTTTTATCTGCCCACCAGGCGCGGCTTCGGGATGGGCGAGTGGGCAAGCCGGAGTCGAATCGCCGTGGTCTCGCTCGCTGTGATCGGCGCGGTACGCCCACTACGAGGGCTGCATTTCGACGTTAGCGCGCTAGCCGTAGTCGACGGCCGGGTCCCGCAGCAACGCAGCCCGCGGCGCACTCCCACGGCGAACCCCGCTCGGGCTGTAGCGCTGCGCAGATGCGGCCAGTGGATCATCAGCTGGCAGGAGCGCGATGGCCGGGACCGGCCGAGTCCAGCGCCCCCTTACGCGCTGCTGGCGTTGCACTTGCTCGGATACTCGCTGCGCCATCCGGTTCTCGCTGGTGGCCTCGCGTGGCTCGACTCGGTCACAACGCCACCTCGTGCTTCTGGGGGGCATGCGCGGACGGCAGATGTGATGCGTTCGCCGCTGCGGGACACTGCGCTAGCGATCACGGCGCTCGCTGACGCTGGCCTAACCGGTGATCATCCTGCGCTGACCGCTGCCGGAAACTGGGTGCTGGCCCGGTGCCTGCATGGTCCGAGAGGCCTAGCGGCGACACCGTCCGGCTGGTCGTTCGGCGGCGATGGCTACCCCGCTGTCGCTGATACAGCACTCGTGTTGCTGGCACTGGCTCGAGTTCGGCTGCCCGCCGGGACGATCCAGCCCGCGGTGACCTCCGCGTTGCGATGGCTGGCGAGCTTGCAAGCCAAAGACGGGAGCTGGTATCGGTCGCCGGAAACGACGGCGCTAGTGGTGCATGCGCTGGCTAAGTCTGGACGGACTGGTACCACTCAGGCCATCCGTGGCGGTGTGGTCTGGCTGCTGCGGGCCCAGCAGCCCGATGGCTCGTGGACCGGCCAATCGGACGACAGCGCGCTGACTACGACGACGATCGTCTTGCCCGCGCTGATGGCGGCTGGCGTCCGGCCGACCAAGCCGCTGGTTGCCATGGCGGTTCGCTGGCTGCTCGACAGACAGAACCTGGACGCGGGCTGGGGATCTGGGCACGGTCAAAGGCAGGCTGCCAACATGCCCAGCGTTTCCCAGGTACCGGCTACGGCGCTGGTGGTGTCGGCTCTGCTGGCGGTGGGGGACTCGTCCCGTGGCGACCTGGCGGCTCCGGGTGTCCATGACAGTGTCGAGCTGGCGGCAGACTGGCTTGTCAAGGCGCAACGGCCAGATGGCGGCTGGAGTGTCAGGCCGCCTGGGCGCGGGCGCCAGCGGGACAGCGTCGTCGGCGGGCTGCTGTTGCCGCTGAGAGCACTCGGCCGATATGTCGGGGTAGTGCGCGCCGCTCCGCACCAAGCGACACATGGCGTGGGAGTGATGTAGCCGGTCGCAGGCTGCAAGTTCGCAGATCACCTTCAGCCCAAGTTCAGGATGCATCCCCACACTCAGTAACGCCGCGGGCCACTAAGCGCGGCGGGACTACGTCTGCCTCGGATTGGCATCAGGACGTGTCCGGTGATTCCACCTGTTGCAAGGAGTGCGGATGTTCGTTACCTACCTGCGGCGCGAGTTGCGCCGACGTGCCCGCCAAGCCAGCATCATCGCTCTGGGCCTGGCGCTTGGCATCGGGCTGGTCATCACTGTCACTGCACTCTCGTCGGGCGTAAAGAATGCTCAAGGCGCCGTCCTGCACTCGCTGTATGGCCTGGACACTGACATCACGGTCACCAAGGCTCCGTCCGCCGGGAACGGAGGATCGGGCACGTTCGGCTTCCGCGGGGCGTTTGGCACCGGCCAGCGGCCCGCCCCGGGCACCAAAATCGACGTAGACAACCTGCGCAATGTCTTCGGCTACGGGTCGCTGACAGATGCAAACCTGAATGCCGTGTCGAAGCTGCATGACGTCGCTGCCGCGGCCGGCGGCTTGATGCTGAATGACACCAAGATCACTGGCAAGATACCGGCGATAAACTTCGGCGGCGGCAATGGTGGTCCGGCCGGCAGCGGCTCTGGCGGAGGCACTTTCCAGGCATCGCTCAAGCCATCCAACTTCACCGTGGACGGCGTCGAACTGGCCAGCAAAGCTGCCGCGCTCGGTCCGCTGAGCAACAGCAAGCTCGCCTCCGGAAGAACGTTTTCTTCCACTGACGCCGACTCAAATGTCGCCCTAGTCGATTCCGGCTACGCCAAGTCGCAGAAGCTCGCTGTTGGCTCCACAATCACCGTCGCCAAGAAGAGCTTTAAGGTCATCGGAATCGTGACCACGCCGGCTGCCACCAACTCCTCGGATGTCTACATTCCGCTAGCCAGAGCGCAGAAGCTGGCCGGCATGGCTGGGCAGGTCAACACCATCTATGTGGCAGCCAATAGCGCCGCCAACATTGACACCGTCTCAAGCGAGATCTCCCGGCTGCTGCCGAAGGCGACTGTTACCAACTCCTCTGATCTCGACAAGCAGATCACCGGGTCGGTCGCCAGTGCTTCGAGTCTGGCTTCCAACCTGGGAAGGTGGCTGGCTGTCGCGGTGCTCATCGCGGCGTTCCTGCTGGCGAGCCTGCTAACAATGTCCGCGGTCTCGCGACGCGTGCGCGAGTTCGGCACACTCAAAGCACTCGGCTGGAAGAGCCGTCGTGTCATCGGCCAGGTGCTGGGCGAGGCCGTCGTGATCGGCATAATCGGCGGGGTCATTGGCGTGGGCCTCGGCTTCCTGGGCGCGGCCCTGATTGACAACTTCGCTAAGCCGCTCACGGCCTCTGTCGGGCCGACGACCGGCTCGGCCACCCCCGGCGGTGCAAAGACGTTCGGAGGCCCTCCCGGTGGCTCGTTCCCGGGAGGCGGGAACAGCAATGGTTCCGCGGGCCGCTTCGTGCAGAACGCTGAGTCGGCGGCCCACACGGTCACTGTGCACCTGAGCGCGCCCGTCACCGCTGGCGCGATCGCGGCCGCGGTTCTGCTGGCAATCGCCGGCGGCCTCATCGCAGGGTCCTTTGGCGGCTGGCGAGCCGCGCGGCTACGCCCGGCAGCGGCGCTCGCCAGGGTCGAGTAAGCGCGGCAGTCCAGCCAAAGTCGGACAGGGAATCGAGGAAGGCAGACATGTACAAGCTGAGCGGTGTCACCAAGGACTATCAGAAGGGCCGCAATGTCATCGCTGCCCTCCAGGGCGTGGATCTGGTCATCGAGGATGGCGAGTGGCTCGCCATCCAGGGTCCGACCGGCCATGGCAAAACCACCCTGTTGCAGATGCTGGGCGGCCTCGACCGGCCAACTCGGGGCAGCGTGGTGTTTGGCGATCAGTCCGGCACTGACCTAGCCCAGATGCGCGAAGCTCGAGTTACCAAGGTGCGGGCCGAGTCAATTGGATTCATCTTCCAGACGTTCAATCTCGTGCCGACGCTGAATGCGCAGGAGAACGTGGAGGCCGCGCTTGTCCCGCTGGGGGTGCCCGCAGCCGAGCGGCGCGTCCGGGCTGCACAGGCGCTAGAGGACATGGATCTTGCCGACCGTGCCAGGCACTTGCCGTCGGAGCTTTCTGGCGGTCAGCAGCAGCGAGTCGGCATTGCCAGGGCCCTGGTCAAGCAGCCGAGGGTGCTGCTTGCTGACGAGCCAACAGGCAACCTGGACGAGGAGACCAGAGACGAGATCATCGGGCTGCTAGAAAGCCTGTGGCGGGAGAAGAACCTGACGCTGATCCTGGTCACGCACGACAGCTCGATCGCGAAGCGGGCACAGCGTGTCGGCGTGATGCAGAACGGCAAACTGTCGATCAGGCAAGACGTGCACTAATGCAGGGGGAGCGGGAGTTCGCACCATACGACCTTGCCCGCGACGGCCCGCCTTGCCCCCCAGCGCTGCGAGAGCTGGCTGACCACCTGCAGGCCGCGACCGCGCTCGTCCTCTTCGTCTGGATGGCGCAGCCTCGGCAACGCCGCAGAGTCGTCGAGGACCTCGCAGACCAGGCCGCCCTCCAGAACCAGGCGAAGGCCGATCTTTCCCTGGGCGTACCGCACCGCGTTGGTTACCAGTTCGGAGACCAGAAGCTCCACGGTGGGCAGCAGCTCGGTCAATCCCCATCTGCGCAGCGGCCGCCGGATGAGCGACCGCGCTCTGCTTGCTGAGGTGAGCTCGGGTGGCAAGGTCCAGCTGACGACCCGGTCGGAGGGAATCTTGCGCAGCCGCGCCACCAGCACCGCGATGTCGTCGCGCTGCTGGTCGGCGTAAACGCCCGCCAGTGTTGCCCGGCATAGCTCTTCGAGTGGCTCGTCGATCGATCCTGGCCCAAAGATGTCACGTAGCCGGCCAAGGCCGACGTCGATGTCTTGGGTGCGTTTCTCGACCAGGCCGTCGGTGTACAGCACTAGCAGGCTGCCATCCTCGACCGGCAACATCCGGCTCTGGATCGGGCCGGCTCCTACTCCAAGCGGAGGGGCCGGCATTACGTCCAGCAACTCGTTCTTGCCATCCGGATGGACAAGCAGTGGCGGCAGGTGGCCTGCGGACGCTACTTCGCAGGTGCCTGCGACCGCATCGAAGATCGCGTACACGCAGGTAGCGAAGTGCGGCTCGTGCACACCGAGCTCCTGCATCAGCTCGTTGAGTTGCTGCAAAGTCTCGGCGGGCGGCAGCTCCAGCATCGCGAGGGTATGGATTGCCGTGCGCAGCCGGCCCATAGTGACTGCGGCCCGGACTCCGTGCCCGGCAACATCGCCCACGACCAGAGCGACCCGTCCTCCAGGCAATGCGATCGACTCATACCAGTCGCCGCCAACCTCTATCAGCTTGCTGCCCGGCAAGTAGCGATGCATAACCTCAACCGACGAAGGCGCCGACAAACCGGTCGGAAGCATGCTGCGCTGCAATGTCAACGCTGTAGCGCGCTCGCGGCTATAGCGCTGCGCATTGTCCATGAAGATTGCGGCCCGGGAGGCGAACTCCATCCCGATCTCCACGTCGTACGCGTCGAACCTGCGGTATCCCACCCGCCGGACGCAGACGAAGAAGCCGAGCATCACGTCCCTGGCGATGAGCGGCAGCAGCAGCATCGACACGCCGCCAAGCAGGTCGGCGACAGGTCGCCGCAACCACGCCGCTGCTAATGAGTCGGCGCTTGCCTGCGGCATGGACTCCAGCACCGGTTCACCGGTGTCCATACACCTGGTATAAGGAGTGTTCGGCGGATAGCTGAGGATCTCGCCGATCGGGAAGGTGGCATCCCAGCCGTTGTTGTCGTCGTCATGGGCGACGGCGAGCCGCCGGACCAGGTGAGTTCCGTCGGGTGAGTGAGCGGGGAACTCGTCCTCACGGATCAGGCTTTCCAGCACCACCAGGCCGGCCGCGTTGCAGAAATGCGGCACGATGATGTTGATCAGCTCAGGCGCCATCTGGTCAATATCAAGGGCCCCGCCAATCTTGCGGACGGCGCCATCGAGCATCGTGTGCCGCATCACAGCCGGATCGACGAATCGCTCTTGGACCGGTGGCGTGATGCGCATGATCGCCTGGGCGACAAGCTCCGGATCCGCGGACCGAATGGGCTGGATCGTCACAACGGCGTCAACAGTTGAGCCATTGGCTGTGCGGAACGCCAGGACCGTGGTTCCTTCGCGGTCCGAGCACGCGCCATCGATGAGGGCTTGCAACGCGATAGCAGCAGGCCCGTCCGGCTTGGTGAGCAGGCTGCCTAGATCAGTGCCGATCAGCGCACCGGGTTCGGTGGACAGCACATCGCCCGCACCGCGGTCATGCTGGCGGATGCGGCCTGTTTTGTCGATTCCGAGTATGAGCGTTCGGGTCGAACTGGCCAGCACCGCTGAGACCTCTGCCGCCACTGCGGATGCCACCGAAGCGCTCCCTTCGGCAGAGCGGACCATGGCTGGTAACCCTCATTATTAAACAGCTTGTTGCGCATTGGCACAGAACGGCTGACTGACTGTGATCAGGTAATTGCGGTAACGGCGCCGTCCTGTTGTCGTTGCCAGTCGATCAAGCGTCCCTGGCAGGCTCGCCATGGCCCGCATTTGCGCGGCCCCGGCCCCAATAGGCTTTGGGGGACATCTGATCCTGCGGCAGCCCGCGCGCGCCAAGCACTTCGCGCATCGCTAGCACCGCTGACGCCTCGCCGAGCAGATAGGCATGTCCTTTCCCAGCCGGAAGCTCGACTTCGGCGGCTTCGGCAGCCAGAGCTGCGGGATCACCGGCCCGGCGGTCAAGGCGGTGCAGCCAGCTGATCCTGGTGCGGGCTGGTGCGGCCAGCTCCTGCTCGTCGGATTCCTCCGGTATCTCGATGACGAGCGTCGCATCACAGTCGCCGGGAAGGGATTCGGTCATTGCCAAGATCGCGGGCATCGCCGACTCGTCACCCATGAACACATGCCAGTCGGCGTCCAGCGACGGAAAGACCTTGCCGCGGGGTCCGATGCCTTCGATCCGGTCTCCCGGCTTGGCGGCCCGAATCCAGCGCTCACCCGGTCCGTCGCCGTGCAGAACGACGTCAATCGTCACGGTCAGCGCTACCTGGTCGAGGTACCGGATCGTGTAGCGCCGCCGCAGCGGCTTCCTGCCCTCGGCCGCCACCAGCAGCATGATGTCCTGGCCCGGCCTGTAGCTGAAGCCCGCAAGCTCTGGTGCTGCTAGTTCGATGCGCTGCATATGCGGCGTGAGCTGGCTCGACGTGGCCACCTCGAAGTGCAGTTTCCTGGTGTCCGCGAGCGACCCGGTGAGCTCGGCGAACGGATCTTCAAGCGCTGCCACAACGGCCTGTGGCACGGCATCGGTCATTGGTTTTAGCCTTCCTCGGCGGCGCGACGCTACTGGCCGGCGGTCGAAGCCCCAGGTTATTCGAGTAGTTCGGGCTTCTTCAGGTCTGGTGTCTTGGCTCGCTTCCGGTAAGAATGAGGGCGACCGACAGCTCTGGGGGGCAACGATGCGCCAGGCTAGCGAACGAGTTGACGTGCGCGTGTCGGTCGACGACCTAGGGACCGTGGTACCCGTGCCCGTCCGGGTGTCACGGGTGGTCTCATTGGTGCCATCGCTCACCGAGACTGTTGCCTCCTGCGCTCCCGGCCTGCTCGTCGGAGCGACGAACTGGTGCACGCATCCCGCTGAACTCGCGGTTAGCCGCATCGGCGGCACGAAGAATCCGGATGTCGCCGAGATAGTTTCGCTGCGGCCGGACGTCGTGCTGGCCAACGAGGAGGAGAATCGCCAGCCTGACATCGATGCGCTACGCGCAGCTGGCCTCGCTGTGTGGGTTACCAGGATCCGCGACCTGCCCGAGGCGCTTGTTTCGCTGCAGCGGATGATCACGCTAGCGTGCAGGCTGTCGGGGCCCGCATGGCTTGGCATCGCCCGACAGGTCTGGCAGGCCACGCCGGTCGTGGATGATTTGGCGGCAGTTGTACCGATCTGGCGCCGACCCTGGATGGTGCTGGGCAGCGATACCTTTGCTGGCGACCTGCTGGCCCGGCTCGGTGTCGCCAACCTCTATGCGGCCCACTCTGACAGGTATCCGCGCGTCGATCTTGGTGAGTTGCACGAGACACGGGCGGATCTTGTCGTGCTTCCGGATGAGCCGTACCGGTTCACTGCCTCCGACGGTCCAGAGGCGTTCCCCGGACAGGCAACCGCCCTGGTCAGCGGCCGCCATCTGACCTGGTACGGGCCATCGCTCACCGAGGCGCCAGCGATACTGCGGCGGCAGCTAGCGGCTGCCCGGGTTCGCTGAGATCACGGGCCGCTCAAATCACAGTGCTCGGTGAAGTCACAGTGCTCGGTGAAGTCACAGTGCTTGCTGAAGTCACAGTGCTCGCTGAAATCACGGGCCGCTGAATATGACTACGCCCCCGGGAGCTGTGCTCACGAGGGCGTGCCTGCGCCGGTGCGAGGTCGCCTCTCGGCGAGTGGCGCAACACGGCTCCTGCGTGCCGGTTTCCCGGCAACGGTATTCCGCGAGGGCGAATGGTGAGGCCCGGGGACACATGCGCACCGACGCGAGATGTAACGGGGTGCCAGGCTGACGTATTCCCGCCCGGAAGCACCCTGCGCCAGCTTGTCTTGATAAGGGAACGGGGTGGTCCTGCCTGATCAAGTCCGCAACGATAATGAGCGCCTATGGTAAGAACGGCATGTAAGGCGGCAGCAGTTGATGGCACGCGATGAAGCCCTGATCGGCTGCATTGGCAAGCTCGTCGTGGGTACCCGCGGCGCGGCCGGGCCTGGCGAGGTAATGGTCCGCATTCGTGGTGGATCAGAGGCATTTCTCGCTTGGTCGCCGGAGCCGCTGCCGAAGGGCACAACTGTCCTGGTTATTGAAACCAGAGGACATCGAGCTGTCGATGTGAGCGCTTGGGAAGATCCTCTCGCGCAATTCGGAGAAGACATTCCCGGCTAGTCAGACTAGGGACATACTGGGATAAGCCGGCAAGTTGGCCGGATACGGGGTTTCGCGGGAGATGAGAAGAGATGTTCGGTTACCGGGTGCCTGCCCCTGACCAGGCCATGCTGATTTCTGGGGGCCGGTACGGCATAAAAGGCGGGCCATTCAAGGTCGTTACCGGTCACGGCTCTTTTGTGCTGCCGTTCTTTCGCAAAGTGCGATATTTGACGCTGGCAATGTGCGAATCCGAGGTGGCCGAGCAGTGCGTCACCCGCCAGGGCATATCACTCAACGTGCGCGCGGTGATCGCATTCAAGGTCGGTAACGACGTCGAGAGCATCGTCAACGCCGGACAGCGGTTCCTTTCCGATCAAGACCAGATGTCGACGCTGACCGGCCGGATCTTCGCCGGTCACCTGCGCTCGATCATCGGCTCGATGACAGTCGAGGAGATCGTCACCGAGCGGCAGAAGCTGGCGACGGAGGTGCTAGACGGGTCCAAGGCCGAGATGGCAAAGATCGGCCTCACCGTGGACTCGCTGCAGATCCAGTCCATCGACGACATGAACAGCGGCTACATCGACGCGATGGCGGCGCCGCACAATGCCGCCATCCAGCGCCAGGCACAGATCGCGCAAGCTCAGGCCAACCAGGCGGCCGCTGAGGCGCAACAGCAATCGCAGCGCGCGCAGGCCGAGTACGCGCGTCAGACGTCGGTCGTGCAGGCTCAGTACAAGGCCGAGGTAGACAAGGCTCAGGCGGAGGCGTCGCAGGCGGGTCCGCTGGCACAGGCTCAAGCGCAGATGAGCGTGCTAGCCGCGCAGACTGAGCTGGCGCACAAGCAGGCCGAACTCCGGCAGCGGCAGCTGGTCGCTGAAGTGGTGAAGCCAGCCGAAGCCGAGGCGGAGAAGGTACGGGTACTGGCCGAAGCCGACGCGGCGCGGACCAGATTGCAGGCCGCGGCGGCGGCGTCTAACAACCGCGTGGCGCTGGACCGGATGCTCATCGAGCAGCTGCCGATGATCGTCAAAGAGGCGGCGGCGGGCCTGGCCGGGGCGAACGTGAGCGTTCTCAGTGGAGCGGATGGACTCAGCGAGATCGCAGCCGGCCTGGTCGGGCAGGGTCTGACGATTCTGGAGTCGGTCAAGAAGAATCTGAATGGTTCCGGTAACCAGCAGGTCAGCCTCTTTGACGACAACCCGCCGCCGTCGGAGAACGGGCAGTCGTCGGAGTCGCAGTAGGTCTACGGCCTCGAGTCGCCGGTGCCGCGGCTCGGGCCGGCCTAGGTCAGTGGCGGCGAGCGGATCGTCGGGCGAGAAGCTGATCTTCAGCGTGCCGGAGCGCCCAGCGAGCTCGCCAAGGACAGCTGCGCCACGGCTGCTTCGAGCGCTGCCTGGTTGCTCGTGATCACCGGCACGCCCAGCCGCTGCGAGATCGCTTCCCTGGCCGCCGTCGCGCGGAAGTTCGTGCATGACGCGAAGGCCAAGCCGATGGCCCCGCTGGCGGCGAGTCCGCCGAGTGTCCGCACAGCGAATTCGACAATTTCCTCCTCGGCGAGCTCGCCGATCTGGAAATTCTCGGAAATGCCCAGGCCGTTGATGATGGCCACTGTCGTGCCGTTCGCTTCCAGGCTGGCCCTGATTTTGTCGTTCAGTTCGTCGACGTAGGGGGTGATCACGCCAACGGAGGCGGCTCCCGACGCGCGGATCGCGTTGTGGACCGACCGGATTGTTGAAACGACCGGCGCCTGGGTCAGCTCGCTGATCCGGTCACACAACCACTTGTCGTAGTCGTCGCCACGCAACGCCCCTGCGCTCGTGCAGCCGAACACCACTACATTGGGCCGGGCAGTACCCAGAGCGCGCGCCGCAGGCAGGGTGAACTCATCAAGCATCCGGTCTTCCTCGGCTGCGGTGGTGTCTTTCAGGTACATCCGCGCTGTGTGCAGTACGGTGCCGGACGGCAAGTCACGGGTGAAGTCGACCTCCATCGTCGTGTTGGAGGACGGGATGAGCAGCCCCACCCGGGCAGGGCGCCCGGCTCTCACGGCCATAAAAGGTCTTCCTGAATCGTCGGTGCGGCATTAGTGCAGCTATAGCGACACTAACTGCACACCCACGACTGGGCAGCTGCCCGGTCGCGCGCAGCTGGCGGCTTGGATGCGTCGTCAGGCGGAGTGGTGGGCTAGGACGTCGATCAGCGTGGCCGCGAACTCCTTGGGCCGCTCCATGGGTGAGATGTGGCCGCCGGGGAACTCGGCGCATTCCACACCTAGCTTGGCGGCCGTGACGCGGCTCATCTCAATCGCAACGGGGTCGGTGCCCTGCGCGCCGTACCCCAGCGTGACTCGGCTGCCATTGGCCCTGATCGCAGCTAGATCTGGCTCGTAATGGATGAACGAGTCGATCTCGTACTTGGTCAGGTACTCCCAGTTGCGGCTGAAGCGAACCATCTCGTCGCGCTGAGGACCCGGCGGCATTCTCGATTCCGGGTGCAGCAGTGCCTCAACTATCAACGGATCGAGGCGGCCGATCCGGGTCTGAAACATTGTGAATGCGGCGATCCAGCCGTCGGTCGCGAGGGCGTAGGCAATGTCGTCGTAGATGGCCAGATACTCGGCGGCATCTGGCAATACCCGGGGCACTGGCGGTTCGTGCGCGACGACAAACTCGGCTGCCCGGGGATGGTGGGCGGCCAGGTCAAGAGCGATGGTGGCACCGCCGCTGTTGCCAAAAATCAGAGCTGAGTCGAAACCAGCTTCCGCCAGCACAGCGAGTGCGTCGGTGCTTTGCTCGGCCATGTTGATCGCGGTTGCGGGAGAGTGCAGAAGGCTGCGGGAGTTTCCGCGCCGGTCGTAGCTCAAAACGGTGTATCGGCTGGCCAGCAGGTCGCCCAAGCCCGAGTAATAGCTGCAGTCGCCGCCGCCGCCGACAATCAACAGCAGCACCGGCCCGGAACCGCGTCGCTCGTAGTACAGGTCTGCGCCGTCAGCGCGGGCGACACCAGTCGCCGGCATAGTCATGGCTTGCGAACCTGGTCGCCGGTTGGGTCCATGTGAACCATCCTCGCATCGGGCAATAGCCTGGGCCGCGACGAATATCCGAGGCAGGTGAAAGTATCGATGGTCGCCAGAGTGCTTCGTCCAGAGGGCAAGGGCTTCATTTTGCTGGACTCGCATCCGGGTGGTTGTGCGCGGATCGTCGAGGAGATGATCGCCGAAGTTCCAGGCAAACGCGCTGCGGCCGAGGTTGGGCCGCGTGCGCTGGTCATTGGCTGCAGTGCCGGGTATGGCCTGAGTGCAGCCATCGCCGGGCTCTTCGGGCACGGTGCGCAGGTCATTGGGCTGTGTTACGAACGGCCAGCGACCGCGCGGCGGTCAGCTTCGGCTGGCTGGTACAAAGTGGCGGCGCTCGTGGAGCAGGCGGCGAAGGCGGGGCTCGTTTTCGAGCCGATGAACGGTGACTGTTTCGACCCCGCGGTGCGAAGGCAGGTCCTAGATCGAGCCGCGGACAAGTTCGGCCAGGTAGATGTCCTTATCTATAGCGTCGCCGCGCCGCGGCGAACCGACCCGAAGACCGGCGATGTCTATCACTCCGCAGTCAAGCCGATTGGCGGCCCGTATCAGGCCAGGAACCTCACCTTCTCTGACGCGGGCGAGCCGTCACTGCGCGGGGCGACGCTGGAGCCCGCGAGCGAAGCCGAGGTCGAGTCGACGGTCAAGGTCATGGGCGGCGAGGACTGGGCGGACTGGGTCACCGACATGGCGAGTCGGAAGATGCTGGCGCCCGGGTTTGCGACAGCCGCTCTTACCTACGTCGGCTCGGATCTGACCGCGCCGATCTATCGGCAGGGCACTATCGGCCGGGCAAAGGATCATCTTGAGGCGACCGCCGGCGAGCTGACGGACGGCCCGCTGGCAGGCTCTAGCGCGACCGCTGTTACCTCGGTGAACGGAGCAGCCGTCACGTTGTCCTCGCTCGCCATCCCCGGCATCTCGCTCTATCTGACTTTGCTGCACGAGGTCGCGGGCGATAAAGCCCAGTCGGCGGTTGACCAGTCGCTGCGGCTCTGGGCGCACTTGACAGGAGAGGCTCCAGCAGAGCTCGACGATAAGGGCAGGCTGAGGCTTGATGGCTGGGAGCTTGCCCCCGATGTGCAGGCAGAGCTGCGCCAGCGGTGGGGCAACGGCGCGGAAGATGTGCTTGGCCGGCTCGCCGATCCTGGCTGGTTCCGGCAGCAGATCTTGCGGCTCTACGGTTTCGAGGTTGATGGGATCGACTATTCCGTCCCCGTGGAGGTAGATGAGTCTTGGCCGATACATGGCTAGACCAGGCCTGACCCACCAGGTGAGCCATGATGTCGACCGCAGCGTGGTGATCAAGCGATTCAGGTCTGCCGACCGATATGAGCCTGCCCGCGAGTGGCGAGGCTTGTGCTTGCTCGCCGAGTATGCACCCGGTCTCGCGCCAGCGCCCGTCCGTGCTGACCTTGACTCGTCGCCTGCCGTCATAGAAATGTCGAGGTTGGCTGGCGAGCGCCTTGGCGGACAACAGCTGTCAAGCCAGCAGGAGCAGGCGCTCGCTGATGCGCTGCGTCAGCTGTGGCTGTCGGTCCCGGCAAGCAAGCTGCCCAGGCCGCGTGGTGACTCTGGTAACCCGGCGCAGCTCGTCCGGCTCGTTCGTGAGCAAGCGGCGACGAGCGCCGACCTGGGAGAAGACCCCGTTGTGCACAAGGCCCGAGCTAATGGGCTTGCCTGGTTCGAGACCGCCCTCGCCGCAAGTGACGGGCTGATCGGCCCACAGAACATCTTCGGCCAGGGCGACGCGAATCTGGCCAACTTCCTGTGGGACGGCGAGCGCGTGCGCCTGGTCGACTTCGAAGACTCCGGGCCCAGCGACCGCGCGTTCGAGCTTGCGGTTCTGGTCGAGCACATCTCGTACTGGAACGAAGCTGGCATGGACGCGGACCGGCTGATCTGGCTCTTTGACCTAGATCAAGGCGAGCGCAGGCGACTGACGGACTGCCGCCGTCTGTCAGCCCTGTACTGGTTGTTGCTCCTGCTGCCGGGGGGCCGCGCGAGCACGCGCAATCCGCCGGGCACACTACGTCGCCAGGCTGAGCGTTTGCTCGCCCTGCTGTAGGTTCGAGCTGGGAAGGAGCCTAAAGATGGCCGAGGTAGTTCTCTTCCACCACGCTCAAGGGCTTACCCCGGGCGTCATCGCGCTCGCCGACGAGCTGCGAGCAGCCGGGCACACGATACACACGCCTGACATGTACGACGGCCGCACGTTCGACAATTTGGACGACGGCATCGGGTGTGCCAGGGAGATCGGCTTCGACACAGTTCTTGACCGGGGCGTTCATGCTGGCGAGGCGCTGCCCGCAGAGGTGGTGTACGCGGGCATCTCGCTCGGGGTGATGCCAGCGCAGAAGCTGGCCCAGACGCGTCACGGAGCGCGGGGCGCGCTGCTGCTCGAAGGCTGCATCCCCGTGTCGGAGTTCGGCGACGCCTGGCCTGACTCAGTTCCTGTGCAGGTGCATGGGATGGAATCCGATGAGTTCTTCGCCGAGGACGCGGACGCCGCCAGAGCGCTGGTCGACGAGGCGAAGGACGGCGAGTTGTTCCTCTACCCAGGCGACAAGCACCTGTTCACGGACCCGTCCCTGTCGTCGTATGACGCCGAGGCTGCGGCACTCGTCAAGCGCCGGGTCCTTGACTTCCTCAGCAAGCGCTAGCCGAGGCCGCCGGTCGGCGTAGTGGTCGCCTAGACCGATCCACCCTTTCCTGGCCTGACCGCAGTGACCTGGAGCAGTTTCGCCGATCCCGTGCACGCCGTCGACTTGAACGGGATGTACAGCGGGGTCGTCTGGTTGGGCGGGATAACGGCGAGCCACGTGGCGGGCATCTGCATGCACCTTGAGGCAGGGAAGTTGGCCGCTTCCTCGATCTGCAGTGTCGCGTAGGCGTATCCCCCTGGAGCAAGCGTGACCAGCTGGCGTGCGGTTGACGGGTTCTCACTCGACGGGTGGCCGATATCGGTGACGGGAGTCCCGGCCGCCTGTGCGACGCCGGGGAAGCCGTAAAGCGTGCACGGCACGTTGTTCAGGTTCTTGAACCTGACCACCACGAGAGTCGCCCCTGCCGTGCCCTGAGTGAGGCCGGTTGATCCGTGCAGGTACCGGCTGAGGCAACCAGCTGCCGTGGGCGACGAAGTTGCTGCCGCTGGCTGCGTCGTGGGGGTGGCAGTCGGCTGAGTCGACGGTGTCTGGGTGACGATGATCGTTTTGGTCTGCGCGCCGACGGGGCTGCCGTGTGAACATGCTGAGGTCGTCATGCCGACCGCGGCGACGCTGGCCAGCAGGATCGGCTTTATTACGGTGCGCATCATCGTCGGGTCCCTTCAGGTCTTCTGGCAGTAGCGCAGAGTTGAGTCGCCAGCAGACCTGGGACCAAGAGATATCTTGCGGTAAATGCGGCCTTGTGCACCTGCGAACACGCGGATATCGGCGTGTTGGACTCCCACGTTTCGATAAAAGGGTTTGTGCAGTTCAGCTGCGCCTTGGGTACAGTAATTGGCATGGAGGTCAGTAGCCAGTTCAACGTCGCGGCCGCGCGAGCTACCAGCTCGCCGGTTGCCACTGCCTGACCTCATTCCTGCCTGGCGACCGGAAACGGTACGCCAGCGCTTCCCGTGACAGTTCACCGGCCGCGCTGCGGTCGCGTTTTCCGGCGCCTTCGACACTGAAAGGGCGCAACTGTCATGGATACATCTCAGATCATTTCTACGTTTATCGAGTTCTTCCGCGAGCACGGCCATACGCCGATCAAGAGCTGCACACTAGTGCCGCGACCTGGAGATCCCGTGCTCTACACCACGTCCGGCATGCACCCGCTGACGCCATACCTCGAGGGCGAGCCGCATCCGCTCGGTAAACGCCTGACCGGAATACAGCGATGCCTGCGGACCACCGACCTGGAAGAGGTTGGCGACTACTCCCACTTGACGGTGTTCCAGATGCTGGGCTCATGGTCGCTAGGCGACTACGGGGGATCGCAGAGTCTTCGCTGGGGCCTGGATCTCATCTGCAGAGGCTACGGAGTACCGCGGGAACGGCTGTACGCGACCGTGTTCGGCGGCGACGACCAAGTCGGCCCGGATGAGTCTGCGCTGGACACCTGGACTGAGCTTGGCCTGCCTGTCCAGCTCAGTCAGCCGGACGAGACCGGCGATAACGAGAACTGGTGGTCCAATGGACCGACCGGGCCATGCGGGCCGGATTCGGAGATTTTCGCGTGGACTGGCGACGGGCCACCAGTCGGCGCGCCCCGCACTGACGAGCGCTGGGTCGAGCTGTGGAACCACGTCACTATGCGGTACCGACGCCATGACGATCGCAGCCTGTCACTGTTGACCCAGCCAAGCGTCGACACCGGCATGGGTGTCGAGCGGCTGGTCATGGTCGTGCAAGGCAAGCAGTCCGTATTCGAGACCGACCTATTCGAGCCGTGGGTTACCGAACTGACCCGGCTGTGGCGGCCGGACCTCCGCTCGCTACGGGTGCTCAGCGACCACTTGCGCTCGTCTGTCGTGGTCATCGGCGATGGCATACGGCCGTCGAACACTGGGCGTGGTTACGTGTTGCGGCGACTGTTGCGGCGTGCTCTGACCGCGATGTGGTTCAGCGATTCGGTGGGCTACGACACCTCCCGGACGCTCGGTGACCTGCCCGCCGATGTTGTGCTGGACACCGGACAGCGATTCGGGCAGCACCTCGACCCGGAGGTGGTGCAAGGAGTGCTACTGGATGAGGAGCGCAGGTTCGGCGAGCTGATCCGGCGTGGCCAGACATTGCTGTCGCGGCTGTACCCGTCCGGGCAGCTGACCGAGCAGGACTACTTGTACTTGCACGACACGCACGGACTGCCGCGCGAGTTGGTCGAGGAGCTTATGGCCACGTGAGGTCAGCTGTCGTCAGCGAGGACTTCCTCGACGGTGCGCTTGGCGATCGCCACGAACTCAGGATTCGTCTCCCGGTAGTACGGGATGATCATGGCGGCCTGATGGAGTGCATAGCCGCGCGCCCGCTGCCAGGTGCCGTCGTCGACATCCAGCGCCGCGCGGAAGGTCTCGCGTCCTGGCTGGCGGAACACCTCCCATGCCGGGATCACGTCGGCGGCCGGATCGCCAACG
>Ga0126373_10001225_pt1 | contig 18036 bp, 15 predicted proteins | sample PanSoiMetPlot_11_FD_92545 | JGI IMG/M metagenome (GOLD analysis project Ga0126373, IMG submission 92545) | Tropical forest soil microbial communities from Panama - MetaG Plot_11 | ecosystem: Environmental > Terrestrial > Soil > Tropical forest > Bulk soil | place: Panama | collected 2016-02-17 | reverse complement strand
CGGTACGGCCAGTGGGTGCCGCAGCTCAGCGATTGCGGCTCCGTCCTTGCCGAAGGCTCGGACGCGGAACGGTCCCGGTTTTTCGGTGCAGACCACCCACGCGCCGAAATGTGATTGCAGGAGACGGCGATCCACGATGTCGCCCTGTACGACGGCGATGGACGTGACCTCCGACGAAACACGGCCAGTGGCGACGCACGCGGGGTGACCGGGTCGCACCTCGTCGGACTGGGTCGACTGACCGTAGACCATGGCCCTGCCGCCGAGGTCGCGCTCGTACCAGCGTTCCACCACGGGATCGAACGCGAACCTAGACCCGCTGTACCAGCCTGGACGGGCTTCCCAGGCGCCCATGTTCCTGAAGTAGTGGTACGTCGTGACCATCGGCGTGGTCTCGCGATCGAGAGTGCTCGGATGAAAGCGCAGGAACGCCACGACAGCGCAGGATGCAGTTGGCCACGAGGCGATCGGGATGGACATCTGGTAAGTCAGAACGTCGGGCAAAATCGGCAAGCCATCTTCGAGAACCCGCGCGCCAGCGGCCAGCGCGTGTCTTGGATCGAGTTCGGACGGCAGTGGCACTGACGTCATGGCTTCCCTTCAGTAGTTGAAGTCGAGACCGTGCAGGCTGGCGCCGCCCAGCCAGTCATGCCGCCGTGGCGCCAGGTCCATCGTGAGATCGACGTGCCCTCCCAGCGCTCGGAACCCGGCGGCATGGAAACGGCGTATGGCGGCGACGTTGCGAGCCACGGGGCGAATGGCAAGGTATTCATGGCCACGGTTGCGGGCTTCCTCGACGACCCGGCCGATGAGCATGTGGCCAATGCCTCGATCCCGAGCTACCGCAGCGACAACAACCGGCTCGACTTCTCCGCTCGTACCGCGGTCGAACAGACCGGTCAGACCGACGACCGTGCCCTCGGACTCGGCCACCCAAGATGCGATCCGCCTGGACTCCGCGAGGTAATCATCGAATCCCGCCCCGGGATCGTCTCCACCAATCGAAGAGTCCCTGTAGATGCCTCGGTGGTATTCAGTCAGCTCCGCCCACAGGGATCGACAAGCGCCGTAATCGCCCTCGGCGTAGTCGCGAACGATGACCTCTGACGCGGCTGGCGAGCCTGGCATCCGCGAATCCGTCATGCCCTAATGCTGCCAGGCGCTGGTTCACATTAGCCTGGTTGTCCCCGGTCGCAGGTGAGGCAGCCAGCTATTTTCCGCGACGGCCACTCCTGCGCAAGGATCGCAAACTCAATCTCGTCGGTCCACTCGCCCTTGAACCACTCGTTCTCCCGGAGCAGCGCCTCTTGGCGCATCCCGATGCGCCTGGCCAGCCGCGCAGACGCGAGATTCCTGGCGTCGACCCGGGCGATGACGCGGTGGAGCCCGAAATCATCAAAGGCCACGTGCAGGCCGGCGTGCGCCGCCTCCGCCGCGTAGCCGCGTCCCGAATAGGCCGGGCTGAAGACGTAGCCGATCTCGCCGCAGCTGTGCTCAGCGCTGAGCCACCGCACCATCACATCGCCTATGACCTTCCCGGACTCCACGAGCTCAGCGCCCAGAGTGATGGCGTCGCCTTCCTGGTCCAGCGTCTGCGGGCGCCAGACACCGCTGATGCGTACCTTCACGTCCTCGGCGCTCTGCGGCTCGAACGGAACGTACCGGCACACCTCCGGGATCGACCGGTACTCGACCAGATCTCCGACGTCAGCTTCCGTGAGTGGCCGGAGCAACAGGCGTGCCGAGCGTATTGGATAAACCGGGGCAAGCTTCACCCGGCCAGTCTCCCATGTTCGGCCACCGTCGGGCTTCCGGTTAACCTCCTCAGCCTGCAAGATCAGGTGGTCAGCGGCGAGGGTGTGCGGGTGGGGACTAATCCACGGGCCGGAATCGCGCCGCGCCGTTTGGGGGGTGCCATGGTCCGGTTGCCGAGACGGCGCGTCCGCTGGGCTTGCTGCATCCAGTCACTCGGGCCGGGCCAACAGCCGACGACACGTTTGTTGCCTGACAGTGCAGGGAACCCGATGCGAGGTGGGAACCTGGCGACACATAGAGATACCAGGGAGTCGGGAGGCGGACGCGCGTCATGAAAGTCCTACACGTGCTGCCTCAGCTAGCACCAGGCGGCATGGAGAGGCTGGTCATTCAGTTGGCCGAGGATGCCACCCGGCGAGGTGATCTGGTCGCAGTGGCGTCGGCGCCGGGGGCATGGGTTACCAGGGTCGTGCGTGCAGGTGCTCAGTACGTTCCATTGCCGACTAGCTCGCGTTGTGGTGTGTTCAGAATGGCCGCGGCGACGGCCCGGTTGGCGGTCTGCATTAGCCGGCTCCGACCCGGGATCGTGCACGCACACAACGTCCGTGCTGCGACGCTGGCATGGCTGGCGCTGGCTGCCACGCGTCACCACGCCGTCCTGATACCGACGCTGCATGGCGCACACCCGCATGACTACCGGGCAGCGAGCCGTATTCTTCGTCGCATCGCTCCGCGGGTGATCACGTGCGCGCCGTCAGTCGGGCGGTCCCTGGAGGCCGCCGGCTTTCCAGGCGAAAGAATCGATGTCATCACCAACGGCGCCGCCCTCAGCCCGGCAAGCTCGGAACGGCAGGAAGAGCTGCGGCGCCATCTCCGCCTCGGACCAGAACCACTCGTTGTCGGCATGGGGCGGCTCGTCGCGCAGAAGGACTGGCCGACCTTCGTTGCAGCTGCTAGTCGTGTTGACGGACCATCCTTTGTTGTCGCAGGTGATGGTCCTCTGCGCCACGAGCTGGCAGACCTAGCCAGGCGATCTGGCAACAGGGTCAGGTTTGTTGGCACGATCGACGATGTCGCCGCGTTGGTGGGCCTGGCTGCATGCGTCGTATCGACCTCGACCTGGGAGGGACTGCCTCTGGCTCTTCTTGAGGCACTCTCACTTGGCGCGCGCGTGGTGGCGACAGCCATCGACGGCGTGCCAGACGTGGTGCCGGCGGACGCCGCAGTGCTGGTGGCGCCGAAGGATCCGGGTGCGGTGAGCGATGCGATCTCACGGATTCGCACTGACACCGGCTTCGCGGAGACTCTGCGCCGAAGGGCTGTGGCCGCATCGGTCGCATGGCGACCCGAGCAAATGCTTACGCTTTATCAGAACGCCTATCAGGCGGCTGTTGCGGGCAAACTTCGCTGGGTCTGACGGCACTAAGGACAGCCGCGTAGCTCGGTCGCACCGAGAACAGTGCCACTTGCCGCCTGCAAGGCGATGCGCGGTCCAGAATCCGCGTGGCGGCCGCTCAGTGAGATCCAAGCTCTCGAGCTAGTTGCGTTCACCGCTACGACTGCGCGCTTGAAATGTCGCAGCCACAGTCCGCTTGGATCTCTGGTAGCGGAGCTCACCGGTGATCCTGGGCCAGAGCACATCGTCGGCGGAATGGAACTCGCATTCCCGACTGCCAAGAGCTGCCTGCCGTCGGTGGCGAGCAGAAAGGATGTGAGCGCGTAGGACCGGGCCTCAGCCGTCACCGCTGATGAGTAACTTCCTGAGTGAAACCAGCAGCTCTTACGCTCGACCACGCATGTAGAGATCTCCTGCTCGTAAGCTGCCCAAGCCGCCCCGACCGCGCTCGGCCTCGTGGAGAACGACAGGTAGTACTCCTCCTGAAGCCCATCGACCGCGGTGAGCCAGCGTCTCCATAGCCCCGGGAACTGCAAGGCGTAGCCGACATTGAAAACCGAAGCGACGCGCGCGCGATCCAGGGCGGGGCCGATGTACCGGAGAGCGGAGTAGGTGGCCCTCTGCACGGCTGCATCGGTCGGATATTTAGTTGCCTGTCCATATGCATTAGTTGTCAGCGCATTGTCCACCTTGACGCCGTCCCAGCCATGCTGACGCACATCAGCCAGGACATTGTGAACCCACTGGCGCTGGTATGCGCGATTTCCGTAATCGGCCTCCCACGTCGCGGGATATCCCTTGAACTCAAATGGCTGACCACTGCTGACCGCTCGAAGATACCAGTCCGGATGATGCCGCTTCACCCAGCAAAATCCCAGTCCGGAGGACAAGAATCTCCTGTCGACGATGCCGCGCCGGCAGGAACCGCAGGAGCCAGTCGCCGTCGCGCAGTCGTCAGAGCGAATCCCGGAGAGGTCCTTATAGACCCAAACTTGGACTTCCGGATTTGCATGCTTAAGGATGCTGACGAGGCGGTAATCCCATGAGTTGAGGACCACGACGTCGTAGTGACGGGCTATCGCGTTCCACTGCTGCCGACTAGTCGATGTGACTTGAGCCTCGTCCAGAAACTCGCCGAAGGCCTTGATGAGGGGGATCCGAGCGTGCACAGTGCCGGCGTCTAGAGCATCAGGTGACGAACCGCAGGCCGTCGCCAGGATTGTCATGGTCAGCACGACCAACGCACGTACTGCCGGTTTAGCCCGATTTAGCAAGAATGCACGTCTCAGCTAGATGGCGAAGCTAGTCGCATGAAACCCGTCCGGTGAACCGAGCAATGCTCGCATTGTCCTCTACCCGGCGGATGCGCGACAATACCCGGCGGCGCACGGCGGGCTGACCAGAAGGCTCACTGCAGCGGCGACTTCTTGCTCGCCTCGTTTCCGCGCCGCCCCGATAGGGAAGACAGAAGCTCAAGTTACGCGGGCGAGCGGGCTCCTTGTGGCCGCAGCTTTTCTCATGCGGGATTGCCCTACGGGAGCCTAGCTGGAGAAATTCGGGGACAACGGTGACGGTTTCAGCTGGGCAGCGTCGGATGGCGGATCTCCCCTATGCCGGCGAGTACCCACATCATCCCGCTGAATTTAGTCATGAACTTCATAGCGATTCACGCCTCACGCTCAGCGCCGTAGCCGACCTGGCTGACCGGTTGCCGCGCAGATCCGTGATTTGCGATACGTCTGAGCAAGCGCTGCTGGTGCCGCAAGGCGGGCCGCCACGGGGAGCGCTATCTCGTCCAGGAGACGTGATACGGAACTTGGATGAGGCCAAGTCGTGGCTGACACTACTGAACATCGAGGCTGATGCGGAATACGCGGACCTCATGAACAGCACGCTTGACGAGCTAGAACCCGGCATTATTGATCGCCAGGGCAAGATGCGCCATAGGGTCGGCTTCATCTTCGTCTCCTCGCCGAACTCCGTCACGCCGGCGCATTTCGATATCGAGCACAGCCTGCTTATGCAGGTTAGCGGTTCTAAGGCTGTCAGTTTCGGGCACTTCGCGCAGGAGGAAGATCGGCGCCATGAGCTCGAAAGGTACTGGGATGGCTCACACGGGCGCATCGAAAAGTTGCCTCCGGAAATAGCGTCTTATCAACTTACTCCCGGCAGGGGCGTCTATATTCCGCCAGTAGCTCCGCACTGGGTCCATAATGGTCCGTCAATATCGCTTTCCGTAACGTTGACATACTTTACGGCCGCGACTGAGCGGGACAACCTGATTGAAGCATTCAATGCGAAGCTTCGTCGACTTCATGTGCATCCTCGCCCGCCAGGGCAGATGACCGACACGCTTAAGGTGGCGGCGATGAAAGCTAGCGCACTGGCCAACCACGTGGGATCGGGGCATCGACCGAGAAAATCGTACTAACCGGAGGACAGATACCTCGCTGGGGTGTGTCCGTCCGTTACTGCCTCGTAGCGCGTTTGCCGCGCGACTTTCTGCGGACGAGTAGGGTGCTTTGGGTGGCGGTGAAGCTGACGATACGCCTAGCTCTGCGCCCGGCCGTATCTGCTTTCATTGCGAGCTTGGCTGGCCAGCCTTTGGCCACTTGCAGCCGCAGCAAATCGCGGCGCTGGGAGGCGAAGTTCCTCTTATAAGGCTCGTCCCCTCGAAGGAAGTCGACTTCGGTGAATCCGCGCTCGCAGGCGTCGCTGATCGCGGCGGCGAGCAGCACCGTCGACGCTTCACGCCAGCAGTTATCGGTCAGCCTGGCGCTCTGGTAGAAGCTGACTCGCCGGCCCACCTCGAAGGCGACGAGAATCGCGGCGACTGTCTGGTCTGCCCTTAGTTCGTGTACTGCAAGCTCGTCGACCTCGGCGGCTAGACGACAGCCTGCGGCGAAGGTGTCGAAGTGCGGCAGGAAGTTCGACCGCTCGCCCCATTGGGCGTGGTGGAGCTTACGCAGAACATCAAGCCGCTCGAGTGCTGCCGAACCGCGTTGTGTGCGATGCGTCGCTCCAGTCGCTGCGAGACGAGTTGCGGCGCGCCTGAGGTTACGCCGGAAGAGCGCGGGACGATCGCTAATGTACTCGTCGCTGCTCTGAGGTATGGGCGTCCAGGGCGCGACGGCCATCGTGTCCGGGCGAACGCCGTCCGGCAAGACTGCAACCAGCCTGGACGTCGCCGCAACGCCTTCGAAGACCAGCAGGCGCGATCCGGGCCGACCCAGCCACGTCTGTACGAGACTGAGTACGCCTTCTTCCTGATCTGGTGCCGCCAGCAGATCAAGGTTGTCCGGGCACAGCGGGCCAGCACCCATCATTCGAAGACAGGACACGCCAAGCCGCCTGCTTTCCTCGAGGGCCAGGCCCCCCAGGAGCTGGTCTTTCCGTACCGCCAAGAGGAAGCAAGGTCGCGGGCCTGCCGTGGCCGTGAGCCACCAAGATCGCATGAACGGCGACGGAACGGCAGCGGCATCAACCATGCGGTCCCACTGGCAAGACCAGCTACCGAGCTCCCTGCGGACTAGCAAGTCCAGCGCTGAGTTAGTCACAAACTGTCCGGCGCGACTCAGTGAGGATCGGCATGAGATTCGCCGCGCCCCAGCTCTCGGTCCAACGGTCGCCGACGCCGGCTTCATTATCCCCAGTCGCATAGTGCGTAGCAGTAGCGATGAGAAGACCGAGTTGCTGCGGTCGATTCCACTCGGCGAAGTACTTGCCGCCCACTGGCGTGCGGGCAAGCTCGACTGTGACCGACCGGGCAAGCAATGCGACTGCCTCGCCAAACGGGCACCGGTTGGCAGCAGCAACGCGGCACACTTCCGCGTGCACGGCGTCAAGACCGGCTGGGGCGTCCGGCCGGGCTCGCTCCCAGTCGATGACCACAGGAGGCTGACGTCGTCGGCGAAGAAACACGTTTCCCGGCCAGAGGTCGCCATGAAACCAGGCCGCATGCATCCTTGCAGCCTCGATTGGAGCCAGCGCGAGCACGATTTCCCGCTTAAGCGCGGGCGCGAGCTCATCCAGCTCGCTCGTCCAGCCCTCCGCCCAGCCATCGGTCAGGCGTCCCGTCTTGGCTCCGGTGGCTAGTTCTGCTGCGATCAGTCGCAGGAGTGGCCAGCCGCTTCCCGATGGTCGCCATGCGTAGCTTGCATGCAAAGCTCGGCTCCTGAGCCAGGCTTCGGCTGTCCACGATGCATCGTCTAGTGCGCCAGAAATTACTGTCTGCGGGAAGGCGATGTGCCTGGGATCAGGGCCCAGCTGGTCCCTCAGATTGGCCAGGACAGTCTGATGATTGCGCAGGCGCATCGCGCTGTCGGGGGTCACGGCGACGCGCACTGCCAGTTCCTGCCCCGGGCAACGGACTCGAAGAGTAATGTTGCCGAGCCCGCGACCGGATATGAAGCCGCACAGTTCGGCGCTCCCTCCGGTGGCTGCGCTGATCTGATCGAGCACTGCGCCTACGACACTGTCACTAACGCCTGCTGTGGCGAGCCCAGAGCGAGGCATGAAGCGCCACATCCTCGTCGTGGCTAGCCAGTACCCGATCCAACGGCGAGGCGAGCCGTCAAAGGTCAGGGGCCAGCCTCGGCCGACCACCGCTCTCAACTGTTCTGGAGTAGGAAACAAGGCGAATCTGTAGGGCCGACTAGAAGGGACAATGGCGACTTGCTGGCCTGCTGGCGCCAATGCCGGGGCCAGTGCCCTCGCGCAGGTGCCATCGCGATCGTCGCAGATAAGCAATGCGATGCTTGCCCGGCGAAAAGGGAGATGCACGCCATCCCAGGCTATTGCCCGCGCTCCAGGCGGAATATCTGCCACTGTGCGCCCAAGTACGATGGCGGACGGATACGAATGCAGCAGGTTCTGCGTTGTCATTCGGTCGAGATTGGCCAGGACTACTGGCCCGTTGACCCGCCGCGTCAGGAGGAACCGCCACACCGCAGGGTGTCTGACGGCCTCATGTGCAAGTTGCGCGCCGAAATCTTGCGGAAGAAGCGGCTCGTGTTGTACTTCCGTCATGTGCGCCAGCCTGGCTAGTCGAGAGACGCTACAACGATGAAGCTGCCAGCCGCCGGGAGCAGCGCCCCATTCCCGGCTAGCCTCGTTTCGATGGCCCGCCGAACCGACGGGGCGAGTAGCTTGCGGCCATCCCGCCGGTATGGAAGAAAGCTGTACCCGACGACCTGACGCACTTTGAAACCGTGCACTTTGAACAATTCGCACGCATCTTCGATCGACATCATGGCGGGCCTGGTAGCGCGAGAAGTGCGTGTGCGCAAATACGTTCCGCGCAAGCTGGCCGGGTTTCGATGAAAATTGGCCACCACCCAGCCGCCTTGTCGCAACGCCATCCTCATCCACGTCAGCACCTGGCTCCGCAGCGTCGGCTCGGCATTGAGGAAGAATCGGAAGGCCGTGATGAGATCGAATGGACCCGGAGCCAGGGCGGGATCAGCCGTGACGTCCCCTTGAATTAGCGTTGCCCAAGGACACCGCGCCCGCGCCAAGCCGAGCATCTCCGGCGAGATGTCTATGCCAACTGCGGAGGGAATCTTGGCACTGGCACTGATAAATTCCAGGATCCGGCCCGTTCCGCATGCGAAGTCGGCGAAGCACCAATGAGAGCTGGCAGACATGCGGTCGAGGATGCTCGCGAGCAATTGCTGCTCCACGAGCCACTCCAGGCCCTTCGCTGCCCTCCGGTCCCGCAAATCTTCGTCGTAAGACTTGCCTTTGCCAGCGCCTAGATGGCTTTCGCGATATGACCAGGTCTGCCCTGGCCATGTTGAAGGCGTGAACCAGTGACTCTTTGTGCTCACGCAACTACCGTACGTGTTGCCGGTGAGCGCTGTGTTGCTGGGCCTCTTCCACAGCGCTAGGGCAGGGCGTCTGGCTCCTGCAGGGTATGCGACGCTCCGTCGGATCGTCCTCGCAGCGCGGCCCAGCCGCTGCGGAACGGTTGCGGCATGGCGATCAATGCGGTAGCGGCATAGGCGGCGAGTGACAGGCAGGCGAGCGACAGCAGCGATCCCCAGTTCGGCGCCCGAGCCGCAGGTATCAGCCGAGCCAGCAACACGACCGCCACCATGCTCATGCCACACAGCACGGGCAGTCCTGCCGACTGAACCACGGCGATCCATCGCAGCGAGGCATAGCGGACGGTCCAGGCCGCACAGCCCACAGCGATAGCGCAGGCAACGACAGCTTGATCCAATGCGACAACGGTTATGCCGGCATGGATCGTGCCGGCAAGGAGGCCGGTCAGGAGAGCCAAGTGCAGCAGCCTGCAGAAGAAAACCAGGTCCGTCCTGCCCACGACCTTTAGGACCTTCAGCGCAGTAAGAATCATGGACAGGAAGAAGGCATAGATCGACAGGAATCGAACCGCTCCGGCTGCAGGTGCCCATTTGGTGCCAAGAAGCACGATGTCGTTAGCGAACAAGACCAGCCCGACACACCAGGGAACGGTGAGGACGGTAATGAGGGAGAAGACGTTCTCCGCTGTCCTGGCCTTTGCGTACACGGTGGGCAGGCGACAGTAGTAAGGAAACACCGCGCCATTGACCACCGTGGAAATCGATAGGTACGGCATGAAGCAGATCCGGTAGGCCAGTGAGTACAGCCCAAGCACATATGGCCCCAGAACGTGACCTACTAGGATGTAGTCCACATTCAGCAGGGCAAGGTTGACGACGTCTGCCGCGCCGAGGTACCCGCCGTACCCGATCAACTGTCGAGCCATGCCCGTGTCCCAACCCGGGAGGCGCCGGGGACCGAGGAGCATAGCTACGATCAGATTGGCTGCCGACCCGGCGACTTGACCGACAACCAGTCCAACCAGCGGGTATCCGTTGATGACCAGACCGATCGTGATGCCCGCTCCAATGACCGAAGGCAGCGAGTCGGTGACAGCCCTCCGAGCAAAACTGAGGTCGCGGGTCAAACGGCCGGTTGGTACGGCAGCTATGGCATCGAAAGGAATGCTGAGCGCGAACCCCCTGAGCACGAAGATTGCCTGCGTGCTGTGGAAGAATTCGGCGATCAGCGGTGCCAAAGCCCAGGTTGCCGCCGTGAGAATCGAAGCCCCGACGATCATCATCGTCAAAGCGGTCCGGGTAGCTTCCTCGACGCGGTCCTTGAAGTAAGTGAGGGCGTCCGCCACCCCGAGGTGGGTGAGTGCGAATACCACGTTGTAGGTAAGGGCGGCGACTGCGAGGATGCCAAATTCTGATGGAGCGAGTACTCGGGCGAGCACAAGCAGCGTGACGATCTGCGTGATCCTGGCTACCCAAGAACTCAGCGACAACCAGACTGCGCCGCGGGCCGCCTCGGTGCGGCGGCTCCGCGGGGTCCGATCACCCTGAACCACGGTTTCCAGTGGTCCAGAACACGTGGCGCCAGTGCACCATCAAAGAACCCCCGTCATGACGCCGCGTGATGCCAGACCGTACATCCCCCACCAGCAGTGCTTCCCGCGTTTAGCGCAGTCAGACAGCGGTAAGCCACTTTCTATGGCGGCTGCCGGTGATCTTGGTCGGCGAGGGCCGGACAGTCGGCAGGGTATGCCCGCTCTAGTCCGGTCCATCATGATGCTGGCAGCGCTGGCCGCCGCGTTCGTTATCGGCAGGCAGCCGCTGCTCGTGGCCGCTGGCGTCCTCGTTCTTGCCGTCGTCGGCCTGTTCCTGCATCGGCTGGAGCTCGCAGTCGCGGTCCTCGCGGCCGGCTTCTTCTTCACCGATTATCTGGCTCACGGCGCCGGCATCATTACGTTCGACAAACTGCTCGGGGCGCTTGCTGTAGCAGCGTGGGGCCTGGACTGGGTGGTAAACCGGCGTCCGATCATGACCAGCCGCGCCTTGTGGCTGGTGATCGGATTCGTCCTGTGGGTTGGCGTGTCGATTGTGATGGCTGTCAGCTACAAGGCGGCCCTCGTGACCTCGCTTCGCTACCTGACTTTCGGCACCCTTTATTTCCTTGTGCTCCAGACAGTCCGTGGCGATCGTCGCCGGGCCGACGTCCTCGTCACGATCGCCGTCGCTGCGGCGGCAGTAGCCAGCATCATCGGACTAGTCGCCTTCTTCAGCCACCATGTCAGCCGGGCTAGCGGTCCTATCTTTGATCCGAACGACTTCGGGTTCTTGCTGGCCAGCACTCTTCCCGCAGGCATCTACCAGGTCCGGTGGCGAGCCGCGCGATGGGCTAAGGCGAGCTGGAGCCTCGCACTGATACTGATCCTCGCGTGCACGCTAGCGACATTCTCCCGCAGCTCCATGCTCGGACTTGCGGTGGCGGCCATCTGGGCAGTGGCGACTCGCCGGATTCACCTGCGATGGCTGGTCGCGACAGTCCTGGTGGGAGCACTCGCGGCAGGCCTCGCTCTGCTCGCGTCGCCGCAACTAGTTCGCTCCGCTTTCGGCCAAAAGGCGTACATAGCCCAGCGGAACGTAGACGTACGGTTCGGGTACTACCGCGTGGAGCTCAAGGAATGGGAGACCTATCCCATCACGGGCGTCGGGCCTGGCAACTTCGTTTACCACTTCTACCAGTTCGCACCGGACGCATCCGAGAGCCTGCCATTCCCGTCGCACGTCCTGACAATCAGCGGCGAGGAAAGCTACCTGGTCATTCTGGCTGAGCAGGGCGCGGTCGGGCTGGCCCTGTTCGTGGGCTACCTGATCATCTCGTGGACGGACCTGCGGCGCCGCTTTCCGGAGGATCAACGCACAGACCAGCTGCAGGGAGCCATCGCTGCCGGCTTCCTTGTCGCATGCATAGGTGCGCTATTTCTAGCCGAACAGTACTATCCGCCGCTATGGTTCCTGCCCGCGTTGGGGGCAAGCCTTTCCGGCAGCAGGAGCATCCCGACTCGCCTGATCGACGGTCGCGTCGTCAGAGCGATCGAGGCGCGGGCGGGCACGTCCGGAGGCCCTGAATGAGGTCGGCGGTAGCGCGGGCGGTCCGGCTCCGCGGGAGATGGCCGCTGCCATCAGGGCCCGCAGCCTGTGTCCTGGGCTGGCATCGCATCGACATCGAAGGCGGGCGGCTAGCCGTCCATCCGGCGCTGTTCGCGCGTCAGATGGAGATACTCGACAGCCAGCGCCAGCAGGTGCCGGTGCTCCACATCGATGAAGCACGGCGGCTCCTTGCTCAGGGAGCAACCTCATGCAGCGTGGTCCTGACATTCGACGACGCATGGGCGGACAACCACGCCAACGCGCTGGAGCCGCTCAGCCGTCACCGACTGCCAGCCACCCTTTACGTTCCGAGCAACTTGCTGGGAACACAGGGCTATATGACGCGCACCCAGTTGCTTGAGATGGATGGAGCCGGGGTGGTGATCGGCGCCCATAGCCGCACGCACGCCGATCTGCGGCGATGCGATCCGGCCGAGCTGGAGCGGGAGGTCCGCGGCAGCAAGCAGGATCTAGAGGACCTCATCGCGAAGCCCGTCATGACATTCGCATATCCCGCTGGCCTGCTTGACGACCGCGTGCTCGCTGCCGTCCGAGCGGCTGGCTTCACGACTGCCGTTACTACCAGACCAGGATGGTGGCGACCGAAAACCGGGCCTCTCCTGCTGCCTAGGGGGTTTGCTGAGAACTTTTCTGAGCAGACGTTCCGGGCAGCGATCAGGGGCGGGCTGAGCGCGCTGCGTGCCCTGGACGCGATTAAGCGCCTGCCGCGCGATCGTCTGCTCTCGCCCAGGATCGCAGAGCCTTGAGAGTCGCCTTCCTGCTTACCCAGGACAGAGGCGGACCGGTAGATCTCACCGTAGAGCTAGCTAACGAACTGGCCAGCAGATGTGATGGCCCGGAGATAGCGGTGGTCGGCCCGCCGCCAGCCTCTTACGCGGGACGACCATGGAGCCTGCTGCACCCGCTGGCGGTGCGGTCCAAGATCGACGTTCGGAGATTCGCCGTCGTCGCGAAGGTACTTAAGGAGCTTGCCCCGGACATCATTCATGCTCAGGATCGTCGCGCTGGCCTAGTTTCAGCGGTCGTGGCCGGCAACACCCCGGTCTTGCTGACGTTCCATGGCGTTCCTGATTCCGCGGCAGGTCGGTGGGTCAGTGGCGGGCCACTGCAAGGTCGACGGCCCGGCCTGGCTGGCGGCAGCCGACTCCTGGCTGACGCGCTGGTGGCCCGTCGGCTCGGATATACAGTCGCGCCGTCCCGGGCGATGGCCGATTTCCTCCGGCGTGAGCTCAGGGTGCCTGCCAGTCGGCTTCGGGTGCTGCGCAACGGCGTGGCCTTGCCGCCCGCCACAAAGCCCGTCAGCAACATTGAGGTGTTCGCGACAGCTGGATCGTTCGCGCCCTCGAAGGCAACTTGGCTGCTCGTCGAGGCCTTCAAGACGGTCGCAGCTTGCTGCGCGAACGTCCGGCTCATCATGCTTGGTGACGGCGCCGATCGTCAGCGCTGTGAAGATCTCGCGAGTGCGTGTCACGGGCGGGTTGAGTTCACTGGGTACCGGGTCGATGTCGCGGACCAGCTCGCCCGGGCTGACGCGTTCGTCATGCCGTCGCTCAACGAAAACCAGCCGCTGGCGCTGCTTCAGGCCATGGCGGCCGGCCTTCCATGCATCGCGTCCGACGTCGGCGGCGTGGGCGAGATGCTCGCGGGAGGCGCCGGCATCCTGGTGCCTCCCGGGGACGTAGAGGCGCTGACAGCCGCCATGAAGATGCTGATCGCCGAACCGCGTCAGGCGGCCGCGCTTGGCGCGGCCGCCCGGGGACGCGTCGAGCAGCGATTCTCGCTGTCCCGATGCGCCGACGCTCATATTGGGCTCTGGTCAAACATCCTGCGAGGAGCCGAGAAGGGCCCGACAGGCCCGGTCAGTACGCCCCTGATCCGCGGATGATGGCAGACCCGGTTTTCCAGAGGATGAGCAGGTCGAGAGCGAAGGACCAGTTCTCGACGTACCGCAGGTCGAGCCGGACGGCGTCTTCCCACGACAGATCGGTCCTTCCGCTGACTTGCCACAGGCCGGTGATGCCTGGCTTGACGACGAGGCGGCGCCGCATCAGGTCGCTGTAGCGGGCGGTTTCGTCAGGAAGGGCTGGGCGCGGCCCGACAAGCGACATGTCGCCCGCGACGACATTGAACAACTGCGGTAGTTCGTCAAGCGACCAGCGCCGCAGGAAACCACCAACTCTGGTAACTCGCGGATCGCTTCGGATCTTGAACAGGACACCAGCAGCCTCGTTGTGCGCGGTCAGATACGTCTTGCGCTGCTCCGCGTCGACCACCATGGACCTGAACTTGTACATGGCGAACAGGCGGCCATCCTTGCCCACCCTTGTCTGGCGGAAGAACACCGGCCTGCCGGCGTCCGCAAGGATCGCCAGCGCGATGACAGCGAACAGCGGCGACAGCACCAGAACTGCCAGGACGCCGGCGAGCCGGTCGAACACCCCTTTGAGTAGTTGCCTGACGCCAGCCAGGTCAGGATGATCCACATGTAGCAGCGGAAGCCCGGCCACCGGCCGGATCGTGGTGCGGGGTCCGGCAACGTCGAGCAATGCCGGTGCGACACACAGGTCGGTGCCGGATTTCTCTAGCTGCCAGGCAAGCTCGCGCAGGGTCGCGCCGCACATTTCCGGGCAGGACAGCACTGCGACAGTGTCCGCGTCGAACTTGTCCACGGCCGCCGACACGTCGCCCAGTCCGCCGCATACGGGCACTTCCGCGATGTAGGAATCCAATGCGCTTCCGGCCACGCAGGCGGCCACCACGAGCATGCCGTGATGGCTTTCCCGACGGAAGAAACTCACGAGGTCGGCGACCGCGCCCCCGTGACCGGCCACGACAACCCGGCGCATGTACCTGCCGTGGGTGTAGCGCTGGCGGTGCAGGCGCTTGCGTAGCCCGTAACGCGCTACCACGTCGAGGCCCGCCGTGCATGGCACGGCGAGCGCAAGGTAACTCCTGGCCACATCTAGCTTCGGCGCATAGGAGACTATGGCCACACCCGCAGCCAGGATCACCGCCGAGATCAGCACCCGGCGGAACTCGGCGGACCCCACCCCGATGAACCGGGAGTCATACCCGCCTGACAGGGCCAATGTGCTCACCCACAAGATCGGCAGCACAGCGGTGAAGATCAGATACGTAGGCCCGAGATGGCCCTGGCTGAGATAGCGGACCCCTGCCGCCACGGCGCCGACCAACACCGCGCACGTGACGTCGGATGCTGCCGCCATGCAGAGGTAGGTCTTTTCCCACTTGGCGGGCCTCGGTCCAGCCTCCTGCGCCTGAGCGCTCGAGCGAAGCTCTGCAGCAACTCGCTGACTGGTCACCCTTTGACCACCACGACCCCTTCCGACCGGTGGGGACGACCTCAAGATCTCTGTGGGATCTGACCTTGTGCACTAGCCCTAGCTAGGTCTGTCCGGTTGACTCGATGCGCCTGACGTTTCCGCTCGACAGCGCTCCTTCCCGGTCCACTGGAACCGCGGCAGTCCGTTGCGAGGCCTGGTCGCCGGCCGGCTCAAGCACATCAGCCGGAGAGGAACGACCGGATCGCTCCGCAGCCGCATCTGATGACGTGGTGGCGGCCAAGCGATCCCAGATCAGCCCTGCCGCAGCACCGAGAATCGCGGCGAGGACGAGCACGACCGCCAGCAACAGGCTTGAACTTGGCGGTGTCGGCTGTGCGGCCGTCGGCTGGCTGTATACCCGCGGAATGACAACACCGTTACCTTTCAGCTGAGCGAGAAAGATCTTGGTGGTGGCCGAGGCGATTCCGACGGCCTGCGCCTGGTTGGGGCTCCGAGCCACGATGTTGATGATCGCGGCGTTGGACAGAGCCTCACCGTGCACGTCATTTGCGAGCTGGGCACCGGATACGGGAAACGGCACGGTCGCCGCAACTTGATTGAGCAATACAGGACTCGAAATGAGCTGCACGTAAGTCGGGATAAGGCTCAGTATCAAGTTTGGGTAGTTCGGGAGGATGCCGGGATTTGACGAGACCGGCAGGAGTGCCACGGACGAGGTCGATTGATATACCTTCGGACGGCTTAGTGACAACGTCCCGCCGACAACCAGGATGATCCCGGCGACCAGTGCGCACACCACTCTCCGTCGCCAGAGGATCTCCGCCACGCGTTTTGAGGTAACTACTGAAGCCAATATCCCTCCCTTTAGGCCAATTGGGCCATGGGCCCATGCACGGTGTCAGCGTCCGGAAATGCCCCCAGGCCCCGCCACAGGCTGAGGATGCCTCCGATGGACAGCTGAAGCGAGTAGTTCTCGACCGCGCGGGAGCGCGCTGACTGTCCAAGTTCCCGGCGACGGGCCGGGTCAGCAAGGAGTGCGTCCACCGCGCCGGCCAGGCTCGCCGGATCTTCTGTGGGCACCAGTACGCCGGTTCCACCCAGGGCCGACGAACCAGGTACACGAGTGCCGACGATGGCGGCACCGCACGCCATCGCCTCAAGCAGAACGAGGGCCATGCCGTCGTAACGGGATGGAACGACGACAACATCGGCGGCCCTGAGATCGGGCGCCGGATCCGACTTGAAGCCGGTCAACTCCACCCGGCTTGCCAGCCCGAGAACGCTGATCTGATGCTCGATCCGTCGCCGATCCTCGCCGTCACCGACTAGCCGCAAGTGAACCCCGGGTGTGCTCATCATGGCCAGGGCGGCCACGGCTATGTCGGGTGCACGTGCGTGACAGAGCCGTCCGACGCAAACGACAAGCGGGTTCCCGGTCCTGGGCGCTGCAGGGCCGGCCGGGCAGAACCGGGAGACATCTACCCCGTTGGGATTCACCGTGATTCTCGCGGCACGAGGTCCGAGAACGACCAGGCCAGCTGACCGCTCCTCGTCAGATACCGCCACAACTGCCGTCGTAACTGGGAGCAGGATCCGCTCAATCCGCCGATAGAGCGGTGCGAGCCACCCACCGACCAGCCACGACCACCCATGAGGCGTGAACGCGCTTGCAGGGCGCCCCGGCCCAAGGCTGGCGAGCGCGATCCGCCCCAGTGCTCCTGCCTTCGACGAGTGGAGATGGACGAGTCCATGCGATCGAACGAGCCGCCGCAGCCGCAGCAAGGCCACGATGTCACTTGGATGTGGTGACCGCCGCATCTCGAGTCTTTCCCAGACCGCTCCCCGTTCTTGGGCCCACGTTGCCAGATCACCCGCTGCAGGACATGCAACGGTCACGCCGTAACCACCGCTAACAGCGGCATCGACAAGATCGCGCAAACAGGTCGCAACACCGTGTGTCGTCACCTGAGAGACGATCAAAACGGCCGATCCGGCCGGGTAGCCCCCGACAGGTCCGCTGACCGTTGTTCTGGCATGTGACAAGCTGCTGCCGACCATTGCAGCCCAGCTTGCTTAGCAGGTCCCTGGGAAGGACCGCGGCATTTGAAGCACCAACCGCCCCCGAATCCCGGTTCGTCCGGCGGATGGCGCCGGCATACTCGTGGTGTTTACCCACGAACATTCATCTGACTCAGACGGGTTCCGAACTTGTAAACCCACCTCCCCGTTCCCTGCACATCTCAACGCTGAGAAGGATGTCAGGATTGCGGATCGGGAGCGCGAACCGATAGCTCGGCCCAGCCGGGGTGTCCGCTGGCGTGCCGGGCAGATCAAGTAGGTTGAGGAGCTTCGGAAAACCCCCCGCCGACGCTACGCGGGCGACTTGGGCGGCTATCTGCCGAGGAGCTCGGCCGTAATCGAGGGGGTTCATGAGCATGCAGATCGAACGCGACATCGAGGCCTTGCTTGAGGCCCGAACCGGGCGCGAGTGCGCGTTCATGCCGTCCGGCCGGTTCGCCATTCACCTCGCATTCCAGTTGCTCCTGTCGCCCGGCGATCGCATCCTCATGTCCCCGCTCGAGGACGACACCGTGTT
>Ga0126373_10001223_pt1 | contig 18050 bp, 16 predicted proteins | sample PanSoiMetPlot_11_FD_92545 | JGI IMG/M metagenome (GOLD analysis project Ga0126373, IMG submission 92545) | Tropical forest soil microbial communities from Panama - MetaG Plot_11 | ecosystem: Environmental > Terrestrial > Soil > Tropical forest > Bulk soil | place: Panama | collected 2016-02-17 | reverse complement strand
CGGTGTTCTTGATGTCGACCCAGCCGTTGGTCATCGCCCCGCGTCCGAATGTTGGCCCCAAACTGGAGACCGTGGGTCCGTGTCAAACACGTGCCTGGTTTTCCAGGCACGTCACCCCCATCGAACGCATCGACTTCACAACCAGGTAATTGAACTCGTTCGTATCGGTGCAACCGCCGGCGAAAGCGAGGCTCTCCCAGCGATTGACAGTCTTGCCATTCTTGTCCTGCTCGATGAAATCTGCGTCGCGAAGGGCTTTCGTGCGCGTGGCGATTTCATCGATCGCCTGATCCCACGTAATGTCTTCCCAATGATCGGAGCCTGGGCGGCGCACCTGCGGCTTCAACAGGCGGCGTTCATTCACGATGTCCTGCAGCAGGGAAGCGCCTTTTGGACAGAGCGTGCCGCGGTTGATGGGATGATCGGGATCACCCTCCACGTGCACGACCTGGGGCGTCACGTTCTTCGCGCCATCACCAATGGTATGGATGATGATCCCGCAGCTCACCGAACAATAAGGACACGTGCTGCGGGTCTGCGTGGTGCGCGAAATCTTGAGAGTGGAGGATTGTGCCTGCAGCGGCTGTAGATCGAAACCAAGTGCAGAGAGCCCGACGGCACCAGCCACTCCCGTCTTCAGGAAGGTACGGCGCGATAGATCCATACAGATCTCCAGAAGTGCAAACCTACTGGACTGCTGTTGGACGCAAATATCTGCGGTCGCGTTACCCGCAATGTGGACGAAAAGCTACACCTTGGGAAGGGGCGGTGTCAACCAAGATGGAAGCGAATGTTAACGCCGTGTTAAAAGCCCAAAAGATTGGGAACAATCTTCTGGTAGCCGCGATCGTTCGCCCACACATCGAGTACAGAAAATGCCGCTTCATCCACAAGCGGGACAGCAAGACCGTCCACCGTCATGTCGATTGCTTTCAAGTAGTGGCGACAGGTATCGCAAGCCTCGATGTGAACGGAGGGCCAGTCGTCGGAGGAGAAGCGGGGCAACTTTTCTTTGTCTTCTTTGCGGCACCAGGGACAGATCAGCCGCCGAAAAGCCCATTCGCGCAAGCAGAAACAACAGAGCAGCCAGCGTCCCGCAGCATCTCCTTCGGGGCGAAGTACGGCCATCTGTGGAAGGCCGCCGCATGCGGGGCATCGATCCCCACCCGTGTAACTGCCTTCTGGCTGTTGAAGTTGCAGGTTCTCCGCGAGAGGTTGGAGACAGGCTCGGCTGAAGAAATCGTCGGCGCCAGCAGACGGCGCGAGATCGGAGTTCATTGCCGATTCCAGACTCTGACGCCACTTTCGTTCTCCTGGAGACATCCAGTGTTCGGCTGCTTCGCGGAGCAGGTCAGTTCCGTGTTCTGCGGCCAGTGATAGCAGGGCAGGCATCCCTGAAGCTGCTTCGGCGACATCGATTTGCGCACGAAGCGGGAGTTTGGGATCCATGATGCGGTTGGATCGCGCGGCAACGCCGGATTGGAATTTCAGGATCATGCCATAGAAGCGCAGTGCCGATGCCATCGGTCTCTGGCGTGCCTGCATGTCCGCGAGGCGAGCGAGCCGGAGTTCCCACCGTTTCAGCGAGTTTTCAATTTGTGGCACCAGGTTGCACCCGGGCCATCTTCGCACAAGTACGTCTGGAAGCCTTAAGCGAGAGCAGAAATAGCTCGTGTGGAAACGACCGGTAACAGGCGGGGAACCTGCACGTCGATCTCCTTCCTATACGAGACCTGTGCTCTTTCCGGCAGCGAAGCTCGGGTACAATAGCGGCTCCGGACGGAATGTTTTCGAAATCGTAGGAGATTGCGGATGATCAGAAGAGTATGTCTGTGGATGATTGCTTTGGCTGTACTCGCGCCCAGCCTATTGGCCCAGAATGTGGACGAGATTATCGCCAAGTACGTGCAAGCGCGCGGCGGGGCCGAAAAGCTTAAGAGCGTGCAGTCGATCAAGACTACCGCGACCATGACGATGGGACCGGGAATGGAGCTGCCGGGAACGGTGATCCAGAAACGTCCCAAGCTGGCGCGATTGGAGTTCACGGCTCAGGGTCTGACCGCGGTGCAGGCTTTCGATGGTAAGGACGCCTGGCAGATCATGCCGTTCATGGGAAAGAAAGATCCGGAATTGATGGCGGCGGATGAAGCCAAGGAAACCGAAGAGATGGCCGATGTCGACGGGCCGCTCGTGGACTACAAAAGCAAGGGCCATCAAGTGGAACTGCAAGGCAAAGAAAAAGTCGAGGGCACCGACGCCTACAAGTTGAAACTCACGCTGAAAAACGGCGATGTGCAGACCATCTATCTCGACGCGGACTCCTTTCTCGAAATCAAGGAAGTCACCAAGCGCACGGTGCGCGGTACGGATCAGGAGATCGACGCTGCGATCGGAGATTACAAAGAAGTCAACGGGATGATGTTTCCCTTTGCCATCGAGAATACAGTTTCAGGAAGCGATCAGAAGCAGAAGATTACGATCACAAAGATTGAGCTCAATGTCCCGGTGGACGATTCGATTTTCAAAATGCCAGCCGCCCCCAAGACGGATGCGCCGAAAACCGAAGCCCCCAAGACAAGTCAGTCCAAGAACTAGGGCTCCGAAACAGGTTGACCGCATTCGACCGATGTTGACGTAAGATGACTCTCCTCAGGGCATGGTAGGCGCGGCTTCGCAGCCGCGCTTATTTCATGGGAACAGTTGTGATACGAAACCGTCTGATTTCCTTTCGAGGTGATCATGAGCAATCGTTCACGTGTGCTTTCGCTGCTTTGCCTCTCTCTGGTGACGCTCGCGGTTTTCGCGCAGGATGTCACGCTCGATTCCGACATGATCAGCGGTCTACCGATTCGGTCCATCGGTCCGGCGGCCACGGGCGGCCGTATCGCCGATATCGCCGCCGTGCGCGAAGGGTCGCGGCTCACGATTTACGTAGGTTCGGCCAGCGGTGGGGTGTGGAAGTCGGTCGATGGCGGCACCACGTTCAAGCCTGTCTTCGACAAGCAGGCATCACTTTCGATCGGCTCCATGGCTATCGATCCGCAAAATTCGAAAACCGTGTGGGTAGGGACGGGAGAATCGTGGGTGCGGAACAGTGTGTCGGTTGGAACCGGTGTATATCGTTCGCGGGACGGAGGAGAGAGCTGGGAATCGGTAGGATTGCCCGACTCTGAGCACGTGAGCCGCATCGTCATTCATCCCAAGGAAAGCAATACGGTATATGCTTGCGCTCTCGGGCACCTGTGGAATTCCAATACGGAGCGCGGCGTTTACAAGACCACAGATGGCGGCAAAACGTGGAACAAAATTCTTTATCGCAACGACAGTACGGGTTGTGCCGAAATGGCCATGGACCCACAGGATTCCAATATCCTCTATGCCGCAATGTGGGATGTACGTCGCGAGCCGCACAATTTCCGATCCGGCGGTCCCGGCAGCGGATTGTTCAAAAGCAGCGATGCCGGCGCAACCTGGCATGAGTTGCGAAAAGGGCTACCCGAAGGCGATCTGGGACGCATCGCGATCGGCATAGCTGCCAGCAAGACCTCGCGCGTCTACACCGTCGTCGAGGCGAAGAATCACACGGCGTTGTTCCGTTCCGATGACGCCGGCGACAGCTGGACTGAGGTCAACAATTCTTTCAACGTCAGCGGGCGTCCGTTTTACTTTGCACGGCTGGCGGTCGATCCCAAGGATCCCGATCGCGTGTATAAGCCAGGATTTTTTCTGACCGTGAGCGAGGACGGAGGCAAAAGCTTCAGCGCTGCCTTCTCGATGCGTGATACCGGGTCTGGAGGCGTGCATGGAGATCTGCACGCACTCTGGATCAATCCGGAAAATCCCGACCAGTTGTTGGTGGGGACCGATGGCGGCATTTATCAGTCACTAGATCAGGCGACGCACTGGCGTTTTCTTGGCACGCTCCCCGTTTCGCAGTTCTATCACGTGAGTTATGACATGGCCGACCCGTACAACGTCTACGGCGGCTTGCAGGACAACGGCAGTTGGATGGGGCCGTCGCGCGCAGTGGGAGGAATCGCCAACCGGCATTGGCGCGTGATCGGCATGGGTGATGGCTTCTGGGCGTTCTCTGATCCTTCCGACGCTGACTACGCGTATGTCGAGTACCAGGGAGGAATGATCTCGCGCTTCCGAAAGTCGACAGGGGAGGCGAAGGATATCAAGCCGCTGCCGAGGCCGGGCGAACCGGAGTTCCGCTTCAACTGGAATACTCCAATTCACACCAGTGCCAATCAGGCGGGAACGATTTACCTGGGCGGACAATTTCTTTTTCGTTCGCGCGATCACGGCGAATCGTGGGACCGCATCTCGCCCGATCTGACGACCAACGATCCGGCGCGGCAGCATCAGGAAACATCGGGCGGGCTCACCATCGACAATTCCGACGCCGAGAAGTTCGAAACGATTTATACGATCGCCGAGTCTCCGAAAGATGCGAACGTAATCTGGGTGGGAACCGACGACGGCAATGTGCAGGTCACGCGCGATGCCGGCAAGCACTGGACGAACGTGGTGAAGAATGTCTCCGGGCTGCCGACGGGTACGTGGGTGTCAACCGTTGAGGCGAGTCACTTCGTCCCGGCGGTGGCGTATGCGACGTTTGATGGTCACGCGACGGGCGATATGAAGACGTATGTCTACCGCACGGCGGACTACGGCAAGACCTGGACCTCTTTGTCGACGCCCGAGTTGAAGGGCTACGCTCACGTGGTCCGGGAAGACCCGATAAACAAGAATCTTCTGTTCGTCGGAACCGAGTTTGGTCTGTTCCTGTCCATGGATGGCGGGGCGCATTGGGCACAATTCAAAGGGGAGTTGCCCAACGTAGCGGTGCGCGATCTGGCAATTCATCCGCGCGAGTCGGACTTACTGGTGGCGACACATGGGCGCGGGATCTACATCCTGGATGACCTGACTCCAATCCGCGCGCTCACGCCGGAAATTTTGGCGAAGGACTTCGTCATCCTTCCCGCACGTGCATCCGTCCTCAACCTGGCCGCGAGTGAACAGCGCTTCGACGGCGACGCCGAGTTTATGGGGCGCACCCCGCCCGAGGCAGCTTCCATTGTGTACTACCAGAAGAAGCGCCATATCTTCGGCGACCTGAAGGTAGACATTTACGACGACAAAGGGACGCTGCTGACGTCGCTGCAAGGAGACAAGCGCAAGGGCCTGAACCGCCTGCCGTGGCCGGAACGCGCGAAGCCTCCCAAGATGCCGCCGGCGGCCGGATTGGTCGAGAACGAGTTCGTTTTCTATGGCCCGCAGGTGTCTGAAGGAAGTTACACAGTCAAAGTGACAAAGGGCAAGGAAACCTATTCCTCGCAGCTCGAGCTCGTGCCTGATCCGCGATCGAAAAGCACAGCAGCCGATCGCGCATTACAGCACAAGACCGTGATGCAACTTTACGACATGCTCGGGCAGCTGACCTTCATTGTGGATTCGAGCAACGATTTGCGGGACCAGGCACGTCAGCGCAATGCAAGCGCCGCCGATTCTGGTTTGAAAGATCAACTCAATGGGTTCGTCGAGAAGCTTGAGGATTTTCGCTCGACCCTCGTATCGGTAAAAGAGGGTGGCATGATCACGGGCGAAAAGAAGCTGCGCGAAAGACTGGGGGAGTTGTACGGCGGAGTCAACGGGTACTCCGGACGCCCCACGCAGTCGCAAATCGAGAGTACCGGCGCGTTTCAGAAGAAGCTGGACGAAACTGCGAGCCAGTTCCAGTCCATCACGGGCCCGGGGCTGCAGGCGCTGAATGCCAGCCTTCAAAGCAAGAGCTTGGAGCCGCTTAAGGCAATCTCACGAGAGGATTGGGACAAAAGGCAGAAATAACAGTTCGCAACGATCTCGAACGACTCAAACGCCCGTTTCATTGTCCGAGAACGGTGATAATAACGGTCCGTTCGCGGCCGCGAACGTCGCACTCCAGATGAAAGATCTGTTGCCAGGTCCCGAGGATGGGCTTTCCATCAGCAATGGGCACGGTCAGGGATGGCCCGAGAAGTGTCGCTTGCAGATGCGAATGGCCGTTGCCGTCGTGCCAGGCTTGTTCGTGGCCATAGTTGCGGCTCGGCGGGATCAGTTTGTCCAGGATGGCCGGCATGTCTGCGCGCAGCCCTGGCTCGAATTCAATGGTGCCAATCGCGGCGGTGCTTCCCACGTTGAATACGTTGACGATCCCCGTCCGGACGCCGGAATCCGCGACAGCCGTGGCGACTTGATCAGTGAGGTCGTGCATGTCCCCATGGCCTCGGGTGGTGACTGAAATCTGACGTTGAAGGCTCGTTTCCGGTGATGTTGGCACTGATTCCTCCGCAGCAGAGTCGGGAAATTCAACGATCCAGTTTAAGCGAACGATGAATCCGGGAGCTTGAGGCCCGGACCGCGGGGGCCGTGCTGGCTAACTTTGCTCCTCTGCCTTGAAAGTCACTGAAAAATAAGGTAGCTTTAGCTAATTTTGTCCTCCCCTGTGGTGGACCGATCTGTCTGCCGCCGGTCCAAAGGTCCCGGGATTTTGACGGCCGGAAAAGAGTCGAGCGTAATAGGCAAGCCGCCCTGAGCGCGGACATGCGCGGTTATGTGTCTGCCGTTCTTCTGGGAAGTGGTCGGGGGATAGTTCTGAAGGAGGGTGTAATGGGTTTCTCGAGGGAGAAAGAGAGGGTTGTCCATTCTGTCCAAAAGCGTGCGCTTTGGGTGACGCTCGCCGCTATGGTGATCAGCCCGAGTCTCGTGCGGGCGCAGTCGGGACCAACCGTGACGGTGGATCAGGCGACGATGCAGGCGCTGCTGAACCGAATCGATCGACTCGAGGCCCGGGTGCAGCAGCTCGAGGCCGCGCAGCATGTGGGCGCACCAGAGTCTGCAAGGGTTGAGCCCCGGCAACCGCTATCGGTCGAACCCGCCGCCCATGGACCATCTCCTCAAGCAGCCCAGGAACACGAGCCCGAGCCGGCCGAGCACGCCGAGAATGAACGCATGGACGTAAGCAAGACGTTATTGCGGATCCGCGGATTCGGGGACGTTAACTTTCACGGAGACAACTATCACCCCCCTAATGGCCCGGGAGATAAGACCGCCTTCACTCTTGGACAGCTGAACCTGTTTGTGACCTCCGATATATCTGACAAATTCAAATTCCTCGGAGAAATTGTTTTCGAGGCCGGGCCGGACAATATTTATGGAGTAACGCGCGGGACGGAGAATTCGTTCGGAGTGGATGTGGAGCGGTATCTGCTCACATACTCGCAGAATGAGTATTTCAATCTCTCCGCTGGGCGCTATCACACGGCGATCGGGTATTACAACACCGCTTTCCACCACAGCACTTGGTTGCAAACAACGACAGGACGGCCGCTGCTGTTTGAATTTGAGGACAAAGGGGGCATTCTGCCGATTCATAATGTCGGCGTCGAAGCTTATGGCAGTATTCCTTCCGGGTCGCTTGGACTGCACTACGTAGCCGAGGTGGGGAATGGCCGAGAGTCGCGGGCCCCCCTCACCGAGGAACCTGTCCAGAACATTGTGGATGATTCCAACGGCAAAGCTGTGAACTTCGAGCTGTTTGCTCGCCCCATAAAGATCCCTGGATTGCAGGTCGGATTCTCCGCCTATCGTGACAAGTTAGTGCCGAATACGGCACCGTTCGTCGTTGGCGAAACCATACTTGCCGCGCATGCTGTTTACTCGACGTCGAATTTTGAGTGGCTCAACGAAGCCTTAGTCGTTCGGCATACGCCCGAGGGCGGGCACACTTATCAGACGCCGGGGTGGTACAGCCAGATTTCCAGGCGATTCGGCCAGTACCGACCCTATTTCCGATACCAGTACATCAACGCCAGTCCCAATGAACCGATATTCCCCGATATTGCGCTGCGCGCAGGCCCATCGGCGGGCATACGCTATGATGCCAGCGAATCGGTGGCCTTGAAGCTCCAGTATGACTACACGTCGCTGCGCAACCAGCCCGCAGTGCAGGGACTACAGGCGCAGGTGGGATTCACCTTCTGACGCGAACGACGATGATCCGCTCCCCTGCCATTCTTGGCGTAATCCTGGCGACGGCCACGCTCATCGAGCCGCTATCGCAGTCGCGCGTGCAAGCGGCGCACCCCAAGGAAGGCCTGGCTATTGTCGTGAACCGCGACAATCCCGTCGAGAATCTCTCGATAGCGGAGCTGCGAACCATATTTTTGGGCGAGCGTAGCCATTGGGCGAATGGGCGCAGAATCACGCTGGTTATGATGGAACCGGGGCAGCCGGAGCGCAATGCGGTCCTGCAAGACGTTTGCCGTATGAGTGAGTCCGATCTGCGTAGAAAATATCTGCAAGGACTGCTCACCGGAGAGGTACTGGTGTCGCCCAAAACGCTGGCCAGCCCGGTTGGGGTGCGCAAATTCGTGTTCAATGTGCCGGGAGCCATCGGGTACCTGCGGCCGGAAGATGTGGATGACTCCGTCAAAGTTATTCGGATTGACGGACATCTTCCCGGCGATCTTGAGTATCCCTTGAAGATTGAGGAGCGCTCTGGGAGGTGACATGAGCGAGCGCCCACAACTCACGACCCATGAAGGAGCCGCGACCTTTGCGCCGCGAGTGGGGAGAAGTCCGGCCTTTTTGACGCGCTACAGTTCCGCTATCTTCCTGCTGCTTCTGATCGGGCTGGAAGCCGGTGTGGTGCGCTTCGTGATCCGCGATGTGCGCTCCGCCAACAATGAAGTCCAGAGGATGTATGCCTCTTCCGTACTTGGCCTCCACCGGATTGGCAGCCTGCAATATGACGCACAGGAGACACGGCGCAGCACCCTCTATGCGCTGACGACGAACGATAGCAATCTGCAGGTCATTTATGCCGATCAGTCGCGAGAGGCCGACGCCCGGGTCACTGCTGGGATCGCGGAATATCTGCAGCAGGCGCAATTGCCGCAGGAGACCGAGTTGGCGCACCGCCTGGAACGGGATTGGAAGGCCTATCTTGCAGCCCGCAATGAAGTGCTAGGAACGATCCTGGAAGGCAGCGTCAAAGAAGCGGTGGCGTACGATCTGGCGCAGGGGGTGCCATTATTTGACCGGGTGCGACGCGATCTGGAAGAGACCGAGCGTCTTTATGACGAACAGGCATCGCAACGGCTGAAGAATGTGGCGGACCTGGCGACTAAAACCGTTACACGGCTGCTGACGGTACTGGCGGTGACGGTTCTGATTGCGGGTGTTTTCGTCTGGGTGCTGCAGAAGGACAAAATGGCCAGCACGATGCAGATGGCGAAGATGCAGATGGATTTTGCGGCCTCCGTGTCGCACGAGTTGCGGACTCCGCTAGCGGTGCTGTGTTCGGCAGTCGACAATATTGCCGACGGAGTTGTGAGCGGAAAAGAGCAGTTGGCCAAGTATGGAGCGGTGATTCGGCATCAGTCGCGCCAGATTAATGGGCTGGTCAACCAGGTCATCCTGTTTGTTTCGACGCAGGATGGCAAAGGGCGTTATGCCCAGGAACCAGTGGCTGTCCCGCAGATTGTTGAGGCTGCAGTCATGGGAACGGCCGAACTGATTCGCAAGGCTGGATTTACTTTGGAACAGCAGGTCAACCCGGGACTTCCGAGGATACTGGGCGACCTGACGGCCCTTTCGCAATGTGTGCAGAATCTGATCACCAATGCGTTGAAATACGGCGACCAGGGCCGCTGGATCGGCATTCGCGCCAGCGAAGAAGGACCCAGAGATCACCGCGAAATTCGCATCAGTGTGCAGGATCGAGGCAAGGGAATTGACCGCTCAGAACTGCATCATATCTTCGAGCCGTTCTATCGCGCCAAGGCGGCGGTCTCCGGGCAAATTCACGGAACGGGATTGGGATTAACTATCGCGAAGAGCCTGGCAGAGGCGATGGGGGGACGAATTTCCGTCACCAGTGAACCCGGAGTTGGCAGTACGTTTACCTTACATCTGCCAGTCACCGAAGACCTTGGTGAATCCAAAGACACTATGGGAAGGACCGTAGCGCAACTATGAATGAGAGCATACTGCTGGTGGAAGACGAAGAAGGACTGCGAATGACGTTAAGCGACCGGCTTCGCAGTGAGGGCTACGCCGTGGACTTCGCGGCCGATGGCGATGAAGGGCTGAGCAAGGCGATCACTCTGCCGTTCGACCTGATTATCCTCGACATCATGCTTCCCAACCGCAGTGGGCTGGATGTTTGTCGCGATGTGCGCGTTGCGGGGCTGGCCACGCCGATTCTGCTGTTGACCGCACGCGATCAGATTTCCGACAAAGTGATTGGCTTGAAACTCGGCGCTGATGACTACGTGACCAAGCCGTTTGACACCCTGGAACTGATGGCTCGCGTGGAGGCTTTGTTGCGACGTTCTCCAGGCCGAGCCACTCACTCGGTGATCCATCTGGGTCCGTTGCGCATGGATGTCCGCGCCACCGAAGTGAGCCGGGATGGCAAGGAGATTCCACTCTCAGCGCGGGAGTTCCAGTTGTTGCGGCATTTTATGGAGCATCCGAGTGCGACGCTTTCCAGAAGTGAACTCTTGCAGGAAGTGTGGGGTTACGAAGACGGAACGTTTACCCGTACCGTGGATGTGCACATTGCCAGCCTGCGGCAAAAGTTGGAGAAAGATCCCAAGCGCCCGGAACTGATCCTCACTGTGCCAGGGATGGGGTACAAGCTCAAGGTCTAAGCGGAGGGAGCAGCGGCAGCTGCTTCAGTGCTTCCTCTTTCTTGTGTGCAGCGCCGACTCCACTTTTCGATGGTGTTCCTCAGTGTACCACGCTGGCGCATAGTCTTCCAGAAGATCTCGCAATTCCGAGAGAACCTCTCTCAGATGCTTGCGCTCTGATAGGGTTTCTGGTTCGGCAGCGGGCGAGGAATAGCCAGACGAAGCCTTGTGCAACGTGCGGTTTCCCGTCTGTCCCATTTCGATCAACATGATATTCACTCCCCTAAACTTGATCGTACGAGTGTTTTTTCTTACTGACTCTGCCTTGCGCTACTGACCTGGGGAGAGTCTTTACTACAAACATTTAACCCCAGTGAAAACAAGATGGCGGCAAAAAGCCTGTAACTGAGCTGTAAATTCCTTGTAAGCCGTTGCCGTTCCCGGTTCAATGTAAAGTTTGTTTACATCATGAGATGCGTCTTTACAGCACGGCCTTGGGTTACGGATTGTGTTCCGCGCGAAAGTAGTGTGAGTCACAGCGAATCTCACGCGCGGTATCCTACTCTGGATCCTGAGCTGACGAGTCGTACTCTGGCGAACGTCGCACGCCTCGACCTCAGAGCAATCCGTGACGCTATCTTCCAAAGATCGTTCCGTACCGCGTTTCTTGCGGACAGTTCTGCAGGATCTCCGCTTCAGCTTCAAACTACTTTTTTCGAATCCGAAATTTGCGTTTTTGGCGGTTTTCACCCTGGGGCTCGGGATCGGTGTCAATGCCAGCGTTTTCAGCTGGATCGATAGCGTATTGTTGCATCCTTATCCGCGGGTGGACACGCGTGAACCGGCTCTCATCGGGATGGTGACTGTAAGCGGCGAACATCTCGTCGCGACGTCTTATGTCGACGTACGCGATTAAGCTGGCGACAATGGGCGCAATCCTGGGCATGGGGTTGATGGAGGCTGTTGGTTTTTCGCTTTATCCGGAGAGAGTGGCAGCCCTTCTTCTGAGTGCCACCGCGAGTCTGTGTCTGCTGCTGGCCGCTCTCGGGTTGTACAGCGTGATCAGTTACGCAATCAGCCAACGCACGCAGGAGTTTGGAGGGCGCATTGCCATGGAGGCGAGTCGACTTTTTGCAATTGGTGACACCCGAGAGTGTGCCGCTGACGTTGCCGGGGCTAGTCGTGGTGATTGCGGTGGCAATCGTGGCGCTTCGCTTTTTCGGCAGCATGCTGGTGGGAGTGAGCCCGACCGATCCGCCGACCTGCGCCGGGGCAGCGGTGTTCCTGATCGCCGTATCTCTGCTGGCGAGCTATTTGCCCGCAAGGCGCGCCCTGCGAATCGATCCAATCGTTGCGCTACGGTGTTTGTAAATCTTCGTCCATAATCTGGCGTTTCACGCTATGCTGTTTCGGAAAATCCAGTTGAACCGATGAAATGGATTGCTTGTATTGCCTATTTGCTTGCCGCTGCGAGTATGACGTGTCAAACCTATCCAGGATCGTATCCCGAAACAGAGATTTCCAAGGGCATGCTGCGCATCAAGATCTACTTGCCGGATGCGGAAAAGGGCTTCTACCGCGGGAGGCGGTTTGATTGGGCTGGTGTGATTGCCAGCCTCGAGTACAAGGGCCACACCTATTTTGGACCATTCTTTGAAAAATTCGATCCTGCCGTGGCCGATGTGGAAATTGGAAATCCTGTCGTCGCGGGCATAGCCAGCGCGGCCAGCGGTCCGGTCGAGGAATTCATCGGCGCGGATGAGAGTGCACTCGGATACTCAACTGCCAGGCCCGGCGATACTTTCTGCAAGATCGGCGTTGGCGCTTTACGCAAAATCGACAATGCACCCTATAGTTCCTACGTCAACTATCCGGTTGGGGATGGTGGCAAGCGCTCAGTGAAAAGCGGTGCGGACTGGATTGAATTCACGCAGCAGGTGGATTGCGGCTCTGGATACGGTTATGCCTATATAAAGACGATTCGGCTGGAGAAGGATGAGCCGGTCATGACGATCGAGCACCGCCTTGTCAATCAGGGTGCCAAGCCGATTGAGACGCGGGTTTATGATCACAATTTCCTGATCATTGATCATCAGGCAACTGGCCCATCGGTCAACATCACCTTTCCTTTCTCTCCCAAGCCCACCAAGCCGCTAGATCCACTGGCTGAAATTCGCGGCAGACAGCTTCTCTTTCCGAATGCGCTGAAAGGCGGCGACACTTTCTATGGGGAATTCACCGGGTTTGGCAAGGACGCGGTGGACTATGACATCCGCGTGGAGAACACTCGTACGGGCGCCGGTGTGGTGATTACCGGCGACCGGCCGCTGGTCAATCTGGGAGTGTGGGCGGTGCGAACCGTGGTGGCGCCCGAGGCGTTCATCGAAATCAACGTTTCCCCAGGCCAGGAGTTTCACTGGAAATACCGTTACCAGTGTTACGCGCGATAAGGCAGAAAAAGCAATCCTGCGACAACGGCGCTGGTATGCTGTAGCGTCTTACCAGCGAACCATGAACCTAAGAACCTGGAGTTCCCCTGGCCAGATTGCTGTCCTGATTGTTCTCTCACTCTCTGCGTTCGCCAAAAATGGCTTGCACGTGGTGGTTGTCCCTGTGGCGAACATGTATTCGAAGCCCAGCGAAAAGACCGATGTGGTCTCGCAGGCAATTTACGGCAGCAATGTGCATCTGATCGAGGCGCGCGGAGAGTGGTCGAGGGTCGAGACGCCGGATCGCTACCGGGGATGGACCCCGAGCCGCTATCTGCGAATCGTGCTGTCTGGAAACGGCTACGCTGTTGCTGGCCCAACGGTACAAGTCGAGAGCCTTTTCGCGAACATTTACGCCGAGCCCGATGTCACCAAGCACAAGGCGGTAATTACAGTTCCTTTCGAGGTCAAACTCGAGGTTGTGCCCGAGGATGCAAAGGCCAAGGCGGCGCAGCCAAAACATGAAGGATGGTTTCACGTTCGGTTGCCGGGGATGACGAACGCGTGGATTCAGGCTGGCGATGTGGCCACAGATTCGAGGCCGCTGAGCATTGCGCTGTCCATCGAGTTGGCGAAACGATTTGTTGGCCTGCCTTATTTGTGGGGCGGAACTTCAAGCTTCGGATTCGACTGCTCAGGCTTCACTCAGATGCTGGTCCGGGCCCGCGGCCTCGAAATGCCCAGAGACGCTGATAAGCAGGCGGCGTGGAGTGGGGTGACCAGGGTTGAACGGAAAGATTTGCAGCCCGGCGACCTGCTGTTCTTCGGATCCTCTGAGAAAGAGATTAACCATACGGGGATGTACCTGGGCGATGGGCAGTTCATTCAGGCTGCGACCAATGATCGCCCGGTGATTCAGATCAGCCGTTTGGATGATCAGCCCTGGACTCGACTCCTCGTAGCTTGCCGCCGCGTGAAACCCACTCAGCCGATTGCTGTAAGAGCGAAATAGCCGCATTGATTTCAATCGCTATCACCGGCTTCTAAACCCATCCGCTATAGAGTGCAGCATTATTCTGTCTCCCGGGGTAAGGCAATGATGAAAAGATTGCCGAATCTGCTATAGAGTACTATACTCCCGCCGACTGAAATTTCTGTGGTTTGGAGTCTGTCATGGCAAAGAAGTCTCTCCCTCGCCTGCTCCTTCTGCTCACAATTGCCCTGCTCCTCTTGCCTGCTTTGTCGTTGTCGTCATTTGCCCAGGAAAACAAAAAAGTCCTTGCAGGATATTTCGAAGAATGGAGTATCTACTACGCCGGCTACAACATTGCCAATTTGCAACAGAACGGAGTGGCCGACAGACTGACGCACTTGTTCTATGCATTTGCGAATGTAACGACTACTCCGGCTCCGGCCTGCGCAATTGCCGACTCATGGGCCGACTATCAGACACCGTATCTGCCAAGTGTAAGCGGGGACCCGTACACCGGTCCGATGTATGGAAATTTCGCCGCGATCCAGCAACTGAAACAACTTCACCCCAAATTGAAGGTCCTGATGTCGATCGGGGGCGCCTCGGCGGCGAACACGGCAGCCTTCGTGACTGCATCGAGCACTGCGGCTGGCCGTCAGGCTCTGGTCGCATCGTGCATCGACATGTTCGTCAACGGCAATATCGCTCCAGGAATCACGGCGCCTGGCTTGTTTGACGGCTTCAACATCGATTGGGAGTATCCGACGGCGAGCGAGACGCAGAACTTCACGGCGCTACTGGCCGAGTTCCGCAGTCAACTGAAAGCGTTGAGCAAGAACACCGGCAAGAAATACGAGATGTCGTTCGATGGACCAGCAGGACCGCAGAATTATGTGAACATCGATCTCAAAGCAGCCGCCAAGCAGGTCGATTTCATCACGGCTGAGGGATACAACTACGCAGGCTCTTGGGATACGCAAACCAACCATGCGTCCCCACTTTTTGATTCCAGACAGAATCCGGTATACGGGCAGCGACTCGACATCGATGACACCGTCAATGCTTACCTCAAAGCCGGAGTTCCGCCGCATAAGTACGTGATGGGATTGCCACTCTACGCAGCAGGATGGACCGGGGTGCCTGATGTCAACCACGGGTTGTATCAGAACTCCACGGGGCCATCTCCCGTCTACCTGGCGGATGGAACGGGACTGTGCCCGGACCTGAGCGGCAACACTCCGGGCTGCGACACGTTGCTGACTCCCGGCGTGGCGACCTATTCCACACTCAACAATCTGGCGAGCAATGGATACCGTGTGAGCTTCGATGCTCGGCGAGTCGCTGTCACGCTTTATGATCCTGCGACCATGACTTTCTATACTTACGAGAATCCTTACAGCATGTTCTTGAAGATGCTGTACATCGATTTCCGAGGCTTGGGTGGTGCGGACGTCTGGGCGCTTAAAGACGATGATGCCAATGGAACGATGGTGAAGACGATGGCCAAGGGCCTCGGAGAAAGAGAGGACCGCTAGAGAGTCAGGAGCCCTCAACGAAGCGGCGGCGAATTCTCCGTTGGCCGCTGCTCACTGCGCAAAACCGATCGTTTGTCCCAATCGCAGGTTTACAGATCTCAGTGTCCGGTCAAGGTTGGCCGTACTGATGAAGTGCTTCCAAGCTGCGGCGTGGCCTCGGGTTTCTCGGCGCCTTGGACCCCCGCGGCAGCAGCCAGGCTGCTTCCCGCATAGGTCGATGACTTCGCCCACGCGCTGTGTTTCGTGCTGCATGGCCTTCTGCCAGTTGCGCAGTGCTTCTTTCTCTTTAGCGACCTGATCGAGATTGGACTGCATGCGCTGCGCGTAGTGCACGCGAACCTTCTCCATTTCTTCCGATCCTCGAATTGTTCTTGGCCACTGAAGCCTCCATGCCTTTGGAATTTGCGGGCGCGCCTTCGTCTGGTGGATGGCCATCCCGCTGGCGGCGCCAGAAATGCGGATAGATCGTTTTGGGTTCCATAACTTTCCTTTCGGGGCGAAGGAACGTGCCCTGGGTGTGACTTGCGCTCGACAAGTTCGAAGCAGTCACAGCTGTTGCCGGCCGAGCGGGCGGGGCCACTACTGATCGTGCCGGTATTGCATGGGCCGGGCGGATACGCGAATCGAGGGCAGCGAAGCCTCTGGGCGTGCCGCAGCGTTGTTGCCGGGGTGTTTTGCAATCTTCTGTGTGCAATTTTGCTTCGATGGGCACAGGCGCAGGTTCGGCCTTGCCGGCCGGCCTGACTTCGGGAGCGCGCCGTACGCCAGGCAGAAAATCTCCGCCTTCCGGACGACAATTCCGCGCAACTGCGGACCATTGTTCGCGCTGCCACTTGATAATGAGCCTCGATCCGATGGCAAGGGGCCGCTTGACCCGAAGGCATGCCCCGGATTTCGATGTGTCTTCCAAGATAGCGGGCACACGAAAGGACGGACCGCGATCGTCCTCCCGTAGGATTCTCGGTGACTGCCCACATCACTTGCCGTGGTCCGATGTAGCGCCCGTCCACGCCATGCGTATCGGCAATCGCGCCGTTGGAGTTTAGCCAGTCCGCCGACAACGTGGCCAAATTGATCCAGCTACCGGATGAAGAGGCGCATCAGCCCGGTGGCGGGAAGGTCGGGAGACAGGAAGCTTCGTTGGTCCGAACCTGCTGCCGCCGCAAGCGCTTCGGCAGCGAGATATCCGCTGCGGACGGCACCTTCCATTGTGGCAGGCCAGCCGGTTGCGGTCCAGTCGCCGGCGAGAAAGATACGCGGCCACGGTGTGACTGGAGTTGGACGGTAGGCGTCAATTCCAGGGCGCGGCGAGTAAGTGGCGTTCACTTCCTTGATCACCGTCGACTTTATGAGATTTGCCTCGTGGGCGCCGGGGAAAAATTCGCGGACTTCACTCAGAACGAGATCGACAATCTCGGCGCGGGATTTTTCAATCAGTGTCTTCGACGAGCTGACGACCAGTTCGATATAGCTGCCTGCGCCGCTTCCATTTTCATTCTGCGCGCGCATGGGCTGGAGCCGGGACTTGTGAAACATCCACTGGATCGTGCGATCGAGCAGCACCGCATGATCGAGATCTGTGATCTGGCGATCAAACCAGAGGTGGATACCTGTGATTGGCGAGTTCTCAAAGTGCGAGATCTTTTCGCGGATCGGAGTGCTTTCTGTTGCCGGCGGGAGAAGCGACTCGAGAGCCTCGAAGGGAAGCGCGAGAACCAGGTAATCGAAACTTCCATCGGCTGTCACGGAGTTGCCCCGCACACGGACTCGCACCTCGGAAGCATCGGCCGTAAAGCTTTCGACCGGACAGCGGAAATGCAGCTTGCCCCCGTGCGAGCGGACGTAATTTCCGGCAGCGTTGTACAAATCGGTGAGTGGGATAGTCGGCACGCCCATATGGCGAGCCACGGGCGTTTTCATCGATTCGCGCACGACCTGGGCTGCGGCCGAAACCGAAATGCGGTCAAGTTCCTCGCTCAACGCGCTGATCAGAATCGGATGCCAGAAGCGTGCGATGGCGTTGGTGGTCTGTCCATGTTCATCCAGCCATTCCCGAAACGATTGCCCGTGGTCTCGCTGAATTGTCAGGGTCAGCGGGATCAAGGCGCGTGTGATGGCCAGCTTGTCGGCAGCGCTCAAGAACGGAAATCCCAGAAATGACGGTGAAGTATGAAAGGGGGCGGGTAGCGGGGAGGACTTCATTTCAGAGATTCGTCCGCCGGGCTCGATGAAGTTCATCTGATCGAACCAGCGGATCTGGTTGCCGACGCCAATGTGATCGTAGAACTTGACCAGATTTGTGCAGATTTTGAAAAGTACGTGCTGACAGTTGTCGACGACTTCACCAGTACCGGGATGTTGGTAGGACGAGGCTCGGCCGCCAAGGAAGGGACGTTTCTCGAACAGGGTCACGCCAAAACCGGCGTCG
>Ga0126373_10001221_pt1 | contig 18057 bp, 19 predicted proteins | sample PanSoiMetPlot_11_FD_92545 | JGI IMG/M metagenome (GOLD analysis project Ga0126373, IMG submission 92545) | Tropical forest soil microbial communities from Panama - MetaG Plot_11 | ecosystem: Environmental > Terrestrial > Soil > Tropical forest > Bulk soil | place: Panama | collected 2016-02-17 | reverse complement strand
GCGAAGTGAAAAAGACGGTTATCCAGACCGGACTTCGGGTTTTTATCGTCTGCCTGAATTACAGCCACAGACAGTGCAGCTATTTGGTCCTAGGCCCAAAGCAGATGCTGACATCAAATTGGAGGAAAAAGCTGGCGTGTTGACCGGCAGAATTATAAATGGAGACACAGGCCAGCCAATTGATGCAACCGTCTCTCTCCAAAATACGGCAATGGCCGACCTTCCCGGTGTGTTGAACGCGAAACTGGCTCAGGTTAAGAATGGGAAATTTCGAGAACTAATACCTGAAAACATCGACGTTGTGGTTCGGGTGCGAAATCCAAATCCGGGCGATCCGGCTTGGTCTGACTTCCGTGCTATAGTGCGTTTGCAGTCTGGCGAAGTGAGGAATCTAGATATTCGGCTGTACAAAACTGGAACGAACTGATAATCGTTTGTAGTCGATCTGACTTATTCGAGCGTTTGCATCGTAATCGTGCATCCATCGGCACTGGTAAGCGCGCCTGAAATGGGCAACCTCAAACTCACCGCTTGCGGCTCCTTAGTCCATACCTCCGCGCCGTGAATCCACAACTCAGCCACTCGAGAGTGCAACCGGTTCTGGTCTTTGAATTTGATACTGAGCGGCTCCGACAAGCCTTCGTCATAAGCCAACCGGCAAAGTGCATCGGCAAGTTCGACAAGCGTGATCTTCAGAATCGCGATGTACTGTTCGTGAGTGGAAGAGATGGCCAGCGTGTTTTGCAGTGACATGATGCTCAACATGTGACATGCAGGATGGCGTTGGTATCGTCGGAGTTCTTCTTCAGCAGCTCAATGGCTTCAGCAGTCGGCGCGATGCACAGCTTGATCTTGCGACGCCGAGCTTCTTTTTTGACTTCCTCCATTACCAGAAGAGCACCAGTGCCTGTGCCAATAACGAGGCGATCACATTTCCAGGGTATCTTCTCGTTTATGGATACCGGCGTATGTCCGAATTGATCTCGGAATTGCTTGGAAGGCTTTTTCTTGCGCTTGCGAACTTCACCACGATCAATCACGATGTCGTGTTCATACGTGACGCCATCAATCTCAATGGCACCAAATGAGAATGATTGAAACTCCATGAAGCCACTTCCCGCCCGAGTATAATTACGGCTCTCCTGTTTAGCTCAAGGTAATCGGCGGGTGATGACTCCTTGTTGCGTTTTACCTAGAGCGCTTAGATCGGATTCCTAGGCTCGCTCTATCAGGTCCCTCAACTGCTTCGGTTTATCAATGCGCTCAGCTATCAATGGCTTAAACTGCGCAAGCATATCGAACGCTGCTTTGTCGCCGACAAGAAGTTGCTGGAAGTCAGGATCGCCAGCGAGCTTCTGATCCGTGGGCCGCAACTATTCCAACCCAACATGGTTCGCGCGAGATCGTCTTGAGTGATGAGGCAGAACCAACTCTCATGAGATAAGTTTATCTCCCGAACGCAAACACGGAAGCACGACCGCATCCCATCCTAGACCCAGCTTCCCAAGCGCACCGATCTGGGCGACTTTGATGAAGCATGTTGGATGAAGCATGTTGTTACAATCCCGGCATGAGCGTCGAACAAATAATCCAATCCATAGACGAACAGATCGGCAAGCTACAACGGGCCAAGGCGTTCCTGAACGGCACAGGCCCAGGAAATTCAACGGGCCGACGAAGAGGCCCTCGGACGATGAGTGCAGCGGCACGAGCACGGATCGCAGCCGCACAGCGTGCACGGTGGGCCAAGGTGAGGGCACAAAACAAGAAATAGGTCTTCCCGGCATGCCGTTCTATGTAGGACACCCGAAAAGGACCTCAATGCTCAAGTTCCTTGCCATCCGTCTTTCCGCGATTGACTTACTCGACCAACCAGAGTAGATTCGCGCCCATTCCGTAAGGGTCCTAAAGACAAAAAGTAAAAAGGAGGTTCGCATGCGCGGAACGTTTTTGCTTGTAGCTGGTATGTGCTTAGCTAGGTCAGTGGCTCTGGCACAAGACCCTGCGAAAGTAGACCCGCAACACTGTAAAGTTTGAGTTCGAGAATGCGCAGGTGCGCGTGCTGCGCTGGCATGTAGGTCCGCACGAGAAGATCCCCCTGCATGAGCATCCCGCCTACGTACAGATTTCTTTGACGGATAGCCGCACTCGGTTCACCTTGCCCGATGGAACGACGAAGGAAGTCCAGACGAAGGCCGGGGAAAGCACGTGGCATGACGCGCAAAAGCACTCCGGCGAGAACTTGGGCGATTCTACCGAGAACATTCAGGTGGAGTGAAGGGCAAGGAGCACGCGCCGTCGAAGAAGAAAACGTAGCAAAAGCGCAGAATGAAGTTGATATTGCGATGGAGGCCGTCCAGCTAGACAGCCTCCTCGAATACATCAGTTCCCGCCTAAACTCCTCTTGGCCAGTTTTCTGTTTTCAGCAAACTCCGGGCGACAACAGCAACATCCTCCGCCATTAGACATTTGCCAAGCGAAGAAAAATGAGAGTGCATATGGCATCAAAGAGGGCTTATTCTCATTCATCCTCAGCAGAGGTCAGTCATGACTGAACACTCCAAACCGCCAGCTAACCCACTCACCCCAATCGAAAGGGCTAGAGGAGCCTCACGCGGAAAATCTAGTTCCAAGAGTATTCGTGGTGCGGCTATGAGTCCTCGAAAGAAACAGCGAAAGCGGGGAAGGAAGTGAGGCAATCCCGCCCTAATTAGACCTGTCTGGTCTTCGCCAGCATGATAATGAGCAAACTGCCGAGGAAGAGGTCCACGAACGATGAGCGTAGCCGCGAGAGCGCGAATAGCTGCCGCTCAGCGTGCAAGATGGGCGAGAGTGAAGGCTCAGGGCAAGGAGAAGTGATCCAAAGATTTTCTTGGAAATTTGAAGATCGCGTTGATCGATAAGAGGAACGCCGTGGCATTCGAGGACATCAAGGTCCACGTAAGATTCAAGCTCTTCGCGTTGTGGAGTTCCCTGATGTTCTTTTATATCTACGGGGACTATTTCGAGCTTTATCAGCCAGGGAAATTGCAGAAGATGATCGCTGGAAGCTCGCCTCTCGGCAGTATTTCTCAAGGACTTTTGCTGAGTATGTCTGCGGTCATGGTGATCCCAAGTCTGATGCCATTTTTGTCACTCGTCCTGCCGGTGGGAGTGAATCGCTGGATGAATATCGTCTTCGGCGCGGTATACACGGTGATCATGATTTTGGCGATCAGGGGTGGTTGGAGCGCTACTCCGAAGCCGCCGCTTTGTATTTCTTCTTCGTCTTCTTGTTTCCTAGTGCGACGTCGGCCAATTCCAGATAACGATTATTGGTGGCCACCATTGAGTCATGGATGATGGTGTGCGAGTTGCGTCGATGTTTCCGTAGCAGGTCGTAGTCAACCCACAATCCACGTTCGCCGTCATCGCCTTCGTTGGCAATAGACCGCGTGGGTCGCGCCTCGCACTTTTGGGCGTTCTTTGGCATGACAGACCGCCCCCATGAAGAGGAAAGTTGCTGGAACTCTAGCACCAAGGTCATGGAAACGATAAGCCGACTTGCGCCAAGAATAAGAGAGGGCAAAGATGCTCATCGTGACTATGCTCCGTTCGTGAGCTTCGAGGCTCCGATTCTGAACCGCACCGTGTACCATCGCTCAGGCCAACCGTACACCAGGACTCACCGGCTGGCGATCAGCGTGACTTCCATTTCTCGGACAGTTCCCGTATCGGGGGCAGGGAACAAAAGAGGAATCCGCAACAATAATTCGCTTCCTGGCCCTCTTTGGTAGCATCTTTCTATTTCAGTTTGCTGCGCTGCTCTTTGACCCTCACCAGTACCTCATTAAGGGAACCGCGCTGGATAAGCATCTTTACTTCCATTTCTGCTTTCTGTCCTGCAAGTAGCGATCTCGTCGGATCGACATGCTGGCAGGTGAGTTCGGGATTACTCCAGACGTTTCCTGTTGTCTGCGAGAAGCTTGCAACTACCCACTGGCGATCAGTTGAAAGCGTTGCGATCATCGGCTCGTCAACGGATCGCGATTTGTTGTAGTACGTGATGCCGTCTTCTCTGCGCTCAACTCGCTTTATAGGAATGGGCCAAGTGAATGAAACTAAGTAGCGAGATGGAAGCCATTCGTTAAGCGGCATCGTGAGTCTGCTTGGAGTCTCAGACGCAAGCAGATCGAATCCTTCTTTGTGATGAACGTAAGTGCGCTCTAACCGGACATCATGAAACATTCCTGTTAGCCTCGGATCGGTAACGGCATAGATCATGTCGTAGTCCACCTTCGACCGATTCACGAACTGATAGCTAAAGCGGACGCCGTCATCCTCCAGGGTTGCTCGCGCAAGCATGTGAATACCAGGCTCAAAATCGCGTTCATAGTGCAATGAATTTCCGACCGACTGCCAATGCGGTCTTGGGCCTTGCTTACCGGCTCGAAACAAAAACAGGTGTTCGGCTTCCGTAACCCCGCGCTTGCGTACTGTTATGTGCTCAGGAAAAAGCACGTAGATGGTGCGATCTGAATCAGCACTACCAGGCAACACGACGTGCAGGCTTGGTTCGTTGTCCTCCTGTGCAACGATTAGCCGAATCCCAGACTGATTCTGGATTCCATTGGGCAGTTGCTGGCCGAAGAGTGTTCCACATAGAAAGCAGACTGCCAACAGCCAAAGCATGGGTTTCAGCTTACACTCAATCATGAGGCTGCACGTCCAGTGTTACGCCGGACACAAGGCGGACGAGAGACCTCTTCGCTTTCAGCTGAACGACCGCGAGTATCTCGTGGAGGAAGTGGTCGATCAGTGGCATGGCCCGGAACACGCCTTCTTCAAGCTTCGTGCCGATGATGGCAATCTCTACATTCTCCGCCATCAGACATCTGTGCCGGATGGAGATTGGGAGCTTGTGTCGTTTCGCCAGAGTGAATCGGCGCAATCTCTCTAATTTTGGTCGACCGTCACGGTGTTAGAAACCACTGTTCCTGTCCAATAGTTCATCAGGGCAATTCCTATTAGGTCAGGATTTGCTTGCGTTTGGCTGACGCCTCTTCCTGTGAATTCCGCTTGAACCGCTTCAAGGAAGACCAAAATGAAATTGAAAAAACTAGCGCGTGATGTTCGCTCAAACGAGCTGGCCGAGTCGGAAAAAGACAGACTGGCCGAACTTTGGAAAACACCGTGTTACCGACTGCCACTAATCGACGGCTTATGCCTGCGCGATGCTGCACTAGACCGTAAGCCAGTGGCGATAGCTAAAGACATCGATTACTTAAAAAACGATTTCAACACGGTGAAGTGGGCGGATACAGGTTTGCCGATACTTCTGTTTCCCACAGAGTTGGCAGAGTTGTAACCCCAAACGTGAGCCGTAAGGATTTGCATTCAAAGTAATACCTTCAAGGACGCAAAAACTCTTGTGCCTCATCAAAACATTGCGCACTCCTAAAATGAGTGACTTGCGCCGCGGTTGCGGCGCAGCGTTCCAACAAGATTTCGGTATGTTCTCGTTGCTGCGGCACCTCATCGGCTGGATCATCAGCTCTTTGGGTTCGCGTCAGGATCTCATCCTGGAAAATCTAGCGCTGCGTCAGCAACTTCTGTCGATGCATGCAACTGATGCGCGAATATATCTGCTACTACTCCGAAGATTGGACCCATTCTGCGCGACCGCGCCGAACGCTTGGTTGAGAGAGCCGTATATGCTGCGACTACTGGGCCCATGGCTCAGTTGGGTGTCGGCCCGTTTCGAAATTTGAGCAGTTGCTGGCTCAACTGACCTGAGTCATCACTTTAGTGTTTTAGTCGTTGAGTAACCAGTGTCGCTAGCCTGTTTGTGCTCCTTTCGATCAAAGCGTCTCTCAGCTTGCCTCTTGTGCTTTGCATCCAACCAATCGAGGTAACTTTCAATTCCGAGATGGACCTGTTGGGTGAAATCACAGATCTCGTCTACCTCTCCCCGCATGAACACTGATCGAGCATATTCCTGCCGTTGAGGGTAACCATCCATAAAGTCAATTCGAACTGACCAAACAGCTCGGTACCGGTTAGTACCAGGATGGGATTCACTTGCTGACCGTCTCCAAGCGACTCCCGTCCGGCCTTTGCCATTGCACCCAATCGTTTCTTCTCCTTAGCAGTCAGTTCCTTTCTGAAAGTCGCGAAACATAGGACTACTCCTGGAAAATGTTCAGCGAGCAGCTTGGCTCGCCTAAAATCCCTTTCCTCAAACTGCCCAAAGCTCTTACATTCACCCAGTACCAGGAGTGGACTTTTTAGGTGGCTGAATTTCCCTGGGCGCAAAAACATTCCGAAGTCCGCCTCCAGAGCAATGGTTTTACTTGTTGCCGTAAAACTGGGGATCCAAGTTGCAGATTCTCCTACTTCCTCGGCCAGGAACTGCAATGCTGCAGCTACGCAGTAAGCACCGTGAGCAAAATCTGGAGTCGCAAACGGACCTATCATGAGCTGGGCGGGCCAACAATGAAGTGCACACGTTGCCTGAGCGACTTTGCCTTTCCGGCAGCTAACCCACCAAAGGATGAGTTTTGGGCGTACAGAGTTGAAAGCGAACGATCTTTGGCATGTGGTTCTCTCCCGGATGGTCGGATTTGTATCGCAGCGCGCCTTAACAGGCAAATTGCCTAGCGCCCACCCGCAAAACCTTAACCGCATCGATCTACTGAGGAGAGTGTCATGGATGCAGACAACAAAATTGCTTCGATGTTTTGGCCGCTCCGAATCGGCCTCGGCGCTACTGCGTTTCTTGCAGGTCTTGATAAATTCACAAATCTGCTAACCCATTGGGAAAAGTACATCGCACCTGAAGCTGGCGAAAAAATACCCCTGAGCAACAAAAACTTCATGCGCGTAGTCGGCGCCATAGAGATGCTGGTTGGCGTCGGGATTCTTAGTCCGAAAGTAGGGGTATCGAGCTACGCTGCCTCCGCGTGGCTCACGTGCGTCGCGGCCAACCTGCTCCTTAACAAGGACTATGACATTGCGGTGTGCGACGTCGACATGGCAATTGCGGCTTTTGTCCTGGGAAAACTAAGCGCAATTCGCACAAAGGAAACCAGCAAGAAGAAGATTTGGCAGTACAAAGCAGGATGGCTGCCTAGTCAATCTCTTGTCATCATTTCTGACCCGACAAGCAGGACGAGAGCGAGTATTCGTCCCAGTCCAGAACTGCACTCCTAGGGGTGAGGAGCAACTCTTGCTCGTTGCACCAGCTCCAAAGCACATGATCTGAAGAGCGATCAATGCTTTGACTTAACCCAGTTCGACCCGGCGGTTTGTTTTCTGATTTGGGAATCAAAGGGAATCTTGTGAACGAAACATTCTCGGCATCTGTTTACGCCAAATATCTGATAAGCCGTATGCTGCTTTTCCTTGGACTCGGCGCAGCTCTTTCTGGAATGTCGCTAAACCAACAACGTCCGGATGAATCACGATCAGTGGATGTGCAGATGCGCAATGTGACATACCATTTCACCGACAACGTCGCTGTTCACATCTTTTCCTTGAACGGACGATTGCGTCCTATCAAAGGCGAGCTGCCGATTTTCGATGACAAACACTCATTCCAAATCCAAATTGATTCTGCAGCCATTGCCATCACGCCGGAATCTCTGGCTAACGTTTTAAACTCATATGTCTTCGTCGGAAGAGATGCCCCCCTCAAAGATCTATCGCTTCGCATCGACAGCAGCGGACGACTAAAAGTCAAAGGCAGCCTTCACAGCAAGGGCGACATTGCTTTCGAGACCGAAGGGATTGTGACTGCGACCTCTGAAGGAAAAATTCGTTTGCACGTCCAGAAGATTAAGGCGCTGCATTTGCCAGTAAAAGGCTTAATGGACATTTTAGGCATCGACCTTGCCGACCTAATCAAAACTGGAAAAGTCCGAGGCGTCACAATCGATAAGGATGACCTGATCCTAGATCCCGAGAGCCTGCTTCCACCACCTCATGTCCTAGGGAGAGTGACAGATGTCAGCATCCGATCCGGCGAAATCATGCAGGTGTTTGGCAGCTCGAAAGAAGCATCGACCTGGCAAGTCTCTGCTGCGAACTACATGGCTTACCGCAACAATCAGCTGCGATTCGGCAAGCTCACGATGAGCGATACCGATCTGGTCCTGATCGACATGGATCCGAAGGACCCGTTCGATTTCTATCTCAGCCACTACAAGGACCAGTTAGTGGCTGGATATACGAAGGAAACGCCAACCTTCGGACTCCGCGTCTACATGCGCGACTACAACAAGCTGCATGCGACAAAATCCCGCAGCGCTTCCGATTGATAGTAGGGGAGTATCTGCTCATCAATGGCCGCCTAGTCCCATAAATCTTTCCGCGACTTTTTACGCCAACGACATTTCATCGGTAACCAATTCCACCACTCCAGACTCCCTCACGTTGAGCTTGTCTCTCGTGAAGTGCTCACAAGGCCAGCTCGTCCCGGATGCAACAGATAACTTGGATTGCGACAAGCGAGCGCTAGGAAAATCACGAGTTGACTGGCTTGGGCTGCGGGGCTAGGCAGGGTGCGGGTGGGGTTGACACTTTCTTAGTCCTCGGGGAACAAGACTTCACCGAACTATTAGAACCGGTAGCTTCGATCAGAGTTGCTCTTCGGAAATGTCACGAATTGTCGAAGAGCGCCATCCGCCTCTATCTTTTATCTCAATCTCACCGGTTGCAAGTTGGATTCAAACAGAGATTCACCAAATGGAAATAATCTCGTCTGCCCGATGTTTCCCAAGCATTAACAGGAGAAAATTAAGGGAGTTTGGGAGGTGTTAGGAAGTCTTTCTGGTGCCAGTGTGGTGTCCCACCTTCGGTGCCTAATTCCCGTGTCGGTATTTAAAGTATAAATGGTGCCAACAATCCTGAAAAGCTCGGCACCTGAGACAGCTCGCACGTGAGCTGCGAAATCTCACGGCATCGAAGCCCCCGAAACCAGAAAGACAATGCCTTTGTGGGGTAGAAAGGGCCCATGCCATCAAAACGCACATCCTTCTCCTTCTTCTCTCGTTTTCCACAGTTACTTTCGCGCAGGACAGTGCCCCTGTAATCAGCACTCGCATGACGGGAACATTTGCAGATGACACCTTCGTAATCGACGGATACATCGCTCACATGGCTGTGAGCCAGGACACGAGCACCGGGCAGACGCTGCTTCTCTACAATTATGCGTTCTCGAGCCCGGACCGCTCCTCCACGTTCCAGTTCGGGGGCGGCTACATCCCGAATGACGCAGTTCAACTTAACAACGCCAATGTAGCGAAGTTGAACGTGGACACGTCACAGGTGTCTGGATTCGTGGCAACGAGTTGCACACATTTTCCTGGGCAGATCCAGACATGCACTCCAGGACCGGTCGGCGTGATCCAAATGGACTGGCAGCAGGATGGAGTCATGTCGAACCGGACCTTGAGCCAGAACTGGAAAACTTTTCCCGGAGCCCGTCTCCACACGCAACTCAATAGCGAACTTAGCAGCGCCCACGTTACCGGCACCTTCCTGGGAAACAGTTTTACCAGCGACTTGGGAGACATCGGCAAGATGGCGAACTCGCTATTCGAGATTTTTCAGAACTAGATCGATAGCAAAGACAGAAGTCATTAACGTTAACTTGACCCCGCCCTCGCACCGGACGAGGACGAACGCGCAGTGTGGGTGAGGAAATGGCGATGACGTGGTGCGCGTGCGGCGTGGTTCCACGGAATCGCCAAACCACAAACGCGACTTAGAGAGTCACGTAAGTTGGAAATTGGTTTTTAGGGTTTGTGTGTTGCGGGTTTGTGGGGAAAGGCTTGGATGACCAGCTACTGAATTAAGCGCGATTTGTCGTCGGCACTCATTCGTGCCTCAACGCGATCATTGGGTCCGTTGTCGCTGCCCTTCGTGCTGGTAAATAGCCCGCAATCATGCCGACAATTAGCAGAGCAGAGAATGTAAACATCAACGTCACCGGGTCCGTTGGTTCGACTCCGAATAGGAAATGGCTAAAGAGATGTGTAGCTGCCAGCGCGCAGGGAACACCCACGATTACGCCAACTACGCTGAGCAGCAGTGATTCGCGCAAAACCAGACGCAGGACGGCAGCGGCTTTTGACCCGAGCGCCATACGAATTCCAATTTCGCGGGTTCGTCTGGTGACCGCATATGACATTAATCCGAACAGGCCAACACCCGCCAACAACAGCGCTAATGCTCCAAAGATGGAAGAAAGAACTGCAACAGCGCGATCTTCCACTAATGTGTCATCACTGGTCTCATGGAGAGTCTTGGCGCTTCTCGCATACTCATGCCCGAATGACTCAATTTTGCCTTCGACCTCCCGAGTAACCGACGCCGGATTTTGGCTGCGAACGAATAGAGCACCAGAGCCGGCATACTGCGGATGCTGCGAAACCGGGACATACAGAACCGGATCATCACTACTGCGGAGGCTTACAAGTCGTGCACTATGTGCGACGCCAACGACCTCAAGCTGTTGGAACTCCGGCTGCACGCCGAAGCGCACGTGGATGCCGATGGCACCTACCGAAGGATGCAGCCGCCGCACAAGGTTGCTGTCAACAATCGCTACTGGCGGATGATGCTCATCATCACTCCAATCAAAATTCCTGCCGCCCGCCAGCGGGATACCCAGAGTTCTAAAAAATTCCGGGGAGACAACCGCCAGAGTTGCAAGTGTGGAATTCTCCGCTGATGAATTCATCGCACCTGCGGAGACAGTTTCCGCCCAGCCGCCACCAGGAATCTCGATGCCCGCAAAACTGACCGACCGAACCCCCGGCAAACCTTCAACTTCGTCGATCAGTTGCTTGCGATAGTTAGGCAAATCAAGCTTATCGAAGGCGCCGGGGCGTCGCTGGAGCGCAACCTCAACTACCTCGTCGCGCTGAAATCCAGGATCGACGGTTTGCAGCTTTTCAAAGCTGCGCAGCAGAAGGCTCGCGCCAACAAGAAGCACAGCCGACAAAGCAATTTGCGTGACGATCAGAATCTTGGGAAGCCAACCCACTCCAGAAGCCGCTGTTCGGTTATTGGCACGCAACACGTCTACGGGTTCTCGGCGCGACGCCCGCCATGCTGGTGCCAGCCCAATAAGCCCTGCCGTCGCGATTGCGGCAGCCGCAGCAAACAAAAACACCCGCCAATCTGGACGTAGATCAAGAACAATCGGGACCGTAAATGGCTGCGTCATCATCGCAACCAGTAATCGGCTCACCCAAGTTGCAAGAAGAAAAGCGAAGAACGTCCCAACGCATGACAGCAAAAATGTCTCAGTCAGAAGCTGTCGCACGATGTGCGCCGGCATGGCACCAAGCGATAGGCGCACTGTGATGTCGCGGCTGCGCGCCTCGGAACGTGCGAGCATTAGGTTTGCGACATTGACGCATGCCGCCAGCAGGATCAGCAGGACGAGCGCCATGAGGATCTTCAGCGGGCGTTCGAACAGCGAACGGATACCGGGGCTAATACCGGTTGCGGCGGAGTTTAAGTCGAACCGCATCGCGAGCCAGGCCTGCAGCCGGGGGCCGGGAGCAGTGGTCGGTGCTGTGGCCACAAGAGCGTCATGCCAGAAAGACTGGAGTTGTGACCGCGCTTGTTCGGCCATTACGCCCGGCCGGAGGCGAGCGGCGACGGAGATCCACCCTGTGATTCGACTATTCGCAAGGCTGGCATTATGTCCGGATGTCAGCGGGATCATTATTTCCCCTGGCTCCCCTGGCGACATCCCAGTGAACCATTTGCGGCTGACTCCGATCACAGTGAACGATTCACCCTCAATACGAATGGTCGTACCGAGGACTTTGGACTCGCCGCCGAACCGCTGCTGCCAGAACTCATAACTCAGAACCGCGACCGGTGCTCCTGGAATGTTGGAAGCATCACCACTGCTAATAAACCTGCCCAGCAGCGGTGTGGCCCCAAGCGCGCTGTAATAATTGCCGGAAACGCTCCGTACAGTGCCAACAAAGATCGAGTTGCCAATTTGCACGTTGTAAGCCCCGCCTGACCAGCCAAACAGGTCCGAAAACACACGCTGGTTCTGCTGTATCTGCTGAAAGAGCGGGAACGAAAAGGGGAAGTGGGAGTTGTTGCGGTAAATCGCAGCAACCTCTACCAATTGGTCAGGCTCTCGGACCGGAAGCCTTCGCAGCACAAGCGCGTTAAGAATGCTGAAGATCGCGGTGTTTGCGCCAATTCCAAGGGCCAGCGTCAGGACGACAGCAAGAGTCCAAACGGGGGCGCGGCGCATTTGGCGTACTGCAAAACGTGTGTCTTCGGCCAGGTGCTCGATCAACATTTATTTGCCTGCGTCACCGTACAAGTCTGAACTTAGAATTTCTTCGTCGCAACATGCTCTACTCCTGTGCTCACCTCTGATACCCTGGCTGCTGCTTGCTCAAAGGTGGCAGACCATCCCATTAGTTAGGATTCCCGAATTAGTACCTCCCCTGTCGCGCTATTCAAGACGATCAAGCGTGCAATCGATGGCCGCGAGTTCTCGTGGGACAAGTTAGAGAGAACCGCCGGCGTTCTCGCATGGGGGAGATTGAGGACAGCGGTGTTCGAAGTTTAGAGTTTCCTGTGTTGGGAACAGTATTGAAGAGTATGTCTGAACTGCAGCGGCGCATACATTTGTGTGATTCATCCGCAACGAACTAGCAGAGAGTAGCGCTACTCACTGTTTTAGTCACTTCGGGCAACGCATACCCCTGGTCGTGGCCATGCTTTCGAGACTCTGCTCTAAAAGGCTAAGATGCACCACACACTCGCTCATGCCCCAAATCACAGCGGCCGATAGCTGCGCCCCCCCCAAACGAAAAAGCTGCCCATTGCTGAGCAGCTTTTAGTGCTTCCCTTTCTTGGTCCCTACCGGGGTTCGGTCGCGCAGCCTTTGGAGATGGTCCTCACGTTCGCCACGTTAATGCCCATCTGCGGGATCTGCACCCCGATCTGCTGTGCCAGTTCGGCCTGGCGTTGTGCGTCAATTTCGCGGCGAGAATTGTCAATGCGGCCGGCAACGTCAACCGTCTCGCCGACGTGGTCGCGCAGGCTACCCATGCTGCGCAAGCGATACAGGACACCATCGGTGGCCCTGAGCACGTAGAAGTCCTCCGTGCCCACCAGGCAGCCGGCAAAGTGCTGCAATGCAGACGAGTCGTTATCAACCATGATCGGCACGCCAGTCGATTGCGGCAGCGCGCCGCCGTTAGTGGTAGTGGTGGTGGTGGTTTGAGAACCGCTCGGGACTGTGGTGGTCGTGGTCTGCTGCGAGGTTGCCGGGACTGGCACGGGAACGATGACGGCAACGCCGCTCTTTACTTCCGCGCACCCGTGGGAGACGGTCTCAATGTGGCTGACGTTCAGGCCGTGGCGGGGCAACTCCACTCCTGCGGCGTTTGCTGCCGGTGCCTGTTCCTGAGCTTCGCGCTCGCGCTCATGATCGGCGAGCCGGCCCTTGATTTCGACGACATCTCCAAGGTGTGCCTTGAAGTCGTCTTCGCTGTGGCTATGCAGCCGATAGAGCTGACCATCATCGGAACGCAGCACATAATTATCGTGCGTGCCTACCAGGCAACCGCGGTAATACTCTTTTGCACTGGCTGCCGGAGCCGCCAGCACAGCGATCACCACTACCGCTAGAAGAACACCAATAGGATTTCGCATGGTTCTCTGCTCCTTCCCTTGAGGGACTCCCAGGCTCTTTAGGGACTGCAGAGTCGGCCAAAAACACTGTCGCGGCTACTGAGCCCTACGAGCTGTTTCGCCCTCAGGATCCGCTCGTCCGACGGGGCGGACTCACTTGCGGATCCATGCTTTTTGTCGAAGATGCCTTTAATTGGAACCGGCGACGTGTGCCGCAGGATGTCTCGCATAAGTGCTTGAAAATGGAAAGCTAACCGGACTTTAGATTCCGAATGTGCTTCGCAAAAACCTTCTCGGGACTGAAATTCGCAGCTCGACGATTCACTGGTAATCCTCACCAGGTCGTTGTCCATGAGTGAGCGCACAGAGGTGAGGGCCATTTTTTATGTGCGCGCGATTATAGCCAAACAAAAAGCGCTCCAACGTATCCGAAACTTGGAAGTAATTTCTAACACCATGTGGACGTTGGTTAGCTGGTCACGCGTTTGGGAAGCTGCGATACACCCAAGGCGATGCGGACGGCATTCTTTTCGGGGAACATGACCAGACTCTGGATTATGACCTTGCTTTAGAAAACAGCAAGAACAGGACTCCAAGTGCGGGAAATTATTCGGAGCAAAGCCCTGCGGCAGGTTCAGCCAGATCAGCCAACGGATCTTTTCCCTGGCGAAATCTCTCAGGGTCGCGCAGCTTTTCGCACACGTACCACAGAGGCAGCATTCCGTCGCCATGGAAACGTCAACTCTTTTCGCATCATATAGAGCATGCCTGCTCTTGCTGAGATGCTACTTGTACTGTTTGCGTTCGGACTGCGGTTTGCCCAGCAGGAACCTGCGAGGCCTTCTGCAACGCCACCCCCTGGGCAGAACCAACCCCAGCAGCAGGCTACGACTCCGCTACAGGCACCTGCTCCAGCAGCCACATCCGCCGGGCCCGCTGTCCTGAAGAAACAAGCCTGGGACGTCCTGCAGACTGGTGCGAAGAGCGATAAGGCCACCGACCGCGCCGCTGCCATTCACGCACTCGGACTGATTACTCACGACAGACGCGCCCAGGAACTGGGAGGAGCAGCGCTGAAAGACGGTGCTTCTCAGGTTCGGTTAGCGGCTGCGGCGGCACTGGGTGAAATGCATGCCAGGGAGAGCATTCCAAAACTGAAATCGGCAACCGGCGATAAAGATCCGTCAGTTGGGTTGGCTGCGGCACATGCTCTTCTTCAGCTTAACGACCCTGCGGGTTATGAAGTGTATTACGAAGTCCTCACGGGGGAACGGAAGACAGGCAAAGGAATACTCAGCGAGGCGGCCGCTCTCAAGGATAAGAGAAAACTAGCCGAGATGGGCTTTGAAGAAGGGATCGGTTTCATCCCGTTTGCCGGCATCGGCTGGCATGTGGTCAAGAAAATCAAACAAGATGACCCGGCGGCTGTACGCGCCGCGGCGGCAACCGTGCTGGTAAAGGATGCCGACCCACAAACTACGAAAGCCCTCCTGAATGCGACGGGAGACAAAAGTTGGATCGTTCGCACCGCGGCTTTGGAGGCGCTTGCAAAAAGAGATGACCCTTCGGTGCTCAACACGATCCAATTGTATTTGCCTGATGAAAAGAACGCGGTCAAATACGTGGCTGCCGCCGCTGCCTTACGGCTTACTGCGATAAATGAGGCGAAATCTCGTGTTAGCGGAAGGGTGCCTAAAAGGAAGTAGCTCCTTTGTCGTGCCAAGATACCCACAAGCGCTTGCGAACCCAAACTCTACTCCTGGGGCGTCCGCCGTGTCCGTGCTGGAATGCAGTTGGGAAGCCGCAACTGTCCTGGCCGACAAGGCACCCCGGCGCACCCTTCTGCATCCTTCTACAAAGAGCTGCGAAAGAACTCCGCAGCTTGCAAAGGAGAGCTTATGATGCGACGGGCTGCACAAGCCTTTCTGCTATGCACGGCCCGTGCAGCATCGGGTTCCAGGAGATTCGTGTTTGCCGTACTGGCTTATCCATAGGGGAACGGGAGTTACAGCGAATCACGTTCAGGCGCGGATGTGTACGTCGCCGGTTCTATCGTGGGATTCGGTTCAGGATTCGCGGCCTTTCATTCTTTCAAGCATGCTGTTTACACGCTTCGCTTGGCGCAGGCAGGATTCGTATGCCGCGTTTGCGAATTCGTAGTTGCGTTTTGCGTTAGCGGCAAGGGCTAGGTAGCGCCTTTTCGTCTCCACTTGCTGTTGGGTTTCTTTGTGTGGAGAAACGCTGGTGGCGTCTGCACGTTTTGAAGCTTCACTCAGCCACGCATCAATTTCATCGGAAAAGGCCAGAACTGCACTCCGGTCCTTACCGGCAGGCCGATGGACGGGGAGATTGAGTTGTACTTCGTACCGCTGAACGGTGCGAACACCTCTGCCCGCATAGCTTGCGATTTCTTTCCACGAATGGAGAATCTTGCGCTCCGCCATGTGAGTAATCCATGGTCGGGTGCAGTGTACTCTGCTTTGTCGATGCCGCCTGCAGAATTTGTTCAAGAAAATACGCGGGTTTATCGCTGCCAGTTACTGTGACCTTTCCGAATCCCTAATGCTTGTGTTTGTTCCGATTGTTCAGATTCCATGTTCCCCAAAAACCAGCAAACGATGAGAAGTAGGGCGGCCAAGATCATGGAGGTGGAGGTGTCCATCCTGTGCTGTGCCTTTTCGCACTATTCCGTTGCGATTGTGAATTCCACGTTCCGGGTTGCTGGATTGGGTATGCCAAGCGACGCTGCTCGGGATTCGAAAACGTAAGGTGGGAAAGTAAGGGAAGCGATGCTGGGGCCATTGGTCATGGGAGCGAAAGCGTTGCTGAAGGTGCGGGAAAAGCAACCGGCAAAAGAAGAGGGCCGCGAACAATGAATGCAGCGGCGCGTCCTTATCCCGATGCACGCTTCGCCGCCACACATCCATCGTAAGAGGCCGTATGCGTAAACCCGCACGTACGGAGCTGTGCTGGGGCGATCAGCAATAGTCGTCCCTACCGCGACAGTTGCGATTGAGCTTAGGAGTTAGCAAAAAAAAGTGGGGCAGATATCTGCCCCTGAAACTCGTTGATCGCCTACTGGACCTGTTCCAGCTTCCAACTAAGGACCTCTTGGATCGCGGCCAGCCCTCCTGTGCCGCCAGTGAAGCCTATATAAAAGATGTTGCTACTGCCTAAAACAACCTTCGACGGTATATCCACCGCGAAGGATGTAGTGAATTTCGCACCCGTGATCACGTCGGTTATCGTCTCAGTAAGCGTAGCGCCGTCGTAAGACAGAACTACCTTCTTGGGATTCTGGTTTCGTATGTCGACGCCGCCACCTATGTGCACGGAAGTGCCATTGCCGCAGCAAGGGAATATCCCGTTCGTGTACAGTCCGGTTAAGTTGCCTCCCTCCTTGAACAGATCGAATACGATGCCGACACTGTTGCCGATGCTAAAGTAACCAAGGCCTCCACCTTCGCCTCCGAGGGCCGACGGGCTGTTGCTCTGAATGGTGAAGGTAAGCCCATCAGCCAAAGGCGGAGGATTGATAACACCGGGGCGAATTTGGAAAGTAAAACTGATGGTGAAATTCGACAGACCCACTCCGCTGTTGACGGCGATCCACGCACTGCCATCCTCACCAACCCTGTCATCTGTCAGTCTCACCCGCGCGTCTGGGAAAAATGCAGAGCCATTGCTGGTGATGTCAGAGTGAGAACCAAAACCAGCCGAATGGTCGAAAGCGGCGGGATTATCGCCTCCACCAATCACGACGCTGGCAACGTTTAAAGGCGCGGAAATGACGCCTGCAGCATCGAAAGCTCGCACCCGATAAAAGTACGTGCCGCCTACAAGAGGATCATCCGTGAAGCTGGTGACGGTGACTTTCTTCCGCGCGATCATCGAATAGGTAATGCCGTCCGTCGATCGCTCGACATTCCAGCCCTGGGCGGTGAAAGAATTGTGACTCTTCCAGTCGAGTGTAGGACTCGACCGGTTGGGATCGTGGCGGACCACTGACGTCACCAGCTCACTGTCTGGTGCACGAGGCGGCAACCCTTCTTCGTGCGAATCGAACTTCCACGCCAGAATGTCTTGAATCGCGGTAAACAAGGCTGTTCCACCGCCGAAGCCAACAAACGCTGTGTCGCTTCGCACAAACGAGCGAATGTCGACTGTGTAGGACGTGGTGAAACTAGCCTTACTTTGCAGGTCGGTAATGGTCTCTGTGAGCGTAGTGCCGTCATAGCCCAAAACGACTTGCTTGGTTGCCTGACTCTGCAGATTGAGACCGGTCCCATCCAGGGGAACGTGGACATCGCCACTGCCTGGAACAGTCTGAGCTGGGAAATGTCTGCCGACGACTAATCCGGTCGAGTTGTGAAGCACGTCGAACACCACTGC
>Ga0126373_10001220_pt1 | contig 18057 bp, 19 predicted proteins | sample PanSoiMetPlot_11_FD_92545 | JGI IMG/M metagenome (GOLD analysis project Ga0126373, IMG submission 92545) | Tropical forest soil microbial communities from Panama - MetaG Plot_11 | ecosystem: Environmental > Terrestrial > Soil > Tropical forest > Bulk soil | place: Panama | collected 2016-02-17 | reverse complement strand
CCGCGACGGGCTCGTTGTAGCTGTTATGGACGATTTCCACATTGACGTTGGTCACCGCGCGGTTGTAGTAGAACGCGTCACTTTGCCAGTAGCCGCCGGCGTAACCCACGCCGGCGTAGCCATAGCCGTAGTTGATGCCGCCGTAGAATCCGACGTGCGGAGCCCAATAGCCCGGATGCCACCAGTAGAGCCCGCCTTCCCAGCCCCAGTAGCCAGGAGTCCACAACAGGCCCACGGCCGGCGCGAGCACCCAGGTGCCCGGTACCCAGAAGTAGTCGTCAGCGTCATAGGCCCAATAGCCCGGCACCCAGATGAAACCGACGCCCGGGCAAATTGGCTGCGGGTAATAAGGCAGGGGCGGCGGACCGAAGTTGACCGATATACCCACGCTCACCTCGGCGGAGGCCTCCACCGGCAGCGTGGCGAGCACGCCGGCTAGGGTGCCGAGATTGTGGGGCTCGCGGTTGGCCCCCGCCCGCCTTTTAGGAGCACAGGCTATTGGCTCTACGCCGGCGAGCGCGACGTCCTGCATCTGACTGAGTGCCCCGCTGATGAAACTCGATCTCTTGTAGCGCGGACCACGTTTGACCACGCCGCATTCAACTGCCGCGACCGCGCAGCTTATGAAAATCGCCTGAAAGCAAGTGGCGTTAGCTATGACGTGGACAAAGTGCTGCAGACAGGTCAATTCCAAATCTTTTTCAAAGATCCGGCAGGCAACGGCGTGGAACTCAATTTCGCAGCTGAGAACCTCTAGGCGAGAGATGACTTTTGAGCATGGGTGTCGAAATTAGGAAATCCGGCATACACCATCTGGGAGTCTTCGCACGACGAGCCTTCAAGGCCGGCGAAGTGGTGCTCCGCTGGGACACCTCGCACCGGGTACCCGCCGGGCAGGCGTCAGAATACAAACAGCAACCCGATCTCTACTTGCACCCGTATGATTCTTTCTCATTTTTCATCGTCCAGTCACCTGAATGCTACCTCAATCATTCGTGCGACCATAACACGGAGGTCAAGGAATTCATGGATGTCGCCGTGCGGGACATCGCCTCGGGCGAGGAGATTACCAGCAACTATGAGACAGATGGAGCCGGACTCTCCTTCGCGTGTAGCTGCGGTGCGCAGAATTGTCGAGGCGGAATCGGAGTGCGAGAATAGTGACGTCTGCTTTCGGCCAAAAGCAGACGTCGCGGATCACCTCATTCCAGCCGCGTGCCGGACGCGTCCGGTGGCGACCGGGAAGAAGCGTTGAGCGGCCACCACCGCGGCGGCCGGTTGCGCCGGGGCACGCTGAAAGACCACATCGTAGTTCTCTTCTTAAGGGTGCCGCGGCGCAGCCGCCCGCCGGGGCGGGACGAAATACCATATTGCGCCGCCCCTTGGGGGCATTCATCACCCTGTCATGCGGCTTATGGAAACTTGCGCGGTTGCCAGACGCGTAACGTGCGCTGGCGCACAGTTCCCGCCCGCGAGGCACGCATACTGCTGCAAAGGACACCTTACGGTGCCGATGGAAGTTCCGATGACCTCACGCGATGCGCAGGAGGGTGCGAAATGAAAGCCATCAAAATCGTCGCGGTCCTGCTGGTGGCCGGGGGTCTCCTGGCGCTGACCTACCGCAACTTCAACTACCCCAAAGCCGAGCACGACGCGAAGCTCGGCTCGGTGGAATTCGCCGTGAAGAGCGAGGGCACGACCCACATCCCCGAATGGGCCGGCGTTGCGGCGGTGGTGCTCGGCACGCTGCTGCTACTGATCCCGAAGAAGCTTTAGCGTTCTCAGGCCCGCAGGGCCTGGAGCTGCTCGTTGGTGCGCGTCAGGCGCTCGATCAAGGTGTGGGCGAAGACCTTGTAGAACCTGAGCTGGCAATCCCGCGAGGCCCGCTCCATGAGCGTGGCGTTGACCCTGAGTAGGCTCACCTCGCTCTTGGCACGCACCGTGGCGGTGCGCTTGGTCTTGTTGACGTAGCCCATCTCGCCAAAACAGTCGCCGGCGGTGAGCGTGCCGAGCACCGCTTTGCCCTTGGACACCGTCACGTCGCCCGTCACGACCACGAAGAAGCTATCGTCCAGTTCCCCTTCCTGCACCACCACTTCCCCCGGCTTGCATTGCTTCCAGGAACCGGCCCGCATGATCTCCCAGGTCTCGGGCTGGGTGAACTCGCTGAAGAAGGAGAGCTTGGCGAGCTGGTTGTAGCGCTCCTGCTCGGAGATCTCCTCGGCCTGGGCGGTCAAGGCGTCGGAGACGTTGATGAGGTCGCCAGCCACGTCCATGCCGATCTTGTAACGCTGCTTCAGGTTCTTCTTGAGGCAGCGCATCACGATCTTGTTGAGCGCGTCCGGCACGTCGCCGCGCAACTGCGAGACCGGCGGCGGCTCGGTGTTAATGATCTGATGGGTCAGGCTCGGCAGTGAGTCGCCGTAGAAACAGGGCACACCGCACAGCATCTCGTAGGTCATCACGCCCATGGAGAAGAGGTCGGTCTGGTTGGAGACGTCCTCGTCCCGCACCTGCTCGGGGGACATGTAACGCGGAGTGCCGACGATGCCCGTGATCTGGGTGGACGTACCCATGGTGTGCTTGGCGACGCCGAAGTCCACGATCATGACCTGCCCGTTTGGGCCCATCATGACGTTGGCCGGCTTGATGTCCCGGTGGATCACGCCATTGCGGTGGGCATAGTCCAAGGCCTTGGCCATGGCGAAGAAGATCTCCACCACCTTCTTGATGGGCAGGAGGTTGTCCTGGCGGGTGTGCTCGGTCAGAGGCTTGAAGTCCTCCAGGAACATCATCACCACATAGCGCAGGCCGCCTTCCTCGCCGGCGTCGTAGATGGGCAGGATGTTGGGATGGACGAGCTTGCCCGCCATGTGGGCTTCGTTGAAGAACAGCTTGCGGTAGAGCTTGGCCCGAGACTCGTCCATCCCCGTGTCCGGGGCGTACACCTTCACCGCCACGTCGCGATGGGCGAAAGGGTCGTTGGCGAGGTAGACGGTGCCCGAGGCACCGCGGCCGAGCTCGCGGCCGATGGTGTACTTGCCGAGTTGCTTGGGCACGCCGGCGGTCATGGGCGCGCGCCCAAACCGCGTGGCTCTCTTGTTCGTCTCTGGTTCACGGCGTTGCCTGACATAGAATGCGGAATGACATAATACTAGACGTCCGCGTACCGGAAATACAGCGCATCGCGCGGCAAGCGTCTGTTTTGATTAGGACTCAAGGCTTGCAAGCCGCCTTGAGCATCATCCCCGTCGGTCCCTGAGGGGCCACCAGGGCCGCCTGGGGGGCCGCGGGCTTCAGGCTGAAGACCTCCTTGCCGGAAGCGTCCTGGTAAGACTCGTGCAGCAGGGTCAGGGTCATGACGCCGCAGTCCAGGAGCACGTCATTGGTGCGGGTCTTGTATTCCACCTGCTTCAGGTTGGCACCGACGGTGAGCATGCCAGGGGCGAGGTATTCGAACCGGAAACGCGCCTCGACGCTGTCGCCCGAGCGGTGCTCGGGCACACCCAGGAGATAGACCTTCTCGGCGCTCTTCGCGTCCATCCCGAGATAGGTCCAGTTGAGCGGGACGCCGCAGGCCACCTTGTACATCAGGCCGGTGACGCTGTCCGGCACCACGGACTCGGACGGCGAATCGGCGGGCGGGCTCACGCTGAACACCGCCACGTTGTCGGTATCGTAGTAGGCCTCGTGCAGCAGGCTGAAGGTCTGGCCACCGCAATCCATCATCACGCTGCTCTGGCGGCTCAGGTAGTCGATGGTGCGCAGGCTGGGAGCCGCGACCATCTGGCGCAGGTCCTTGTACACGAAACGGAAGCGCGCCTTGACGATGGCGTCAGCTCTCGTGCCGCCGCCCGCGACGCGCGCGTAGACGTCCTGGGTCTTCTGCGGATCCTGACCCAGGGACACCCAGGCCACTTCCTCGCCGCAGGTGGCGTCGTAGAGCATGTCGCTGATGCTGCCGGCGAAGACCTGGTTGGCTTCCGCAGCGTCGCCCGTAGGAGTGACGTGGAACACTTCGCGTCCCTCCACGTCGTAATAGACCTCGTTGAGAAGCCTTAAGCTCTGGGTCTTGCAATCCGCTTCCACCAGGTCCTCGCGCTCGATGTAGCTCACGGTCTTGAAGTCCGGGCCGGTGAGATTGCGTGGAGTCGTAAATTCGAAGTTGAATAGCCCGGTGATCGTGTCGTTTTTCTTGTCGCTGCTCTGCGGCAGCATGGAGATGTTTTGGGTGCCGTCGGGATCGTTGCCGATGTAGGTCCAGCGCGCCGAGCCGGTTTGCGCCGGGCCGTGGGCACAGGCTGCAATCAGCAGGGTGAAAATGGCAAGCGGCAGGCGGCGCATGCAGGGCCCCGGGTCTTGGTATATGTAAAACAATATCCATATCCCGGCGGCGGTACAACCCTAAAAGGCACTGGCCTTTGGCTTCAGGGGGCCCCGGGGTCCGTAGACCAAGCCCGGAGCCGAGCGGCACGCTCGCGGCGCCGCTTGGCGGCGAGCTCCAGGATGCGAGTGCGACCCACGTCGTCGGCTGCACCCCAATCGCGGATCTCCGCCAGGGTTCGCCCGCAGCCCAGGCATACCTCCTCTTCATCCAGGCAGCAGTTGCGCACGCAGGGGGAGGGGATGGCGGAGGGCATCTAAGCGTGGGTGATCAGAATGAAGAAGGCTAGGTAAGCGGCACCGTTCACCAGTAGGGCGAGGGGCGTGAGGCGGCGGCGGATCGCGAGCAGCAGCGTCCAAAGGGCCATGACCGCGGTGAGGCCCATAGTCCAAACCACGTCATGCTCCGGCTTCCAGCCGTCGAGCTGCAAGCCGAAGGCCGGCAGCAGCGTGCCCTGGAAGACCATGGCCCCTGTGAGATTGCCGAACGCCAGCGTGTCCCTGCCGCGGCGCACCCACAGGATGCTGTTGAACTTCTCGGGCATTTCCGTGGCGATGGGCACGATGATGAGCGACAGCACCAGCGCGCCGATGCCGGTGGCCGCCGCCGCCTGCTCCACGCCCATGACGAAAAGCTTGGCGCCGATGACGATGAGCACCACGCCACCGAAAAGCTGGGCGAGCTCCAAGGATGCCGTGTGGGGCAAGCCTGCGCGCCGCAAGTGCAGGGCGCCGTCGGCGGCGGTGGCATGCCCTTTTCTGACCAGGGCCGCCGAAGCTTGCACGGTGTTGTAAACGTAGTAGCCGTAGAGAAATACCAGGCAGCCTCCCGCCACGGCGTGGATGCCCGCGGGCTGCTGCGGCACGTACAGCCCCAGGAAAGCGATGGCATAGGCCACCAGGAAATAGCCGAGGTCGCGCAACAGGCCGCTGAGTTCGGGTTTGAGTTCCGTGTTCCAGCCGCGCTTCGTTCCGGTGACCAGTGCCACTAAGGCGAGCGCCAAGGTGACGATCATGAGGGGCGAGCCCAGGATGGCGCCGACGCCGATCTCTTCGCGGACCGTTAGGTCGTGCCCCCCGAAGAACACCGCGATCACCGGCACCACCGTTTCCGGCAGGGCAGTCGCCACGGCCGCGAACACCGAGCCCACCAGCCCTTCTGAGAGCCGGTGCCGCTGACCGACGTGTTCCAGGGAGTTGGTGAAAAGTTCCGCGCCCGCGAGGATGATCACCAGCGCCAGCAGCAGCAGAGCGGCATCGAGCAACAGCAAGGACCATCTCCCGGCCGCGACGGGCGGCCTTACCAGGCGCGGATTCTAACCGATGGGCGCCGCGCTTCGCGCGGCCGCGAGCGCCTGGGCGAAGACTTCGGGTGGTTGCGCACCGGCCAAGGCGTAGCGGCCGTCGAAAATGAAGAACGGCACGCCGCTGATCTGCAGCTGTGCGGCCGTGGCGAGGTCCTCGCGCACGTCCTTGAGTCCCGCCTGCTCGGCCAGCCATTCCAGGACATCGCCCGTGAGCCCCGCTTCCACCGCCACGGCCGCCAGCACCGCGTGGTCGCCCACGTCGCGACCCTCGAGGAAATAGGCCCGGAACAGGGCCTCTTTCACCACGCTTTGGCGGTTCTGGGAGGCGGCGAGCTGCAGCAGTCGGTGCGCGTCCAGGGTGTTGGGGCTGCGCTGTATCCTGTCCCACTGGAACGCGATGCCGGCGCTCGCTCCCGCGGCGTCAACGCGTTCGTGGATGCGCTTTAGACTAGCGTCGCCGCCGAATTTCCGGCGCATGTATTCCAGCCGGTCCAGGCCGCCGGATGGGATGTCCGGATTCAACTGAAAGGCGCGCCAATGCACCTCGGCGTCGGTGATGCCCGCCGCCGCCAGGGCGGCGTCGAGGCGGCGTTTGCCGATGAAGCACCAGGGACAGACCACATCTGAGAAGACATCAATCCGCATGCGGATACTAAGAAGCGGGTGAAAGACCCATATGTTAGCGGGCGACCTTGGTATAGATGACGCTAGGCTTATCGCCGCGTCGCGAATACAGGTGCTCGCGACTGAATTCCTCGATGGCTTCGTCCCGCTCGTGCTCGGTCTCGTACCAGCGGAAGGCCTCCCAGTCCGGTCCCAAAAGATGCGGGGCCGACATAGGATCGTCGGGAGGTAGAGTGCAGCGGATGCCGTAGCGCTTCTTGCGGTTCTCGTTGCTCATGCTCAACTCTGGGCGAAGTAATTTGCCAGGTACTCTTCGAAGGATAACGTATCCGTGGCCTCGATGGCGGCCTGCTTCTCGAGGGAGGCGCTGGCCTGGGCGGCGAAGCGGGCCTCATTCTCCTGCGAGAGCGGATGCTTCAAGAAGCAGTCGCGGTGGCTCTCGGAAAGGCGCTTGGCAAAGCGGAAGAACCCCTCGCCGTGGGCGCGCATGTCCTTGAGGATGCGGGCCGAAGGTGTGAGGTCCGGGTCGTCCACCGACGCCCGTTGGGCGGCGAGGCTCGCGGCATAAGGCTTGGCCGGATCGCCCCCATCGAGAAGCGCCGTAATGGGGGCCATGGCGTCCAGGATCTCCTTCGCCCAATCCCTGATGCGCCGGCGCCTCCCTTGGCGCTCCAGTTCTAGGGCGGGATCGCGCCCATGGCGGGCCACGGCCAGTTGGTTGTGCCCGATGGCGGCCTGTTCCTCGGCGGTGGTGGCGGGGCTGTCCATCAACAGGCAGAGCGCCAGCAAGGCTTCGATGAAGCGCAGCGCGGATTCATCCGCGCCGGTGGCGTCGTAGGCATTCACGTCCAGGGAACGCACCTCCAGGTACATGACCCCGCGGCGCTTCAGCGCCAGCGTCGCCCGCTCGCCAGGATTGATGGGTTGTTTGGGACGGATGGAACCGTAGAACTCGTTCTCGATCTGCAGGATGTTGGCGTTCAACTGCCGCCACTCGCCATCCACCTTGACCCCGATGCGCTGATACTCCGGTTCCGGTGTGCTGATGGCCCGGCTCAAGGTGGCGACGTACTCCTGGAGTCCGTTGTAGGTCACGCCGATGCGCGCCTGGTGGCTGTTCTTGTAGCCGATGTCCGACAACCGCAGGGAGGTGCCGTAAGGCTCGTAGTAGCTGTGCTGGTCGAATTCCGGGAAGTGCAGGTCGCGATCCCGCAGGAAGGTCTTGCACATGGCCGGAGAGGCGCCGAACAGGTAGGGCACGATCCACCCCAGGCGCTGGAAGTTCCTGAGGCAGCGGAAGTACCACTCGCTGCGGAAATCCGCGGTGGCGCGGCGCTCGCATTCCACCTCTGCCAGCGCCGGCCAAAGCGCCTCCGGGAAGGAGTAGTTGAAATGCACGCCGGAGATGGTCTGCATGGTGCGTCCGTAGCGCCAACCCAGGCCACGCCGGTACACGTGCTTCATCATGCCGACGTTGGAATGGCCGTACGCTGCGATGGGGATATGCTCCTCGCCCTCGAGGGCGCAGGGCATGCTCGTGGCCCAGAGCATCTCGCCTTCCAGATGTTTATAGACGTAAGCATGGATGTCATCCAGGAAGGCGAGTGTCTGGCCGACGTCCGCGAACGGCGGCGTCACGAACTCGAGGAGCGCCTCGGAGTAGTCCGTGGTGATGAACGGGTGGGTGAGGGCCGACCCCAGCGCCCGCGGGTGCGGCGTTTGGGCGAGCTTGCCGTCGCGGGTGACGCGCAGGCTCTCTTTCTCCAGGCCCTTACCGCCGCCGCGCAACAACGCGCCCGCGTCGGCGGACGCCAGGCGCGTTAGACGTCGTTCCAGGCTGCGCGGGTCGGGCATGGGCCGGGTCGGCGGAAGGGGGCGGTCATGGTGGCGTAAATGCGGTCAAAACGCCAGCCGTCAAGGACGGACCGACAGAGGAAACTATTATTGCAACTGCTGCCAGGACAAGCGGCCACCGGGCTCGCCCGCCCGGTAAGTGCTCTCCAGCACCACGGCGTTATTTTCGCTGACACCCCAAGCCTTGGCGATGACCACGTAGACGGCTGCCTCATTCGCCGGAGCGTCCGCGGTACTCTGTTCGCAGGCGGCGCCCGGTGGGGCGGTCCTCACCAGGTAGAAGCGCGGCGCGTGGGCGGGCGTGGGATCGAGGCTGCCATCATAGGCGATGGTCTTGAGCGCGGGATCGCGGCCCTTGTCGCTCCAGTCGGCGGTCGTCCAGGTAATGGACGCGGTGCAGCCGTAGTAGCCGTTGATACCGGTGAAATCCTGAGGGGAGGCGTTCTGCACCAGGGCTTCCCCATCGCGGAGGGCGGCTTCCGCCGCCTGGAACGCGAAATCCTGATCCCGTTGGACGGCTGCCATCCGGTCGTCAAAAGTAGTGCGGCGCGTGGCCGCCAGGCCGATGAGGGTCAGCGCCAGAAGCAGCAACAGGGAGATATACAGCACCACCCCGCGCTGCGCGCGCCGGGGAATGCTCCGGGTCCTGGCCATGGCCGTCATGGCAGACGGTTCCGGAGGGAGACGGTTTCTTCGAAGACCCGCCGCACGCGCCAGTTGCCGGGAACCGTCAAGCTCAAACCGTCGAAACGGTCCAACAATTTGAACGAGGCAGCTCCACCACCCATCTCGGCATTTTCACCGTCGCTGGCCAGCAATGCCACGCGCACGCTGACCACCTGGTTCCAATCGGCGATCTGGTCCGCGGTGAGATATTGGTTGGGTATCCCGTCGGCATCCGTGTCCACGCCGTACAGTAGCTGCATGCTTTCGACTCCGGGTACCAATTCCACCGGTTTCCCGAACGCTCCACCGGCCCCCAGGCTGGCCTCATACAGACCGGGGCTCCCGCCCTTGTTTGCACCGATGTAAAAGAGATAGGTCTGGTAAGGCAGGATCACCGCGTCCGAGCCGTAAGCGTTGTCGTTGAATTCTCCGGGCGGCGTGTTCCCGGGGCTCAAGCCCGCATCCGATGAATGACGGATACGGATGGAATTTCCGTCCTGCGGGTTTTCTGCGATGCTGCTGATCTGGAACAAGCCGGAATGCGCGCAGTCGCTGACCACCGCCAGTTGGCCGACCGAGAGCTTAACGCTTTGACCCGCCGCCACGAACAGGCCGTCCGAGCTATCGGTGTAGGGCGATGCAAGTCCGGTGCCCCCGGGTATGGCTTCGTGTAACAAAAGGATGTCGCTGCCGGGCAGGGCGGCGCCATCACCGCCGGTGCCTGCACCGATGGCATGGCTGATGTCGGGTGGAAGGGAAGGCGACCAACGGTTGGCGCCTGTTTCAGCGCTTGCATCACCGGGGCCGATTGAAAAGGCCATTCCCATGCCGGTGCCCGTGTATTCGTAGCCCTGTATCGCCGTGGTTAGGTCGTATGTCGCGAGATCTGAATCCAGGATGCTTTCCGGCCGCGCACCGCGGTTGCAACCGAAGAACCCTGCCATGCGTATCTTCGTCTCCAGCAGGCTCAAGGCCAAGCGGCCGTTTCTCTGTACCGCGCCTAGCGCGTTGTTCAGCTTGTAGTCTTTCATGCTGGTGAGGTAAACCGAGACCACACCGGCGGCGAGGATTGTGCCCAATAACGTCGCCACCATGAGTTCAATGAGCGAAAAGCCGGCCTGGTCCGGAGATTTTGCGCCCACGTGGTTCACAAGCCAGAACTCAGGACGAACGTAAAGTTGGCGGCGGCGGGAGCGCCTCCGCTGTCCGCCGACTGTCCGGTTCCTTTGTCGTTCCATTGCACGCTGATGGTCACCTGGGTCACCTGGGTCATCTGGTTGACCGCCACGGTATGGATGCTGCCGTCCCCCGCAGGCAGGGTGTGCGCCAGGCTGTCCTTCCATTGGCTCAGATCCAGATTGGCGATTTGGTCTGGGGTGCAGTGGGCGCCGAGGCCGATGCAATCACCCGGTGGAGGGGAGGAAGCGGGGGCGCCCAGGGCGATGTCGTAGCCATGTTGGATGGCGGTGGCCCGGTTTGCACGCATGCGGTCGAGGATGGTGTAAGCGAGGATGTTGGCCTGGGTGCGGCTGTAGGCGCCGTTCTTGCTCTTCAACGATACCGCCATCATGGCGGCGATACCCAAGGCGCCCACCGAAAGGATCATGAGCGCCACCAGCACCTCTATCAGCGAGAAGCCGCCGGCACGCTTTGACCTGAACGGATGCAGGCGACCCATGTCAGCCGGCCAGGCCGCCATCGTCATGGAGACCGGTGCCCGGATGACAGGTAAGGCCCGATATGCGTTTCATGCGGCAGAATATAGGGTTCCCGGGTAGAATTCGGCTCCGGCGCGACCGGCGCGGGCATTGGGACGACGGACGGCGGCGCCGGCCCCTACTAATATATGTGCGCTCTGCCCGTGTCCCGGGAGCATGAGGAGGTTGTCATGGTACGGGGTGCTTGCTCCCGGTTCTTCGGCGGCTTGTTCGTCGTCATGCTTTCCGGCGGCACTCAAGCCGATGGGCCCCCTCCGGTTTATCTTCTCAAACCGGCGGCGGTATTTACCGCGACGGACACGTCCCTACATCCCGGCTGGGTGGTGCTGGTGGAAGGCGAGCGCATCACCGCCGTGGGCCCCGCCGACAAGTTGCAGCCGCCGGCCGGCACCCAGACCGTCGAACTCAAGGGCATGAGTTTGTTGCCGGGCCTGATGGATATCCATTCCCACCTGTTCCTGCATCCCTACAACGAAACCCTGTGGAACGATCAGGTACTGAAGGAACCGGAGGCCTACCGCACCATTGAAGCGGTGCAGCACGCGAAAGCGACTCTCATGGCCGGATTCACCACGCTCCGGGATCTCGGCACCGAAGGCGCGGGTTACGCCGACCTGTCGGTGAAGCGCGCCATTGACGAGGGCATGATCCCCGGGCCGCGCCTCTGGGTCGCGACCCGCGCTATCGTCGCGAGCAGCTGTTACGGCCCGGGTCCAAGGGGTTTCCGCGATGACCTCGCCTTGCCCCAGGGCGGCGAGGCGGTGAGCGGCGTGCCGGAAATCCTCGCGGCGGTGCGCGAACAGGCGGGCCATGGTGCCGACTGGATCAAAGTGTATGCGGACTACCGCTGCGGCCCCAACGGCAGCGTGGTGCCCACCTTCACCCAGGAGGAGTTGAACGCGCTGGTGGAAGCGGCCCATTCCCTGGGACGGCCTGTCTCTGCCCACGCCTTCACCGCGGAGGGCATGCGCCGCGCGGTGCTGGCCGGCGTCGACAGCATCGAGCACGGCTACGAGGGAACCGCCGAGGTGTTCAAGCTCATGGCGGAGCACCGCGTGGCCTATCTCCCCACGCTTACCGCTGAGGAGGCCTACGGGGAGTATTTCCAGGGTTACGTGCCGGGCAAGACGCCGCCCACTCAAGGCATGCTGGACGCGCACAATGCGTTGCAGCTCGCCCTCAAAGCCGGTGTGACCGTGGGCTGTGGCAGCGACGTCGGTGTCTACGCCCACGGCACCAATTACCGTGAAATCGAATGGCTGGTGAGGGACGGCATGACGCCGGTACAGGCGCTCTTGGCCGCCACCGCCGTGGACGCGAAGATCCTGGGCCATGAGGCGGACCTCGGGCAGATCAAGGACGGCGCTTACGCGGACCTGGTGGCGGCGCCCGGTGATCCCACCCGGGACGTGAGCGTCCTGGAGCACGTTGCCTTCGTCATGAAGGGCGGCGTGGTCTACAAGCAACCTTGAGTCCGAGCGGCTATTCCCTGCGTCGGGATTACCTCTTATGGGTCCTGGTGGCGGCGCTGCTGCTGCTCAGCGCCATCGAGCCGTCACGGATACCGGATTTTCCGTCGTTTATTAACTGGTCCACGCTCGGCACGCTCGCTGGGCTTCTCTTGCTGACGGCAGGAATCGAAGCCAGCGGCTTCCTGCACCAGCTCGCGGCGCGCATCCTGCGCCTCGTGCCTGACGAGAGGCGCCTGGCCTACTGCCTGCTGTTCGCGTCGCTCGTCACCGCTGCGTTGCTGACCAACGACATCGCGCTCTTCATCCTGGTACCGCTTACCCTGAACCTGGAAGAGCACGCTACGCTGCCGCTGAGGAGGTTGGTGATCTTCGAGGCCTTGGCGGTGAACACGGGTTCCCTGCTCACGCCCATCGGCAATCCCCAGAACATCTTTCTTTGGCAGAGCTCCGGCGCGCACTTCCACCAGTTTGTGGCCGCCATGCTGCCGCCCTTCCTCGTCACCCTCGCCTGCCTGTTTCTGTTCGCGTTCTTCGCCTTCCGTCCCCGCACCCTGCACCTGGAGCGCTTCGAGGCCCGGGAGCCACTGCAGCATCCGCTGCTCGTGGTCTCATTGTTGATGTTCGTACCTTTCATCGTGCTCGCCGACCTGCACCGGGTTGTCTACGCCATAACCGGCGTCGCGCTGGTGTTCCTGGGCTTGTTCCGGCGTGTGTTCTTGCGCCTGGACTGGCCCTTGCTGCTGGTATTCCTGCTCATGTTCGTGGACTTGCGTCTCGTGGCGGACCTTCCTTGGGTACGCCAGGCGCTCGCCGGGCTCGATCTGAAGCAGCCTGGCACGCTCTATCTCACGGGCGCGCTCCTCTCCCAGGGCATGAGCAATGTCCCCGCTACGATCCTCCTCTCCCAATATTCCAACGATTGGAAGCACTTGGCGTGGGGGGCGGACATTGGCGGTTTCGGCTTCGCCATAGGTTCGCTCGCGAGCCTCATCGCGCTGCGCCTGGGCCGCCAGCGCGGGAGCCTCTCGGCCTTCCATGCCTGGTCGCTGCCGTTCTTCCTGCTCTCTCTCGGCTTCACGGCCTTATGGCTATGGGCCTGAGAGGGTAAAATGCGCGCATGAAACCCCAACTGACGGTCCATGGTACCGCTCCCGCGCCCGCCGCGTTTCCCGCGCGCCGCATCGTCACGCTGCCCGGGCGCTTCGCCATGCGCCTCGGCGGCGAGCTTCAGGACGTGCAGGTCGCCTATGAATCCTGGGGCAGGCTAAACGCCGCCAAGGACAACGTGCTGTTGATATTCACCGGCCTCTCGCCCTCCGCCCACGCCGCCTCCAGCGGCGAGGACCCAACGCCGGGCTGGTGGGAGGAGATGCTGGGGCCTGACAAGTCCATCAATACCGACCGCTTCCACGTCATCTGCGTGAACTCGCTCGGCAGCTGCTTCGGTTCCACCGGACCCTCGTCCCTCGATCCGCGCAGCGGCAAGTCCTTCGGCCCGGGATTTCCGACCCTGACATTGGAAGACGTGGCCACAGCTTCCCACGGCCTATTGAAGTCGCTGGGTATTCCCCGCGTGCGTTGCGTCCTGGGGCCCTCCATGGGTGGCATGAGCGCGCTCGCCTATGCGCTCCTCTTCCCGGGCGAAGTGGATGTGCTGGTGAGCCTGTCCTCGGCCACCCATTCCGAGCCCTTCGCCATCGCCGTGCGCTCCCTGCAACGGGAACTCATCCGCAGCGACGGCACTTGGGCGGGCGGCCACTACTCCTCCGGCGAGGGGCCGAAGGAGGGCATGCGCCTCGCGCGCAAGCTCGGCATGATCTCCTACCGCTCGGCGAGGGAGTGGGCCGAGCGCTTCGGCCGCGAGCGCGCCAACGCCGGCGGCGAGCCCTTCGGTGCCGAGTTCGAGGTGGAGAACTATCTCGAATCCCGCGCCCAAGCCTTCGTGGGGGCCTTCGACGCCAACTCCTATCTGTACCTGTCCCGCGCCATGGACCTGTTCGACGTTGCCGAGCACGGCGGCGGCTTGGACAAGGCTCTGAAGCGTCTCAAGCTCCAGCAAGCGCTGGTGGTGGGCGTGGAGACCGATATCCTCTTCCCCCTGCACCAGCAGCACGAGTTGGCGGAGGCCCTGACTCGGGCCGGCGTGGTCACCCAGTATCTACCGCTGCCTTCGAAACAGGGCCACGATTCCTTCCTGGTGGACATGGAACGCTTCCGCCCGGCGGTGGGCGAATTCCTGGCGCAGCTATAATTTGGGATAAGAGGATTCCGATGCAGAGCGTTGATTTCCAGGGTGCGAACCGCCTGATTCCCCTGCTGGACGAGGCGGTGCGACGCGCTGAACCCCGCGCCACCACCCACGCCATCAAGGACCTCTTGTGCGAGCTGTTCCGCAACCGCGGCATGGCCCTGCCGGAGGGGGTCTGTCAGCCCTGCGCCGAGCACTACGCGCGCCGTCTGCTGTACCGAAGCGAGGACCTGGGCTATACCGTGGTGGCCATGACCTGGGGACCGGGGCAGGGCACCGTGATCCACGACCATGCCGGCATGTGGTGCGTGGAAGGCGTGTGGGAGGGACAGATCGAGGTGCAGCAATTCGAGGTACTGGAACGCCAGGGCGAGCGCTTCCGTTTCGAGCACTGCGGCACCGTGCAGGCGGGTACCGGCTCCGCCGGCTGTCTGATCCCGCCCCACGAGTACCACCTGATTCGCAATCCGGTGCCGGGTCAGAAGGCGGTCACGCTGCACATCTACGGCGGCGAGATGGAAAACTGCCACGTATTCGAGCCGGCCGAAGCCGGTTGGTTCACCCGCAAGAACAAACCGCTCTCGTATAACGTCTGACTGCAGTTCCGGTTGCTTAGGGATTGGGCGCCGGGCAGACAGCCGGTGCGTCGGACGCATCGCCCAGGTCCAGCGGTGTCTCCGTAAGGAATTTGGGTTCGATCCGCGCCTTAGTCAGCCGCTCGAAACCGTAGCCGATGCGGATGAGTTCCGGTTCGCTCCATTTTCCGGCAAAGAACGTCATGCCCACCGGCAGGCCGTGCACCGCGCCGGCGGGCACGGTAATGGACGGACAGCCCGCCACCGCCGCGGGACCGTCTCCGCCGCCGCCGTAATGGTCCCCGGTGAGGAGGTCGGTGATCCACGCCGGGCCGCCCGCCGGCGCCATGAGCGCGTCCAGCTTGTCCGCCGCGAGCGCCGCATCGATGCCTTCCGGTCCGGCGAGGCGTTTCTCGTCCGCCAAGGCGGTGACATAAGCCTTGTCAGTGAGCGGACCTTCTGCCTGAGACTGGATAAGGAGATCTTGGCCGAACCAGGGCATCTCCTGGCCGGCGTTCGCGTTGTCGAAGGCGATCACATCGGCGAGGCTCTTCACTTTGACGCCCGCACGCGTGAGCAAGTAGCCATTCAAGTCGTGCTTGAACTCATAGAGCAGCACGGTCATTTCCTGCTTGCTGTAATCGTGGATGTGTGGAAGGGCCACGGTCGTCACCACCGCGCCGGCGGCGCGCATGGCGGCGACATTGCGGTTGAGGATCCGGTCCACGTTGGGGTCGAAGCCGGCGAGATCGCAGACCACGCCGATGTGCTTACCCTTCAAGCCGCCCGGATCCAGATCCTGGGTGAAGTCCGCCAGGTGAGCGTCCGCTTCCTGAGTGGCCGCATCCCGCGGATCGGAACCCGCCATGACTGTGAGCAGGGTGGCGGCGTCGGCCACGCTGCGAGTCATGGGACCGGCGCCGTCCTGGCTGTGAGAGATGGGCACGATCCCAGCGCGGCTTACCAGCCCCACCGTGGGCTTGATAGTCACGAGGCCGTCCGTTGAGGCGGGGCAGGTGAGGGAGCCGTCGGTCTCGGTGCCCAATGCCGCCGCCGCGAATCCTGCGGACACGGCGGCGCCGGATCCGGAACTGGAGCCGCAAGGGTTGCGGTCCAGCACGTAGGGGTTGCGGGTGAGGCCGCCACGGCCGCTCCAGCCGCTGGAGGCCTGGCTGGAGCGGAAGTTGGCCCATTCGCTCAGGTTGGTCTTGCCGAGCAGCACGGCTCCGGCGGCGCGCAGCTTTGTCAATACCGTCGCGTCACGGGAAGCTGGCCGCCCGGTGAGCGCAAGCGAGCCGGCGCTGGTCTGCATCTTGTCGCCGCTATCGATGTTGTCCTTCACCAGCACCGGGATGCCGAACAGGAGGCCATGGGCCTTGCCGGCCTTGCGGTCCCGGTCCCGCTGCCTCGCGATGGCGAGGGCATCCGGATTGAGCTCGATGACGGCGTTCAACTTCGGTCCCGCCTGGTCCAAAGCCTGGATGCGGTCCAGATACGCCTGGGTGAGTTGCTCGGAACTGAGCTTGCCGCTCGCGAGCTCTTGCTGCAGCTCCACGAACGACTGGAAGTAGACCGGCGGCGCACTTGCTGCGTCGGGCTCGCCTCCGGCCTGGGACTGGGTGGACAACAGGAGTAGAACGGTCAGAAACGCGAGGAGCTTGGATTTCATGCGAGTTCCTCCTGGAATCGATATTGGTGCTTGAGCTACCTCTGCTACTACTGTAACCGCCCGGCTATTCCCGGTGACTGGCGGCGGCGGGAGCGGGAACAGTGGCGGCGGAGGATGCGGAAGAGGCTTTGGGCGGCGCAGACAAGCTCGCTGGCTTGGGCGCGGGGGCGTTGGGTCCAAGAAATACGTGGGGATCCACGGCGACGCCGTTCAGGCGGACGGTCCAGTGCAGATTGGGGCCCGTGGTGCGGCCGGTGGCGCCGATCTTGCCCACCCACTGACCTTGTTTCACCCGCTGGCCAGGATGCACCTTGATTATGCTCAGGTGGCAGTAAACGCTGTACAGGCCCTCGCCCATGTCCAGCGTCAGGGTCTTGCCGCAGAAGTAATACCGGCCCACATCCGCGACCACTGCATCCGCCGGAGCGCGTACTGGTGTGCCCGTGGGGGCGCCGATGTCGATGCCGCTATGGGGATTTTTCGCTTCGCCGTTCAGCACACGCTTCAAGCCGAAGCCGCTAGTCTCCGGGCCGGTTGCCGGCCAGATGAAACTGATGCCGGGGCGGGAAGTCCTGCGCCAGCCGTTCACCACCTTGTCGAGATGCTTCTGCTCCCGCGCGATGCGTCTCAATTCTGCGGCCGTGGGGTTCACCATCTCCGGATTGACGATGGTGAGGGATTGGGTCGCGTATTCCTTGGGACCGACATCGAAGCTCACTTGGCTGACGGCGTCGGCGGCGCGCATCTCCAGGGTTCTCTTGCCCGGCGCCGAATCCAGAGCAAGGCCCGCCAGGGCGTACCACTGCCCGTCATGGGAGACCACCATGATTTTGTGCCCATCCATCTCCACCCGGGGCGCGGTCCGGGTCTGTACCGGCAAGGCCACCACGGCTACGCCTCCCGGCACCGCTTCATCCGCCGGGAACGGCGTGGTGGCGGCAATACCGAGCAACGGAATCAGGAACACGAGGGTCGCGACCGGGGCTCTCATGCCTCGTCACCGGGTTTGAGTCGTTTCACTTCCGCTAGCAGGGTTCCGTCCGAAAGTCGTGCATGGACGGCCTGCCCGGGACGGGCGGTGGCCACGTGAGTGAGGACGGCGCCGCTCGTGGCATCGCTCAAGATGGCATAGCCTCGTTGCAGGGTGGCAAGGGGGCTTACGGTGTCGAGCGCGCGCATGGCGAGCGCGATGCGGTTGCCTGCCTGCATGAGATGCGCGCGCGCTGCCGCCTGAAGTTGCACCGCGAGGGTCTGGAAGCGGTCGGCGGCGCGGCGCAGGCGCTGCGCCGGGCTGTGCTCCCGCAATGAAGCATACAGTGCGTCCAGGCGTGACCGATCATGTCGCAGCTGGACGCGCACCGCGCGTCCGAGACGGATCTGCAATTCGTCGAGCCGTTGAGTCCGATCGCGCAACACGCGCCCAGGATGCAGTTGTTCAAGGCGCCCACTGCACCAGTCGACGCGATCACGCAGGGATTGCAGCAGATGCCGTCCGGCACGGACAAGGCGCGCGGCCTGCTGCATGACTCCTCGCATCCAGT
>Ga0126373_10001219_pt1 | contig 18068 bp, 18 predicted proteins | sample PanSoiMetPlot_11_FD_92545 | JGI IMG/M metagenome (GOLD analysis project Ga0126373, IMG submission 92545) | Tropical forest soil microbial communities from Panama - MetaG Plot_11 | ecosystem: Environmental > Terrestrial > Soil > Tropical forest > Bulk soil | place: Panama | collected 2016-02-17 | reverse complement strand
CGTGCAGCAGCACCGGGTAATAGATGGGCTGCACGGTCGCGGTGTCAGGCGTGGTGACGATCGGCGCGATCGCGTTCACCATCTGAGCGAGGCTCGCCATCTTCACCGAGGCGGAGTTCCTGACGAAGATGTTCAGGTAGGTGCCGACCGCTAACGCGTCTGGGAAGGTGTACCGCTCCTCCAGATCGACCGTCATCTTCCTGTACCAGACGTTCCACTCGTCGTAGGCGATCTTCGGCGGATTTGAGATCTTGCGCCGGTAGGCGGTGCGGTCGATGAGCGCCTGGGCTGAGCGGATCGCGCGCTCGGCCTGATGCGGCTGGAGAACGTTGGTCCAGTAGTCATGGCTGCCCGTGTAGATGTGAATCGAGTGGTAGTCGACGAGGTGCGCCATACCCTCGACGACGATGCGGTCCCACTCGTTCCAGCCGGTCTTCCCGCAGCTGATGATCTGGATGTCGGGGTCGAGGAACTTCAGCGCCCGCGCCCACCTCGTGGCCTCGCGGACGTATTCGTCGGCGGACATGGCGCCTACCTGCCATTCGCCGTACATCTCATTGCCGAGGCCCCAGTAGCTGACCCGGTAGGGTTCAGCCCGGCCGTTCTGCCGCCGTTTGTTGGCCCAGTACGTGGACCGGTCGCCGTTGCAGTACTCCAGCCACGCGAGCGCTTCCTCGAGTGTGCCGGTGCCCATGTTGAGGCAGATGTACGGTTCGGCGCCGAGTTCGGCGCAGTAGGTGAGGAAGTCGTCCGTGCCGAACCTGTTGGATTCAGTTCCTCCCCAGGCAAGATCCGGCCGAGATGGGCGCGCGTCCTTCGGCCCTATGCCGTCCTGCCAGTGGTAGTTGCTGACGAAGTTACCGCCGGGCCACCGTAAGACTCCCATCCGCAGGTCGCGGAGCAGGCTCACTACGTCCTTGCGGAAGCCCCTGTCGTCGCTCAGCGGCGAACCTTCCTCGTACAGCCCGCCGTAGATGCACCGGCCGAGGTGCTCGACGAACCCGCCGAACACGTTGCGATCCACCTGCCCGAGGACGCGCTTGGGGTCGATGGCGATCCGTGTCACGTGCTCTCCTTATCCCTGCTCCCTTTCATTCCTGCTCCCTTGCCGCGGGGCTCACGGTTGGTGCGCTCGATGAGGCGCGAATGATCAGTTCGACGGGAAGCAACGGCGGTCGTTCCGGGACCTGCTCGCCGGCGATGGCGCGCAGCAGCAGGTGGACGGCCTGCCGCCCGGTTTCCGCGAGCGGCACACGGACGGTGGTCAGCGGGGGCCTCAGGTATTCGGCGAACGGGATGTCATCGCAGCTCACGACCGCCACGTCCTGCGGGACCCGGCGCCCCGCCTTGTCCAGGGCAGACAGCACGCCGATCGCCATGACGTCGCTGTGCACGAAGATGGCCGTGATGCTGGGCGAACGTTCGAGCAGCAGCCGGGTGGCGGCGGCGCCGCCCCTCGGCGTCCAGTCAGCCTCGGCCACCAGGTCCTCGTGGGTGTCCAGGCCCTTGTCGCGCAGTGCGTCTTCATAACCGTGCAGCCGGCTCCGGGTGACCCGGCGCCGGAAAAGCCCGGTGACGGTGCCGATGGCGGTGTGGCCGAGCTCGATGAGATGGGCGGTAGCCAGCCGCCCTGTCTCTCTGTGGTTGGACCCGACCAGCGGCACGCCGCCGCCGGGCACAGCCTGCAGGCTGACGGCGGGAACGTACGTGCGCAGCAGATCGGCCACCTTCGAGTCCTCTTCCACCTCGGGCGCGGCCGCGATGATGCCGTCCACGCGGCGCTCGATCAGCGTGCGCACGATGGCCTCGCCGTCCCCGCCCCCGACCGCGAGGTGGCCGACCAGCACCGAGTGGCCGTGCGTGCGTGCCTCCTGCTCGGCAGCGACGGATGCCTGGGCGATCGCGATGTCGGCCGCGTCGCTGGCCACCAGGCCGATCGTCGCGGTGGTCCGTTGCACGAGGGAGCGGGCGATCGTGTTGGGCCGGTAGCTGAGTTCCTCTGCGGCCGTGAGAATACGCCGCGCCGTTTCGGCTGAGACGCGTACGTCGCCGCCGTTGAGTACCTTGCTCGCTGTCTGGAAGCTCACGCCAGCTCGCGCCGCCACTTCCTTGATCGAGACGTACTTGCGCTGCGCCATCCGCCCTAGCCTGTCCTGTTGTCACTCAGATGAGCGAACGTTCGCGCAATCAAGGTAAATCGCGATGCAGCCACCGTCAAGGGGTGCGCTAGCGCAGATGCAGGCAACCGCCCGGCTCGCTGGGAACTGATGCAGGGCTTGCTTGCTGCCGCTGCGCGGCTCGCGCCAGCGGGCCTGCTAAGCGAGCTGCTTGCCGAAGAACGCGAAGACCTTCTCCCAGCCGTCCATCGCGGCTTCCTGCCGGTACATCGGGGCCTGGTAGTAGAAGAACCCATGGGACGCGCCGTCATACCGGTGGAACTCGTAGTCCTTGCCGAGCCGCTTGAGTTCGGCTTCGTGCTGGTCGACCAGCTCGGGCGTGGGGTACTTGTCGTCGTTACCGAACAGGCCGAGCAGCGGGACGTTCAGGTCGGCCGTGTAGTCCAATGGCGAGACCGGCCGGGCCGGGCTCAGCTCCTCCGCGCTCATCACCACGCCGCCGCCCCACAGGTCGGCGATCGCGTCAAACTTGTCAGTCCGCGACGCCGCCAGCAGTGCGTGCCGGCCACCGGAGCAGGTGCCAAGAATGCCGACCTTGCCGTTGCTGGTCGGCTGGGCACGAAGCCAGTCGGCCGCGGCCGCGCAGTCGGCCACCACGGTGTCGTCAGGCACGCCGCCCTCGGCGCGCACCTTCGCGGCGATGTCATCGGGCGCGCCGTGCCCGTACCGCTCGTAGAGGTTGGGGCAGATCACGGTGTAGCCGTGCCGGGCCAGCCGGTCGGAGAACTCACGGTAGAACTCATCCCAGCCCGGCATGTGGTGCACCGCGACGATGCCCGGCCGGGAGCTCTCAACGGTGGGCTGGCTCACGTACGCGTGAATCTCGTCGCCGTTGCCGGCCGGATAGCTGATCACCTCGGAGGTGATGCCGTTGTTCATGTCGGTGCTGTGCGAGTTCCACGCCGTCATCGGATGACCCTCCGGCTCGCCGCTTCAAAGTATTCCGTGGCTAGGCTAGCGGACGACAAACCTGGGGGCGCGATGATCAAAGTAGGCGTTCTCGGCGCCAAAGGGCGCATGGGGTCGCAGGTGTGCGCGACCGTGGACAACGCCGCCGACCTCGAGCTTGTCGCGGGCGTCGACGTAGGCGACGCCAGGGACGAGCTGACCGCGGCCGAGGTGGTCGTCGACTTCACTCATCCGGGTGCGGTCATGGACAACCTCTGGTGGTGCGTCGAGCACGACCTGGCCGCGGTCGTCGGGACATCGGGGTTCGACGACGCGAGGCTCGCCGAGGTGGCCAGCTGGCTCGCCACCCGGCCGGATGGCCGGGTGCTCGTGGTGCCGAACTTCTCCGTGGGCGCGGTGCTCATGATGCGGTTCGCCGCCGTGGCGGCGCCCTTCTTCGAGTCGGCCGAGGTGATCGAGCTGCATCACGCGGGCAAGGCGGACGCGCCGTCGGGGACGGCCGGGCGCACCGCGTCGATGATCAGCGCTGCCCGGTCCGCGGCGGGGACGGGCCCGATGCCGGACGCGACCGTCACCGCCACCGAGGGCGCGCGCGGCGCCCAGGTGGACGACGTCCACGTGCATTCGGTGCGGCTCGCCGGGCTGGTGGCGCACCAGGAGGTGCTGCTCGGCGGCCACGGCGAGGTGCTGACGATCCGGCACGACTCGCTGGACCGGGCGTCGTTCATGCCCGGCGTGCTGCTCGCAGTCCGGGGCATCGGCGGGCTGCCGCCGGGCCTAACGGTCGGTATCGAGAGCCTGCTCGGCCTCACCTGACCCGGCAGGCTGGTAGAGACCGAGGAGCAGCCCGAACCGGGGCTGATCGCCGCCGTCATCGGGGCGGTCGGCCAGGTCGCGGAGGGTGGCCGTGAGTTCCTCGGCATGCTCGGGCGTCAGCCGCAGCGTTCGCAGGATGAGGAATGGGTCGGCTTGGGCGGCGGCGATCTCAGCCGCGAGGGCCTGGAAGGCCGTCTCGGTGATTCTCGCGTCGTCGTAGGCGAGGCCCCTGACCGCGCGCCGGTAGTACTGCTCTGTTCCGCCGCGAACGGTGCGGGTTCCGGCCGGCTGCACCAGGCCGGCGTCGACGAGAACCTTGAGATGGTGCGCGATGTTGCCCTTGTTGCTTCCCAGCGTCGCCGCGAGCTGGCTGATGGTCGCTTCTTCCTGGCCAAGAGCGAAGAGCAGCCGATGACGCGTCGGATGGCCCAGCGCCTTGAACTGCGCCGGCGAGGAGACGGCGGCAACTTCGTCCGCTGACATGGCAAAAGAGTTAGGCACTCTTGACACTTTGTCAAGCGTCTGCTTTTCTTAACGCTATGACGGAAGAAGAAGTGATCGAGATCGTCCAGCAGGTCGCCAGCCTGGTCGAGACCAAGTATGTGTTCCCTGCGGTGGGGACGGCGGTGTCGCGGATACTGACCGGCGCCGTGGCCGCCGGGCGTTACCCCGCCGACGCCCGGTCGCTCGCCGCGGCCGTGACGGCCGACCTGCAGTCGGTCAATGGTGACAAGCACCTGCGGCTGCTGTACCACGACGACGCGCAGCCACCGCGCGAGCCTGGAGACGACCAGGAGGAATACGCAGCCCTGGCCCGGTGGGCGGACCAGACCTGCGGCGGCGTGGCGCACGTGCAGCGCCTCGCTGGCAACGTCGGCTACCTCGACCTGCAGCCGGTCATCTTTCCGTCCGCGATCACCGGCGACTTGATCGCCGCCGCGATGAGCGTCATCGCCGGCACCGAGGCGATGATCGTCGACCTGCGCAGCTGCCTGGGCGGCGAGCCCAGCGGCGTCTGCCTCATCGTCAGCTACCTGTGGGACCGTGAGCCCGTGCAGCTGACTGGGTTTCGAGAACGTGCGGCGCTCAGGCAGGCGTGGACGCTGCCCTACGTCGCTGGCCGGCGATTCGGCCAGGCCAAGCCGGTGTACGTGCTGACCAGTAGCACCACATTCTCCGGCGGCGAGCAGCTCAGCTACGACCTTCAGCAACTCGGCCGGGCGACCATCGTCGGCGAGCAGACCAGGGGAGGCGCCCACGCCCGCGAGGGTTTCGTCGTGCATCCCCACCTCGAGGCGACCATCTCGGTCGCCGAGGGAGTGAACCCCTCCTCCGGCGGCAACTGGGAAGGCACCGGCGTGACTCCTGACGTACCGACGACCGCCGAACAGGCCCTCGATACCGCGCACCGTCGCGCTCTGGCGGACGTGATCGCGGGCGGCGGCACCAGCGCGGCGGAGGCTGAGGCTGCCCTCGCCGGGCTGCCGGGCCGGACAATACAGGTGTGACAGGACGGCGAGCGTTCACCGAACTGATCGCCGAGGCCGATGCGCAGCCCGTCGAGGGCTGGGATTTCACGTGGCTGGCAGGGCGAGCCACCGAGGAGCGTCCGGCCTGGGGGTACTCGGGCCTGCTGCGCGAGCGGCTCGGCCTGGCGCGGGCCGTGCTCGACGTCCAGACCGGCGGCGGCGAGGTGCTCGCCGCCGCACTGCGGGATGGGGACCAGGCGCCCGCCGTCGTCACTGCCACCGAGTCGTGGCCGCCGAACGTCGCGCTGGCACGGCGGGCGCTGGAACCCTGGCACGGCGAGGTGGTACGCGCCGCCGACGCCGGCGGGCTGCCGTTCCGGCCCGATAGCTTCGACCTCGTGGTCAGCAGGCATCCCACGGTCGTGGTGTGGCCGGAGATCGCGCGCGTGCTGGCGGCGGGCGGCGCGTACCTGTCCCAGCAGATCGGGCCCGGCACGAACCGGGAGCTGACCGACTTCATGATGGGCCCGCAACCGGTCAATCACGCCCGCGACCCGCAGCGAGCCGAGGCTGCGGCGCGTGCGGCTGGCCTGGTGGTGACCGACGTGCGCGAGCAGGCCCTGCTGGTGGAGTTCTTCGACGTCGGTGCCGTCGTCTACTTCCTGCGCAAAGTGTTGTGGACCGTGCCGGGGTTCACCGTGACCGGCTACGCCGGCCAGCTCGAGCGGATGCACGCGCACATCACCGAGCACGGCTCTTTTGTCAGCCACGCCCAGCGGTACCTGATCGAGGCACGCAAGCCCGGCTGACCGCCGATGTCACGGGCGCGTGCCGGGATGGACGAGTCCGTGTTCGTACGCGTACACGACGGCCTGGACACGGTCGCGCAGCTGCAGCTTGGCCAGCACGCGCCCGACGTGTGTCTTGACCGTGGCCTCGGCCAGCACGAGCTTGGCGGCGATCTCTGTGTTGGACAGGCCGGCGGCGACTTCGAGGAGGATCTCGAACTCCCGTGCCGTCAGCCGGCTGACCTCGGGCGGCGCAGGTCCGGCCGCGCTGCCCGCGTGCGGCAGGTGCGGCACGAACGCGTCGAGCAGCCTGCGGGTCACGCTCGGTGCGACGACGGCGTCGCCGCTCGCCACCGCCCGGATCGCCGACAGCAGCTCCGCCGGCGGCACGTCCTTGAGCAGGAAACCGCTGGCTCCCGCTCGCAACCCCTCGTAGGCGTACTCATCCAGATCGAAGGTCGTGAGGATCAGCACCCTTGTCGCCGTGCCCGCGGCCACGACGCGCCTCGTGGCCTCGATGCCGTCCATCCCTGGCATCCGTACGTCCATGAGCACGACGTCGGGCCGCAGCGCGGCCGTCATGCTGACCGCGGCCTTGCCGTCGCCCGCCTCGCCGACCACGCGCATGTCGTTTTCGGCTTCCAGAACCAGCCGGAATCCGAGCCGGAGCATGGCCTGGTCGTCGGCCAGCAGGATCGAGATGCTCACTCGCCGTCCTCCCTGGTTAACCGGCCGCTAGCGCCGAGGCTCAGCACGGTATGCACGCGCCAGCCGCCGCCGGGACGCGGGCCTGCGGACACTTCTCCGCCGAATACGGCGGCGCGTTCCCGCATGCCGACGATGCCGTGCCCGCCGGCCGGCTGGCTGGCCGCGATACCAGACCCAGGCCCGCCGTCGTCCGCGACCTCCAGCTCGACCTCGCCGTCCCGGAAGGTGAGGCTGACCTGGGTGCGCGCGCCGGGAGCGTGCTTGAGCGTGTTGGTCAGCGCCTCCTGAACCATCCGGTAGAGCGCAAGCTGGGCGCTGGCCGGAATGTCCGCGGGCTCTCCGGTCACGGTCAGCCGCGTCGGCAGCCCGGCTGTCCGGACGCCCGCCAGCAAGTCGTCGATGTCGGCCAGGCCGGGCTGTGGTGAGTGGCCGGCCGACACGGGCTGCCGCAGCACGCCGAGCAGCCGGCGCATCTCGGTGAGCGCGGCCCTGCCGGTGGCAGAGATGTCGCCCATGAGCGTCACGGCCCGGCCAGGGTTATTCGCCGCGGTCGCTGCCGCGCCATCGGACAGCGTGATCATCATGGCGATGTTGTGCGCGACGATGTCGTGCAGTTCTCGCGCTATCCGGGCGCGCTCGGCGGCAACGGCGAGCTGCGCCTGCTGCTCCCGGTCCCGCTCGAGGCGCATGGCGCGCTCGGCGAGGGAGGCGGCGCGGGCTCGCCGCGCGGTGCGGACGTAGTAGCCCCCGAACCCGGCTACCCCGATCAATCCGGTCGCGATCAGCCAGCCCCAGACGGCGTGCAGGCCGACGCTCGGCCAATTGGCCGCTGCCAGTACAGCGGTGGTCTCCAGCAGTGCGCCGGCCGCCAGCGCGAGCCGCAGCGGCGCGAGCACCACGGCGGTGTAGAAGGCGACGAGTATCGCCAGATAGTCGGTCAGCTCCCGGCTGACGAACCACTGCACGGCGGCCAGTACGGTGAGGGCCACGCAGATCGCGACCGGAGCCCGGCGCCGCCAGATCAGCGGGAGCACCACCGCCAGGATGAGGGCGAGGGACAGCGCGTGGCTACTGCCCTGCAGCGCGGTCATCGGCGGGAGCGACAGCACGAGAATCAGCGCAGCCAGCGCCGCGTCGGCCAACAACGGGAACCGGCGTGCCAGGGTCAGCACGCTCGCCCGCGTGCCGAGCACGCCACGCGCCAGCACGCCGTCAGGCCGCGTGCTGATGCGTGGCTGCTGTGTAGTCATCGGTCGAAGGCTAGCCGGAGCTGACCTGCCCTGGCGGCGATCAGAACGGCGTGCCGTCCTGAGCGCAGACGCTCCCGGCCGCCGGCAGGGCGCCCGTGGTGAGGTAGCGGACCTCGTCGTCGGTGGCACACGTGCTGGGGTTGGCGAACTCGGTGTGACCGTAGCCGTCGACGGTCAGCAACCGGGCTCGGGCCAGGTCGCGCGCCATGGCCACCGAGCCGGAGTACGGCGTCGCCGGGTCGCCGGTGATGCCGATCACCAGGATCGGGCTGGCCGTCCACCGGTTCCACGGCCCGGTATAGCGATCCTGCCCCGCCTCGCCCGGCCAGTTGGCGCAGGCTTCCTCGGTCCACGCCCAGAACAGCCCGAAGCCGCCCGCGCGGGCGCTGGCCTGCTGCGCGGCCGCGACGTAGGCGGCTGGTTCCCGCGGGTCGGCCGTGTCGGTGCACAGTGTCGCGAACTCCTGCTCGACGCCCGTGTAGACCGATGGCGCGGAGGCGGCCGGCTGGGCCGCCTGGACCGCGGCCGGCGCGCTCGCCGGAGCTTGGGCAGCGGTGTCAGCTTCCGAGGCACTCCAGAGTGCCTGCAGCAGGACCCCGCCCTGCTGCCAATCACTCACCGTTCCCAGCGGCACGCTGGTCAGCAGGCCCGCGTAGGTGTAGGTCTGGCCCTCCACCGTCACCGGATTGGCCAGCAGCCGGCTCAGCAGCGTCTGCCACTTGCCCGTTGTGGCGGCCGGCGTGCCGGCCGAGAATGCGCACGCCGAGGTCGTCGCCTCGCCGCAGAGGTTCAGGAACGACTGCATCGTCGCGGCGGTGGCCTGGTCGGCGCCCCTGCGCAGGCCGCTCGGGAGCGGGCCGCCGCTGGTCCACGCGACCGGGTCGAGGTTGCCGTCCAGGACCATGTGCCCGACCCGGTCAGGGAACAGGTTGGCGTAGGTGGCGCCCAGACCGGTGCCATAGGACAGCCCGACATAGTTCAGCATCGTCGTGCCCATCCCCGCGCGCAGCAGGTCCATGTCGCGGGCCACGTCGGCGGTGGTGTCGTGATCGAGCAGGCTGCCGCCGCGCTGAGCGCACAGGGAGTCGAACCGCGCGTAGGTCTGAACCCACGTCGCGTCCTGACGTGCGCCGACGGGGAAAGCCGGCAGGTTCGCGAGGAACTGGTTTTCCGCCGCGGTGCTCGGGAAGCATCGCACGGCGGAGCTGAAGCCGAAACCCCGCGGGTCGAAGGTGACGATGTCGAACCGTTCAGCCAGCGCCGCGGGAATCGCCGGGAAGCTGGCCACGAGCGGCTCGATCTGCTCAGACGGGCCGCCGCTGTTCACGAACAGCACCGGGGGGTGCGCGGCGTGATCGGCTGCCGGGTGCATGACCATCGCGATCTTGATCGTCTGGCTATCGGGGTACCGGTAGTCGAGTGGCACCCGAGCCGTCGCGCACTCGAAACCGGCGTCGCACGCACGCCAGTCCAGCACCGGGATGGGCGGTGCGCCCTGGCTCGACGCGGCGGCCGCGGTCCCGGTGACGACGCCTGCAGCCGAAATGGCAACGGCGGTCACGATCGCAGCCAGCTTCGCTCGCCGGACGCCAGCCCTGGCGAAATGCATTCCATTGTTGTCGTGGTCTGGTGTCAGAGTCATGGTTGCCCCGGTTCGGTCTCCGGCGGGCCGGAAGTGTCCCGCCGAACCTCACGCTAGGAAGGGGCACAGCTCAGGGCGTCCACCGCGAGAACCCACTCGGGTCCGCACCGGCTGCTACTTGCGGCGTACCAGGTCAGCCGGAAGTAGCGGTCATCACCGGCTCCGGGTGATCGAGCACGCAGCGCGTGCCGGTAAAGATGCTCGGGATGCACTTGTTGCAGTGGGTGCAGGTGCCTGCTGTGGTCTCGCCGGCGGCGAGCCGGGCGACCAGATCCGGCTCACGCAGCAGGGCCCGGCCCATCGCGACGAACTCGAAGCCCTCGGCCATGGCCTGCTGGATCGCTGCGAGCGAGCTGATTCCGCCGAGGAGGATCAGGGGCAGCGTCAGCGCCTCGCGGAACTCGCGGGCCAGCGGGAGCAGGTAGGCCTCGTGGTAGGGGTAATCGCGCAGCAGCGCACGGCCGGCCACCCGGAAGCCGATGCCCGCCACACCGGGCAGGGCGGCCGCCATCTCCGCGCGGGGCGGGTCGCCGCGGAACATGAACATCTGGTTGCCCCGGGACCCGCCGGCCGTCAGCTCGATCGCGGCGAGGACGCCCTCGGCCTGGAGCAACCGGGCGATCTCGACGCTGTCGGCGGTCTGGAGACCATTGCGGATCCCGTCGGCCATGTTGAGCTTGGCCGTGACCGCGACCCGGCCGCCAGTCGCCTCGCGAACCGCGCGCAGGATGCGCACCGGCAGCCGGGCCCGGTTTGCCGGTGAGCCGCCGTAGTCGTCCGTCCGGTGGTTCCACCGCGGACTGAGGAACGCCGAAACCAGGTAGTGATGGCCGAAGTGCAGTTCTACGGCGTCGAATCCCGCTTCCGCGAGCATGGCCGCGCCGCTAGCGAACTGCGCGACAACGTCGTCGATCTCGCTCGTGGTCACCGGCTCGACTCTTGTCCCGGCCATCGTGCGGCCGGCTGATGGGCCGAGGTAGCGCTTGCGGATCGTGCCAACGGGGCCAGCGTGACCAAGCTGAGCCGAGATCGCCGCACCCTCCGCGTGCACGGCGGCGGCGATCCGCGCAAGGCCGTCGGCCGCGGCGTCGTGGATGTAGATCTCGTTCGGCGCGCCACGGCCGTCGCGCGACACCGCGACGTAGGAAACAGTCGTCATGGCCGCGCCGCCCGCCGCGATCCGCCGGTGGAACTCGATCAGGCTGTCTGACACCAGCCCGGCGGGGCTCATGCCCTCGAAGGTCGCGGCCTTGACGATCCGGTTACGCAGCCGCACCGGCCCCAGGCTGGCGGGCGCGAACGGCTCGGGCGGCATAGCCCATTGTGGCAGTGTGGCAGGCTGAGCGCAGGCCCGCGCAGAGGAGGACATGGAATGCCAACCCGCAGAGCGCACACGACGTGGACGGGCGGCCTTGAGGATGGCACCGGCACGGTGACGCTGGTCAGTTCTGGCATCGGCAGCTACGAGCTGAGCTTCCCCAAGCGGGCCGCCGAGGACGCAGACGGGACGACCAGCCCGGAGGAGCTCATCGCGGCCGCGCACGCGGGCTGCTTCGCGATGCAGTTCTCGGCGATGCTCGGAGCGGCTGGCGGCCACGATCAATCGCTCGACGTGACCGCCGATGTCAGTCTCGGCCCTGACCCGGCCGGGGGCTTTCGGATCAGCGGCATCGCGCTGACCGTCAGCGGCTCAGCGCAGGGCGTGAGCGCTGAGGACTTCGCCCGGATCGCGGTCGACGCCAAGGCCTCCTGCCCGGTCAGCAAGGCCCTCACCGGCACCACCATCTCGCTGGACGTCTTCAATCGGTGAGCGGTCTGCCGGGGCGCGCGCCGGTGTGGCAGGTTCGTCAGGCTCGCTTAGCGCGCCCGAGCCTCCTCGATCGTGAGCTCGGCCGCCGGGTCGGCCTCGAGCCTGCCGTCAGGGATGGGCTCGCCGCTGCGGACCGAGCGGCCGTAGGTGCCAGCGTCGAGCCGCTTGAGAGCCCGGTCGATGGCGTCGAGCCGGTTACGGAACGAGGCTGCCATCGCCTCGTCCATGCCTTGGGCGGTCAGCGGCTGCGCTGAGTCGGCGTAGTCGCCTGGCCCGCTCTCGACCTCGCGGTCGGCTGCGGCGGCCGCCTCGGCGCCCTTGAGCAGCTGCACGACCTCTGCGCGCTCCGCGGTCAGCCGCTCGCGCGCGACCATCTCGTCCATCTGAAATCCCCTACCCGTCCTCGGCCCGTCCCAACCGGGCATCCTGCCACGTCCAGCAGCCCCGATACGCTTCGCCCTGGGAGTGGTGCCCAAATGATCTTCGACGTCAAGCCGGCCGTGGTCGGCCACCGCGGGTTCGGGTCTGGCGCCCTCCTTGGCTACCGCGAGAACTCCATCGAGTCGTTCCTGGCGGCTGCGGCCAGCGGCGCGACCTGGGTCGAACTCGACGTCCGCCGCAGCAGCGATGACGACCTGGTCGTCTGGCACGACCCGCACTCGCCGGCCGGCCTGCCGGTGGTCACGCGGACGGCCAGCCAGCTGGCCGACGAGGGCATCGTGGGCCTGGACGGCGTGCTGTCCGCGCTGCCGGAGGGCATCGGCGTGGATCTGGACGTCAAGACCGTGCTCGACGATGCCCTCGATCCCGAAGGCCGGCGCACGCACGCGCTGGTAGCCGAGGCGCTCGGCGTCCATGCGGGAACACGTCCGCTTCTGGTCTCGTCATTTGACCCCTCGGTGCCGCTTTACCTGCGAGACCGGGCGGCGCTCGCCAGCCAGGTCGGCCTCGGCCTGCTCACGAGCCAGACCCTGCCGCCCGATCACGGCGTCGCCGCCGCAGTCAATCTCGGCCTCGATGTCGCCTGCCTGTTTGTCGGATCGCTGGGGCTGGATGGCGACGAAGGGCTAGCCTGCGGGCTGGCAGCGCGCGCGGTCGAGGTGGCGCACCGGGCCGGCCTGGAGGTTATGACCTGGACGGCGTCGCCCGCCCAGGCGACGCGCGCGGCCGCCATCGGGATCGATGCGGTGTGCGTGGACGACGTGCCGGGCACGCTGGCCGCCCTTGCGGTGCACCGCGGTGCCAGAATGGCCAGGTGACCACGGGCGGCGGCGTGGCCTTGTCCCGGCGCGCGAGCAACGGATCCCTGCTGAGCATCGCCTCGAGCGGGTCGATCCTGTCGATCGGCTCGAGTGGCTCGATCCTGTCGATCGGGTCGAGCGGGTCGATCCTGTCCATCGGATCGGTCGGCTCGATCGCGTCGGTCTGCTCGGCGTTCTCAGCCGGGAGCATCTTCTCGTTCCTGTCGGCGGCTTCCTGCTGGTCCGCTCTGGCCTGGCGGTCCCGATCGCGCCTGACCGGCCTCCCGGGGCGTTCCAGCTAAGCGTGCTTGAACCCGGGTAGAGGCTTACCCGGGGGGAGTCGATGAGTTCTGCTGAGACCAATTCATCCAGCTACGCTCGGGTGGCGGAGCCAACGCTGGCCTACGTGTGGCATTCGGTCTCCGGGCAGCCGATCGCTGACGACCTGCTTGACTGGCCCCCCGACGTCTTTGCCTTCACGAATGTGATCCTCGAGCGGTCGTATGCATTTCGGTTCGCTCTCCCTCCCAGCAACGACTGGCCTCCGCCCCGCAAGGTCAGCTGGACGGCGGCAGTTGTCGAAGCGGGCAGCCAGTGGGGTGCGTGGACAGAAAGCCGGCGCGGCCACATCCCGGATCTGGTGCGTGAACAGTGGACTGCGATCAGGCCGGGCGCGGGTAATCCGATTGACGAGGTGGCCAGCGGCCGCGACCGGCGGCTGTGCGAGGCACTCCTGACGCTCCATGCCATCGCCGACGAGGCATGCGCGGGGCTGGGCATCGCGTTGGACAGTGCGGACGGACATGCATGCGCATATCGGGCGCGGGGTCGTGAACTGCTGGCGAGAGCCGGAACGCTGTCCCGCATCGATCCGCGCTTCCTGCGCGTGCTCCCCAAGGTCAGCACGCCGCCGACCGGTCGCGCGGCCTACTCACGCTACGCGTGTGTGCACGGACCTGGCATCGACGCTCGCTGGCGCAAGATGCCCGCGCGTCACCGAGGCATCGATGTCACCTCCGAGTTTGCGACGCTGCTCCTGCTGCCGTGGCCATTGCAGGTGCACGCGTCCGATTTCCGCCCGGTCGAGGACTCGGTGCAACGGCTCGAGAAGGATCCCTTCGGGTTCTTCGAGTTCGCACCGGCGGAGCAGCTCGACCTCGATCTCCTCGACCGCGTACTGGTGGCCGCGCGCGAGGAAGTGGCCAGCATCGACGTAGTGCTGCTTCCTGAGGCCGCTGTCGACGAGAACGACATCGAAGCCCTCGAGAGTCTCTTGCACTTCCACGGCGCGATTTCGCTGATCGCCGGGATCCGCCGGCCCGCACGGCAACCAGGTCGGCTTGGCGGCAACTGGATCCACCTGGGCTACAACCCGCGGTTCGAGAAGGGCGCCGGGATCGCGCGGGACCCGGGGCCACCGTGGTTTCACATGCGCCAGAACAAGCACCACCGATGGTCCTTCGATCGGAGCCAGATCTTGCAGTATCACCTGGGCGGCGTCCTGCACCCGGACGTCCACTGGTGGGAAGCGATCGAAGTGCCGCCCCTCGGGGTCGAATTCGTCGAAGCCGCCGAGCTCACCATGGTGTCACTGGTGTGCGAGGACCTGGCGCAGAGCGACGACGTTGCTGCCGTCATGCGATCGGTCGGCCCGACGGTCGTGATCGCAGCCCTGCTTGACGGGCCGCAACTAAGCTCTCGCTGGGCGGCACGGTACGCAAGCGTGCTGGCTGACGATCCCGGCTCGGCCGTGCTGACATTGACCTCGATGGGCATGGCCCAGCGCAGCCGGCCGAGCGGGCGCGACTCGTCGCCGGTGGTCGCCCTCTGGAAGAACCCCGGCGGCGGGGTTCGCGAGATTCCGCTGGAGGGCGGCGCTCACGCCGTCATCCTGTCCGTGGCCATGAATCGCGCTCCCCGGCGCAGCGCGGATGGTCGCTGGCCGGTGGACAACGGGACGGCCTGCTACGACGTGGCAGTCCATCAGGTCCGCGCTGCGAGCTCAGGGTCTGAATTCCAGCCATCACCGTCGGCGCGACCACCCTCGCCTTTGCTGAACATCGAGGAGCTCACGATCCTGACCGCCTGGGCGGAGGGGGTAGCAGAGATTCTGGCCCATGCACCAGCCGATGCTGCTGATCTGCTCGAACAGGCGCGCCCGGGGGCTGGCTGGCGCGGCTCGCTGGGGCTCGCGGAACCATCTGCTCAGCTCGGGCACGCGATCGAGCTGCTGCGCAAGCATGTTCTCGCGAGTCCGGATCGGGATGGCGTGCCCGGGTTCGACGCCTCGCTCAGCATGTGCGAGCAGGACAGGCCGGACGAGGGTCGGCTCGACGGCCTCGTACGGCAGGTCCTGCGGGCCATGCTCGAAGAACGCCGCACCCGGCACCCTCCCGGTGGGTCTGCTGGCGGCGCGTGACGAGAGCTTCCTCAGGCGGTGCGGGTCTGGCTGGCTGCCTCTAGGCCAAGCTCGGAGACAGAGGTCTCTCGCATTCTGAACTTCTGTACCTTGCCCGTCACCGTCATCGGGAACTCCTCGGTGACCCGTACGTAGCGCGGGATCTTGTAGTGCGCGATCTTCCCGGCGCAGAACTCCCTGACCTGCTCGGCGGTGATCGTGCTGCCCGGTCGCAGCCGCACCCACGCACACAGTTCCTCGCCGTACTTCTCATCAGGCACGCCGATGACCTGGACGTCCTCGATGTCGGGGTGAGAGTACAGAAACTCCTCGACTTCCCGCGGGTAGATGTTCTCGCCGCCGCGGATCACCATGTCCTTGATCCGGCCGGTGATGTTGAGGTACCCGGCGTCGTCCATGACGGCGAGGTCGCCGGTGTGCATCCAGCGCCCTGCGTCGATGGCCTCCGCCGTCTTGTCGGGCTCGTTCCAGTAGCCGAGCATGACCGAGTAGCCGCGGGTGCACAGCTCGCCGTGGCGGCCACGCGGCAGCACCTGGCCAGTTTCCGGGTCGGTGACCTTGACCTCCACGTGCGGATGCACCCGTCCGACGGTGGACACCCTGCGCTCCATATCGTCGTCCGCGCTGGTCTGGGTCGACACCGGCGACGTTTCCGTCATCCCGTAGCAGATTTCCACCTCCGCCATGTGCATCTCCGACAGCACCCGCTTCATCACCTCGACCGGGCACGGCGAGCCGGCCATGATGCCCGTGCGCAGGCTCGACAGGTCGTAGCTGGCAAAGTCGGGCAGCGCCAGCTCGGCGATGAACATCGTCGGTACCCCGTAGAGCGACGTGCAGCGCTCGGCTTGGACCGCAGCCAGGGTGAGCATTGGGTCGAAGCCGGGCGCCGGGATCACGATGGCCGCGCCGTGCGTGGTGCAGGCCAGGTTGCCGAGGACCATGCCGAAGCAGTGATAGAAGGGCACCGGGATGCAGACCCGGTCGCGCTCGGTGTACCGGCAGCCCTCCCCGATGAAGAAGCCGTTGTTGAGGATGTTGTGGTGCGAGAGGGTCGCGCCCTTCGGGAACCCGGTCGTCCCGCTGGTGTACTGGATGTTGATCGGGTCGTCGAACGCAAGGGTGGCGGACCGGCTGGCGACCGCTGCGCTGCCGGCGGCGGCGCCGGCGGCCACGAGCTCGTCCCAGCCTGGTGTGCCGAGATAGATCACCCGCTCCAGGTCCGGCGCTTCGCCGGCGACATCGCCGATCATCGCGCGGTAGTCGCTGGTCTTGAAGCCCTCAGCGCTGACGAGCAGCCTGATCTCCGACTGGCGGAGCACGTACCCGAGCTCGTGGCTGCGGTAGGCCGGGTTGATGTTGACCAGGATCGCGCCGATCTTGGCGGTCGCGTACTGGAGCAGTACCCACTCCGGGCAGTTCGGCGCCCAGATGCCGACCCGGTCGCCCTTCTCGATGCCGAGCGTCAGCAGTCCGGACGCGAGGTCGTCGGTGTCGGCGTCCAGCTGCGCATAAGACCACCGCCGACCAGTCGGCACATCCACCAGCGCGTCGCTGCCCGGGTACTGCCCGGCGGTCTGGCGCAGGTTGTCCCCGATCGTCTGGCCGAGCAGCGGATGAGCGGACGCTCCGTGGCTGTAGGACAGGTGCTCCGCTGTCATCATGGCCTCCTTTGCCTCTCTTCCATAGTCGCGCCTGGCCTGTCGGTTGCGCGACACTAGCTGGCCGGTTACCGCCTTGGCCGCCGGGTGGCGACGCCGTAGCGTCGGGTGCCATGACGATCCCTTATGCGGAGCCGCTGGTGCCACGGGCGCCAGCCGAGCGGGTGATTCCCGAACCGCCACGACGCGGCGAGGCAGGCGGCGAGCCGTGCGCGATCTGCGACGGAGCCACGACAAGCGCACTCTGGTCCGATGACCGGTGGACATTGCACGCCCCGGTCGGCGGCAGCCTGCCCGGTTCGGTGTGGGTCGCCAGCCGCGAGCACTTCGACTCCTTCTCCGACATGCCCTCCGACTACGCAGCCGATTTCGGCCCGCTGGCCGGCCGGGTCGAGCGCGCGATCTTGTCTGTTGGCGATGTCGGCCGCGTGCACCTGTACCGCTGGGGTGACGGCGGCGCGCACTTTCACGTGTGGTTCCTGCCCCGCCCGCTCGGCATGCTCGAGGGGCGCGGCATGTACCTCCCGATCTGGGAAGACGTGCTGCCCAACGTGACCGACTCCGAGCTGGCAGCGGCCGCGAGGAAGGTAGCGGCCGCGATGGGGTAGCCGCCACGTTCCCCATCGCGCCGGGAGGATGCGAGCCGCGCCGGACCGGAATACTCTCTCCTTAGAGGGTTATTCGACATCGGAGCGCCGCGGTGAGTGCGTGGGTTATCTGGCTGATCGTCGCGGTCGTGCTTGGCACCGCGGAGATCATGACCACCACGCTCGCGTTCGGGCTGGTGGGCGTCGCAGCGCTACTCGCGGCCGGAGCCGGATTCTTCGGCGGTGATGCGGCGATCCAGTTCGGTGTTTTCGTTGTCGCCTCGGCTCTCGGCCTCGGCGTGGCCCGGCCGTTCGCGCTGCGGCACATCAGGCAGCCCCCGATGCTGCGCTCAGGTACGGCTGCGCTCATCGGGCGGCCCGCCGTCGTTCTCGAGGAAGTCGGCCCGCATAGCGGCCGGGTCCGGATCGGCGGCGAGGTCTGGTCGGCGCGTTCCTACGACGACACCACGGTCATCCCCGCCGGGAAGACCGTCGACGTCATGCACATCGAGGGCGCGACAGCCCTCGTGTATCCCCGGGAGTAAGCAATGGTCATCGGCATCATCATCGCCGTCGTTTTCGTCCTGATCT
>Ga0126373_10001217_pt1 | contig 18074 bp, 16 predicted proteins | sample PanSoiMetPlot_11_FD_92545 | JGI IMG/M metagenome (GOLD analysis project Ga0126373, IMG submission 92545) | Tropical forest soil microbial communities from Panama - MetaG Plot_11 | ecosystem: Environmental > Terrestrial > Soil > Tropical forest > Bulk soil | place: Panama | collected 2016-02-17 | reverse complement strand
GGCGGTCCTCACTGCGACCGAGTTCGGCATTCTCGAGCTGCTGGTGCGCAAGTCACCTGCCGTGGTGCCCCGCCGGTCCATCGCGATCAACGTCTGGGATGACGAGTCGGACGCCATGGGGTCCAACACCATCGACGTGCACCTTGCCCGGCTGCGCGCCAAGCTCGCGGGCGGCCGGGTCCGGATCGAGACCGTGCGCGGCGTCGGCTACCGGCTGATCGGACAGCAGTAGTTCCATGGTCGGTCGGCAGTGACCACGCCAGCGACAAGCCCAGCGGCAACGGGGGGCCGGGGCAGGCGATCCGTGCGGCGGCCGCGCGGCGGTTTTCCGCGCGAGGTCGTGCACGCCGCAAAGGTCGCGCTCGCCGCCAGCCTGCTCGTCGGCGTCGTCTACGGTGCGTGCATCACGGTGCTCGACTGGGTCGTCTCGGCACGGATGATGCAGTCGGTGGATACGCGGCTCGCCGATCAGCTGAGAGACATGCGCTCGAAAGGCCCGCCGGGTGCACCATCGGCCGGGGAAGACACCGACACCGCGGCTGTCTACCTCTGGTACCTGACCCGATCCGGACCGGTTGCCCTGCCTGGATCGAACGCGCCCAGGCTGCCGCCAGGATTCCGGCTGGCCGCCGGCAGCCAGACCACGATCGCACTGGCGCCAGCGAGGTTCCGGCTCGCGGCGGGGAGAGTCAACGGCCGAACCGTGGTCGCCGGGCAGAGCCTGGCGAGCGAGGATCATCTGGTGAGCCTGCTGCGAATGGGCGAAGGCCTCGCAGCCCCGTTCCTCCTCGTCGCGATGTTCGCGGGTGCGCTGATCATCGGCCTGCGCGCACTCTCGCCGGTCGAGCAAGCGCGTCGTCGCCAGCTGGAGTTCACCGCCGATGCGTCGCACGAGCTGCGCACGCCGCTCAGCGTCATCAGCGCGGAGACGAGCGTCGCGCTGAGCGCACCTCGAAAGGCAGGTGACTACCAGGCTGCGCTCGAACGGATCGGGCGGGAGAGCGGCAGGCTGCAGAAGATCGTCGAGGACCTGCTGTGGCTGGCCCGGTTCGACTCGGCGCCCCCGCAGCCCGAGGACGAGCCGCTGGACCTCGCGACCATCGCGGCCGAGTGCGCCGAGCGGTTCCGCCCGCTCGGTGCCGCCCAGGAATTCGACGTCCAGGTGCTCACCGGCGAACCGCGACCCGTCTGGATCAATGCCCCGCCGGACTGGATAGACCGGCTGGCCGGCGTCCTCATGGACAATGCGTGCCGGTTCGCGGGCCAGGGCGGCACCGTGCGGATCTTCGCCGCTCAGCGCGGCGCACGGGTCACGCTGACGGTCGAGGACAGCGGTCCTGGCGTGCCAGCCGAGCAGCGGACCCGAATGTTCGACCGGTTCCACCGCTCCACCGACCAGGGTGGAAGCGCGGGCCTTGGGCTGGCGATTGCCGACTCGATCGTCCGTTCGACCGACGGACAGTGGCGGATCGGCGACTCAGACCTGGGCGGAGCGCTCTTTGAGGTGTCCTGGCGGCGGCCCAGCAACCGGCATCTTCCGGCTCCTCAGCCCGTCGCCGCCAGCGGCCCCGGCCTGCCGGCCAGCTAGCTGGCAGGACTCTTCGCGCCCGGGCCAGGCACGATGCGGGTATTGACCGCCATGACCGCGCCGCCGCACCGCGGGCAGGTGAGCTCCGGATGCATGACCTCGCCGCACGGATCGTGCACGAGTTGCATGGGCGGCCCCGCCGGGCTCGCTGCCCAGTCGTCGCCCCAGCGCAGCAGCGCCGCCACGACCGGAAACAGCGCGCGGCCTTTGTCAGTGAGCTGGTACTCATAGCGGGGCGGGTGCTCGCTGTACTGACGTTTGTCCAGCACGCCCGCGTCCGTGAGCTTGTGCAGGCGGGCGGTCAGGACGCTGCGTGCCACCCCGAGACTGGCCTGGAAGTCGTCGAACCGGCGGGTACCGCGGAACGCATCCCGGATGATCAGCAGCGTCCACCATTCGCCGACGACATCCAGCGTCCTCGCGATCGAGCAGTTCCACTCCGAAAGGCTCGTGAGCTGCATAACGACAGTGTAGCGCACCGAGTATCTTGACAAGACTTAGTCAGCGGCGTCCTCGCCTTCCCGGCCAAAAGCCCGGTCACCCCCCTCCGAGTGACCGGACTTCTGCCGGGCGGTACGTAAGGGACGCGCCGCGTACCTCGTCGGTTTACGTCTTGACTGGCCAACCGGACAAGGCATTGCCCAGTAAGCCGGGCAGGCTAACATGACGGCAGCAGACGCGCAATGGAGGCAATGTGTGACCGAGCGCCAAGAGGTTCACGCCCAGTGGGCTGACGCCGGGCTGGTGCTGTACACCGAAGCGCCTGTGCCGCTGTATGTTCAGCTGGCCGCCGCGATCAGGCGACGCATAGCGCGGTGGGAACTCCAGTCAGGAGCGCTGCTGCCCTCTGAACCGATGTTTGCCGAGATGCATGGGCTGAGCCGGGAGACTGTCAACAGGGCATACCGGCTGCTGCGCGAGGCCGGGGTGATCAAGGCTAAGAGGGGCGTCGGCTGGTTCGTCGTCACGGCCATTCCCACCAGCTACGTACCGGTGTCACCGGGCAGCAAGGTTTACCTGCGCAACGTGCTACCGGGAGACGTGCAGGGCACGCCTGACCCTCCCCCGATGCTGCTGGCGACCGCGCTGATCGTCGAGGAACCAGGCAAGCCCCCGGTTGCGTATGACCCCATGGCGACAGTAGCCGTTGCTCAATCAGCCATCCCGCCGTCCTGACCGGCTGGCAATTCAGCCCGCAGCGCCGTCAGGCGATGAGCAGGCGCTCGCCGAGTTCGGCCGCGTCGAGACCGGCTAGGTCGCGGTTGCGTTCCGCCCACCGGCCGGATGCGAGGTCATCACGGAGGCCGTGCACTGCCCGCTGCTCGGCGTACGGCCCGACTCTGGCCCAGATCGACATTCCGCTGCGGACCTGCTCATCCAGATATGCCTCGGGCCGGCGCCAGTAGGCCTCGTAGAAGCCGTCCGCGCAGTCCCACGGAATCAGCACCGGCTCCGCGCGGGCCCCGATCACGCGGGCCAGCTCGGTCAGCGGAGGCCGGCCGATGACGAGGCCAGCGACCTCGGGCAGGTAGTCGCGATTCAGCCAGAACAGATCGGGGTCACTGAAGTCCTTCGTGAACACCACCACACGGCGGGCGACCCGCTGCATCTCGCGCAGCCCTGCGATCGGGTCCTGCCAGTGATCGATGGTGGCGAAGGCCATCGCGGCGTCGAAGGACTGGTCCTCGAAGGGCAGGCTCTCGGCGGTGGCTGCTACGCACGGCGCTGCGCCCGCGGGGCGCTGCGCGCGCATGACAGCCGACGGTTCCACCGCGGTGACGTCCCGGTCGGTGGGCTCGTAGGAGCCGGTCCCAGCGCCGACGTTCAGCACCGTGCGGGCATCACCGAGCGCTGCCCACACCTGGGCGGCGATCCGTGGCTCAGTCCGCCGTGTCACGCTGTAGGTGGCGCCGATGGTGTCATACAACTGCGCGCTGGACATTGCGGTGCCTCCCCTATCGCCCAAGCTCCGCGGCAGCGTCAAGCCCGCAGGTACGGTTTCCCGTCCGCGGCCGGCGCGCGCACCCGGCCGACCAGCCCGGCCACCGCGATGATCGTGGCCACGTATGGCGCCATGGCGAGCAGGAACGGCGAGATCGGGACCGTGATGCTGCCGAGGAAGCTGCCCAGCGCCGTCGTAAAGCCGAACAGCAGGGCGGCTGCCGTCGCCCCGAGCGGCGACCAGCGGCCGAAGATCATGGCAGCGAGCGCGATGTAGCCGAGTCCGGACGACATGTCCTTGCTGAACGTGCCAACCGAGCCGATCGTGAGGTACGCGCCGCCGATGCCGGCGAGCATGCCGCCCAGGATGAGGTTGCGGTAGCGGATGCCGAGGACCCTGATGCCGACAGTGTCCGCGGCTGTCGGGTGCTCACCCACGGCGCGCACCCGGAGGCCCCACCGGGTGCTGAACAGTCCGACCTGCACGGCAATGACCGCCGCATAGGTGAGGTACAGGAAGATCGTCGAGTCGAAGAAGATCGGCCCGATGATCGGGATGTCGCCAAGCCCAGGGATCTTGACCGGGCCGAACGTGGCCGCGTTGTTGTAAGCGCTGGCCTCCGGCACCAGCAGTCGGTCGTAAAGGTACCCGGTCAGCCCGCTGATCAGCAGGTTGAGCACGACGCCGAGGACGATCTGGTCGACCAGGTAGCGGATCGCGAACGCGGCCAGCACTGCGCCCACCAGCGCGCCGCCCAGCGCGCCGCCGACCAGCCCGAGCCAGAGCATGCCGATCGCGCTGGTCACGATGGCCGCGGTGAACGCGCCGAGCAGCAGCTGGCCCTCGATCGCGATGTTGATGACCCCGGAGCGCTCCCCCATGCATCCTGCCAGCGCGCCGAGGATGAGCGGGATCGAGCCGGCGAGCGTGTTCTGCAGCAGGGTTACCACGTTGACGGGGATGTTGTGAGCCCAGCTGCCGGTGTCCGACCACGCGAGCAGCGACAGCACGAAGAACAGCAGGACGGCACCGATCCCGAGGCGACGCAGCACCGCAGACTCGAGGACGGTTGCGCGCGCCGCCGCGATGGCCAGTGTTGCCGCGCCGAGAATGTACGCGAGCGGGCCGGCCGGGACGCGGATCGTGGGAACGGCCACCTTGGCGCCGTTCAGCGACAAGGCAAACGCGGCGTCCCCCTTGTGCGCGAACAGCCCGAAGATCAGCACGTCGACCAGGCCGAAGAGGGCCAGCGCCCCGGCCGCGAGCGCCCGCCGGCTGGCGGTGACACCCACGCGGGGGAGGGAGACGGTCAGCGCGGTCATCCGTTCCACCCCTTCGCCACCGCGGCCATTCCCCCTCGCTGCGCCTGCCGCAGCCGGAACACCGCGCGGATCAGCGGCGGCGCCGCCACGAACAGCACGATCAGACCCTCGATGACCTCAGCGATGTCCACCGGCACCGACGTGGCCGCGCTCATCACCGTGCTGCCTGCGTTGAGCGCACCGAACAGCAGCCCGGCGAGCACCACGCCGGCGGGCCGGGCCCGGCCGAGCAGGGCGACCGTGATGCCGTCGATGCCATAGGTGCCGTAGCTCTGGAAGTTGAGGTTGTGGAAGGTGCCCTGGATGGTCACCGCGCCGCTGAGCCCGGCCAGGGCGCCGGCCAGCAGCATGGCCAGGACCCAGGTACGCGGCACGCTCATGCCGGCCGTCCGCGCAGCGCTCGGGTTGGCGCCCACGGTGCGGAACTCGAATCCGACAGTGCTGCGCGCGAGCAGCCACCACATCCCGGCCGCTGCCGCCAGCGCGATCAGGAACCCGACGCCGACCTGCGGAGGCGGCCCGCCGACATGCGGCAGCTGGGCGTTCGCCCCGATGTTCGGGCTGGTCAGGTTCGCCTGGTGGGGCAGCTGCAGCGCCGATGGCGTCCCGAGCAGGTAGGACAGCAGGTTATACATGACGTAGTTGAGCATGATCGTCACGATCACCTCGTGCGCGCCCGTTCGCGCCTTGAGGGCACCGACCACCCACCCCGTCACCGCGCCGCCGGCGAAGCCACCCGCCAGGCAGACGATGGCATGGATGACCGGCGGCAGGCTGAGGCCGAAGCCGAGATAGGTGACGACGATCGCACCGCCGATCCACTGGCTCGCGGCGCCAATGTTGAACAAGCCGGCCCGGAAGGCGAGCGCGACCGACAGGCCGGTCAGGATCAGCGGCGTCGCCTGGGCCGCGGTCTGCGATAGCGGATAGAAGATCGCACCTACGGAACCGCCCTGGAAGGCCGCTGCGATCGTGTGAGGGTTAACGACCGCACCCGCGAACAGGTTCGAGTAGGCAGCTGCCGCCGAGTGCCATGCGGTCGAGATCGCCACTCCCGGCTCGGCGAAGAAGCTCCCCCAGACGTGCAGCACTGCTGTGTCGCTGAAGGCGATGATGAGCGCGCCTAGCACAAGGGCAAGAACGATCGCCAGGATCGTGACGACGGCCGGACTGCCCGCAATGATCGCCTCGAGGATCGCTCGGTCGTAACGCAGGCGGCCCCGGTCAGGCGCGGGCCCGGTGTCAGTCGGTGCCGCGCCGGCAGCTTCGGCGGGCGGCAGCACGCTGGCGTCGTCGGTCATGCGGGGTCCCCCTCCACGGCCGCCGCCGCGCCGGCCATCAGCAGGCCCAGCTCGGTCACCGATACCGTCGGCGGCCGGATCCCGGTGATCTTGCCCTCGTACATGACCGCGATCCGGTCCGCCAGCGCGTAGATCTCGTCGAGCTCGGACGACACGATGAGCACGGCAGCCCCGGCGTCCCGCTCGGCCACGATGCGGCGGTGCACGAACTCGATCGACCCCACGTCCAGGCCGCGCGTTGGCTGGGATGCGATCAGCAGCCGGATGCTCCTGCCGACCTCGCGGGCCAGGATGACCTTCTGCTGGTTGCCGCCCGAGAGCGTGCCGACAGGGGTATCGATCGAGGAGGTGCGCACGTCGAACTCGGCCACCAGGCTGGTCGCCTGACTGCGGACCGCGGACAGGTTCAGTGCGATCCCCGAGGAATAGGGGGCCCGGTCGAAGGTGTCGAGCACCAGGTTGTCCGCGACCGAGAAATCGGCGACGATCCCGTCCTCCTGCCGATCCTCGGGGATGTAGGCGACCCCGGCGTGCAGCCGCTCGCGCGGACTAGCCCCGCTGACGTCGCGGCCGTCCAATCGCACCGCGCCAGCGGCTGGCCGCAGGCCCATGAGCGCCTCACAGAGCTCGGTCTGGCCGTTGCCCTGCACGCCGGCGATGCCGAGGATCTCGCCCGCCCGGACCTCGAGCGAGACGCCGTCGACGGCAGGGACGGCCCCGTCCTGCCCGGCGACCGTCAGGCTGGCCACGTCGAGGACCACGTTCGCCGGCTTCGCCGGGTCCTTGCTGACGCGCAGCTCGACCGACCTGCCGACCATCAGCGCGGCAAGCTCGGCGTCCGTCGTGCCGGGCGGTCGCTGGCCCACAACCTGGCCTCGCCTGATGACGGTGATCTGGTCGGCGATCGCCTGGACCTCCCTGAGCTTGTGCGAGATGAAGACGATCGACCGGCCGTCGGCTCGCAGCTCGCGCATGATCCGGAACAGGTCGTCGGTCTCCCCCGGCGTCAGCACCGAGGTCGGCTCGTCCAAGATCAGCACGCTGGCCTGGCGGAGCAGCGCCTTGATGATCTCCACGCGCTGCTGCACCCCGACCGGCAGGTCCTCGATCCGCGCGTCCGGGTCCACCTGCAGCCCGTAGCGCTCCGACAGCGCCACGACCTGCCTTCTCGCCTGGCCGCGGTCGAGCAGGCCGGTCCGCAGCGCCGGCAGTCCGGGCACCTTGATCCGCCGAAGCGGCTCGGCGCCGAGCGCGACATTCTCGGCCACCGTGAACACCGGCACTAGCATGAAATGCTGGTGCACCATGCCGATCCTGGCGTTGATGGCATCCCGCGGCGAGCGGATCGTCACTGGCCTGCCGTCGAGCAGGATCTCGCCCTCGTCCGGCTGCAGCAGCCCGTAGAGGACGTTCATCAGGGTTGTCTTGCCGGCCCCGTTCTCGCCCAGCAGCCCGCGGATCTCGCCCGCAGCCACCTTGAGGTCGATGTGGTCATTCGCGACGAGGCTGCCGAAGCTCTTGGTAATACCGCGCAGCTCAAGTTCCACACCGCTCCCCTGGTTCCCGCCACAGCGAAGAGGATGGCGCGGGCGGCCATGGCCGCCCGCGCCGTCACGCATTTCCTACACCGGGCTCTTGGTGACCGGCGTGATCGTGCCGTTGATGATGTCCTGCTTCACGGTGTTGATCTCGGACTGCAACGATGCCGGGATCTGGCTCGCGAAGTCGTGGTACGGCGCGAGCGCGACGCCGCCGTTGGCGAGCGTCCCGACGTAAGCACCACCCTTGAACGTCCCGTCTGCGGCCTGCTGCACCGCCGTCTTCACCGCGGACTGGATGCCCTTCTCCACGCTCGTGATGAAGTACTTGCAGTACTGCGCCGCACTGACGCAGCCGTCGGTGTCCACCCACATCATGTTCACCTTCTGGCTGCCCTGTGCGTTGTCGTAGTCCTGCACCGCCTTGGCCGCGCCGAGGCCGACACCACCGGCCACCGGGAAGATGACGTCCGCGCCCTCCTGGATGAACTGCTGGGTGATGGTCTGGCCCAGCGTCAGGTTGGTGAAGCTGTTGGTGAACTCACCAGCCTGGGTCTGCTCGTTCCAGCCGAGCACCGTGACGCTCTTGTGGTGCTGGGTGTTGTAGTACGCCACGCCGTCCGCGAAGCCATCCATATAGATGGTCACGGTGGGTAGCTTCTGGCCACCGAACGTGGCCACCTTGCCGGTCTTCGACATGCCCGCGGCCAGGTACCCGCCGAGGAAGCCGTCCTGGACGGTGTTGAACACCAGTGAGTCGATGTTGGTCTGCGGGAACTTCGGATAGTCGACGATGGCGAACTTGGCCGTCGCGTTTGCCTTCGCGGCGGTCTGGGTGGCGTCGGCCATCAGGAACCCGACGGTGACGATAATCCCGCACTTCTGGCCGAGGAACGCGCTGATGTTCGGCGCGTAGTTGGCCGTGCTGGTGGACGACAGGTACTTGACGCTGATCTTGCTGTTGGCCTGCGCCGCCTCCTGCATGCCCTGCCAGGACGAGGCGTTGAACGACTTGTCGTCGATGCCGCCGGTGTCGGTCACCATGCAGCCGAGGAACTTGGTCGCCGTTGTGCCACCGCCGCCGCCGGACGACGACCCGTTGGTCGCCGAGCCGCAGGCGGTCAGCACCACAAGCGCGCTCGCGGCTACAGCCGCAGTGATCAATTTCTTCAAGAACTACCTCCCCAAAATGAAGGGCAGTGCCCCACTACGCAGCTCGCCGACAGGCGGCGCCGCGCGGCCAGGAGGCCGCGAGCACGATCGCAGACCCTGTGCGGATTCCCCGCAGGCTAGCCCCGGTCATTCGGAGGCGGAAGGGACTATCGGCTGTTGCCGCTCGCTGATGCCAAATTGAGACGATTACGCGGTGCGGCGGCCGCATCGAAGCCACATTGTGGGTCTGGCGCCCCCGGCGCCAGAAATTTGAGGACACAGATGGACGTCAACTGGACCGCGCTGCGTGCCGCCGCCACGGCGGCCGCCGCCCGCGCCTACGCGCCGTACTCCGGACTGCGCGTCGGGGCCGCCGCCCAGGCCCAGGACGACACCATCGTCACCGGCTGCAACGTGGAGAACGCCTCGTATGGACTCACGCTCTGCGCCGAGTGCGGCCTCGTGAGCGCGCAGCACGCGGCGGCCGCGGGGCCGCTCGTGGCGGTCAGCGTCGTGGCCGCAGACGGCGCCCCGCTGATGCCGTGCGGGCGCTGCCGGCAGCTACTGCTGGAGGCGGGCGGGCCGGGCCTGCTGATCGACACGGACACCGGGCCGCGCCGCCTCGGCGACCTGCTGCCCGGCGCCTTCTCCTCCGATGACCTACGCTCGCGGCGTGACCGCGATGCCTGACACCGTCGAGCTGATCCGGGCGAAGCGAGAGGGGGGCCGGCTCGCGGACGACGACATCCGCTGGCTCATCGGGTCCTACACCCGCGGTGACATCCCTGACGAGCAGATGTCCGCCCTGCTCATGGCGATCTACTTCCGCGGTCTCGACGCTGCCGAGCTCCACGCCTGGACCGACGCCATGATCAATTCAGGCGAGCGGCTGGACCTGGACGGGCTCACCGCGCCGACCGTCGACAAGCACTCCACCGGCGGCGTGGGCGACAAGGTGTCGCTGATCCTGGCCCCGCTGGTGGCCAGCTGCGGGGCCGCGGTACCCCAGCTGTCCGGTCGCGGCCTCGGGCACACCGGCGGCACCCTCGACAAGCTGGAGTCCATCCCCGGCTGGCGCGCGAGCCTGTCCAACGCCGAGATCATGACTGTGCTCGGAGAGGCTGGCTGCGTTATCTGTGCGGCAGGCGCGGGCCTTGCTCCCGCCGACCGGAGGCTGTACGCGCTGCGCGACGTAACGGGCACCGTGGAATCGATCCCGCTCATCGCCAGCAGCATCATGTCCAAGAAAATTGCGGAGGGAACGGGGTCGCTTGTGCTCGATGTCAAGGTCGGCAGCGGCGCCTTCATGCGCGACCTTGACTCGGCCCGCCAGCTTGCCCGCACGATGGTTGACCTGGGCGGCGCACACGGCGTCAGGACCAGCGCGCTGCTGACGGCGATGGACACCCCGCTCGGGCACGCGGTCGGTAATGCGGTCGAGGTCGAGGAGGCCGTCGCCACGCTCGGTAACCAAGGGCCCGACGATCTCGTCGCGGTCACGCTGGCGCTCGCCACCGAGATGCTGCGGCTGGCAGGGCTGAACGCCGATCCAGCGGCCGCGCTGGCGGATGGCCGCGCGATGGCCGCCTACCGCGCCATGATCAAGGCGCAGGACGGCGATCCAGACGCCGAGCTGCCGCAAGCGCGCCACCGCGCGCTCGTCACCGCTGGCGCCGACGGCTTCGTCACGTCGCTGGACGCGCTGGCGGTCGGTACCGCTGCCTGGCGCCTCGGCGCGGGCCGGGCCAGGAAGGAGGACCCGGTATCGGCTGCCGCCGGCGTCATCTGCCTGGCCAAGCCGGGCGATGCCGTGACGACCGGGCAGACCGTCCTGGAACTGCGCACCGACGACGCCGGGCGGCTTGATCGCGCCCGGGCGGCGCTGGACGGCGCGCTGACCATCGGCCCGGAGCCGCCGCCGCGCGTCGATCCGGTCATCGAGCGGATCGGCTGACCGAGCGAAGCGGTAACGTCTGAGCTGTGGGAATGGAGACGCTCGCCAGGTCGGCGTCGTGGGAGTTCAGCGGCGACCCGGCCACATCGGATGCGGCGCTGCGCCAGGTGCTGCACGGGCTGCCGGGCGTCGATCAGGTCGGGGTCAGCGAGCGCGTGGCAGCCCTGGCCACTCGTTCGATCAAGAAGGACGCCAAGCTCGCCGCCCTGGACCTGGCGATCAGCATGGTCGACCTGACCACCCTCGAGGGCGCGGACACGCCCGGCAAGGTGCGCGCGCTCTGCGCCAAAGCCGCTCGTCCGGACGTCACCGACCCCTCAGCGCCGTCCGTCGCCGCCGTGTGCGTCTACCCCGATCTCGTCCAGGTGGCGCGCCACTCGCTGCCGGGCGCCGGGGTGGCGGTGGCGTCCGTGGCGACCTCGTTCCCCTCTGGGCGGGCGTCGCTGGACGTCAAGCTAGCCGACGTGCGGGAGGCGGTGACTGCAGGCGCCGATGAGATCGACATGGTCATCGATCGGGGCGCGTTCCTCGCCGGCCGGTACGGTCAGGTCTACGCCGAGGTCAGGGCGGTGCGCGAAGCGTGCGGCAGCGCGCACCTGAAGGTCATCCTGGAGACCGGCGAGCTGGCAACCCTCGACAACGTCGCGCGGGCGTCCTGGCTGGCCATGCTGGCCGGCGCTGACTTCGTCAAGACCTCGACGGGAAAGGTAACGCCCGCCGCCACGCCCGCGGTCGCCCTCGTCATGCTGGCCGCCGTTCGGGACTTCGAGCAGGCGTCCGGCCGCCGCGTCGGGGTCAAGGTCGCGGGGGGCATCCGCACCGCAAAGGACGCAATCCGGTACCTGGTGCTGGTCAACGAGGTGGCAGGCCCGGCCTGGCTGACGCCGGGTTACTTCAGGATCGGCGCATCGACACTGCTGAACGATCTGCTGATGCAGCGCACCAAGCAGCGGACCGGCTATTACGCCAGCCCTGACGACTTCACGATCGATTAGCACTCGGCCGGGTCAATGCCGCACTTGGTCACGGCGTTGGAATAGTTTGCCCAGGTCAATAGCGCATTCTGGCGCGCTGCGGGCATAGAGTCTGCACCGGCAGCGCGAGCGGGGGCGGGTCGTCCACGTCAGCTCGGCGACACCGCGTCCCCGTCCTGGAGCCCTAACATGGCCTGCCCGAACTGCGGTGGTCTCGACCGCCGCGCACTCCTCGGTCTCCTCGGGCTCGGCGTCGCCAGCGCCCTCGCCGGCTGCGACGTCAAGCCCCAGCGTGCTGCCACCGCCGCCAAGCACCTTCGCCCCGCCTCGCATCCCGTCGCGACGGCCCCCAGCGCGGTTCCGGCTCCCATACCGCCGCCGGTTGCCGGGCCGTCCCAAGTCATCTCTCACGGACCACCCGAGGCCGTCGCAGCGAGACAGGTTGCCATCACGATCGACGACGGGTTCTGCGCCGAGTGCGCTCAGGCCTACGCCACCCTCGCCCAGACCACCGGTGTCCATCTCACCTTCAACCCCAACGGCTGCTACGGCGAGATCTGGACACCGCTGGCCAGCACCCTCCGACCGCTCATCGAGGCCGGACAGGTCCAGATCGGCAACCACACCTTCAACCACTGGTCCATGACCGGGCTCAGCGACACCGACGTCACCGCCCAGCTCGAGCAGAACGAGGAGTGGATTCAGCAGACCTACGGAATCACCGCGCGACCCTGGTGGCGTCCGCCTTACGGCTACCACGACGCGCGCACGGACGAGCTCGCCGCCTCCATTGGCTTCACCAACGTGCTGATGTGGAACGGCAGCTACGGCGACTCCACCCTGCTCAAGCCCGCCGAGCTCCTGAACATTGCCCGGCAGTACTTCCATCCCGGAGCGATCATGCTTGGCCACGCCAACTACCCCACCGTCACCCGGGTCTTCCCTCAGCTCGCCCAGATCATGGCCAACCGCGGGCTGCACGCCGTCACCCTCGACGAGATGTTCGGAACAAGTCGTAGCACCGGACGATCATCATGACCGAATCTGGCCCACCGTCATAGTTGCCGGGGTTCGGCAATCAGCGGCTACGGTGAGAAGCGCACCGATGGGCAGGAGTCAGCATGAGCAACGCCGTTCCTGGGCGTGACGGTAGAGCGATGGTTCCTGCCGCTAGGGTCGTGGCGTCTTGCCTAGCGATCCTGAGCGCAACGGCCGCGGTCATACATTTCGCGGTGGCCGGAACCCACTTCCATGAATACTGGGCGTTCGGCGTTTTCATGCTGGTCGTCGCGTGGCTGCAGGTGCTGTGGGCGGCGGGGGTCGCCATCAGGTCCGCTCGGTGGTTGCTGTGGGCCGGGGCCCTTGTGAACGCCGCCGTGATCGTCGTCTATATCGGCACCCGGACAGTCGGCGACGTTATCGGCCCGACGCCGCGAGATGTCGAGCCGGTCGGTTTCGGGGACGTTCTGTGCACCGCGCTCGAGGCGATCGTGGTTGCGAGCTGTCTCTGGCTCCTGGCCAGCCCCAGGGATCGATGGGTGCCGCGCAGGCAACTCGTTGCCATGCCCGCCGCAGCGGGAACGGCCGCCGCAGTCCTGCTAAGCGTTGCCCTGCTCGCGGGTGGTCCGGAGATGGTCATGACCGCCGCGGCTGGCACCACGGCTCCCGGAGCGCAGCACGTCATGCAAATGCCCGCGGCGAAGGCATCCGCGATCAGGCTCGCTACCACCTCGCCAGGCGGCGACATCACCATGCCGGATCCCAACATGCAGATGGAGGCGGGCATGCAGATGGCAACCAAGACCATGTGCACCTCCGTCCCCACTGCTGCCCAGCAAGCCGCCGCGGTGCGGCTTGTCGATGTCAGCTGGCAGGACGCCAGCCGATTTCGCAGCCTGACCGTCGCGAGAGCCGCAGGGTATGTGCCGATCACACCGCCCGGGCTGAGCGTTGTGCACTACCTGAACTACCGGTATTACCTGGCGACCCTGCGGGGCGGTCCGGTCCTGAACTTCGCCGAGCCTCAGTCCCTGGTGTACGCGAACACCCCGAAGGGTGCAGTCCTGGTGGCCGCCATGTACATCGCGCCGGACAGCACGGACATGCCACAGCCAGGAGGATGCCTCACGCAGTGGCACGTCCATACCAACCTGTGCCAGACGGCACTCGGCTTTGTCGTCGGCGTGACGACGGCCGCCCACCCGGTATGCCCGGCCGGATCGATCAACCGGATAACCCAGCCGATGATGCATGTCTGGTTCGCGCCGATCCCAGGCGGGCCGACCGCGGTCGACGCGTCCGCCCAGCAGATCGTGAGTGCCGCCGAGCGGGTCGGCGGATTCGGCAACGGTCCGGCCTGACCCGATCGGTCTACGATGGCCCAATGACGAGCAAGGCCGGTGCCGACCTGACCGTAACGGACGCCATGGCCTGGGAATACGCGCCGGCGCCCGAGTCGCGCGACGTGGTCAGCATCGCCGCCGAGTACGGGCTGTTTGTCGACGGCGAGTTCCGGCCCGCCGCCGACGGGACTACCTTCGCCACGGTCAACCCGGCCACGGAGGAGCCGCTGGCTCGCGTTTCGGATGCGGGTACGGCCGACGTCGAGGCGGCAGTCAAAGCGGCGCGACGGGCTTATAAGCAGGTCTGGCGACGCATGCCGGGCAGCGAGCGGGCCAAGTACCTGTACCGGATCGCGCGCATGCTGCAGGAGCGTGCCCGCGAGTTCGCGGTGCTGGAGAGCCTGGACAACGGCAAGCCGATCCGGGAGTCGCGGGATGTGGACGTCCCGCTGGCTGCCGCGCACTTCTTCTACTACGCCGGCTGGGCAGACAAGCTGGAGCATGCCGGGTTCGGGCCGGCCCCGCGGCCGCTTGGCGTGGCAGGCCAGGTCATCCCGTGGAACTTCCCGCTGCTCATGGCGGCGTGGAAGCTCGCCCCGGCGCTGGCGGCCGGGAACACGTGCGTTCTCAAGCCAGCCGAGACCACACCGCTCACCGCGCTGCTGCTCGCGCAGGTCTGCCAGCAGGCCGGGCTGCCACCGGGCGTGGTCAACGTGCTGACCGGCGGCGGCGACACCGGCGCCGCGCTCGTTAGGCAGCCGGGTGTGAACAAGATCGCGTTCACCGGGTCGACCGAGGTGGGGAAGCAGATCGCCGCGGCGGTGGCCGGTACTCCGGCGAAAGTGACCCTCGAGCTCGGGGGCAAGGCGGCGAACATCGTGTTCGACGACGCGCCGGTCGAGCAGGCGATCGAGGGCATCGTCAGCGGCATCTTCTTCAACCAGGGCCACGTATGCTGCGCGGGCTCTCGGCTGCTGGTGCAGGAGTCGGTCGCCGACATCGTGCTCGACCGGCTCCGCCGCCGCCTGGCGACGCTGCGGCTCGGCGATCCGCTGGACAAGAACACCGACATCGGGGCCATCAACTCCCGCCAGCAGCTCGACAAGATCACCGACCTGGTGGCGTCCGGCGACGCTGAGGGCGCGGAGCGCTGGTCGCCTCCGTGCGAGCTGCCGGATCGCGGGTTCTGGTTCCCGCCGACCGTTTTCACCGGTGTCAGCCAGTCGCACCGGATCGCCCGCGAGGAGATCTTCGGACCGGTGCTGTCCGTGCTGACCTTCCGGACCCCGGAGGAGGCGATCGCGAAGGCCAACAACACGCCGTACGGCCTCTCGGCTGGGGTGTGGACCGAGAAGGGCAGCCGGATCTTGTGGTGTGCGCAGCGCCTGCGCGCGGGCGTGGTGTGGGCCAACACGTACAACCGGTTCGACCCGGCGAGCCCGTTCGGCGGCTACCAGGAGTCAGGTCATGGACGGGAGGGCGGTCGGCACGGCCTGGCTGCCTATCTCGATGTCTGAGCGGCTGGGGGTCCGCAAGACCTACAAGCTGTTCGTCGGCGGCGCCTTTCCGCGCTCAGAATCCGGCCGGTCCTACCCAGTGCACGGATCGGACGGCCAGCTGCTCGCGTACGCGGCGCAGGCGTCCCGCAAGGACCTGCGGGACGCGATCGTGGCGGCCCGGCGCGCGGTGCCCGGCTGGTCGGGCGCGACCGCGTATAACCGTGGCCAGGTGCTGTACCGCGTGGCTGAGCTGCTGGAGGGGCGGGCTGCGCAGTTCACGGCCGAGGTAGCCGCGGCCGAGGGCGTGTCGTCGGAGCGGGCGGCGGAGATCGTCGAGGCGGCCATCGACCGCTGGGTGTGGTACGCCGGCTGGAGCGACAAACTCGCCCAGGTCGCCGGTGCCGCCAACCCGGTCGCCGGGCCGTACTTCAACTTCAGCGTGCCCGAGCCCACCGGGGTCGTCTGCATGCTGGCCCCGCCGGAGTCCAGCCTGCTCGGGCTCGTCAGCGTGGTCGCGCCCGTCATCGTCACCGGCAACACCGCGGTAGTAGTGGCGAGCGAGCCCTACCCGCTGCCGGCAGTCACCTTGGCCGAGGTGCTCGCGACCTCGGATGTCCCGCCGGGAGTAGTGAACGTGCTGACTGGTCGCGTGACAGAACTGGCCCCGGTGGCGGCTAGCCACCGGGATGTGAACGCGATCGACCTGACCGGCGCGCCAGACGCGGACCGCGCCGCGCTGGAGCGCGCCGCCGCCGGCAACCTCAAGCGGGTCTACCACGGTGACGAGGAGTGGGAAGAGCCGCCCGGTACAGGGCGGCTACTGGCGACGGTCGAGGTCAAAACCGTCTGGCACCCCGTCGGCATATGAGCGAGACAGCCCCGTCGCTCGACGCGGATTACTTCGATGGCTGGTATGCGAACATGGCCAGCTCTCCGGAGGTGGACGAGATTCACCAGCGCCACCTTGGCCTGCCGCCCCACCTGCTCTCGACAAGCCTGCTCGGCTGGAATGGCATCGCCGAGGTCGTGACGGCGCTGCGGCTCGGTGCCGCAGGAACCCTTGTCGACCTTGCCTGCGGACGGGGAGGCTACGGTCTCGAGATCGCCGCGCGCACGGGCGCCCGGCTGATCGGCGTTGACTTCTCCGCGGAGGCGCTGCACCAGGCCCGCGAACTGGCACGGCAGCTCGGCAGGACGGCCGAGTTCCGCGTTGGCGACCTGGCGAGAACCGGACTAGACGCCGGCTCGGCCGACGGCGTGATCTGCGTCGACGCCATCCAGTTCGCTGAGCAGCCACAGGCCGCCTACCAAGAGCTGCGGCGGATCCTCGTGCCCGGTGGGCGCGCTGTGCTCACCGGCTGGGAGGCCGTCGACGGGAACGACGGCAGAGTGTCGAGCCGCCTCCGGAACGTATCCATAGGCAACGGCCTTGCGGCGGCCGGTTTCGACGACGTTGAGGTGCGTGAGCAACCGGCCTGGCGCGATAGCGAACGAGCCATGTGGGAAGAAGCTGCCGGGCTCGACCCAGGCGGCGACCCTGCGCTGCAGTCGCTGCACCACGAGGGCGTGCGCGTCCTCGCGAACTTTGACCTCATCCGCCGGGTCATGGCGACCGCGACCGCGCCAGGACCCGAGCCAGCCGTGTGATTCACCACTTCTCGGTTGGCCTGCTGAGCTGCACCGTCGTCAGCGACGGGCAGCCACAACCGCCTTGGGAGCCACCGCTCGACAGCTTCTTTACGCCCGACTCCGGCGTGCCGGCCGCCGATCTTGCCGCCGCAGTCGCCGCCGAGGGCACGGACCGGACGACCCTGATCAGCGGCTACAACTGCCTCGTCGTCGACACCCCCGCTGGGCTTGCGGTGATCGACACCGGTCTCGGCGGGCGGTTCTTCGGCTACGGCCCGGCCATTGGCGGCCAAGTCGGCAAGCTCGGCGAGGGTCTGACGGAAGCAGGCCTTTCGCCCTCCGATCTTGCCGCCGTTGTCTTCACGCACCTGCACCAGGACCATGTTCGGGGCGCAACCTGGCCGGGTGAGCTGGTGTTCCCTGAAGCGACCGGGTTCGCGCACGCGGCGGAGATCGCATTCTGGTCAGCAGGAGCCGCTGAGATGGCGGCGGTAGCAGAACACGTCGAGTCAGCGCGCGAGGCGATCGCGCTCTTCGGCGACCGGTTGCGCCCGTTCGAGTACGGCGCCGAGATCCTGCCGGGCGTGCGCACCGTCGCGGCGGCGGGCCACACTCCCGGTCACACCGCGGTGCTGCTGGAGTCGGCTGGCGAGCGGATGCTGTGTACCGGTGACTCGTTCTACGACCGTCTCCAGTTGCGCAATCCTCGCTGGGGCACACCCTGGGATCTCGACGTGCTGCGTGCGTCCGACAGCCGCCGTCGGCTGCTGGCCTGGGCGGCTGATGAGAACCTGGCCGTGCACGCCTACCACCTGCCGTTCCCCGGCTTGGGT
>Ga0126373_10001215_pt1 | contig 18084 bp, 11 predicted proteins | sample PanSoiMetPlot_11_FD_92545 | JGI IMG/M metagenome (GOLD analysis project Ga0126373, IMG submission 92545) | Tropical forest soil microbial communities from Panama - MetaG Plot_11 | ecosystem: Environmental > Terrestrial > Soil > Tropical forest > Bulk soil | place: Panama | collected 2016-02-17 | reverse complement strand
GGGGAATTCTACTCCGGACGGGACCACGCCAAGTGGTCTAGCGAGTATAGGCGTGAAGAGCTTCTATGCGTTGTTGACGAACCTCTGGAGCAATAGTCGTCGCTGATAGCGAGGCTTGGCAAAGCGAACGGTGGAATTGTTTTGTTCGTGTCGAGCAAGCTCGCCGGTGACTTAGTGTGTAAGCCTCGATTGTGGCCGTCTCGACGAAGCGGCGGTAGGTGAGGAAGCTGCCCTTGGTGGACACCAATGTTAGTGTCCACGAGGGATAAGGGGACACTTAAAAACAAGCGGTAGGAGAAGTGAGGACGCGGCGCCGCTGGTCGATCGAAGAAAAACGACGGATCACCCAAGAAACGTTGGTGCCTGGCGCATCCGTACCTGGCCTTCATCCATTGGTACGGTAAGATCCACGGACGCTCGCCCTACAAGGCGAAATGCAGCAGTACTTTCGCGTCTCTCCACCAGCCGTGCATCAGATGGTTGACACTCGAAGCGCGTGGGTTCATCACGCGAACGCCCGGGCGGGCCCGATCAACCATCTGCTGATCTCACGGGACGAGCTACCCGACTTGGCCTACGTACAACCAGGTCGTCAAGACGCTCTGAGATCAGTGTTACTGAAGTGTGCTGGTTCTCAGCGCCTTAACGACTATGGCTCTGAATCATCGACCTGCTGGCTTTCATTCAATCGTTGCCAACAAACGTCAAGAACGCCCTACGACACCCATTCGACGTACTGATGCAGGGACCCGGGATTTTTGGGCGTTTACTGGTTGCCGGGTGCCGACAGCCGTAGGGCGGTGTACAGGCAAAACGCTCGGTGCAGCAGCGGGGGATAATCGGCTCGCCGATCGACCACAAATTCACGGAAAAGGCACGGGAGAATCCGGATGCGGCGATCCCCGAAATCGTCTCGGGGCGAGGCTCCAGTAATAAGCCACAAACCCAGGTCGAGCAGGGACGAGTGTCCTGGTGTCACCAGAACGAAGATGCCTCCGGGAGTGAGAACGCGCTTGACCTCCCTGCAGGCCAGTGGGAGATCGTCGATGAACTCCAGGGCGCTAACCGCAACCACGGTCTGGAAAAAAGCATTCTCATACGGCATCTGAGTGGCCGTCCCACGGACCAAGCTGGCGAGCACTCCGTGTTTTTCCAAAACCTGCGCAACGTTATCGGTGAACGGATGCGGGTCGATACCATAAAGCTGATCCGCGTGCCGCGCCAGTTCGGGAAGGAAGATGCCGCTACCATAACCGATTTCCAGCAGGCGCTGGGCATGGGAGCCTTGAAGCATAGACCGAATCAGATCAAATCGAAGTCGCTGAATCCGACCCAGGCACGGCCGGTAATTCCAGTTGCCATGGTCAACCGCGCCGGTGGTTAAAAGCGCCTCTTCAGGCAAAAGACGCAAATCCGCGTCTGGGTGCCGAAACTCGTAGCCGGGGGCGGAATTCATAAAGCGTGTACCTGCCAAAGCTTGCGGCAGGCCGGAAAATCCTTCGCAGTCAATGGCATGAGCGTACCTCCACATCGGGTCGCCCTAATTTCTCCTCAGACGAAGTACAGAATAGAAAATAGAGAATAAGGACCACTGGTGCGCTCCGAATTGAGCCACGGCTGAAACACAACCAGAATCGATGACTTCGCGCCGGGCAAGTTCGCAATTTAAATGACCACGGGGCTTCAAAAAAAGTCGATGCCTGCTCGAATATCACCTATACTCCGTGCTCTGAGGGCTAGACAATATGTTGTGACCGAGATTAAGCCTTCTAGGTTGGTTGACCCACCGTGAAATCCTCCAACAAAAAGACTGCATGGATTCTGGCCATTCTTGGTTTGCTGGCTTTCCTTGCATTAGCCTATGCTAATGCCACTCCCGAACAGAAAATAAATGTGCGCGACTATGGCGCAAAAGGAGATGGGCTGTCCGACGACACCGCAGCGATCCGAGCCGCCATCGCGGCTGTCCCTGTGAGCGGCGGCACAGTTTACCTGCCCTGTGGAACTTACTTACTCAGTTCGGGTCTGACCATCACAACGGGTCACACCACCATTACTTCTGAAGACACCTGCGCCACACTCAAAATGACGGGAGGCAATGGCTTCGTCGCCCTGACGATACGCGGCAGGGGGTTAACCAAGGGCGCGGCACTCACTAGGGATACATCTTCCAATTCATTCACTGTGGGAACTGGCGAGTTAAAGACTTTGGGGATCACGCCAGGTAGTTATGCGATCGTCTCAGACCAAGCCGTCCCTAGCAACGGCCCCAACTCGCCTCCGATCGAGACGCAGCAGGTAATAAAGATCACAAGCGTCAACGGAGACACCGCAACCATCGAAGGAAGTTTCGCCCATTATTTTACGCTGGTTTCACCTCATAGCTCCAACCAAGGTTGCTGCCCCTACGTGCAGAGGATTATCGAACCTACAGTCGGTGTCAGTGTCACACATCTCGGCTTCGACGCGAGTTCGAACACGGGATCCTCGACAGGCGCCGTACTTCTTTTGTACGCGGTGAACTCCGAGATCGGGTTTGTAACCGTTTCAAATTTTGCCCAGAAGCCAGGACCAACTGAAGCCTTTCTGCTGGACACGGGCTATCAAAATAACTTCCATGACATTACGTGCAGGGTTTGCGGCAACGGCATGAACGCAGACGGTCACTCTATGGCGATCCGCCGACAAACGCGGGCCACGATGCACGATATCACGATCACCAATACCGCGACTCAAAACACGTTCTCTTTTAATCTCGCGAGCGTAAATTTCAGTAGCGTCACTAAGGTATTTGTCAATGGAGGAGGGGCAGATGGACGGCCATTCAAACTGTTGCGCGCCAACCATAATACGTTCAACCAGGTAACCGCCAACAATGGAGGCGAAGGAAAAAACGGCATCAGCATAACGGATATCTCGACCTACAACACCTTCATTGGGTGCAGCACAACGAATAACAAGGGGACCGGCATCATGATGTTCGGCAACTTCAACGCTCACAATACGTTCGTGAACTGCGTTTCGAAAGGCAACACGTCGTCACAATTTGGTCAAGGCAAAGATGCTTTTGGAAACTATGGAGATCACTTCACAACAATTGAAGGCGGAACATTTGGTTGGGGCCGGGGACATTCCAGCGTAGTGCAAGTGAATTCCGATGATTTTACCATGACCAATGCGGAAGTATATGACGATCGCGGAATGGCGCCCGGGATCGTCATCAGAGGTGCTCGTCCGATATTGAAACACAATAAGTTTTATGGTTTCGCGGCTGGACAAGAAATCGTTTATTCCAAAGAATAGAGCGACACGAATTCCGTTGGATGGAACAGACAGAAGAAATATTGCGGTGTATTGCGGTGGGAAAGCGATACTGGCAATGAGGAAGCTAATTCGCAGACAAGAAGGAATGAAACGGTGGCGCGGACTTATTTTTTGTTGCCGATTCCAACAACATACCAACCGAGCCAGGGCTCCAGCTTGCGAATTACTGCACCCGGTATGAATCTGCCGATTCGAGGGAGACTCTCACCACCGAGTCCCGCCACCTTGATATCGACATCGCTGTAAGAGCTCAGTAATCGACGCACCTCTCCCCGGCTATAAGTACGGACGAGCGGCCGGATCCTGGCCCCGTCAGCTCCCCGCTCGAGGGTGGCCATCAGGCCGGCGTAGCCGTGCGTGAATAGCAGTCCTCGGACGAGCCCATCGTAAAAAATCTTGCTATATATATGGAAAGCGCTCCACTTATGGTACAAGCCAAGGATCAGCCTCCCTCCAGGACGCAGAACGCGTCGGATCTCAGAAAGACACTGCTCAATATCGGGCGTGTGGTGAAGAACTCCATGCGAATACACGATATCGAACGATTCATCTTCAAAGGGAAGTTTTGCTGCATCGCCGACCCGCAAATCGGCATGGCAATTATGGAGCCCAAAGTTTTCGACGGCCAACCGGTGGTGCTCTTCGGTCAAGTCAATGCCGTGAACTTCCGCGCCGTTCTCGCACCATGTCAGCAAGTCCGTTCCCATGCCGTAGCCTACTTCAAGGAGCCGCTTACCAGCAGCGGAATGGAAGTTCATCACGCGCGTCATCCAGGCATCGGTAACTTCGTATCGACTGCGTCGCACCGCGTCAAAGAACGCTAAAGAGCCTTTTCCCAATCGATTGAGTGCTTCATCCGTGCCGCAGGGAGTCGCGTTCCATTGTTTTCGAGTCTCGACCTTGTACTCCTCCGCTGATATCTTCAAGGCTGCCCTCCTCGATGGCGGCCGATTGTATCGCCTAAGAAACAAGACTAGAATCTGTCCCCTTCAACAGTTCCCTTACTTCGTCAACTTACAAACAATGCGATGGACAAATAGTTCCTGTACTAACGGAATGTGTCGTAAGGGGCGGAAAAATGGAGCGTAGAATTTCATTCGCCAAGACTCCCATTTTGAGTTCATGGGAGAAAACAGAGGAGCGAGCGAGAGCGAGGCGGAAGAAAACGCCGTCTCTCTGACGAAGCGTCTAAAAGAGGCAATCGTGACGCCATTGAGTGCCCATAGCTTGTCAGTTTTCCGCAAAGGAGTCGGCCTGTAGGGATCATTGCGTTCGATCAGGATTGCCGTCGCGGCATTCATGAGTGGTTTTGAAGGGAAAAGCACATTCGCATAGGGCATCTTCGACACAAAACCGTCGAGATGGGAACCAGTCGGGTGATAGAAAGGAGGGAATACCGCATACAGAGTCCCGCCCGGCTTGAGAACCCGGCGACACTCGCGAAGCAAATCGTCCATCGTTTCGATGTGTTCGAAAACATCGTAAGACAGGATTACATCAAAAGAGTCGTTCTCAAAGGGCAGGTTTTCACCCACTCCCTCGTAGAATTCGACATCGAGATTCTTGACGCGCGCAAATTCGATTCCTTCGTTCACCATGCTCTTCGAAATCTCAAGACCAACTGCCCGCGCTGCACCCAGTTCCTTGTAACGGACGGTTCGGCCCCCATAGCCTGAACCAAGATCCAAGAGATGCGCGTTCCGCAACCGAATTCCGCCGTGGCCAAACCACTTTAAGAATCCGCCAGCTTTTTCATCATCATACTCTTCGCGGGCGCGAACGAGCGGGACAGGTTGGAGGTAGTAAGCAGGAGGATGCGTGGGACTAAGTGAGAGATACCACTTGGCCAGCTTTTCCAGCGGGGTCAGGCGCTGCTGCAATCCGGCAGCTACCAAGTCATGTGACTTCAGCGCGGCCGAACTCTCGGAATTAGTTCCTTTTGCGAGGCTCATGATCATCTCTTAGTTTTGCACGGAGTAACAACTACGGAGATAGTTCCCTTCGCAGCCAGCGGTCTTGACGAAATCTATTTCGGCTGAGTCTTACGAAGGTAGCTGCGACTGAAACATCGAACCACCAGCGCACAACTCTGAGAATCGCCCACGCTTGAGATGCGTCCCGGCCTTCCGCCCACATTAGAAGTAGATCTACCTTTGCAAATTATCGGCGGTGGTGCGGTTCAAGCGGATAATGCACAATTCCTCCGGTCGAGCCCCACATTGATAAATTTGAAATAACGTTCCGTCTGGTACGCTGGAGAAGTACTGGTGCGTGACCGATTCGTCTGACCATGCGGCGAACGAGTTCCCCGGGGCAGCACGCACGCGAAACTGCCGAGTTGCCGGTTCATAGTTACCAAAGCTGATGCACCTCTGGATACAGGCCCTGTCAAGGATAGCGCTGACGTCGTATCCGCCTGGCCACGGGTAGGAGAGCTTGGCGATCACGCGCTGGTCCGATGGTAGTTGAGCCACCATATTGACCACATTCTTATCGATCCGATTCATTGCGCGATGATCTAGGTACAGAAAAACAAAATAAAACACAGCCAGAACAGCAAGTGCACTCCGATACCAGTACGGAAGATTTACCTCGGCCATGAACGCGCAGAGAAAAATCGCCGCAAGCCATCCAAGCCGCTCGGGTACACCACCAAACTGAGCACGGTACCAAGGAAAAGCAAGTATGCGGGGTATTAGAAAAGATCCGAGTAGGCACAGAAAATAGATTTGAAGAGAGACGCTAAGAACAAGCTGCTTACGACAGGTGCGAACCACCCGCAGGATCAACCACGTCGACAGCCCCGCCATCGACACGGCAACCACTCGGAAATGGTGTCCGAACATGTAGCTCTGATCAAGACCTGTACCGTGGAGAACCTGCTTCCAATCCCAGGTGGAACCAAGACCCAAGAGCCAAGACCTGAGACCCAACAATACCGCCACAGCAAGTAGCAAAAGCAGAGGTTGAAGACGAGCAGGTAATCTTCGCACAATCAAAACGTACACGTAGATTCCCACAGCCCACATGGGTGGAAGAGGCTGTGCAAACCACGCTAAGACAAGGAGCGGCAAGGCTATGAGTCCAGTCCAGAAGTTTGCCCGCCAAAGCAACGCCAGTGAGGCCAGAGACAAGGCGCTCGCGAGATAGTAGTTGAAGAGACCCAAATTAAACACGGTGCCGTATGCGAGAATGGCAAGGAAAGCCATCACGGAGAAAGCTGGCTTGCGAGCGATTACCGAGACCAGAGCAAACGCTGCCCAAAAATACACCAAGACAACCAAAGAAACTGCTATCTTCTGAGCTGCTGCCATTCCGGCCTTGGCAGCCAGCCAACCAAGCAAAGAGTCGAATAGGAAGTTGGTCGATTGATCCGCGATCCACAGTCCGGGAGCCTTATGCTCCCTAATCAACTGAGTCAACCATACATTATAAATATGACTCGGAAGATCACCTGCCTCAATGTGTGGCTGCCACCAGCACGGTATAACCATGAGAACGGAAACTAGCGCAAAGGTTATAACGTAGCCTTTGGATAAGCTGAGAGATATGCCATGATGAACCTCTCGGCGTGCCACGGAATGGCAGCTAGCTACGGTATTAATTTCGCTGGATGACATATGAGAGCAGCACTAAGGAGAATGAGATCGGGCTTCAGGACTTGCAAATTGAAAAGGCTCATGCACCCGCTAAGCAGTGGTTCGCCTCCGGAGGCGGGGAGCCCACCCAGGTCGTCAGCCTCAAGGTAGCTACGATTCCAAGCATCGTCGAATACGCAATCACACCTACGAAGTACAACTTCAGCGGCACGACGATGAGAAGAGGGATCGTGCTCACAAGTAGAGGGGTCCACAGTGCGATTTGAAGAGATGGCGGGCGACGCTTGATAAATAGTAGCCCAACGTTTGCGAAAACCAGGATCGTTGTGAGGACAATGCCAAGTTTCGCCGCTATCGTAAACATGGCAAACATCGGGTGATATCTCACAACTGCTAATGTCTCTCGCTTCAAAATACGGTCGTAGTTGGCAGATAAATATGCTGTGTCGGACGAGATGCTTCTAACTTTTTCTTTGCTGAAGTCATCACAACTACCTTGCACATAGGCATTGCGCAAGAAACCCAGGCCCATGTACGCAAAGTGCCAAAAAACGTAGCGGCTCGAGCCAAAATGCAACTCGCCGGGCCGGTTGGCAAGAAATTGATCCCGCTGAGAGGCCAAGTGGTCGAAGTACACGCGGGGAAACAGAAATCCAGCCAACAAGATACAAAGACCAACTAGCTTCCACTTTCGACTGGCTCTCAGGCAGAGTATGACGAGGATCAGCAGGAATGCAATCGCAGGGGGACCTGCTGATAATCGAAGAAGCTGGGCAGTGGCAACCAAGAAGCCCGAGATGAATAGGAACAGGCCTAAACCCACCCTAGATTTGTTGGGTTTGCCGCAAACCCACCATAGTCCCCAGGGAACCAGAACGACAGGGAGCGCGAATTCCACAAGGTAAAGGTCGCCGATCTTGTATACCAGGACGGCGACGATCAACAGCCAACCGATTCCAATAATGCGGCTCGGCCATCCGCTCAATATCAGAGTAAAACCAACGGCGCCAATGGCAAAAGCAATACCCAGAATCGACAAATAGAAGATGAAGATACTCTCGTCCAGGTTTGTATGAAGTATACGACTCATCGCTGGAACAAAGTAATAGAGCCCGGGATCGTCCGCGAAACCTGCAGGCACAAATTGCTTGCCATCGAAAGCCACAAAAGGGGTTTTTGAACGTTCATATCCCGCAATGGCCTGCTCCAAATCCGTGCGTCGACTTGGCACAAATCCAATTCGCAGATGGGAACTCGTGTTAAATCCTGGGGCTTCCGCCGAACTCGGCGAGAGGTCAAACATGCTGCATCCACCTTGGGGTGTGGCGCTAGAACTCGATTTGGCAGTCTCAGGCGGCACTGTTTGCGTTGAACCGGCAGCGGCTCTGGCCGGCACAGTCAATACACAGGCAACAAGTAACCAACGCCAAATGGTGTTTCGAGATTCGCGATGTGATTTCATCTACTGCACCTTTCCGTTCGAAACACCGCCAGAACGCGAGGCTTTTTACAAAGTTTTTCTTCGGCGCAGATGGTAGTCCAGCGAGCCAATCCTTGGTTATAAATTCCCCGCGTGAGGTTATTGCGCCAAGCTAGCAGCAGGCGAGTCGCACCTCGTTTCTAGCAAAAGATGGAGTCTTGAGAGCGCGCGAAACATCCATGCTTGACCCCACCGCATATACACCGCCCGATTCAGCCACAGGCGGTGTTTTTGATAATAAAATGCCCCATCCTCTCCTCTCATGTGACGCAACGTCCAGTCTGCAACTTCCATCGCTCGGCACAGCGCGTCAGGATCTCTTTCCGAGAAGGCACAGAAAGTCAGTATTGCTTGTGCACATGAGTGAACATCAATTGGATAGCGCCCGTTGTGAAAGTACTTTGGCGCACCATCGAAGTCGAAAAAATGACGCTGGTAAAAGTCGTACCCTTTTCGAATAGTCTCATCGAACGAATCATCGCCTGTTATCCGTTGATATTCGGACAATGCCGTCAAATTATATCCAGTATGAAAATTGTCAATCCATCTTTGCACGCGGCTCGCGCCGTAAAACCAGGAACCATCTTCCCTTTGTTGGGCGGCCACGTAGTGCATGACCCGCCGGGCGAGATCACGCCCCCCCCGGAAGCCCCGCAAAACATGTAGACGTGCCAGGAATGCGCCCGCCAACGCTGAGCTGTTGTATACGCGTCCGTGATCTGACGGCGTATAGCTGAAGCAAAGAGCGTCGGTTGTATCTACTGGACGATTGAGACGCAAAACAATAAATCTGCCAGCCGATAACGCCATTTCCGCCGCTTCCTCATCGCCTGCGACTTCTGCGAGGTCGAGGAGTGCTTGCCCACCGAATACGGTCGCGATGACATGCGGACTGAATGCGGACATCTGGGTATTGCGTAAGAGACGCACATCCCAGTCATAACCCCAACAAAAGGTTTCTTCACGCGGACTTCTTAAACGATTGAGCTCTGACTTCAGATAGTCTGCCTTCTTCCTGCAGGCTTCTCCCGTCCGCATACGGTCGCAATAGCCTGCCAGCATCAACGCCAGAGCCTTTGGGTTCTTGCTCGCCGGAACTCGCAAGAAAGATCGCAGCCCCATGCCGCCCCACCGCCTGCCCACCTGAATGAGCACTGCCATCATGGTCGATCGCCGTAGCCAAGTGTTCCCAAGCAGAGGTGAATTCATGATGTCATAGGGCTCGTAACCGGCATAATCGCGAACTTCGATCCAGTTCTGAAGCTCGCGCATGGCAATAACCCCGTCAACGAACGAATGTTTGTGAGCAAGCGCAGTCATGGAAAAGGTCACTTTATAATTGTTTATCAATATAGCCTAATGTATTACTAGATTGGTACTTTCGCGCCAGCGCTGTGGAAGTTCCGAAGATCGATCCGTTGGCTCGAAGCAATCGAGTCTGCGACCGCGAGGGTGGCCGTCGAGACCTCCATTAGTTCCGTGATCGGAATGGGAGCGCGCATTCCCTTACTGATCGCTTCGATCGTTAGCTGAATCTCTCGATTGTGGCCTTTGTCCCGAGCCGACCTTGTACGGTGCACCCTTCCATCTCGTGCCAACTCGAGAGCGCAAAAGTCGTGAAGACGCGCGACCCTGCCTTGGCAAAAGACTTCCATATATTCCTTAGAAATTGATTTGTCGCCGTTTGCAAGATACGCCAGATTGGCGAGGGAGCCATCAGCGAATGATATGGTCGTCACTATGTTGTCCCGATTGTAGCGCGACACATCAGGCAGGGCAGTGGCGCTGACACATTCGATTGGCGCACCAATTACTGCACGCGCCCAATCGATGAAGTGGCACAATTCACCCAGGATTCGGCCGCCGTCTAATTTGTGTTGTGCCCAATGTTCTGGCGGCAAATAGCCGGCGTTAATCCGCGCGTGCACCATCATGGGCTCCTTGCGCTCGGAGAAAAAGTCGCATAGTTCGTGCGTTAGTGGAGCGAACCGGCGGTTGAACCCAACCATTACGAAGGGCGAGTATCCGCTCTCTTTCTCAGCTTCAATCGCACAGTGGATCTCTTCCAACTGATCGTGCGTGATTCCCAGCGGTTTTTCTACGAACACAGGCTTGTGGTGCGACAGTGCCGCTACCACGAAGCGCGCATGACTGTCATGACGAGACATAACGAAGACTGCTTCCGTCCCTGGATCCTGAATCAGCTCATTGGGGGTTTGTGACCGAGTGAATCGGAAGGAGCGCTTCGCAGACTCGCTGGCAACGCCAGATGCTGTGGCAACGGAATAAAATGCGGCCGCCCTGGTAGCACGAAGGGCAGGAAAGATGACATTGCTTGCAAACGAGCCTGCACCGATGCATCCGACTTGAATGCGATTCGGGTTACTTGCCCCTCTGACCATTCCAATCATGGCGCCTTGCGGTGCGGAAACGATGGGCTTGGCTGGAGGATATTCGATCAGCATGGTGTAGGCTGATGACGATTTGAGCTCCGCGTAGGCGCACGCACCCTGCGCCACGGCATAACGCCGCTGCAGCAACGGTGCGGGCCTGACGGCACCAGAACTCATCAAGCCGAGAAACGCCTCCATGTTCCGCTTTTGCGTCCAGCGTACGTAGCCAATGGGATAATCTATTCCCTCTTCCTCGTATTGAGCGTCATAACGTCCCGGGCCATAGGAACGAGAGAGTACCACGGATAGTTCTTTGTAATAAACGTTGCTGCGGGAAACACCTAAGCCCACGTCTCCTACGATCACGATGCGGCCCCGATCTCGCAGAATGCATGCAGCCGTCTCGATCGGTGCTGTGGATGGAGTAGCAGCAGTGATGACCGCTGCGTCGGCGCCATAATGTGTGAATTCCTTCACACTCGAAGCAATGTTGTCGTCGGTCGCACAGAGGCCGAGATCCGCCCCCATTTCGACAGCTCGTTGTACTCGACCTTGATCGAGATCTATGGCAATGACTCGGCACCCAGCCGCCTTGGCCAATTGGAGGGTCAGAACGCCCACGAGACCCGCTCCGATGACGGCAACCGTCTCTCCGAAGGTTGCTTGGCTTTGCCGCAGTCCCTGCATGGCAATCGCGCCAATTGTGGTTATAGCCGCAGCGTCCAAACAGACCCCCGAAGGAACTCGGGCGGCCAGATTGTGAGGCACGAAGTTGATTTCGCTATGGTTGGCGTAACCGACCCCGGCACAAGCAACACAATCACCAACCTGGAATTCCTGGACCCCATCGGCCACCGCGATCACTGTGCCACTGCAGCTGTAGCCAAGCGGAGACAACGTGTTTAGACGCGTCTGCACCCGACGGTATGCAGCAACCAAACCTTCCCGGCGTGCAAAGCCTACAACCTGTTGAACCAGATCTGGACGAGCAAGAGCTTTACCTATCAAGGACTTTTCGACCTGCTGGCGATGTGCTCGGTCGGTCCCGGCGCTCAAAGCCGAGAATGCTGTCCTCACCAAAATCCCGCCTCGGCGCAGCTCAGGCTGCGGCGCCTCGCAGGTCATAATTTCACCGGAACGAATATCCTCCAAAATAGCAAGCATGCCTATCGGACCTCGTGCCTCTCATACCCGGATATGAACTTGAGTTCAACCTTCGATGCAGTATTCCGGGACTTTGTGCTGCACCTTTTGCATCTTGCGACTCCAACAGATTCGAGTCATGAGGTAGGCGGGCAAAGGAGCCTCTGCCCGAACACAGATTGAATCGATTGAGACGCACTTCCCGGCAAACGTAGTGCTAAGTTCTGCTGCCTCCACTTTTGCTTGCAGGCGAGCGGGTGAGGTGAAGATAATCATCACCTCACTCGGTCCCTTGATGCGACAGACCACAGATCTCTGTTCCTCTTTGACCGAAGCAACCTTCCATTCCGGGCCAAAATGGAGGTTGGATTCAAAGGAATGCTTGCCCAAGCCTTGAAGAACATCTTCTAACTCAAGTTGATCATCACTGAATAGGCGAACTGTACGGGTGTGAGTAACGCCCGCCTTTTCCCGATAGCCCACGTGTGAAGCTCGAAGTGTGAGTGCGGAGGGCGATTCGGTGCACTCAATGGGTGACACACCTGCCTCGTCCGGGACCCAAAAAATTAGGCCGACGGAGGGCAAAAAGGAATTCTGCTCAAGACCGTCAACCGCCAGAGTGTTGTGTGCTTTGGTGGACCGGAATCGGTTGCGCGCTTTGCCATCCCGGGTATAACAATGTGTGCCGGAGTCACACAATAGCTGTTCTCCTTCGACGCGGAGCACGATGCTCAGCTTGTCGTTGTGAGTATGACTCCCCTTTCCTTCAATCCCATTCGGCATGGCAAAGAACAGCAGTTCAGCGCCGGACGAACGCCCGACAGCGATTCCTCCCTTTGGAAATACCACAACTCGTTCCTTAGAAAGGGACTTCGCGACCCGGCCGGTCTGGTTTAGATAACTAGTGATCCCATACCAACTCGCGTCATCCATTGCTCCGCGGCAATTTCCGAACAGGCGACGACCGATCCCCAACAAATTCGAAACCCGCAGCGAATTTCTTTGTTCGATCGGCAGTTCGAGCATCTGTTGCAAATCGTCCGTCAGCAGTTCAACACGGCCATCATCGCAATCACCCACGTTAGGCAATTCTCCTTCCGTACCAGCTAGAGCTGACATCAATGAGTACATGAGGCGCAAGCGTTCGACAAAGGACGGCGGCGCGGTTTCTTTCGCCGCTCTCATGAGCAGGTACGCGGTTGTAAACATTTGCGTAACCAGTACGTGATAGCCTGTCGAGGCTTCGTAGTCTGTTCCGTCTGGATACACTTGAAAAAGAATCTCTTTTTCGATCAGCCGCTTGCAGTTGTGACGCCTAGAACGCATCCCGGGGCCTTCCAAAAAAAGCGACAGGCAATAAAGGCCTACGATGTTACTCAAATAGTGGTTACTACGGATCATATATGAGAACTCGTTGTGCGCTTCAATGTAGAGGACGTGCTCCCAAAGCGAACGCACCACTGTCTCTAGCCAGCCTTGCTCGTCCGCACGCAAAGGCCAGAGCAAGTTCAGGAGGAAGCAAACACTCATGCCACGCAATGCCGCTTCCATGGCAATAGTCCAGTTGACGCCGAAGCCTGCCGGGTTCTTGGCAATCCAGTTTGAAATCAAATCCTTGGCGATGGCACGATAACGCTCGTCGCGGGTCAGGACGTAGGCCTTGCCTAAGATGGGAAGGAACTGCAGGCGTGACAACTCATAAGGCACCTTTACATCCGATCCGTCGTGCCGGATCGCGCTCGGATTGTCGCTCGGGGTGCAGGGCCAGTCCAATCCTGACACAAAATCCACGTTCCAGCGCGGTTGCAGGCCCAAGTCCACAGTACCGTAGCCGAAGAACGAGTAGCGGCCTTTACAAATTTCATCCGCAAATCGAAGAATGCACCGGCGGCTTTTTTCGCTGATGCCTGCGAGATCGACAGAGTAGTAGGGCAGGTTTACAAAAGTAGCGGGGCAGCCCTTTCGTTGGAGTTGAGGAAAGAAACGACTCCTCTTCCAGCGGCGTTGCTCTCGCCAGCATACTTCACGCGCCAACGTGAGAAAGGATTTGCCTTGTATTTTGGACCACATTTGCTGAAAAGGAACCATAATCTTATGAGTTAGGCTGTCAAAGTGAGTATTTCTTGTTGGCCTTCAAAAAGATAGTTACAAGCGCGGCAAACTTCGCATTTTGGTCGAAACAATGTCTCGCGAGTGATATCGTTTAGAGCATTCCTACGATGTTCAAGAGCAGACGCGGGACCATCCAGCAAATGACGCATCGACCTCAAGGGTTCGAGTCTTTCTTTTTTGGTAGGATGCCTTGTCAATAGGCGAACACAGATTGTGTCCAGATTGGAAGTAATGATTGCTTGATCGAAAACTTGGATTTCGCAGCCATATCCGATCGTTAGGGCATCGCCACCCCATTCGCTGGCAAATGAATGGCGCAAGATGCGACTGGTGCTTTCGAGCTCCAGAATTGAGTTTGCACTTCTCTCGGATGAACGCTCGACCAAGGGTTGGCGCTGTCGAAATGAGATATTGAAGCAAGGCTGCTCCGGAATATCTGAAACCTTGACTGTGAAGCTGGTCTTGTCCAAGACGGCAGCCTCAAACAATCGAGCACGTATCGCCAGATTGCCAAGCATCTCACGCTCGAGGATAATTGCGTCAGACTCATTGATGACTTCAGGTTTCTCGCGCTGCGCAATTTCCACTCGGTATTGTTCTTCGATTAGGCTTTTGCAGTTTCCATCCTGGAGTTGGTCCCGATACGGTGACTTGCAGATTAGATCTGTTCCACTCAAAACGTCGCCGGAAAACATGGGTTGTATTTGGGGATGAGCGGGGCTGTACGGATAAAGCTTCTTGAACAAATCAGGCAATCGCAGCCGCGAAAAGCGCACACTATTAATCCATCTTTGTCTGGGGCCCAACAGTGCGAAATCAGCAGCGAAAGGCACTGCCACTTTTGGATCGAGCTCCTTCACAATCCGGCAAAAGTTTCGAGCATAAAGTTCTTCCCTAGCTTCTCCAATCTCCACGTCGTGTTTGCCGGGACAATGAATTGTATTGGGGAAATAACTTGCGCTCCCGAAGCCGCAGAAGACCGTATCAATCTTTGGCCAACGATTCTTTAGCAGACGGAGAAACGGATCCACTACACCAGGAGGTGCGGAGTGAAGAGCGTCATTGATGTTGATAAATACCTCGCCTTTGCTCTCGATCACCATCACGCTATCCATGCGGTTTACGACGTAAGTGACGCAAGTGTCAGGCGCCAAGTGATAAGTCTGGAGATGTCGAGCCTCGGTCACATTGCTAAATCCTGTCCCCTTCAAGTAATCTGCCGTGCCTCCGAACCATGTATAGGGATAAAAAACACTAGCGCTTTTTGGCAGTTGCAGCAGGCTACTTTCATGCAAATGATCTTCATGTCCGTGCGACACTAGTATCACGTCCACGTTTCCAAGAACGTTCTCGTTTGTCGGTTTGGGAAACACGTACCACTGGTTGCAGTAGGCCGGGCCGTTGAACCACGGATCCGTCGCGAATTTTACATCTCCAGTGTCAACTAACAAGCAGGCATGACAGATGTATTCTATTTTCATATTCGCATGTCTCCAGTGAGGGAGGATTCGAATGAAGACCTGGCATCGAGCTCAATGTCCCGGATTCGGGTCTTCTCCACCACTAGCTTTTCGTGGAAAATTGCGTTCCGGTTCATGCCGATCACCTGTTCCAATTGATGGCGATCAGAGCTCCGGGATGATGCCGATCACGGATTCCGGGAAGAGGGCCGCTGCAGCGGGTATCGCCTGGCCGCTCAAAGAAGAGTGGGACCAGCAACGATTGGATGAAGCACTGTTTGGAGGGCGGCAACTTCCTCTACGACGCCCCGAGCACGTGCTTCCTGATTTTTCTTCCCTCCACGAGCAGTTGCAACAGCATTTAACCCTGCAGTTGGCTTGGGAAGAATATCGGCAAGTGCATCCGGAAGGCTACAGCTACAGCCGTTTTTGCGAACTGTATGGTCGCTGGCGTCGGAAGCAGGATGTTGTTCCGCGCCAGCGAATGCCCGTCTCCCGATGGCACGAGCAGATCGGAGATCCCGCGTTGGCTGACGCCATCCTCGATCGGCTAGTGCACAACGCCCACCGTATCGAGATGCGTGGCGAATCGATGCGCAAAAGGGATAAGCAGCGGCAGAAAGGGACAAAACAGCCTATGTTGTCGGTCGACCGAGTTGGTGAATCGTCGTTCCTGGGGCGATCCTGACGCGAATTTTTTTGGAAAACGATCGGCCGGCCAAAAAGCTGTGGAAAAGACGGGCAAAGAACGCCCTTGGAAATCGCTTCGCGATTTCCACTTCTCGCACAGCTTCAACAACAACAGACCTGGCGATCACTTTCTCGAAAATGCAACCGCCAGCGTCGCTTCGCTCCGACGACTGATCGGATCAACCCGGAACACTGATCGGGATGCTGATCGGCTTCGTCGGAATCCCCAGGAAAATGACCTTCTTGTGTTACTGCGGTCGTTTGAAGTGTCAGATCTATGGGGCAATGCAAACACTAGCACATAAAATATGCACGAAAACAAGGGCAGGGGGTCAACGGCCACCGGCCTCTACCTAGGGCGGCACGATCATAAGCTTTTACTTCGCCGATCACCGCTTTAAACGGGCCGAAACCAGAATTACCTGAGAGTCGGGGAAACCCTTTCGCTCCGTCAGAACATGACTCTCGGAATAGTTAGAATTTGCGCTCCAGCGGGCATGGAAGTGATCGTCCATCCGCTTGTCAAAAGGATAGCCGTGCTATAGATAGTTCCACTATTAGGCGTCAACTGCACCGCGGCCGTTGGATTGTCGAGGGTTAGTACATCGGTCTGAGTCAGGAAACTGAAGACATACAGTCCTTTGGTTCCTATGACAGACGAGGAGTTGGTTTGAAAGTATGATGCTGGCGAATTCGCAAGCGGCAAGACAGCCACACCCGTCGCAGTGGGCAGCGGGTTGAGGAAGACTAGAATAGGGTCCATATAATAATTAGTAAAAACCTGGTTGCCATAGCTCGTGGCATACACAATCAGGCTGGATATCGCGGTCCAATTGCGCGCCACGACATACGCGGAAAGTTGCTGTAATGACGTATCGGGATACATCGCTCCGAAGTCAGAGTCCACTACCACCCATTGGTTTGCAAACAGATCGTAGTATTCGTTAAAGGCGTGGCTTTCTGTGTTCGTGCCATCGAATACGGAATTTCGGATCCGGGCGGAAATGCGGTTCGCCAGTAAGAGTTGCTCAAGCGTCTCTGCGTATTCCGTGCAAAACGCATAGGTCCGCTTGTCAGCCGCCACATATTGCGCGAGAAGTGTTCCAGGCAAGGGAGTATTCGTGATGCCAACCGTCATCGTCCGCACCTGGTTGATCAGGCTGAGAATGCTGGAGTGGTACGTGTTGATGTTCGTCGGTATCGGTTGGACCGCAGTCATAAAACTGGTCGTCACGGAATACCAGATGTTGGCCTTCTGGGTCGATAATGTGGCGTAGTAGGTCTGCCCGCCGATCAATCCTTGCGGTTGCAGGCTGGTAATTGTCGTGGGCAGGGCACTGCTGTTCATCACATCGAATACCGTAGGTTGCGTTCCGATCTTTAAGTAATATGCCTGCGCGCCGACGATCGCATTCCAGGTAAATGCCGCGAACGGATCCACGTTAGTCGATCCGTTTGGTACATTCGTCAGATGAGCAATGCCGGTTCCGGTTGTGAAAGCAATGCTGGCCGTCGTCGTCCCCCCAGCGGTGTTCGTTGATAGAGTGACATAATAAGTTGTATTGATCGCCAGTCCGGGCACGAAACTGCTTGTGGAGGTGAGGTTTGCGCTCGCGTAGGCGTCGGATCCTCCGGGAGCGGTCCCAACCACGAACGAGTACGACTGCGCATTGCTCACAGCAGTCCACGCCAAGGTTAAGTAGGGATCAACATTGGTTGCACCATTCGCTGGAAACGTGATGTACGCAGTTCCGCCGGCAGTCGTGAAAGTACTGTCGTTGTGGTAGTTGGCCCAATGACCGGCTATCTCCGTCCAGATCTGCAGATAGTAGAGCGTACTCGGCTGCAGATTACGAACGGCCTGACTCGTCGCGGTAATGGCG
>Ga0126373_10001214_pt1 | contig 18085 bp, 14 predicted proteins | sample PanSoiMetPlot_11_FD_92545 | JGI IMG/M metagenome (GOLD analysis project Ga0126373, IMG submission 92545) | Tropical forest soil microbial communities from Panama - MetaG Plot_11 | ecosystem: Environmental > Terrestrial > Soil > Tropical forest > Bulk soil | place: Panama | collected 2016-02-17 | reverse complement strand
TGTTCAGTTCCTCGAGCAGCGCCTTTCGCGTCCTTCAGGTCGGCGGTGGCGAAGCCTTCGGTGAACCAGTTGTAGATCTCGGCGAGCATCGCGCGGGCCTCGTCACGACGACCTTGCTTCGCGAGCAGTCGCGCAAGACTCGTCGCGGCGCGCAATTCCAACGACTTAGCACGCTGTTCGAGTGCGACAGCGATGGCGGTCCGAAAACATTGCTCGGCCTCTATCCACAAGTCAGCATTTTTGATCAAATGCAGTTCGCCTTTGAGTCGATACGGCTCGGCCTCGCATCATCGCTCGCCACTGTTCGCCGAGAACTCCAACGCTTCTGCCAATGTGTCGAGTCCGAGGTCCGCCCGTCCACTCGCGCTGTATCCTTCCGCGAGCCAAAGCAACATCCACGTATTTACGGCACCGCCCGTTTCCTGGACGGAGCTCGCTACTTGCTCCACGCGTGTAGTCTCTTCGCGAGCCGGACCACGTTTGTATTCATAATGTTTTTCGCAATCTCCTGGAAAAAAGAGAGTGGTCCGCTTGCGGCTCATCGGTGAAGGGACCCATGCAGTTTTCACCTTCGCTCAGCATTCATTATCGCTTGTATCCTCTATTCGGAGGGAAACGATCCTCCAAGCAATTGAATGGCGGGCCAGCTGGACGCAAAGGTTAGGCTGTTTACTGACGGACAACACCTGGTCTAGCCGATCTCAGACCCGAACACGGACGTGAGGGAATTCGCCAGGTTTGAGACGGCCACGGCGCGACCACCGCGCTCAGTTACTCGAGCGCTTCTGAACCTGTTGGGCGAGCTGTTTTCCAGCTGCTTTCCTGTACGCGGCCGGAGGGCTGTACATGGATGAGTCCGCTGGTTTGCGGGCTTCTGCAGCAACTAGCGCGGCCGCGGTTCTCGTTTCGACACGGAGTTGAATGAAAATCTGGCTCGTGTGTTTGCGGACCGTATTGTGGCTGATACCCAGAAGTATGGCGATTTCCGGGCCGGTCTTTCCCATCGCGATAAGGTGCAACACTTGGGCCTCTCGCTCGGTCAGACCCAGCTCCATAAGGGGCTTCCATTCGGAGTTCTCATCCTCCTCGCGCATTAGTAGCAGGCAGCCCGAGGGATGAAGCAGCATCCGTATCACGAGGAGGGTCCCACTGGTGGCTATGGACAGCGGTGCCGGTTCAGCCGCAGCGGTGCAGTAAAGACTTTCAGAGACGTCGCGCGAGGCAGTGATCCAACGGCAGAGATCGTCTGGTAAGTGGTTGTTCGGCGCCGAACTGGCGAAGTGAAAGGACAGCATCCGTCGGGCCTCGGGCGTGTCCCTGAGGATTCGCCCCTGACGGCTAACTGTCAGCGTGCTCCAACCCGAATTGCGGAGTCCGGCTTCCAGTACCACCCGATGGTCGGATAGGTAGGACAAGGCCCGCGCGTTCATCAAAGCCGCTTGAAGGGGCCAGGCAACAACATCGAGGATCGCCTGGTCGCGCTCCGAGAAGTACCCTTGCCTGAACAGCGAAAAGAATTCGGCCAAGCCGTCAGTCCTGTCTTGCTGAATCACGAGCAAATCCAGTCCGCCGAACGGCCTGAAATGCTCCTGAAACATCCGGGTTCGTTTAAATTTTGTGTCGCTCACAAGCGCGGATAGTCGAACGGCAGCGCCAGTCCGGTTCTGAAACAAAGACCCCAACCCCTGAAATCCCATGCTAAGGGCGTCGTTGTTTTTTTGGGGCGTCGCGAACTGGGGCGGGTAACTCACCAGCGAGCCAGTCTGGCGGTCCCTATCAATCTCCCCATAGTTGGCCACGATGCACGGAAAGAGGTGGAATAATCCTTCCAAAGCTTTTGAGATGAACCGATCGATAGTGTCAGGAGTGCAATGTTCGTGAAGGAACTGCAGCGCTAGGCGCAAGTCCTTCGAACCAAGTCGGTCGGTCCCCCTTTGATCCATCACGTGTGAGTACCCTTTTCCGAGCGCAGCTACAGTGGGCCTGAATGCCGGTTTGGGCCCCTCCAAAAAGTCTCACCCCAAAACGCCGTATAGCACAAATGTGCCATTGCATCCACTTGTCCGCAGGCTAAAAGTCAAGGTTAGCTGTAGGTTTGCATGCGAAGCAACATATGACAGAGTGGGCGTGCGACTGCTGGGCTTTGACAATGCAGCCACGACTTCAGGATAAGAGGAGTCATCCGAGGCAGGGTATCATGGCAACGAAAGCCTCCGTCGTCACTTTTGTGGCTTGGAGCGCTTCGGGCGTGGCTGCCGGGGTCGTCTAAGTTCAGAAGCGCAATCCGAACAAAGCGGGGAACAGAGCGCCGGCGCTTGCCTGCGTTCCACTTGCGAGGCGCCGATTTCCTGACATCCTTCGTCCTCGCTTCCGGGGAATTTCGATCCCGGTCTGTCGAACTCATCGCACTTTGACGCCATGGGAACAAAAGAACAGGAGCATAAGCCCATTCCCCGGGCTCGTCTCGTATGTCAAGGCGAGTACTGGACGCTGGCGTTTGAGGATCGCCTCATTTGCTTGAGAGATTCCAAGGGGCTTCGGCTACTCGCGCTTCTTCTCCGTGAACCAGGCCGGGAATTTCACGTCCTGGATCTGGTCGCGCGAATCGACCCAGAGGGAATCGATGCAAGCGGGCCCCGAATCGAGCCCGAGGAGTTAGCCAAGCTGACGGTTCTCTCCGCTGTAGGTGAAGACGGTGGCGAGCCCCTCGACGCCCAGGCCAGGACTGAATATAGGCAGCGCCTGGTCGAATTGACCGACGAACTCGAAGAAGCTCGCAAGTTCCGCGACGAGGGGCGGGTCGCCCGGATCGAAGACGAGATCGATCAGGTCGAGCGCGAATTGAAGAACGCTTTCGGCCTGAGCGGCCGGAGTGGAAAAGCCGGGTCCGCGGCCGAACAGGCACGGGTCAACGTCACCAAGAACATTGGTCGCGCACTCGACCAGATTGAAGCGAAACATCAGAGCCTCGGGCGGTTCCTGAAATCTACCATCAAGACCGGCATCTTTTGTTCGTACCAACCGGACCCGTGCTTCCCGGTCGCGTGGAGCTTTGAAGCGGAGCAATCCTCTGACGCGATTTCATCCGCGGAACCAGATCGGCGGAGCAGGGGAACCTCCGCAGAAGAGCTCGGCGCTCCGCCCACCGCGAGTCAACCCGAACACGGGCTACCGCCTGCCCCAGGAGGCTTGGCCTGGGGACGCTTCATCGGCCGCGCCAAAGAGATCGCCGCGTTGCGCGCCGCAATCGACGCCGCTCTCGGCGGCCAAGCGTCGTTGCTGATGGTCACTGGCGAGCCTGGCATAGGCAAGACGCGGCTGGCTGAAGAAGCCGGAGCGTACGCAAGACTCCATGGTGCGCAAGTGTTGGTGGGGCGGTGTTATGAAGGCGAGGCGGCATCGCCATACTCCTCATTTGTCGAGGCGATCGGCGAATACGTATCGACCCGACCTGAAGATGCCCTGAAGGCGGAGATGGGCGACGGTGCATCCGATCTCGCGAAACTGGTCCCTGAAATCCGCAAGCACGCCCCCGACCTAACACCCGCACCGGCTACCGATCCAAGGGAAGAGCGGATGCGCCTGTTTGAGAGCGTCGCATCGTTCCTAATCAACGCCTCGAAGGCCAACTCGATCGTGCTGCAGCTCGATGACTTGCACTGGGCAGACAAGCCATCGCTGCTGCTCCTGCAGCATCTCGCGCGCCGTCTCAAGAGCAGCCGCCTGCTAGTGGTTGGCACCTATCGTGACGTCGAACTCGACCGGAGTCACCCGCTTTCCGCAGTGCTCGCGGATCTGAGACGCGAGAGGCTCTATGAGCGAGTGTTGCTGCGAGGACTCTCGGAGAACGAGGTGAAAGACCTCATCGAGGCTATTTACCAACAGGTGGTGACTGGAGGGCGTGGCGAGACGTTCGTGCGCGCGGTCCTGCGCGAAACCGAGGGCAATCCGTTCTTTATCGAGGAAGTTTTGCGCCATCTGGTCGAATCGGGAGCCTTGTATCGACGCGACGGCCGCTGGGTCAGCGACGCCAAGTCTCTCGCCGAGCTGGGAATCCCCGAAGGCGTGCGCGACGTCATCGGTCGGCGCCTGTCGCGTCTCTCCGAGACCTGCAACCGTACGCTGGCTGCTGCGGCAGTCGTCGGCCGCGAGTTCGAATTCGAGTTGCTCGCACCCATGACCGGCTTCTCGGAAGACGAAATCGTACAGGCGGTCGAGGAAGCGCTCGCCAACCAGATGGTGGTGGAGACACTCGAACGGATGGATCCGCGCTATGCCTTCGCTCACGCGCTGGTCCGCCAGACGCTCTACGAAGAACTGAGCCTCCCGCGCAAACAGCGCCTCCACCTCAAGGCAGCGCAGGCGATCGAAGCAGTGCATGAGCGCAATCTCGAGCTGTACGTGGCTGCGCTGGCGAATCACTACCGGATGGCAGGCGTCGCGGCCGACGCGGAGAAGACCATCGACTACTCGATTCGGGCCGGCCGCGCCGCCTATGCGATTTTCGCATACGAAGAAGCGGGAGCGCATTGGCGTACGGCGCTGGAGCTGATGGACGAACAGGGCGGAGGCGACCGGAAGCGGCGCGCGGGCCTTTTACGGCTTCTTGGAGACGAACTCGTTTCAATGGGCCCAAAGTCAGTCGAGTACTTGGAGGCCGCCGTTCCGCTGTTCGAGGAGCTGGGCGACGACCAAGGCGCCTGCGACGTGCACACGCGCCTCGCGATGTACCTGGTGCGCGTTGGCGCGACCGATGTGCGGCGGGCGATGCCGCACTTCAAGAAAGCCGAAGCGCTCTTGGCTAGGCAGCCAGAATCGCGTCTTGACGCGATGTTCTACTTCAACATGGCAGCCGCTTGCCATAGCACAGAACAGATCGGCGACGGACTTGCGGCGGGGAAGCGCGCGATGGAAATTTGTGAGCGCCAGAACCTGGACGGGGATTGGTGCCTTGCCGCGGTCGTTTTATCGTTTCTGCTCACCCGTTCCGGGTCGGTGACTGAAGGCCTCCGCTTGGCTGACCAGGCGCGGCACCGAGCCGACCCGATAAACAACACTAACGTCGGGTCCACCGTCGCTTGGTGCGGAGCATACAACTATAACCAGTTAGCGAACCCTCGCGCGGCGGAAGAGTGGTGCAAGAGTGAGCTGGCGAAACCACGCACTGCACATGCGATGGTCCCCCGCGTAGCGACGTCCGCTCGGACGCGGTACGACTGTGTACCGCTACAGCTGCACGATTTGCTGGTGATCGCCTGCGTTCAGGCGGGGAAACTCACCGAAGCGCGGGCCTATCTCGCCGAAGCTGACACCGCTCCCAAACCCTGGGACCCTTCGGGGAAGCTCTTGTTTTTGGATGGTGAGTGGGAGGTTGTGGCCAAGAGCCTGACCGCGAAGTCCGAGCGGAATCGCACAACCGGGAACCGCCTAGGAGAGTTGACTAGGGCAATCGACCTGGCGCGGTTGCACAAGTTCACCGGACAGCCCGCACTGGCCGCGCAATTTCTGCAGAGAGCGCTCGAGATTTCCCTAGACGGCGAAGACATACTCTATGAACTGACCACCAGGTCCGAGCTCGCCACTATGGCTGCGGACGCCGGCAATACGGGTGAAACATTGCCGCACCTTCAGCGTTGCCGGCAGATTGTTGGCGCCGGCGAGAATTGGCTCGGAATCGCGGGCATGGTCGAACGCGCCGAGGCGGTTGCGGCCGCGGCGCAAGGCGAGTACGCGGCGGCAGAAACCCATTTCCAGAAAGCGATTGGAACCTTCCAACACTACTGTCTGCCGTGGGAAGAAGCCGACACCCTTCAATACTGGGGCCGCGCACTGCTTTCAGCCGGTGACAACGCCCGCGCCATCGAAAAGCTCGACGCCGCGATCGAAATCTACTGCTCACGCGGAGCTGGCACACGGTTTACCGACTACGTAATGGCTGACAAAACGCGCGCGCAGAACTCGAAGTCGACCCATTGCGCAGTAAAGCCCCGCTGAAACGCCCATTGCGCAACTCTTCAGCTTCGCGACTTGGACTTCAAGTGGGCGCGCCAATGCACCCAATCCGGGTTCTGTCGCGGCGTCCGCAGTATTTGAAATCGCTTGTTCCGGACCTTGACCCACGCCTTACCCGCTGGGCACGCCGGTAGCGCCGCATCACGTCCAATTCCGGCTCAAAGCCGATGCCCGGTACTTCCGAGACGGCAATGTTGTCGGCGTGCCGTAACCCCTCAATATCAGCAAGCCAGGCCTCAGGTCGTACGAAATTGTATTCCAGTGCCTTTACTGTCGGCTGAGCGCTAGCGACTTGCAAGCTCGCGAAGAAACTGGGCCCGAAATAAGGAGAGTGAGGCATCACCGAAACGCCCGCTGCCTCCGCAGCGGAGATCACTTCGAGGTATAGACGCCCCCGACTTTCGTGATGCTCGGTTGAACGATGTCTACCGCCCCAACAGTGAGAGCTTTCGCGAAATTGGCGCGCGGTTGACCAGTTCTCACCGGCTGCGACGGGTGCCGGTTTCCCCCTAACTGCTTAAGGCTGAGAAAATCCTCAGGCGGAAAAGCCGGTTCCTCGAGCCATGCCCGATCAAGGGCTTCGAGAGGTGCACACGGTTATTTCGGACGAAGTCGACCGACCACTGGCAGTTGACGTCCAGCCAGAGCGAGTTGCGAGACCCCAGGACGGAGCGGCAAGCATCAATTTCCGGTAGGCCAATCTCGTGCAGCTTGACCGCCGTGAAACCCGAGCGGAGTGCTGCTTCGCAGTCAGACAGGCGTCGAGCTGGATTGCCCGAATAGGCGAGGCTCTTCGGGCGAGACAATCAGCAGCCACTCAGGCTGTCGCGTTGTCACGACCGAGGCCACCGTTGTCGTCAGCTTCGGTGGATTATTTTCGATGGCCTGCTGTTCTCGCAGTTCTTGCGGTGACTGGGTTTCACATGCCGCCGCCGCGACAACCAGAGCGAGCGCGGCAGCGTGGCGGAGGCTCATTTCAGTACGGTAGGAAGGCCGATTATTGCTGGCCGGTAGAAATAAAGTGGAGATGAGACTGATTCCTGTTACTGCCCGGGAGGTGCAATAGTTTAACGCCTGTAGTACCTGCGCCTGTAAGGCTGGTATCAGAACCCTGCTGTAGGCAGATATTGGCGCTCGGACGTGTTGAAACCCTAGTTGATTGGCACGCTTTTACCTCCTTTCTGTATCGGGTAAAAGTTTGCCTGCTTCGCATTGATCCCTCCTTTTAGTTGAAAAAGCCTATCCAGCTTCGCCGCCCTCTGCCAGCCGCTCAGCCCTGTCCCGAAGCAGCTCGGCTATTTGACTGGCCATGCAGAGAATCAGCCATAGGTAAGACGTTTCGCGCCGTTGCTCTGTGAAGATCATGCTCATCTCGACGAACTTTGCGATGCTTGCCGCTCTCGCGTCCGATATCATTTGCTCTTGCCTCCGGATCCATGTCTCCAGTGTATCCCGCCTAAACTGCCAGTTCCCGGATTATCTGAAGCCGGGTAAGCGGCCCTCCTGCGTTTCGCGGTAGATTACTGCCTTGCTGGTCCGTAGGGCGCTGGGCGACTTCTCCCCCCCGTGAGAGATTCCGCCGTCATTCTTCGTGCCCCTTACCGCCCGTGGCTAAAAAGCCACCGACAGCCAGACCAATAAGTGCGGAAAAAGAACGAAAGCCGTCACGATTTCGGCTCTCAGCGTAGGAAAGCTCGTCGAGGAATTTGTTCACTTTCCCGTGCTTGTTTCGACGACCGTCCCAGACGAAGACTCTTTCCGGACCGCTCAGTCCATAACAATCGGTTTTGAACCGAAGGGGTACGTATTTCTCTCTGTTTGGTTGAACGGCGCTGGCGAACCGAGGGATGCAGAAATTTATAGTCCCACGCATTCGACCGCGGCGCGGCTGAGCGCTACTTCGCGCGGGTCGTTGAGTTCGAGGTGGCACAAGTTCGGCGCGTAGCCGAATGCGAGTTCCAGCTCGGGATGAGCCCATCCTCTCGATCCGCCGAAGCCGGCGGTGCCAAACGACCCTGAACCGCCGAGCGGGCCCAACTCAGTAGGCAACAGATAACCCAGCCCCAGTGCGTTCTCCACTCCCATCACCTCGTCGAAGCCTCTCCATTGTTGCGCTCGGGCTCGATTCATGGCTGGACCCGAAAGAAGCTGGACGCCATCGATAGCGCCTATGCTCGCAGCGAAGATTTTGGCGATCGAACGCGCATTCGAGATGCCATTAGCAGCAGGAATTTCCGCGGCCCATAGGTCGTCGCGCCGGGTATCAAGCAACGGGAGCGGCGGCGAGACCCAGTTAAATACGCGGTCTGCGTACGGTCCAGAATCGGGCGGGGTGGCAGGCTGGCCGCTCGTTTCCTCGAGCATCAGCGTCGACACGCGAGGCTTCTGACTGCGGGGCAGGCCGATGAAGAAGTCGGCGCCCAGCGGTCTCGCGATTTCGCTCGCTACATATTGCCCCACGCTTCGTCCGCTTACGCGGCGGATAACTTCGCCAACCAGGAAGCCATAAGTCAGACTATGATATCCGTGCTTGCTGCCGGGTTCCCAATCGGGTTTCTGCGCCGCGACCCGATCGATTACGTAGTTCCAATCCAGCAGTTCCGTCGGCGAGATGGTCCGGTCCAGCCCGAGGACGCCTGATTGATGAGTCAACAGCCAGCGGACCGGAATGGCCCCTTTGCCCGCCGCCGAGAACTCAGGCCAGTACTCCGACACCGGCGCATCGAGATCGAGTTGTCCGCGATCCGCGAGCATGTTCGCGGCGAGCGCTGTAATCCCTTTTGTAGTGGAGAAGACCGGCTGCAGCGTGTCTCGCGAATACGCCGCCCCGGTCGAACGATTTCGAACTCCGGCAGCGAGATCCACAACGAGCTTACCCCGGTAATAGACCGTGACAGCTGCGCCCATTTCCAGTCCGTCTTCAAAGTTGGAAACGAAAGCGTCGCGGACCTTTTCGAAGCCGCGATCGCAATCACCGTCGAGAACTAATTGCCTATCTGCGTGGGTGGACATGCTAGACCTTCTCAGTTTTTTCGTATCGGCTTATTCGCTTATACCGTTCCGCGGCTTGTTACATTCTGCGCGATTCCTTGGCTCATGATCTTTGATGCGAGTGCGTACCACTTTTGAGATGATAGCAACGGCACATTGCTCGCAGAACTTCAGTTCGTCCTTCAGGATTTTCGGCTCCGCACTTCGAGCAGCGCACCGTTGTGTCCCCTCTCCTCTAGCGCCGACGAATGATCGCGATGCTAGTCGCATGGTTTAGGAAAATCGCAGGTCGTTCCATTGCAGACCGGAGAAGTCCCGCACCCTCACCGCCGAGAATATTCTCGCCTACTAGCACGGGCAAACCTGGCTAGCCCGGACCAAGTTTTCGGGAAGAGGAGCTATTGGGCTTGGCATGCGCGATCAGATCGGGACGCTCTTGCGCGACCGCCTCGTCTATCCACTTCGAGCCTTGCGCGCGCGGCTTGTCGGCATTGCACTTGCCGTGGAGCCGGCGCGAAAAAGATCGCGCATGGATTCGCGATCTAGACGCCCGGACCATACCACCCCACCTCAGACCACTTGGCGGAAGGCCATCGCCGGGACCACTCGCGTTGCGAGGATCACGGGCCCCATCGCGCTCGCAATACTCACTGCCACCGCGCTTGCGATTGCCGCCGCTGCGGTCGCGGGACGTACCTCTATATAGCCAAGCATCCCAGTTATCTCACCCAGCGTTACTCCATGACCGAAATACCAGAGCGCGAGCGCCGCGCCGATCGCCGAACCGCCCAGACCAATCAAAGCCGCCTCGGTGAACAGCATCATGGCTACGTGCGTTTGTGTAAAGCCGAGCGCGCGCATGACTGCGACCTCGCCGATCCGGTCGCGCACCATCATCGCCATCGAATTCGCCGCGATGAGCAATACGGTCAGCAGCACTACGGTGCACAAGCTGTAAATGATAGTGCGAATGCTGCCGATCGCGGTGACTACGTTGGCGACCGCGTCGGTCTCGGTGGTGGTTTCGGTTTCAGCATCGGAATTGTGAAAGTTTTCGTCAATCTGGTTTGCCACCAGTCCCATGTTTTCGGCCCGATCGACCCGCACCGTGATGAACGAGGCGCGGTCCTGGATGTCCGAGCCGTAAAAATTCTTGACCGCGTCGTCGAGCATGCGACGGTCGAAGAAAAATGCGCGCGAAAGATATTCGGTCGGTAATTCGACGATCGGTATGAACGTCAGCGCCAGGCGAGGATCCTGCGGATTGTGCAGCGTGATGGGCTCGCCCAGCTTCCATCCGTTCTCATGCATCAGCTGCGCGCCGACCTGCGCGCTGCGGCGGTCCGCTTGCATTAGCTTAGATTTGTCCGGCGGTATCTGGTAGTCGCTGCTGTTGGTCACCGTCGAGATATCCGCGGTAATGCCATAGGTGATGATGGGACGCTTCGGGTCCCGATAGATCGCGCCCCAGATTATTTCGGGTGCGCAGCCCAGCACGTGCGGCATCTTCTTAATCTGATCGCAGTAGCGCGCCGGCAAGCGGTCGTTGTTGCGCTCGGTTACGACCAGCCGCAGTCCCTTTGAAGCGTTGTCTGCGATCCGATCCATCGACCACGGCACTGCCACCAGCACCGTATAAATGAACACCGCGACTGCGAAGGTCAGTGCGGTCAGGATTGTGCGGCGCAGCTGCCGGCGCATGTTGCGGAACGCGATGATTGGCAGTGTGAATGCCATCATCACGCCTCCCTCAGCGCACCAGTAATTCCCACGCGCGACGCGCGCACTGCGGGCATAAGTCCGCCTGTAATGCCGATAACCGCAGCCACCGCGACGCCCGCGACGATCGCGCGGACGGTCGGCTGGTAGGAGAAAAACATCGCTCCGATGCTCATGGTGCGGCTGGTCAGTCCCGTCACCCACGCGATTATCGTGGCGAGCATCACACCGGTAACTCCCCCAGCAACCCCCAACATGGCGCTTTCCAGCACGAAGCTGCCCAGGATGTCGGTGCGCGAGAATCCGAGCACGCGCAGCACACCAATCTCGCGTCCACGGCGTGTCACCGCCGTATACATCGTGTTCATGCCGCCGAAAGTCGCACCGATTCCCAGAGCGATCGCCACGATCAGTCCGAGCGCGCGCAACTGCGCGGCAACTTTCTCCTGCCCTGCGTAGTATTCAGTTTCGGTTTCGGCCTCGAGTGTGAAGCGGCCATCGCTCCTTATCGCGTGCGCGAATTCCTCGGCGGTGCCCGCATTTATGACCAAGTGCAAGCAAGCCGAGCCCTGGTCCCAGTGCCGCTCGTTGCGCAGGTCTTGCCGGTCCGTCCAGATCTCTGATTCGCGCGCGCTATCGTTGTCGGCGAAAACCCCGACGATTTTCCAGTCGCGATGGCCGTAGTGAAAACCGTTCCCGGGCGTGAGATAGGGATAGTGGGCCAGCACCTTGCGGCCGACCACCCACTCCCCATTTCCGCGGATCGGCCAATGACCCTGGACCAGGCGGAAGTTCGGATGCACTTCCTGCGCGATCGGGTCGACACCTCGCAACAGCGCAAACTCCTTGGCCCCGCGGGTGCGGCTTACATTCACCCCGGCCAGGCTTTCGGCCGAAACCAACGCGTGATGCTCGCCGTCTAGCGTAACCTCCGGGAGGGTCCTTATGGCCTCGAGCGCCGGATGAGGAACGTAACTCTCGTTCTCGCTCGGCACTCCGCGGGCAAGCACGATCCAGTTCCTGTCATGTCCGGCGTTGTGCAGCGACTGATTGAACCCGGCCGTGAAGCCGAAAACAATGATAAAAATCATCGCGACCAGCGCCACGCCCAGCACCGTCATCAGGGACGTGGCGCGCCGTTCGATCACACTGCGGAAATTGTAGCGGACCGGAACCATCGGCCGTTCCTCTCTATCGCTCATGCAAGCCGGATCCGCAACGGCGAAGAACGCTCCTCAAGCGAGCGCACCCGCCTTTTCGCCCGGCGCCGTCAATGCAACTTTTTCTGTGCGGGTCAGCAGCGGCACAAGCGCTCAGAAGCAATGCGCTGAGTATCACTATCGCGGTCCGGTTCATGAAGGCAGGCAAAGTGAAAGTCTGACACCCAGCCTCTGAACAGTAGTGCCTGCCCGCTCCCAGGTCCCGCCGTGCCTCCAAGGTCCGTGCGAGTTAAAGCGTCTCGCTTAAACGGTTCTTGCAGGCGAAAATAAGTTTTGATAGCTCCTCACTTGTAAGGGGCTCGTCTCACTGTTTTGAGTTGTGTTCAAGTATCATACCTGCTACAATGCGTCAAGTTAAGCTAACTGAATTGACCTGACCTTAAAATCGGCAGACTGTATCATCGACAACCCCTTGAAGGCGTTCGGCGCGCGATGGAGCGGCACACGCGGTTGAGCGCCTCTTGGTCCCATTTCCCGGGCGGCGATCAATCCGTTGATGTCCCGTGGGCCCTCGGCGGTCACGCGGACGGTCTAACCACCAAAAAACTCGGCGCTGGTGACCCTTTTTCCCGCCTCCCGGAATATAGGTAGGAGGAAAACCAGCATGACGAAAGTAGTATCACCAAGCCTTGAGAGATGGGACATCCCAATGTCAACCAATACCAAGGCGGCGAGCGCTCCGCAGATACGGCCGTTTGCAGAGAACGATCAGGTAAGGCCACCGTCAGCATGGATGCGGCCTCCTTCCCGCCGCGCGCTCTGGGCGGCGATTGCTCAGGCGGGACAATACGTCGGCGGCGTCACGAGCTCCACGATCCACAACATCCCGTCATACCTCGATGGAGGCGGTTTTTTTTCTCGTCAAAAACGCGAGACCTCGGTGGCCACAATTCTCGGATTATCGGCCCCGCCTAAGCCGAAATATGGGCGCTTAGTTCGGGCGTGCTTCAGGAGACCAACAAGCTTGCGCTCTGCTTGCGTCGGTCTGCCGCAGCTCGCCTTCATGCGACTGCTTAACTTTAGGGTGAGGACAATTTGCGCACAAAAGCAGAGAGCCAACCAAGGAGGACTGATCGGCTCTCACGCTTCCGGTCTCCATCCCTAAGCCTGGCCGGTTGAGTTGGCAACGCCTTGGTTGCCAGGCGGCGAAGGGAGGCAGGTTTTATCTCAATGCCGGGTCGCTCTCACGGAAATTGCCCTGTCCTTGGGACATCCCCTCACCCGCATCGCGGTTTGTGTGCCAGACCGACCGGACTTCTGGCATCGCCGCGCGCATATGACTCTAACGCGGTAACCAAGTTAGTGCGAACTCTGGACCCACTGAGAAGAGAGTGACTGTGTTGGAAGAATTCGCACTTCCTGCAGTTACCGCCTGCCGACATGATTAAAAGTATAGCCGAAAAGTGAGACCAGCTCGGGCGTGACGGCGATTGCGCTCAGCACACCTGGCGGATTTGAAGTTGTCGCGCTTGAAGCTGTCCCGCCGAATAGGCCGAACTTCTCCGTGTCGACGGTCTCAGTACCGGCATCTCTTCGGTGCGGTGGAAGGCGACGAACCTCGTGCCGCAATTTCCGCAAAACCTCAAGCTTGCGATCGCAGTTAGGCATCGGCCGCGAGAATAGCGGCGCTTGCGAGACGCTAGGAGAAGTCCACACCTAGCTTCTGTTCTTGTTGGAGTTCAGACTCGAATATGATCGAAGAGGGATTCCATGGCAAAACAGCGCTGTCCGAACTGCGGCCAGCTGTCTCTGGAAGTCCGTCGAAGACCGCATCGCACCGCAGTTTCGCTCCGGACGCACGAGGACGCGTTCTGTCGCGGATGCGGGTGGGCGGGCTGGCGGCATATCGACGAGAAGCTTAAAGAGACCTGGGAATGGACGCGCGGCGCCCCTGACTGCGATTGTACAGGCTAACCCCGGCAACTTGTGTCCCTTCTTCCCACAGGAAAATGCCGATCAGGAGGGGGGTCTGCGTTGGCGCCTTCGCGGTGAGGGCACCCACGTTTTCAGCGGGTGTTAGCGGCCAGCAGGCCAAGTGCTACCATCAAACCCACTCCAAATCCCTATTAGGAGGAGAGTCCCGTGTGCAGTGAGCGTTTGTTTCGCTTTCACGCCCCGTTTTTTGAGTTTGCGAGTTTTGGTCTTGGGCGCGGGTTTCCCTTTCGGAGGTTTGCCAGTCGGCGCTCATATCTATTCTGGCTGGAGGCATGTAAGGCGGATTTAGAGGAGGAGCTCAAGGCTATCAGTGACGAGATCGAGAAACTAAGGCGCGAGACGGCCGCCTAGACTCAGCAGACCGGGAGACCAAGCTCGCCAGCGAGCAGTCGCGGCCATTGGTTTACGGATCATCGACAGTCGCGGATAAAGATTACCAATGGCGCAGCAGCTCCGATTGCCCAAGAACAAAATTGCGGGTCTATAAGCGCAGCCTTTCATTCCATTCTCCATTCCAGTCGCACATGGGGTCTCCAATTTTTTGGGTTCCGTGTTGCCACGAGTGCGGGCGCAGCCACATTTCAGTAAGGAGGACCCAATTATGAAAATCAGGCCGCTTGGAGATCGCGTCCTCGTGAAGCGATTGACGAAGAAGAGAAGACCAAGGGGGGAATCATTATCCCCGACACAAAGGAAAAGCCTCAGGAAGGTCGCGTAATCGCCGTCGGCAACGGGAAAGTCCTCGAGACCGCCAAGCTGGTGCCCTGGAAGTTAAGACCGCTGATCGGATTCTGTTCAGCAAATACCTCGGGGAGTGACGTCAAGCTGGACGGCGCGGAGCACCTGATCGTCCGGGAGGGTGACATCCTGGGCGTGATCGAAGGGTGAGGGTCGTTGGTTTTGAAGATTCATCAAGGGAGCTTAGGAACATGGCAGCAAAAGAGGTCAAGTTTGCCGGAGAGGCGCGCGACAAGGTACTTCGCGGTGTGAACATTCTAGCTGATGCCGTGACCGTAACCCTGGGACCCAAGGGACGAAACGTGGTCTTGGAGAAAAGCTTTGGCGCACCGACCGTGACCAAAGACGGAGTCACGGTCGCCAAGGAGATCGAACTCGAAGACAAGTTTGAGAACATGGGTGCCCAGATGGTCAAAGAGGTGGCTTCCAAGACCTCGGACGTCGCCGGAGATGGCACCACGACAGCAACCGTGCTCAGCCGTGCCATCTACACCGAGGGCATGAAGATGGTCGCAGCCGGCCACGATCCGATGACGCTCAAGCGAGGAATCGAGCGGGCGGTGGCAGCGGTGGTCGGCCAACTCAAGGATCTTTCCAAGCCGACCAAGGACCGAAAGGAGATCGCGCAGGTTGGCACTGTCTCGGCCAACAGCGACTCAACTATTGGCGACATTATCGCCGAGGCGATGGAGAAGGTCGGAAAGGAAGGAGTGATAACTGTTGAGGAAGCCAAGAGCCTGGAGACCCAGCTCGAGGTGGTTGAAGGCATGCAGTTCGATCGAGGCTATCTGTCTCCCTACTTCGTCACCGATCCTGAGCGCATGGAGGCAAAGCTCGAGGACGCCTACATCCTGATCCACGAAAAGAAGATCTCGGCAATGAAGGACCTGCTGCCAGTTCTTGAGTCCATCGCCAAGAGCGGCAAGCCGCTCCTATTGGTCGCCGAAGACATTGAGGGTGAGGCGTTGGCCACTCTAGTTGTCAATAAAATCCGAGGCACTCTGCAGGGCGTGGCGGTCAAGGCCCCCGGCTTTGGTGATCGACGCAAGGCGATGCTCGAAGATCTGGCCATCCTTACCGGCGGGAAATGCATAGCCGAAGAACTTGGCGTCAAGCTGGAGAATGTGACCCTCCAGGACCTCGGCCGCGCGAAGCGGATAGTAGTCGACAAGGACAATACGACCGTCATCGATGGCTCCGGCAAGAAGGCCGATATCGAGGGACGCATCAAGCAGATTCGAGCGCAGATCGAAGAGACCACGTCCGACTACGATCGTGAGAAGCTCCAGGAACGGCTCGCGAAGATGGTCGGGGGCGTCGCGGTCGTCCAGGTCGGTGCCGCTACCGAGACCGAGATGAAGGAGAAGAAGGCCCGCGTTGAAGATGCTCTGCATGCGACTCGCGCAGCCGTCGAAGAGGGTGTCGTCCCGGGTGGAGGTGTCGCGCTCATTCGTTCATCTGCGGCGCTGGACAACCTGCGTGCCGGCGAGGAAGAAAGGTTCGGCATCAACATCGTTCGGAAAGCCCTCGATGAACCAGCACGCTGGATCGCACAGAATGCCGGGCAAGACGGTTCAGTGGTGATCGACAAAATCAGAAACAACAAGGGCGCGTTTGGATTCAACGCAGCAAAGGAGGAGTTCGAAGACCTGATGAAGGCCGGAATCATCGACCCCACCAAGGTGGTGCGAAGCGCTCTTCAGAACGCGGCATCGGTCGCCAGCCTTCTCCTTACCACCGAATGTGTGGTAGCTGAGAAACCCGAGAAAAAGGCTCCACCAGTAGCAGCCCCTCCGATGGATTACTGAGCACGAAAAGTCCGCCGGGTAAGCCAAAAGGTCAGGAACGCGCTTGCTGAGTTCGGGGAGGAGTTTTGCGAGATCGGATCCGCTGTCACCCATCTCCGCCTTCAGCACGTCGTCAGGACGGTTCAATATGTATTCACGGATCACCTCGACAAATGAAGAATATGGCGATGCCGCCTCGCCTTCATAACACTGCCCCACCAACACTTGCGCATCGCGCAGTCGTGCGCATACCCTCCGCGCAAAACTGGTGCTGTTCGAAGGTCGGGTCGCCGCCCGTGATGGCGCCGTATTGGCAACCCCCGGCGCCCATCACCAGAGCGCCGCCTTGAACCTCGGGACTGTGCAGCGTAGTGTCCCGAGCCGGTACCGCAGGCTGAATGGTGGCGGTCATGCCAACATTGGATTCCCAGGTTCACGCATACGAACGCAACCATCCAGGACGCCCCTGGGCCGGTACCCTGCACGGCCCGGCAGAGGTTACCGGCGACCAGATGGTAGCTGCGATGAATGCGGTCGGCGTCGACGGCGCGGTGCTGGTCTCGCCATTTTCGATGTACCGCTACGACGCCAGTTACGCGCTCGCCGTGTACGCGGCGCATCCCACACGGTTCAGGTTGGTAAAGCCGGTCGATCCCGCCGATCCTGCGGTGGCCGATACGATCGCCGACTGGGCTTCGACAAAGGGGACGGTCGGCATCCGGCTCATGCTGCGAGGCGAGGTTTCGCCCGACCCTGCCGACCCCGGCATCAACCGGGTTCTGGTCGCCGCAGCACGGCATTCACTGCCGGTCAACCTCTTGTGTTGGGGGCGCCTGGAGCAGGCCGCAGGAATGGCGGCCCAAAACCCCAACACGCGGCTCGTGATCGACCATCTGGGGCTGCAACAACCGTTTGAACCGCCACCGTGCGCCGAGCCGTTCGCCGATCTTCCGAAAGTGTTGGCGCTCGCAGCCCACGACAATATCGCGATCAAAATCAGCGGCGCCTGCACGTTGTCGCACGAACGCTTCCCCTACAAAGACATATGGGACCCGCTCGGCCGCATCTTTGACGCCTTCGGCTTCGATCGCTGTATGTGGGGCACCGACTGGACCCGAGCGATCGCCTTGCTGACATACGAGCAGGGGGTCGAGGCGTTTCGCGTCACCGACCGCCTGTCCGACAGCGATCGCGCCCAGCTCATGGGTGAGACGCTTCAGCGCATCTACAACTGGTCGCGCGAGCAAGCCTGATCCGCGTCCGCCCGCCGTCTCGAGTTGCAAAGCCGCCGGCAGCGGATCTTCCGGCTGTACTACAATACCTCGGGCCCTCTTTCACAACTGGCACAAGTCAGCAGCGACCCGGCTCAACCGTACTTGGCCGTCGGCGAGTTGTCAGCACCGCACTTGGTGCACCGATTTGACAGTGAACTGCCGCACTCGGGACAGAACTTTCTGCCGGATGTGCTTTCTGTCCCACACTTGGAACAGCGCATGTCAGTTGCTCAATTCGTTCAGGAGCGCCTTTGCGTCCTTCAGGTCGGCGGTGTCAAAACCTTCGGTGAACCAGTTGTAGATTTCGGCGAGCATTGTGCGTGCCTCCTCGCGACGATCTTGCTTTGCTAGCAGTCGCGCGAGGCTGGCGGTCGCGCGCAGCTCCCATGATCGGGCGGCCTGTTGATCT
>Ga0126373_10001212_pt1 | contig 18089 bp, 12 predicted proteins | sample PanSoiMetPlot_11_FD_92545 | JGI IMG/M metagenome (GOLD analysis project Ga0126373, IMG submission 92545) | Tropical forest soil microbial communities from Panama - MetaG Plot_11 | ecosystem: Environmental > Terrestrial > Soil > Tropical forest > Bulk soil | place: Panama | collected 2016-02-17 | reverse complement strand
CCTGGTCGAGCCCTGGTTGGTTAACCGGAAGACTCAGGCGTACCGTGCCCCAGGTGTCATCCGCCGCAGGCAAGCCCTGCGGCCAGGCGGAGAGCGTGCCGGCCAAGACTGCGCCCTTCGCATCCGTGAGCAGGTACTGGCGCGGGCCGGTGTCGCCCTGGTCGCTGGCGGCGAGGCTCGGGTAGGTGCTGCGGGAGGCCACGGCCTGCTGCAGGTCGGCGATACCCTTCGCGGAATCGAGCCGCAGCAGCACCGCGCCCTCGGCGCGCAGGCCCGCGTCGATCTGCGCGTCCAGCTCCGAGGTGACGGTCCAATAGAGGGCCGTGAGGCCCAAGGCGCTCACCAGACAGGAGAACGCCGCATACCGCAGGGCGAGGCGGAAAGCGGTGGTCTGGAAAAGCTTGATCCTATTCACGCAGGCAATACCCGGCGCCGCGCACGGTGTGCAGCAGCGGCGCGCGGCCCTCGCCGTCGATGCGGGCGCGCAGGCGGCTCACGTGCACGTCCACCACGTTGGTCTGAGGGTCGAAGCGGTAGCCCCAGACTTCCTGGAGCAGCATGGCGCGGGTCACCACTTCCCCCGCGTGCAGCATCAGGCATTCCAGGAGACGGAACTCCCGCGCCTGCAGCGTGACCGGCTTGCCGGCGCGCCGCACTTCGCGGGCGAGGCGGTCGAGTTCCAGGTCCGCCACCTTGAGCAGGCTCTCGGCGGGCGCGCGGCGGCGCACGATGGCCTGCAGCCGCGCCAGCAGTTCGGAAAATGAGAAGGGCTTGGCGAGGTAATCGTCGGCGCCGCCGTCGAGACCCGCAACCCGCTGGTCCACGTCACCGAGAGCCGTGAGGAACAGGGCGGGCACCGCAGCGCCGCCTTGGCGCAATTGCCGCAGCAGGGAAAGGCCGTCCAGGCCCGGCAGCATGCGGTCCACGATGAGGGCGTCGAAGGCTCCCGCCCGGGCCCGGGCCAGGCCCGCGAGGCCGTCGGCCGCGTGCTCCACCTCATGGCCGGAATCCTTGAGGCCCGCCACGAGCTGTGTGGCGGTTTCCTGGTCGTCCTCGATGACTAAAACGCGCATGCAAAGAGCATAAGCCAGTAGGAGTCCGCTCACCAACGCCGCACATTAACAAGATTTAATCCGGGCTCGAGGTGGGCGCGAGGCTCTCGGATTTTAAAATTTCCCCATGCCAAACTGCTCCTTATATAGATACGTCGCCCCCCTCGCCGCCCTGTGGCTCGCGGGCTGTGCCGTCTACAGCGCCCGGCCGCTGCCGGACAAGACGGACCTGGCACCCAAAGTCCCGGACCTGAAGGTGGACGTGCAGACGCTGCACCTGCCGGGCCTCGCCCCCCACGCCTACGACCCGGCCAAGGGCCTGGACATGACCGACGCGGCAATCCTCGCCGTCATCAACAATCCCGGCCTGCGCACCGCCCGCCAAGAGGCGCACGCGGCGCGGGCCCAATCCTTCGCCGCGGGGCTGCTGCCGGGACCGCAACTCACCGGAAGCCGCGACAAGCCCGCTTCCGGCAACAGCACGCCGGGTCTCGTGACGGGCAAGAGCGTGGGCCTCGATTACGACCTGGGGGCGCTCCTCACCAGCGGCGCAGAGAAGGGCGCGGCGGAAGCCCAGGCGCAGCAGGCGGACCTGGACCTATTGTGGGAGGAATGGCAGGTGGCGCAGGAGGCACGGGTGCTGTTCCTGCAATGCCGCGGCGACCGGGAGAAGCTCGCGCTCTTGGGAGACCTGAAGCAGACCATGCAGACGCGCTACGACGCGGAGCATACGGTGCTGAAGAGCGGCGACGTGGCGCTGGATACCTTGAGCGTGGATCTCGCGGCCCTGCAGGACGTGCAAAGCCGAGCTGATGCCCTGGCCCAGGACGAGAACGAGTCCTGCCGCGCCTTGAACACTTTGCTCGGCCTCGCGCCCGAGGTGCGGCTCGAACTCCTGGCGCCGGAACCGCCGGGAGAAATCGCCGCACAAGAGATCGAGGCGGCGCTCAAGGAACTCCCCAAGCGGCGGCCCGATCTCGTGGCGCTGCAATACGGCTACCAGGCCCAGGACGAAGAAGTGCGCCGCGCGGTGCTGGCCCAGTTCCCTTCCATCGGTCTCGGCATCAACCGCGCCAGCGACACCAGCGGCGTGCGCACCAACGGATTCAGCCTGAGCCTCAGCTTCCCCTTCCTGTTCGGGGGCCCGAGCGAGGTGCACGCGGCGGAAGCGGGGCGGGACGCGCTGTGGCAGGCCTATCAGCAGCGCCTGGACGAGACTGAAGGCGAAGTGCGCACCGCCGCGACGGACCTGGGGATACTCCAAGCGGAACTCGACAAGTTAAAAGCCAGTGAGCCGGATGCGGAAGCGGTGAGCCAATCCGCCGCCAAGGCCTATGCCCGCGGCGACCTCACGGCCCCCGCCTATTACGACCTCAGCATCGCCGGAATCAACCGCCGCATCGAGGGACTCGACCTGGAGGCTCAAGTGCAGCAGTTCCATCTGGGCCTGACGACGCTGCTGGGCCTGCCCCCCGAGGACCTGAAACATCCCGTGGACGAGGATTCGCCATGAAACGCCATGCCTGGATAGTCCTGCCGCTCCTCCTCGTGACCTGGGCGGCGACCGCCGACGAAGACGAGGAAGCGAACGCCCCGGCCGCCACCGCCACGGTGGAGACCGCCGTCGCCGCGCTGCGGCCGGTAGACCTCACGCTCTCGGCCTATGGCAGCGTGACGCCCGGCCCCCAGGCCGCGCGCAACGTGAGCGCCGCCCGGGCAGGGGAAGTCACGGCCATCGCCGTGCTGCCGGGCGCCGCGGTGAAGCGCGGCACCGCGCTGCTCACCCTCGCAGCGGCACCAGAAGCGGCCGCTGCTTATACCCAGGCGAAAGCCGACGCGGAAGCCGCCCGCACGGCGCTCGCCAGCGCCCGCGCCCTCTTCGAGGAGCACCTCGCCACCAACGCGCAGCTCGCCGATGCGGAGCGCACCGCCGCCTCCGCCGAGGCGAACCTGGCGGCCCAAGAAAAACTCGGCGGTAGCGAGGCGGAGACCGTGGTGCGCGCGCCGGCGGACGGCGTGGTGGCAGCCATCGCGGTGCACGTGGGAGATCGGGTGGCGGAGAACACCACGCTGGTCTCCTTCGCCGGTACCGGCGCGCCCTTCGTGGAACTCGGCATCGACCCGGAGGACGCGGCGCGGGTGGCGCCCGGCATGCCCGTGAAGGTGACGGCGGTGTTCGACGCCTCGCGCAGCTTCGAGACGCGGGTCGCCGAGGTAGGGGCCCGAGTGGACGAGACCAGCGGCCTGGTGGAAGTGATGGCGCCGCTGCCGCCCAAGTCCGCCGGCGCCTTCATGCCCGGCAGCGCGGTGACGGCGGAGATCGTGCTCAAGGAGTCCGACACCGTGGCCGTGCCGCGCAGCGCGGTGCTGCACGACGATGCGGGCGACTACGTGTTCACGGTGGCGGACGGCAAGGCCCACCGGGTGGCGGTGACCGCCGGCGCCGACGACGGCGCCTTTGTGGCCGTGACCCAGGGCCTCAAGGCCGGGGTGCGGGTGGTGACCCTCGGCAACTATGAACTGGAAGACGGCATGGCGGTGAAGGAACCGAAGACGTGAACTCTTCGGGCTTCCTGCAGAAACACCGCCGCTCGCTCCTGTTCCTGGCCGCCGCCCTGGCGCTCGCGGGCGTGGTGAGCGCGTTCTTGCTGCCGGTGGCGCTCTTCCCCAACGTGCAGTTCCCTCGCATCGTGGTGGAGCTGGACGCGGGCGACCGGCCGGCCTCCCAGATGGAGCTCTTGGTGACGCGGCCCGTGGAAGAGGCGGTGCGCGACATCCCGGGGGTGCACACGGTGCGATCCATCACCAGCCGCGGTAGCGCCGAGGTCTCGGTGCTGTTCGACTGGAACCTGGACATGACCCAGGCCATGCTGCAGGTGGAATCCAAGATCAGCCTGCTGCTGCCGACGCTGCCCGCCGACACCCAGTTCACGGTGGTGCGGCGCGACCCCTACTCCTTCCCGGTGCTGGCCTACAGCCTCACCTCCCCCAAGGAAAACCTGGTGCAACTCCGGGACCTGGCCCAGTACCAACTGGTGCCGGTGATCTCGCGCATCCAGGGTGTGGCACGGGCCGAGGTGCAGGGCGGCGAACAGGCGGAATATCACGTGGACCTGGACCCGGCCAAGCTCCGGGCGGAGCACCTGGCGCTCGCCGACGTGGCGGATGCGGTGTCCGCCGGCAACGTGCTGCAGGCGGTGGGGCGGCTGGAGGACCACTACAAGCTCTACCTCGTGGTGGCGGACACGCGGCTCGCGACGCTGGACGCGCTGCGCCACACTGTGCTGCGCAGCACCCCGGGTGGGCAGGTGACGGTGGGCGACGTGGCCAAGGTGGAGGCCGGCACGGTGCCGCAGTGGATCCGCGTCACCGCCGACGGCCGCGACGCGGTGCTCATCAACGTGTTCCAGCAGCCGGGCGGCAACACGGTCGAGATCGACAAGGGCATCGGCGCCGCCCTGGACGCCTACGGCCCCAAGCTGCCCCCGGACGTGCACGTGGCCAAGTGGTACGACCAGGGCGGGCTCATCGTGTCTTCCGCCGGAAGCGTGCGCGACGCCATCCTCTTCGGGGTGCTGCTGGCGGCCCTGGTGCTGTACTTCTTCCTGGACGACCGCAAGATCACGCTCATCGCCGTGCTGGTGGTGCCCATGACGCTCGCCACCACCGTGCTGCTCATGTACCTGCTGCACATGAGCTTCAACATCATGAGCCTGGGCGGCATCGCCGCCGCCGTGGGCTTGGTCATCGACGACGTGGTGGTGATGAGCGAGCACATCGTGCGCCGCTACCGCGAGACGGGGCTTTGGCCGCCCCACGAGCGGGTGCTGCGCGCCGCGGCGGAGTTCACCCGGCCGCTCGCAGGCTCCTCCGCCTCCACCATCGTGATCTTCGTGCCGCTCGCCTTCCTCGGCGGGCTCACCGGCGCCTTCTTCCGCACCCTCTCGCTCACCATGGCGGCGGCACTGATCATCTCCTTCCTGCTCTCCTGGCTCCTGGTGCCGGTGCTGGCGGATTGGATGTTCCGCGAAAAAGACGCGCGGGAGGAACGTTTCGGCTGGCTGGCGCGCCATGCCCATGATTTCTATAAGCGGCTGATGCCGAAGCTGCTCAAGAAGCCCGTGTGGCTGCTGGCGGGGCTGGTGCCGCTGGTATTGGTGGGCCTCCTGAGCTGGCACGAGGTGGGCTCGGGCTTCATGCCGAACATGGACGAAGGCGGCTTCACCCTGGACTACATCGCCCCACCCGGCACCTCCCTCACGGAGACCGACCGGCTGTTGCGCCAGGTGGAAAGCATCCTGCAGGCGAACCCGTATGTGGCGAGCTACTCGCGGCGCACCGGCGCGCAGCTGGGCGGCGGCGTCACCGAGACCAACACCGGCGATTTCTTCGTGCGCCTCAAATCCTCCGGGCGTCCCGGCATCGAGACGGTCATGGACCAGGTGCGCAGCGCCATCGAGGCCCAGGTGCCAGGCCTGCAGATCGACCTGTCCCAGCTCATGGAGGACATGATCGGCGACCTCACGGCAACGCCCCAACCGGTGGAGATTAAACTCTTCTCCGATGACGATGCGCAGCTCAACAGCACGGCGCCGAAGGTGGCGGACGCCATCGGCAAGATCCCCGGCGTAGTGGACGTGTTCAACGGCGTGGTGCTGGCGGGGGACGCCCTGGACGTACGGGTGGACCCGCGCAAGGCGGCGTTGGCCGGGGTGGATCCGGCGGCGGTGACGCAACAGCTAGATGGCTACGTGGAGGGCGTGGTGGCGACGCAGGTGCCCCAGGACATCAAGTTCGTGGGCATCCGGGTGTGGGCACCGCCCCAGTTGCGTGAGCGCACGGACCAACTGACCACGCTGCCCGTCCGTGCGGCGGATGGGCGGGTGTTCCCCTTGGGCAGGATCGCGACTCTACAGCCCGAGACCGGCCAGCCGGAGATCGACCGGGAGGACTTGAAGCGCATGGTGTCGGTGACGGCACGCATCAGCGGCCGGGACTTAGGGTCAACCATCGCGGACATCAAGAAGGCGCTGGCGGAGCCCGGCCTCGTGCCGGGGTCCGTGGACGTGGAGCTGGGCGGGCTCTACCAGCAGCAGCAGACGGCCTTCCGCGGCCTCATGGCGGTGTTCGGCGGCGCCGTGGCCCTGGTGTTCGTGCTGCTGCTGTTCCTCTATGAGAGCTTCCACATCGCCCTCTGCATCATGGCGGCGCCGCTCCTGGCCATCGCCGCGGTGTTCCTGGGGCTCTGGGTCACGGGCATCGAGCTCAACATCACTTCCATGATGGGGCTCACCATGATCATCGGCATCGTCACGGAAGTGGCGATCTTCTATTTCTCGGAGCTGGTGGAGATCCGCGACGCGCCCGATCTCGACACGGCGCTGGTGGAGGCGGGCGTAAACCGCATGCGGCCCATTGCCTTGACCACCCTCACGACGGTGCTGGCGCTCTTGCCGCTGGCCCTCGACATCGGCCAGGGCTCGGCCATGCAGCAACCCTTGGCGGTCGCCATCATCGCCGGTCTCGCGGTGCAGCTCCCGCTGGTGCTCATCGCCATGCCGGTACTCTACCGCTGGAGCCTGGGAAAGAAGGCGGCTTGACGCCCGGATGACCGCGGAATGATCACGGAATGATCACCGGGCGAACACTCCAGACTTGTGTATCGGTGATTTCCGGATCCCCACGTCCATGTTCCTGGCTATCCCTCAACCGCCGGCCCAGGCGAGCTTGAGGGCGCGCGCCTTCTCGCGGGCCGCCTTGAGAGAGAGTTCGCCGTCGGCCATCGCATTCACATAGGTCTCGTTGTCCCGCGCGCGCAGGATGCGCCAGGCGGCGCCCACTTCGCGGGCCACGTGGGTGAGCAGCTTCTTCTCGTCCGGGGCGAAATGCTCGCCGGGGCGGTTCCGACAGACGATGACGCCACGCAAGTTGCCGAGCACCAACATGGGGAACATACAACCGTCCTCTCCCAGCACGCCGACGTAGTCCGCGAGATCCACGGCATGGCGCTCGGCGCGCACGGCCACCAGCACCGAGTCGTCGCCGTTGAGTTTCTTGGGGAACTTAGCTTCTCCCACCTGCTTTAGCAGGCGGCAACCCATGGCCTCGACGGAATAGATCGCCACGCCGGGCGACTGGGTGTGGCGCCGCACTTCGGCGGCGGCGCCGTCCATGAGCGAGGCGGCATCAGTGAAATGCTCCACGTGCCGTGCGAAGGACTTGAGCGCCCTTTCGGAGAGGTATTTGCCGCGGAAGAAGACCCGTTCCACGATGCGGTCCAAGTATTCCTTCACTTGCCGTAGCGCGATGCCGAAGGCCAGCGGCACGATCACCTGCACCGCCAGGCTCGCGCCCGGAGGCAGGGTCGCGCGCAACAACACGCTGTTCACCGCTGCCACCACGCCCACCACGAGCGTGGTGATGAGGCCGTACACCAGGGCCCGGTCGAAGACGAGGGTGAGCGAGACGAGCCTCAGGCGCAGGAGCGCGTAGGTGAAGGCTACCGGCACGATCACGAAGAGGACGCTCGAGGCCGCGTAGCTCCCGATGTACCCGAACGGCTGGGCGTTGGTGATGGTGACCGCGGCCATGAGCAGCACGCCCGCGAAGGCCACCCAGCCGAGCTTGACCTTGAGACCGCTCTCCGCGCGCGCGTAGCCGACGAGCAGGAGCGCGACGGGAACCGCGAAGATCCAGGAGAAGAAGAGCGAGTAGCGCGGCAGGGCAAGCTCCACGTCCCCGTCCCAGGCGAAGAAGAAGGAGCTGCCCAGGCTCTGGGCGGTTCCGAGCAGGAACGCGAGGCCGAAGACGGCGTGGAAGAAGAGCATGAAACGGGCGCTCATGAGCGGCGCGACCAGGTAATCCGCCATGAGGTAGAACGCCGCCCGGCCGGCGAGGAAGAAGATCAGGCTCGTCTGCAGGATCGCGACGCCGAACACTCCGTCGATGGGCATATAGTTGCAGGCCACGCCCACGACGAAGGCGCCGTTCCAGACGGCCAGCGCGGCGGCGGCGCGGTCGCGGCCGCGCCAGATGAGCAGGAGCGCGTTCAGGCCGAAGAGGATCATGATCAAGGTGAGCGAAGCCTGGACCATACGCAGCTTCGGGGTAGGCGGGAGCATCAGGGTCGTGACCGTGGCGTCGTAGGAACTCCCCGCCGATGGGCCGGAGGCGTGGGTGAGATGCAGCGTGTAGGCCTTGCCCCAGGGGAGCGTGCGGCCGTTGTAGGCCACGTCGAGCGCGCTGCGGACCTCGAAGTCCTGGTCGGCGGGGTCGAGGCGGTCGCCTGCGAGGATGGGCGCCGGGATCGGAACACCGGACACGGCGTGGATGACGAGCGTGTGCCGGTCGGCGATGTGGAACTCAAAGGGCATGAACCAGGTGTGGAGGCTGGCGTAGACGTTATACGCCCCGCTCACGACGATGAGGACCGACAAGATCGCCTTTAGAAAGAAACGCATCTGGAATCTCCCCTGCGCCCACGTCGCCGCGGGCTTTTCTCATTGGCCGTTATATTACCTGCGCCCTCCCCGCCCGGCATGCACGCTGAAATCGCCTGGGAATCCAGGGCCTGCCCGGCATCCGTGCACCGGCAAAGGGGGGAGCCGTCAAAGCGACAAGGTTCACCGATTGATCCCGCTGAACCAGTGCTGCACGCAGAATCCGAATCCATGACCCAGAGATAACTTCAGGCGAAATGGTGAACACATGGAAGGAGATTGACTAGCCCCCCTCCCATATATGAATTTTTTGTGACAAAACCGCGTGAAATTTTTTGAGGGCAATAGCTCGATTAGAAAATCACACTCGCGGCGCTTTGAGAATCCCCTCCCTGGGTCCGCGGCAGTGCCGCGGACGGGCGCACAGGGACTTATAGAGAAGTGCGCACTGGACCGACGCGGAGCAGGATAGCGCAGCGGCGAGTGCGGAATTCTCCAGCAATAAATCCTGGCTTGTTCCCTATCACGCAAACTCAGCGGGGCGGGGTGTCGGCGGCGTCCTCGCCGTAATCGGATAACTGGGCGTCGAACCACTTGTGGATGGCGTCCACCGTGATCGTGTCCCTGCCCACGTAATCCACCGCCGCGCCCGCGGGCAGCTCGCGGTAAGTGATGGCGATTTGACCGGGCTTGACCTTGCGCAAGTACTGCACGCCGGGCATGTCCTTGCCGTGGATCTTCATGGGATCGGAATAGTCCCCCTGGCTGAAGCGTTCCGCCTCCATCAGCAGATGGTCGCGGATGTCGGAGATGAGGTCCTTGTCCTTGGGATCCTTCGCCAAGACCTGCTGGATGCCGCCGGTGGTGTTCTTCTGGAACACGTGAGTGGAGTTGTGGACGTTGAAGGGCATGGCCATGGCGCCCTTCTGCGCGACTGCCTGCTGCCGCGGCGTGGGATCGGCCTGCACCGAAGCCATGAAGCCAAGAACGACAAACGCGACCAGAAAACGTGTCAGATCGCTGTGCATACGCGCTCCTGGATGCTTTCAGAAAGGGGAAGCGTCTCCATTTTCTAAACCTGTCGACTAAACTTGCCGCTCGAGGGATCGCTTGTGCCAGAGGAAGTATGCGGCGGGCAGCACCAGGAGCGCCAGCACCGTGGCGCTCAACATGCCGCCCACCATGGGCGCGGCGATGCGCCGCATGACCTCGGAGCCCGTGCCTCCGCCCAGCATGATGGGCAGGAGGCCCACCAGGATCGCGGTAACCGTCATCACGATGGGGCGCACGCGCAGGGCCGCGCCCTCCAGGACCGCTCCGTACAAGGACTCCATATCCGGCTTGCGGCGAGAGTCGGCGGCTTCCCGCCTATGCCGGTCCCAGGCGTGGTTGAGATACGCCAGCATGATGACGCCGATCTCCGTGGCGACGCCCGCCAAGGCGATGAACCCGACGGCCACCGCCACTGAGAGGTGATAATCCAGAAGCCACAGGAGCAGCACCCCGCCGGTGAGCGACAAGGGCAGGGTCAGCATGATGATGGCGACGTCCGACAGGCGCCGGAAGTTCAGGTACAGCAGGAGCACGATGATCACCAGGGTCAGGGGAACGACCAACTCCAGGCGTTGCTTGGCCCGCTGCAGGTACTCGAACTGACCGGACCAGCTGATGGTGTAGCCGGCGGGAAGCTTCACGGCCCTGTTCACGGCGTCTTGCGCCGCCGCCACATAGGAACCCAGATCCCGGCCCTGGATGTCCACGTAGATATAGCCTGTGGGTCGCGCGGCTTCGGTGCGCACCATGTCGGGCCCATCCGCGAGCCGGACGTGGGCCAGATCCGACAGAGTCACGGTGGCGCCGGTGGGCGTCAGCACCGGGAGGTCTTCCAGTTTCTGCAGGGAGCCCCGCACGAAGACCGGGTAACGCATGGCCACCGGGTAACGCTCGAGTCCTTCCACCGTCCAGGTGAGGTCCTCGCCGCCCACGGCTGTGTTCACCACGTCTTCCACCTGGCCCACATCCATCCCGAAGCGCGCGGCGGCGACCCGGTCCACATCCACGTCGATGTAGCGCCCGCCCAGGGTCCGCTCCGAATAGGCCGAGCGGGTCCCGGGCACTTTGTGGACGACGCTTTCCACCTGTTCGCCGAGGGCCTGGACCGTCTTGAGGTCCGGCCCGGAGATCTTGATGCCCACCGGCGTCTTGATGCCGGTGGCCAGCATGTCGATGCGGGTGCGGATGGGCATGAGCCAGGTGTTGGTGAGACCTGGGAACTGCACCAGTCGGTCGAGTTCTGCCTTGAGCCTATCCATGCTCATGCCCGCGGGCCATTGGTCCTCGGGCTTGAGCTGGATCACGGTCTCGATCATGGATAGCGGCGCCGGGTCCGTGGCCGTATCGGCGCGCCCCGCCTTGCCGAACACGCTCTCCACCTCCGGCAGGGTGGCGATGAGCTTGTCGGTCTGCTGGAGGATGTGGCGCGCTTCGCCGATGCCCACGCCGGGGAGGGTCGTGGGCATGTACAAGAGGTCCCCCTCGTCCAGCTCGGGCATGAACTCGCTGCCGAGGCGGCTCGCCGGCCAGGCCGTGAGCAGCACCACGGCGGCGGCGGTGCCGATGACGCGCCAGGGCCGCTCGAGCGTCCATTGCAGGGCGGGCCGGTAGACGGCGATCAGCGCCCGGTTCACCGGGTTCTTATGTTCCGGGACGATCTTGCCCCGCACGAAATATCCCATCAGCACCGGCACCAAGGTGATGGAGAGGCCGGCGGCCACCGCCATGGCGTAGGTCTTGGTGAACGCCAGGGGTGAGAACAGGCGGCCTTCCTCCCCGGTGAGGGAGAAGATGGGCACGAAGCTTAAGGCGATGATGAGGAGCGAGAAGAACAGTGCCGGCCCCACCTCGGCGGTGGCCGTCGCCACCACCCGCCAGCGGTCCTGCGTTTCGGGCCCGGCCTGCTCGAAATGCCGATGCAGGTTCTCCAGCATGACGATGGCGGCGTCCACCATGGCGCCGATGGCGATGGCGATGCCGCCCAGGGACATGATGTTGGCGTTCAAGCCCTGGAGCTGCATGATCACGAAGGCGCCCAGGATGCCGAGCGGCAGGCTGACGACCAGCACCAGGGAGGAGCGCAGGTGCACCAGGAAGAGCCCGCAGACCAGCAGCACGATAATGAGCTCTTCGATGAGCTTGCGGTCCAGGGTCTCGACCGCCCGGTGGATCAGGCTGGAACGGTCATAGGTCGGGACGATCTCGACGCCCGGGGGCAGCGAGGCCTTGAGCTCGGTGAGCTTCGCCTTGAGGGCGCCGATGGTGGTGAGCGCGTTCTGCCCGTAGCACATCACCACGATGCCGCCCACAGCCTCGCCCTCCCCATTCAGGTCCGTCACGCCGCGCCGTGGCTCGGGGCCGAACTGGACGGCGGCCACGTCCTTCAGCAGGATCGGCGTGCCGAGCTTGCTCACGCCGAGCGGGATGTCCTTCAGGTCGTCCAGGCTGTGGATGTAGCCTTCGGTGCGGACCATGTACTCGGCCTCGGCCATCTCGACGACCGAGCCGCCCATCTCGTTGTTGCCGTTCTGGATTGCGTCCTTGACCTTGTCGGTGGAGATGCCGTAGGCGCGCAGCGCCGCTGGGTCTAGCATCACCTGGTACTGCTTCACCATGCCGCCCACCGTGGCCACTTCCGCCACCCCGGGCACGGTCTGGAGCTGGTACTTCACGAACCAGTCCTGAAGGCTCGTGAGCTCGGAGAGATCGAGCCGGCCGCTGCGGTCCACCAGGGCGTACTCGTACACCCAGCCGACGCCGGTGGCGTCCGGCCCGAGGATGGGGCGCACCGCGGGCGGCAGGCGGCTTTGCGCCTGGCTCAGGTATTCCAGCACCCGGCTGCGGGCCCAGTAGGGGTCGGTGCCGTCCTTGAAGATCACGTACACCAGCGATTCGCCGAACATGGAGAAACCGCGCACGTTCTCCGCGTCCGGCACCGCGAGCATCGCGGTCTCCAGGGGATAGGTGACCTGGTCTTCCACCACCTGGGGCGCCTGCCCCGGATACGGGGCGCGGATGATGACCTGCACGTCCGAGAGGTCCGGCAGCGCGTCCACGGGAATCCTTCCCAGAGCGTAGACGCCGGCCGCGGCCAGGAAGGCCGCGGCCAGTAGCACCAGGCCGCGGTTGTTGAGGGACCAGCGTATGACTTTGTTGATCACGGCGCGCCTCCGGCGGACAGGCGCTCGAGCCCGCCACGCAGGCTCTCCTCCGAGTCCAGCAGGAACTGGCCGGAGGTGACCACGTGCTCACCGGGCTTCAGGCCCGAGAGGATCTGCACCCGGTCGCCGGACTCGATGCCGGCCGCGACGGCGCGGGCGTCGAACAGCCCGCCCGAGAGCGCGACCATCACCCGATCCCCGTCGGCGGTCTGGATAAGGGCTTCCGAAGGAACGGAGACCGCGTCCGGAAGGGGGCTGGCGTCGATACGGGCGTCCGCGAACATGCCGGGCTTCAGGATCTCGCCCGGGTTGTCGAAGCGCAGCCGCACCTCCTGGGTGCGGGTCACGGGGTCGAGGGACGGCGCCACGAAATCCACCTTGCCCTTGAAGACCTTCCCCGGCAGCGCCGGCAGCCTGAGCTCCGCCGCATCGCCCACGTCCACCCAATCCGCCTGCCGCTCCACCACCTCCGCCGTGATCCACACGCTCGCGAAGCCGCCCAACTGCATCAGCTCCGTGTCGGGCGTCACGTACTGGCCGGAACGGACTTCCAGGTCCTGCACGACGCCGCCCTGCTCCGCGTAGTAGGGGATGTAGGCGTCCGACTTGCGGGTCTCGCCGAGATGCTGGATCTGGGCGTCGGAGATGCCGAGGGCGGCAAGGCGCTGCCGCGAGGCAGCGGTCAGGTCCGTGTTCCCACCGGCCAGGATGCGCAGATATTCCTCTTCCGCCGCCACGAGCTTGGGCGCATAGAGGGTGAACAGCAGTTCGCCCTGGCGGATCCGCTCGCCGGTGGAACGCACCGCCAGGTCCTGGACCCAGCCTTCGGCCCGGGTATGCAGGCGGGTCACCAGGGCCTTGTTGTAGCCGACGTAGCCCACGGTATCGATCTGCCGCGGCAGCGGGCCTTGGGTGACGATGTCGGTGCGCACCCCTAGGTTGTCCTGCACCGTCGGCGAAACCCGGATGGCGGAGCCCGCCTGGTCTGCGTAGACCGGGATGTAATCCATGCCCATGTTGTCCTTCGCCGGCACCGGCGAAGTGACGGCCGCGTTCATGGGATTGCGGTAGTAGAGGACCTTGGCTCCGCCCGCTGTGGCGAGAGCGGGGGCCTCGACTTTCTGACCGGCGGTGCCTGAGTCCGGTTGGTGGCCGCCGCAGGCGGCGAGCGCCAGCACCAGCGCCCACAAGGCCGCGAATCGTTGTGTGTTCATGGCTGTTCTCCCGCGAGATAGAGCAGGTCCGCCTGCATGGAGAGGTAGTCGGTGTCCGCCTTGAGCTGCTGCATATGGCTGTCCAGGTCGGCGACCTGAGCCCGGGCCAGCTCGTCGAAATCCGCGTCGCCGTTGCGGTAGGCGCTCAAGGTCGCCTCGGTGTTGAGGCCGGCGCTCGGCAGGATGGACTTGGCGTAGAGCTCGCGGACGTGACCCAGGTGCTGCCAATGGGCCCAGGACTCGTCGAGCATCTGTTTCATGTCCCGGAGCGCGTCGTCCACGGCATAGCGGTCGGCGTTGGAAGCGGCCTCCGCGGCGCTCACGGTCCGGTCCTGCCGGTTGCCGGTGAAAAGCGGCACGCTGAACGACACCATGGCGGTGAGCATGTTGGTGTAGCGCATGCCGGCGGCATCAACTCCCGGGCGATGACCGTAGTCCAGGCTCACGCCCCAGCTGGGCTTATAGGATTGCTTCGCGATGTCGGTGGCGGTATCCGCCGCCGCCACTTCGGCATTGGCCGCGACGATACGCGGGTGCTGCGGCAGGCGCTCCAGGAGCGCCGCCTGTTCTGGCGGCGCGGGCAAGGCGGGCAAGGCATCCGCCAGGGGCCGTTCGGCCGCCTCGCTGCCGACGAGCTTTGCCAGGCCCGCCTTGGCGGAGTCCACATCGGCGTTGAGCTCCAGTTCCCGCTCCTGAAGCTCGCCCAGCTCCAGCTCGGCACGCGCCAGGTCCTGTTCGCCACCCTGGCCGTTGGCGTAACGGGACTTGGCGGCCTCGAGCAACTGCTGGAAAGCCTGCTCGCTCTGCTGCACCAGCGGCAGCTCGTGCTCGGCGTAATAAAACCTGAGCCAAGCCTGCCTCGCGTCCCGGGCGACCTGCAGCTTCCGGTCCCGCACCAGGGCCGCTTGCGCGCCGGCGAGTTGCTGGCCCCGCGTGTTCGAGAGGGAACGGGTGTCGCCGGCGGGAAAGTCCTGTTCCACCCCGATCATCTGCATGGTCATGGAGTCCTTGCCCACGGCGTAGCTGTTGGCAGGCAGATTCACCAGGCCGAGGCTCACCTTGGGGTCAGGCCACTGGCCCGCGGAGACCGCTTGATCGCTGGCTGCCTGGGATTCCGCCTTGAGCTCTGGGATGCCGGGATCCTGGGCGATGGCGAGGCCCACGGCCTCATCCAGGCTGAGGGGCTCCGCCGCGTGGGCGGCGGCGACATAGAGCACGGCGCACAGCGCCGCGAGGGCGGCGAGCGGCCGGCCGACAAAAGCCGATGATGGTGACATGGAAACACTCCTCCAAACCGCGAAACGAAATCAGCTGCGGCGGGAGAGTGTTACTTCAGATAAATGCAGAAGCGGGTGTTGAGGGATACGGAAGCTTCGGGAGGCGGTGAGGCGTAAGCCGGCTTGAAATCCGGCCGGGACACGGCGAGGGCCGTGGCCCACTGCATCGGGACGAAAACAAAGTCCGTCTGGTGGTGCGAGTTCGCGGCGACAGTCGGGGCCAGGTAAGCGGCGCAAGCCGCCGCCATGGAGTGGCCACAGGAACCGGAATCGCAGCCCGTGGGCGACGCGCACCCCGAGCAATCCATCACCGAGGCCATAGCCGAGCCATCCGTGGACGCGAAGCAAAGCTGCGCGGGCAAAACCCATGCCACGACGAACGCGAATAACGCGCCCGCCGCGATCAGCCTTCTGCGTCTCTGTTGCTCTCGACTCATGGCAAGACAATAAGCGCCGGGTCCCGGCCTTGCAACCCGGACCCCGCCGGGCCGGGATTTATTGCGGATTTTCTATCCTGTTAGCTAGAATCCGACGCGGTTCTGCCCTCAGACGATCTTGCAGGGGATCAGGGCATCTTCGTCCAGACGGTAGACCGCGCAGAGCCGGTGGTAACCATCGGCGATGACCAGCTTGCCGTGGCTCCGGTCCCGGTAGAGCAATAGCGGCGACAGCGCCTGCCCCGCCTCGATCTTGGCCTTGTCCTTCTCCACGTGGCCGTTGCTGACGCCGAGCAGGGAGAGCCCGGAAGCGCGGAAGAGATCCTTGGCGGCGTATTGCACGACCTTGGCTTCCCTCAGCTTCGCGATCATACTCTTTGCCTCCCCTGGCTTCAGGATCAGGCTCAGGTATGACCTAGCCGCCGGATAGTCATGATCTTCAGGCTCCTCGAGCCATTTGATCTTCTGATGCTTCATGGGATTGTCCCGCTTGTGAGATCAGTTGGTGCCGGCAGAGAGATTCGAACTCCCGACCCCCTGCTTACAAAGCAGACGCTCTCGACAGCTCGTTCCCGACGCCGTTCTACCGCCTACATCCATGTAGGTGTACCAGCTGAGCGAAATTTGGTGCCCGGAGAGGGAATCGAACCCCCGACCACCTGATTACAAATCAGATGCTCTACCAACTGAGCTACCCGGGCCATGTAGGGCAATCGCTAAATCCTTGCGATATTTGCCGCTGAATTTTAGCAGTCTTATGGTGCCCGGAGAGGGGCGAAGACGGGGGGTTTGCGCGGGCATGCCCGCGACCGGATGAGCGGACAACCTGGATGGTTGCCCTAGGAAGGCCTGCGCTGCAGGAGCAAGAAGCAGGCCGGCGAACCCCCGACCTCTAGTTTTCCTCGTAACCCCCCGACCTCCCCTAATCCCTGGATGTCTGCTTTTGGCCGAAAGCAGACGTCCTACAATTCATGCGCGTCCCGCACCGCCTGCGGCAAGTGAGAATTCATTATGGAGTTAATCTCTTCCCTCGCATCGCTATAATCCGGGTCAAACGCATCAATCTGGCCGTCCTTCCGCTCCACCACCACCCAGTGCGAATAGGAGCCCCAGCGACCACTGTCGCGGATGCCCACGGACCGCACATCCGAGTATTGACCGGCTACCAAGCCATTTAAGCCATCGCCGGCATCCGCCAACTGGAACATGAAGCCAGTGGCCGTCAGGACGAGGTATCCGTCCTTGGGACGCTCGCAGGGAATCTGCCTTTCGACCAGCGGCATAGTGGGGGGATCCCACCCGGAACACCAGCGGGCATGGTCGTAGGTTCTTGGGCCACCCTCTACCGCGGCGTTCAGGCCGCCGAAGGCATCCGGCGCATTGCCCGTAGCATTTTGGACATCGTCCGCGAGCTCAATCGCGTGTGCAGGAGTAGCGTCATCTACATCGGCCTCATCACGGTGGCCGGCGGGGTCATACAGTGAGCTGAAGTGGAAGCCCTCTCCGTCGTCCGTTAGGAATTGGTAGGTGAAGTGAGAGCCATCCTTGCGGCTCAGCTTGACCGCCTGGTGGTCCGACATCCCGTCTACGATCCCGATGTCTGCAATTTCGACATCGTCGAATGCCACCGTGCTGTACGGTTCCGGACAATGCGCCGGATTGACCTGGCGATGACTCCTGTCGAAAGGCGAGCCGGCGTCGGCCACGAAATCGAGCGCGTCTTGGGTTACGTACAGTTTCCCGTAGAAGACGCAGTCGCTATCCTCATCCGCCGGCCAGCGCACATCCTGGAACGTAGTCAGCACCTGCTTGCCGTTTAGTATCGCGGCCAGGGCGTCCTCCCGTCGCAAGTCGTTCCCTTGGAGGTCCAGGCAGGGCACGTCCGTGCGCGGCCCCCCGGTCCACTGGACGCAGGAGGCTGAATCCACATGGGCGTCCGACACTAGTCCCGCTGCATCGAAGCGCACTACCAGTCGATGGTAATCCCATATTTGCCGACGCGCATCGCCACACCCTACGTTGTACTTTGTTGCGACACAGAAGAAGAGACCCAAACCTGACTCTTTCGCGGTGGACGAGTAGACGAACCAGTCCGGGCCCTCGAAATCTGGCTTGCCCACGTCCCGCAGTACCTCGTCGCGTGTGGTCTTGCCCTTCACAATTGTGTCTGGGACTACCACCGGAACTACCGTACGAGGACCTACGTTGCCCTCAGACGCCTCATAAGGAACGACGATGCAGCCACTCAAGGAGACGGCTGCCACGAATAGAAAGCCAAGCTTCAAATGTTTCATAGCCCCCCGACGAGTAAATTCGTACCCATCTCAGCGAAGCAGCCATGTCTGCTTTTGGCTGTCGGTTCAAACAGTCGACGCAACACTTGCCTGAAGTGTAGCGGCTGGCGATCTAAATCCCAAGGTCTTGCGCGGTCGCTCGTTCAAGAGCAGCGCGAACTT
>Ga0126373_10001210_pt1 | contig 18098 bp, 21 predicted proteins | sample PanSoiMetPlot_11_FD_92545 | JGI IMG/M metagenome (GOLD analysis project Ga0126373, IMG submission 92545) | Tropical forest soil microbial communities from Panama - MetaG Plot_11 | ecosystem: Environmental > Terrestrial > Soil > Tropical forest > Bulk soil | place: Panama | collected 2016-02-17 | reverse complement strand
TTCCCTGTCCTTACTCCATGAGCAGTGGCTATACCGGAGGATAAGGCGATGCGTATCGCAAGCGCGGGTCATGGGGTCTTTGCGGCGGTCTTGATCGCCATCGGCATCCTGGGCCTCATCAAGAGCGATTGGGCCGCCATCTGGGACGGGGTGCCCAAGGATTTTCCCGCCCAATCCCTCTTACCCTATCTTTGCGCCATCGTCTTGCTGGCTTCCGGTACAGGCCTGCTCTGGTCGCGCAGCGCTGCCCCCGCCGCGCGGCTCTTGTTCGCCTATCTTTTCTTCTGGATGCTGTTGTTCAAGCTCCGCTTCATTCTGCTCCATCCCTTCACGGAAGGCGCTTACCAGACCACGGGCGAGAACGCCGTGATGGTGGCGGGGGCCTGGGTGCTCTACGCCTGGTTCGCGACGGATTGGGACCGGCGGCAGCTCGGTTGGGCCACCGGCGAGCAGGGCCTGCGCTGGGCGAGAGTGCTCTACGGCCTCGCCATGATCGCCTTCGGCTTCTCCCATTTCGCCTATCTTGAACTCACCGCGCCGCTAGTGCCTTCCTGGCTGCCGGGCCACGTGTTCTGGGCCTATTTCACCGGCAGCGCTTACCTCGCAGCTGGTGCGGCGATACTCAGCGGCGTGTACGCGCGACTCGCAGCCGCGCTCTCGACCCTGCAGATGGGCCTGTTCGGCCTGCTGATCTGGCTGCCCATGGGGCTGGCCGGAACCTTAAACGAGTTCCAGCACGGCGAGTTCGTGGTCTCCTTCGCCCTCACCGCCGCCGCCTGGGTGGTGACGGACTCTTACCACGGTGTGGGGTGGTTCGCGGTGGGCAAGCACTAGTATTGCAGGTCGCGGTGACTTGCCTTAATGCACTCAGGCCTTCGGAATTATGACTTCAAGAATGCGTGACGCAGTGCACTGACCGTGTGCGGGGGTCTGTGTAGGTTAGCGGTTGAAAGTCCCTTCCCACGCAAGCGAGAGCACCCGCCATGTTTTCCCTGAAGTTCAACAAATCCAGGACGCTTTCCAGGCTCCCGAACCATGTGCGGGACGTGACCACGGCGAGCTGCGTATTCTGCCCCTACGGAGCCGATGTGAACCCCGGAGACCGGGTGTACGCCTTCGACGAGAAAACCTTGTTCGGGAGGCGCCAGCGGGACAGGCTGGTGGAGGTGACCGCGGTCAAGAGCTTCCGTTCCACCGGGCGTCTCATCACCCTGGCCCTCAAGATCACGCGGGAGAGCGAGTTGCTGCGGATCGCCGAGGACAGCGAGATCCCCATGGAGACCCTCTACGAGCACCGCAGCGGGAACGAGACTTATATTGAAGGCCGACAGCCGGTGGTGGTCTATTTCAAGCCCTGCAACGAGGACGACACGGTCGCGGCCCAGTCCAAGTCCAAGGTGCACACGCTGCGGCCGCGGCAGAAGAAGTCTGTGCGTTTCAAAGTAGTTTGACCGCTTTGGCCAAACATCGATGATACGGTTTTTGGGCGGCCAAAAGCCGCTCAAGTCGTCATGTCTCCCATGGTCTCCCCCCGTGGGAGCGGAAGGGGCCGTCCTTGTCGAGAAACTGTGTTCTGTGGTCTGGTCAGGCCGGTCAACCTAGGCGTCGAAACAGCCAATTGGCTCAGGCAGGCCGGTAACTCAGCATTACCGTGGCACCGTCGAAACCCTGATTGCCCACGAGTTTCAGGGGCAACCGTGCAGATAGACCCCGGAACATTGGCGTGCCCTGCCCCAGGATCGCCGGGTTCATGATCATTCGGTACTCGTCGATGAGGCCGTGGGGGGCCAAGGCCGAGACCAGGCCGCCACTGCCGAAGATCACCATGTCCCCGCCCGCCGCCGACTTGAGCTGCTTCACGGCGGTGACCGGATCAGCCGAGACCGAGGCATTGTCCCACTTCCCCCAGGGCGTGCGCTTGAGAGTGCGCGAGAAAACGTGCTTCGGCAGCTCGTTCATCTGCTTCACAACCATCTGGTCGTTCTCGTGGGTACCCACGGGATTGCTCCAGTAATCCCGCATCATCTCGTAGGTCACGCGCCCAAACAGGATGGCGCTCACCTGCTGCATCAGCCCGTTTGCGTAGGCCAGGAACTCCGGTCCCACGGCGAACCAGCTCAAGTCGCCGCCGGGCGCGGCCAGGTAACCGTCCAGGGACACAAGGTTCGACACGATCACTCTTCTCATATGATCACTTCCGCTTTCGACCAAAATCAGACTTCAGTTTGTGTTCAATTCGGAAAACTAGCTTCGGGACTCGCGGAGCATATTGAAAGCAAGGCCGGCAAGTACGGCCCCCATAAACCAGCGCTGCATGCGAAGCCATCGCGGGTTCTTCGCAAGAAACATAGCGATAGTGCCAGCTGATACAGCAATGATGCCGTTGACTGTAAGGCTAATGACGATCTGAAGGCTGCCAAGCGCAATAGCTTGCGATAGTACGCTGCCTTGAGACGGGTCGATAAACTGCGGCAACAGTGCTAGATACAGCATTGCCGCCTTGGGATTTAATAGGTTGGTCACTAACCCCATCACGATGAGCTTTCTTGGGCTGTCCTTAGGCAGTTCCCGAACCACAAACGGGGAGCGGCCACCAGGCTTTAAAGCTTGCCAGGCTAAGTGCAGAAGGTAGGTTGCACCGGCTAGTCGAAGTGCGTCATAGGCATAAGGCACTGCAATTATGATTGCGGTAATTCCAAAGGCAGCGCTAAGCATATAGATAATGAACCCAAGTCCAACTCCTGTAAGCGAAATAAGTCCTGCACGAGGGCCCTGACTAAGCGAACGCGAGACCAAATAGATCATGTTGGGCCCCGGAGTTACTACTAAGCCAAAGGCCACAAGTCCGAATGCAATTAGAACTGGGAAGGTCGGCATAATGAGACAATCCTCTTGTGTGGTTACCTTAGTGGCTTTACCAATCGTTGCTCAGAAAATCTTGCCTTGAATGGTAGCGACAGAAGTCAACCTATCTCGGTTTGCTATTCGTCGCCCGCGCTCGACGATTCATGTAGTCTGATAGACAGCCGCCACAACACCAGAGCCGAAGGGGGTCGCGCTGATTAGGCGCAGATCAACTGGAGCGCGGAGTCCGGAGAACAGCGGTTGACCCCGACCCAATACAACCGGATGAATGACCACTCGATATTCGTCAATGAGGCCGGAGGCGACGAGGCTCTGTGCAAAACGAGCCCCCCATGCGCAAGTATGAATTTGCCCGGCCTTTCCTTCAGTCGGAGAACTTCCTCCGCGAGATCACCGCGCGCCACCGTTGGTTCGGCCCAAGACTTCAGGACCGCCGTTGTCGGCGTGATGCCGGGCCGCTGCCCGATGCGGTCTGTTTTTGCGCTGTCGGGCGCCCGCGTCGTCCGACCCGCCAGTGTGCTGTCCTTGATCCCTGTCCTCGAAAAAATTATCTTGGGGATGTCGTTCATCGGTGGTGTGAATGGCGTGTCCGAATAAGGCCAGAACGCCGCCATGTCTTGATACGTATTGCTTCCCATTATGTGTGCGCCCGCTTCGCGAAGCGTATCAACAATCCACTCGGTGGAATCGTCGCCCATTGTCCGAAATATCCAGTCAACCTCACCGTTTGGTCCGGCGACAAAACCGTCCAGAGAGACGGACATCTTTAATACCAGCTTTCTCTTTGTTGCGGTTGAGGCGGCCACTGTTGCTCCTTAGTCTTGAGTCTTGCGATGATTCACAAAAACCCTCAGTAGAAGTCCCACACCAACATCACTACCCCTGTATTGCCCGTGACAGTTTGCTGACCCTGCAGCAGGTTGAGGTTGAGGGTAAGCCGGTGGTTCCACACCACGCATGACGTGCGGCCGGGTTGGATTTTGCAGCGCCCGCCCACTACCGGTTAGTGTTACGACCACTTGATTCAATAGGGTTTCCCGTCCTTCCGCTTAAATCCTTTTTCGTTAAGGCGTATCTCTAAATCTATGTCCGGATACTTAACTCCGTCCCCGTCAGGATTCCGCGTACCAACCTCGAGAAGCACCGCTTCATTCGCACTACGATTCTGGAAATGATGCCCATCCTGCATTCCTGCTTTGAATCCGACGCAGTCGCCAGACTGCAGAAGCTCTTCTCCACCATCAGTCACAAGTACCACTTCACCTTCTAATATGTAGACGAACTCGTCTTCAGTGAGGTGCCAATGTCTCTGGCTTGACCAAGCGCCCGTAGGAAGCCGGAGCAGATTGACGCCGAACTGTACGAGGCCGGCGGCATCACCGAGTCGCCAACGCTGTCGGGTGCGACAGGGCCCGTCTAATGGCGGAGGGTATCCGGTGCCATGGCGGGTAGGGGCTTGGTCTACGATTATCTTTTTCACGTAATCTCCTTAAATTCGCGAGTCAGAAGTTCAAAAATGAACATTTCGGAATTGATTCGTAGCTGCCATCAAACTACGAGTTATTCCGGGTTCCATCGCGGAATGCCCCGCATCTGCGACAATGTTTAGGTCCGCGTTTGGCCACCTTTCAGCCACGCGAAAGGCGGCATCCAATGAGCACGACATGTCATAGCGACCGTGGATTATTACTGCCGGCACATCTCGAAAACCCTCAATGGCGTTTAGAAGCTCCCCACTAAGAAGAAATGCGGAATGGGTCTTGTAATGTGCTTCGATGCGCGCTAAAGCCAATGTCTGCGGCGTGGCTGGAATCTCAAGCGCTTCCCTTGGCAAAAGCGTGTCGCATCGAGTCTCGTATTTTCGCCACGCAATAGCTGCAGGCATATAGATTGCGGGATCCGGATTATTCAATCGTCTCGCATAAGCGCCAAGCAAGTCATTCTGCTCGGCAACAGGTATATGGGACGCAAAGTCGCGCCAGTAATCAGGAAACACGCGGCGACGTTCGTAGAACCACCAGATGAGATCGCTTGGCCGGCATAGCCAAACGCCTCGCAGGATTAGCCCGCTGCATGCATCACTATGTGCGGCCGCATACGCCAAGGCGAGTGTTGACCCCCATGAGCCCCCAAACAAGAGCCAGCGCTCTATGCCCAAATGAAATCGGAGAGATTCGATGTCCTGAACCAAATCTTGTGTGGTGTTGTGCTCAATACTTGCTACTGGAATCGAGCGGCCGGCGCCGCGCTGATCAAACAAGATAATTTTGTAGGCGGCCGGATCAAAGAACCGCCGAAGATTTGAATTGCATCCCGCTCCTGGGCCTCCGTGTAGGCAGACGACGGGGCGACCATCGGGATTGCCACAAAGCTCGTAATACAGGCTGTGGCCATGAGTTACCGGTAAATGACCTTTTTTAAAAGGCTCGATATCTGGATAGAGATTGTCGGCATCCATTTCGGTGTTTCTTGCCCTAGAAGTTCCAGCGCACGTATACGAAGAATGAACTCGCTAACGTGCCCGCTTCGCAGGCCCGGTTGAAACGCGTGCCTAGAGAAAGGGGGGTAACGGTTCGGAACGTTAGTCCAACATCGACTGAATTAGCTGAGCGCCCAACTCGAGAATGATAAAAATCGCTGTAAATCTCTAAGTCCTCGCGCGGCCGGTACCTTGGGCCAATTCCAAGTACATAGCCCGTCTTGTAGGTATTTCCAATCGATCCGATTTCCTGTTCACGGACAAATCCTAAAGTCGGCACGACGCGTGTTCGATTGTTCACCTCTAGGTTGTACTTGACGGCAGCATCTAGAGTATTGACACGGCGAGGAACAGAGGGGGCAGGGGGATTGTCTTGGTTGTACTCGCTGTAATCCGAAGCAATTGCCACTGCAGAGGTAACGTCAAACGCGGCGCTGATTTGATATCCGGATCCAGAAACGGACGTTCGCGCCGCATCAACTCGGCCCGACAGATAAGCCACTTGCACATAACCAAGTTCATTCATGTCCGCCTTTGTGTCATGAGATATCACCGATAACACCGCTAGAAGTAATGGAGACCGGAGTTTTTCTAACTTAGACTGTCCCCTCTGTCGTTGAGCTGGCCCGTCCAATCGTCCGGTTGTACCGTTTCCCGAGCCACTCGGCCTTGGAGGCCCTTGGTAACCGTCAAAGAGCAACGTGCAATTCCAGGCTGGCGAGACCGGCCAGTTACTTAACATTGTTCTAATGAATGTCGAGATCACAAGGTTGTTCTCCGAGCAGCACGTACGAGGTCAAAAATAAATGACTCGCATCCCATCACCGACGAGCTCGAATAGGGTGATCCGTCGTTATGCCTGCCACGGCGTGCGGTATATAGTCTTTTTCAAGCGCCAAGAGTTCTTCTTCCGACAACTTTAGGGTTGTCGACGCCACTGCATCATCGAGGTGTTCCAGTTTTGTTGCGCCAACTATAGGTGCGGTCACGGTGGGATTTGATAACAACCAAGCGAGAGCAATCTGCGCTCGCGACACGTTGTGTTTAGCAGCCACTTCCCCCACGCGATCAATGACATTCTTGTCGGCGTCTTCGGTCCGCTGATATAACTGGCGCGCATAAGTATCCGTCTCCGCCCGTACACTGTTCGCTCTTGCTTCCCAACTTCTAGTCAAACGACCGCGCGCAAGAGGGCTCCACGGAATAACTCCGACTCCCTGGTCGGCGCACAACCCCAGCATCTCTCGCTCTTCTTCTCTATAGAGCAGGTTGTAATGTGGTTGCATAGAAATGAAACGAGTCCACCCATACAGATCCGCGAGATACAGTGCTTTACAAAATTGCCAAGCATGCATACTTGACGCGCCGATGTACCGCACTTTTCCAGCCTTTACGATGTCATGCAGCGCTTCGAGCGTTTCCTCGATCGGAGTCTCTTCATCCCAACGGTGAATCTGATAGAGATCAACATAGTCCGTGCCGAGTCGCGACAGACTCGCGTCGATCTCCATCATGATTGCTTTACGCGACAGGCCAGCACCGTTGGGTCCTGGTCGCATACGGAAATAAACCTTCGTCGCTACTACGACCTGATCGCGCTGTGCGAAGTCCTTCAAAGCATGGCCAAGCACAACTTCACTTGAGCCGTCAGCGTACATGTTGGCAACGTCGAAGAAGTTTATTCCGGCGTCCAAGGCGCGTTTGATGAACGGCCTACCCTCGGCTTCATCTAAATGCCAAGTTGTCTTCTTTTCGGCGTAGCTCATGCACCCAAGGCAGATGCGCGATACTTTCAGGCCTGTCTTACCGAGATTTACGTATTCCATGAGGACGATCCTAATTCCGTTGGACAATTTCTCGTTGTCTACCGATTTTCTGAACGATGCAGGAAGACACCTGCAATCACGAGCAGCACCCCAAACACCTCTAGTAAACTTGGAATCTGGCGCAGCACGACCACGCCTATCACGCTCGCCATGGCGGGCAGGAGGGAAAGGAGCAGGGCGAAAGTGCTGCGCGCCAGACGCGCCATGGCCAGCTGGTCACAGACGTACGGGATGACGGACGAGCAAATCCCCACCCCCGCGCCGGCCGCAATGAGCAAGGGCTGGGAGAAGGTGGGCCAGGCGTCGCGGATGCCTATCGGGATCGCCGCAAGCATCGCCACCAGCATGGCCGCCGCCAGGCTGTCGATCCCCCTCGTGCCGCCCTGCGCCGCAATCCGGTGTCCAAGCACGACGTACAGCACGAACAACGCGCAGTTTGCGAACGCAAACAGAAATCCGGCTGGAGTCCCCGCGAAACGCGCGTCGGAGAGGACGTAAACCCCTACTCCGGCGAGTAATAGGGCGGCGATGTTGCGCCGGCTGCGAATGCCGGCCGCGGCCACGCCGATGGGTCCGAGGAATTCGATAGCGCCCACGGTGCCGAGGGGCAGGCGGGCGATCGCCAAGTAGAAACAGGCGTTCATCAGCGCGAGGACCACACCCAGGGCCCAAACCGTGCGCTTGGCTTCGACGCTCAGAGTCGCGTAATAGCGCCAGGGACGGCGCCAGATGGCGAACACGGCAGCCGCCGTCGCGATCCGCAGCCAAGCCACACCCAGCGGCGCCACTTCGGCGAACAGGAGGACGGCGAAGGCCGGGCCCAGGTAATGGAAGACAGCGCTTACGAGGAAATACGCATGCGGCGGCACCCGCTCGCCCAAGCCTGAGGCGGCCGCGGGGGAAGGTTTGAAAGGGGTGGCATCAGCATCCACAACGGATGCATAATTGCATCCCAGACAACCTAAATGAATGCCATATTAGATATATTTTCTTATATGGACATCTGTTTTTAAGGTTTTTAGCAACATGAACCTTCAAATTGCAGAACCGCTAAAAGACAGCCGCAACGTGGAACTGTTGCGTCTACTAAGGGACGACCCGCGAATCAGTGTGTCGGAGCTCGCGCGACATGTGGGCATGTCGGCGCCCGCCGTGCGCGAACGGATCCAGCGCCTAGAGGAAGCGGGCATCATCCGGGGCTATCGTCTCGAGATCGATCACCGCGCCCTCGGTTACCCGCTCGCGGTGTTCATCCGTGTCCGGCCGATGCCCGGGAAGCTAAAGCAGATCGCCGAGCTCGCGGCCGAATTGCCGCAGGTTGTCGAATGCCACCGCATCACCGGCGAAGATTGTTTCATCATGAAGGTATTTCTCGATTCACTGGATAATCTCGATAAGATCCTGGACCAATTCCTGGTCTTCGGGCAGACGACAACTTCAATCGCGCAATCTACCCCGGTTCCCCAAAGGCATCTGCCTCTGCCTGACGAAGGTAACGGTAAGTGATTGAGGTATTTGATTTGGTGTTTGTATGCGTTAGTCCGTCGTCTTCCAGCTAATAGGCACCAGATCCGCCTAAGCAGCCGTGTTCGAATTCAAGCGCGTTATACCAGCTTCCCAGTGCGTACAAGCCCCTTTTCCCGAGGAGCATCCATGACTGCCTTGAGCACCCTACAGATCCTCGCGTTCTGCAACTTCGTGGCAGCCATAGCATTTACACCTGGGCCAAACAATGCCATCGCCTCCATGACCGGCCTCAACTTCGGGTGGAAGGCCGCCGTGCCTCAGGCGTTGGGGGTAGCTTGCGGCTGTGCCGCGCTGTTCTGCGTATCCGCCGCCGGCGTGGGCGCGCTGGTCACGGCGCTCCCCGGCTCTTCCTGGGTGCTGGCCTTGGGCGGGGCCGCGTACCTTGCATGGCTCGGCTGGGGTTTCCTGAGTGCGCATGAGTCCGCCGTGACTGCGCGAGCGGTGCACCCGCCACGCTTCCACGAGGCTGCCTTGTTCCAGGGCATGAATCCCAAGGCCTGGGTCGCTTCCCTGGGCGGTAGCAGTGCCTGGCTTGCATCCGGCCAGGTCACGCTCAAGGGGACAATACTTCTTGCGGCCCTTTTTGCACTCATCTGCGTTCCTTCGGTGCTGGCCTGGGCCATGGCGGGAGCCATGTTCCGCGGCCGGCTAGGGGGTGGCGGCTTGCGCTGGTTCAACCGTGGCGCCGGCGTCCTGCTGCTGCTCACCGCCGGGTGGATGGTAATCGAGAACCTGGACCCAACCTGATATGCAACGCGCATATCCACTAGCTTTGAGTCAAGCCGTCAGTTCATCAAAGACATTAATTCCGGAACCCTGGCGCGTGCGCCAGGTGAAGTGCTCGATGATGCGTGTGCGCCCGTCGGGGAGAAATTCGACGTTGCAGACGGACCTACCGCCGTGGATTTCGCTGGATCCTTCCAGTTGGGTGTAACGAAAGCTCAGGTCTTCATCCACAATCTCGCCGACAAGGCAACCGCGCTTGATGGAGCCGCCGCTGTAGCGGGCCAGCACCCATGCTTGTTGCCGTACGTCCCATCTGGCAGGACTCAAAGACCGGCGCCGCACCCAAACAAGGAAAAATACTCGGAAACTCTCTAACCTACCTTTAGTAATGTTATCAGTGACCCTGAGCATGCGGGGCCAGCCGTTCGAGAATTCCTCGGTTGAGTGGCGTCGGGACTCCGACGGTCCGACCTAGTGTGACTACCGCACCGCTCAGCCACTCGACTTCCAACCGCTTCCCATGCTCCAAATCGTGACACATAGACGATGTAAACTCAGCGGGCAAACTATCGCAGAAAGCAAGTCGATCCTCGGCGAATTGCTCGTCTAGTTTCACTTTACGGGCACGACCTACAGCCACGGTTTCCTGCATGAGCCCTAACAACAGCTCTCGAGTGCTAGGGTTTGCTCGTATTGGGCCAATGGGCAACCGCTCCACCGTTGTCACCGCAGATAGACCCACAAGAAATACAAATTTCTCCCAAATGGAACGGCGAATATCGTCACTGATGGATGCCTCAAAACCGCTTTGGCGGCAAATGTCCCCAAAAGCGCCCATCCGCTTCGCGCTTGGCGAGTCATATTCTCCGACGATAAGTTTCTGCAACTTACCAGTATGTTGAATCACTCCCGGTTGCTTGATCTGCGCCGCGACGTAGCACACACCACCGACTACGGCCTGAGCGGGCAACATTGCGCGGAGCACGTCGTCTTTCTGAACGCCGTTCTGCAGGGAAATAACAGCGGTATTGGAATTTACGATGGGTTTAGCGAGTTGCGCGGCCGCTTCTGTATCCCATAGCTTCACGCAAATTAGAACGATATCAGGCACGCCAAAGGCAGCAGGGTCCTCGTCAACGAGGACACTGGGGAGATATAGGTTACCCAGTTGGCTCTCGAGCCGCAGTCCGTTTGCGCGCAAAGCATCCAGATGTGCGCGTCGTGCTACAAACCCTACCTTGTGTCCTGCCTTCGCGAGCCTTGCTCCGAAGTAGCCACCGACTCCTCCTGTTCCGATAACAGTTATCTGCATGTATGCCTACCCCGCTGAACCAACTACGGGCCCTCACCGGTTCTTCATCAGTGGGCGACCCATCATCAGGTCAAATTGTACATGCGGCAGGCCCAGGTTCCGCCGGGAATCGGCGACTAGAGCGCTCCGTTAACCATGAGGCTGGCCGCTTCGCGGGTTTGCGGGTCTGGTATACAGAAAATCCATAAACTGGCACTTTAGATTTTCTGCGACAAATGAAATGCTCAAGCCTTGGTCAGGATGAAGGCGGCAGCAAATCGTAACCCTGGCACTTCTAACTCAACAATATTGCAGCGCAGACCAACCACCGTACGGACAGAATTCGACCATGTCACAGCAAGACGATGGGTCTAACACTCACCAGGCGTATAGCTCGAAAAGCGAGAGCCAGCCCGCCCGAATCAGGTCGATCCGGCCCGATGATTATGAGTCGTGGCGGCCGCTCTGGGATGGCTATAACGCATTCTACGGGCGAACCGGCCCGACCGCTCTGCGGGAAGAGATCACACATACAACTTGGACCCGGTTTCTTGATCCCAACGAGCCTGTGAATGCACTTGTTGCGGAGGGCGGTCAAGGTGTCGTGGGGTTTGCACATTATTTATTTCATCAAAGCACCACGCGGATCCATCCCGTCTGTTATTTGCAGGATCTTTTTACCGCGGTCGGCTTTCGCAGGCAAGGAGTGGCGCGTGTCTTAATTCAGACGGTATTCAGTGTTGCATGCGAAGCAGGCTGCAGCCGCGTTTACTGGCAAACTCAAGCCGCCAACCATAACGCGCGCGCGCTGTACGACAAATTAGCCGAGCACCGTGGGTTCATCGTTTATGTTCACGAACTGAAAGACTGATTGAAGGTGATACGCGTCAGCAGAGTATCGGACCGATAACCGAACACCTTACCCGAAGTTATCACCTCAACTATTTAACTTAACGACCTCATCGTGACTGTGAACCAATCCCTGTAGATAGTCCTGATGAAGATTGCGCTCCAGCACGTGTTCGACAGCCAGCGCAGCCGCCTCCTTGTTTTGCCGCAGGCAAACGTCCCTAAGACCGCCGTCAACAAATGCTGGCAGTCTCGGGGGCAAAGGCGTCCGTTTGGTCGGTTTTCCCGATTGGGCCTTTGCCCAATAGCCGCGCGCGGGTATCGGTCATCCACTGTGCTGACGCTACTTCCCTCCCAGATCGGTCACAAGATCGTCCACCATCCTGTCGGTCGAGATCCTGAGCAGATCACCCTGGGTCTCCTGGTCCATGTGCCACAAGTGCCCCCATTGCCAACCTGCCATGCCTGTTTCGCTCCCGTGCCAGAGCACTGCGCCGCTCGTCCCATCGATGAGGTCCGCATCGACCCGCACCGGTCGAGACAGGCGGTTTAATAACCACCACCCGGCGTAGCCTTCGCCGTATTCCTCGATACCTTCCTGAGCGAGGTACAGGACGGCCAGAGGTCTCGTGGACTTGTGCACGTACAGCAGGCCGCCGATTGCCAATGTGCTTACCACCTCGAAAGTGACGTAAGCGGACTTCCAATCTTTTGGCGTCTGGCCGTAGTCGGTGACTTGGATCCGCAGGTAAGCGTCTGCCGGATGCTGGGCGCGTAATGTGGTGAGGCTGCCACCATCCAGGGGCTGACCGACAGACATGGCTGGAAATCCTTCGAACGATGTGAATTCCGCCGAAGCCAGCAGGGGGACGCCAGATTTCGCTAAAGCTTCAGCGAGGGAGGCTTGGACGAGTTGCGCCAGGTGCAGTTTGTCAGCGGCAAGAGCATCGACGGGCACTTCCTTTTCATCGGGATGAAGCACACGGCGAAGGGAGTCGTCGCTCACCGCCGGTGGCAGCTGCAGCACCGCAAGATGGGAATCGGGCCGCAGGAAAGTGACTGCTGCCGGCTGGGTCGCACATCCCGTGGCCAGCACCAGCAGGGCAGCCGGGATCAAGGTTTTGCAGTTGACCTGCCGGGGAGGGCGTACACTAGAAGCAGCCACGCTTCCAGGTACATAGTCATGATGGTCCGGCTTCGTTCGCTCGGTTGGCGTCATTGGGTGGCTCTTGCGGTGCTAGTGGCGTTGCCGGCGGCAGCCTATGCGGCGTCGGGGGCGTGCTGCCCGCTCTGCGTCCTGGGATGCTGCCCCTTCTGCTGACCTGAATTGTCCTCGTCCGTGTCGGGGACATCATTTAGCTGCTTTTCCAAGGCCTGGTATTCCTCCGAGGTCATGTTCGGCAGCCGCTCCAGAAACGCCACTATGGCCCAGATCATCTGATCGCTGTGGCTCCCGCCCCAGGCAGGCATCGCCGTCATCTTGACCCCGTTCTTGATCACCCAGAAGAGTCTCGCGGGACTGGACTTCGGTACGAGCTTGGCGAGTATCGGCGGCTGCGGGTTCAGGCCTTCCCGGATCTCGCTGTTGTAGATGCTGGGTGCCAGATGACAGCCCGTGCACATCTCGTGGTAGTGCTCGAACCCTTCCTGGATCAACTGCGGATCGCTAAGCGACGGGACCGTGATTGCAGCCGCCCTCCTGTCGATGGATCGATCCCGAGCTGTGATTAGCACCCAGCGCGTCAAGGCGCTATCTGGTTCTGATGCCGCCACATCATAGGCACCGGAGTAGATGAACCCGGCTGCGGCGACGAGTGTGAGTGCCACCAACACCAGCGTCGTCAGAGCGATAGTCTTGATACTCATTTCTCGACTCCTGTGGGGTCACTCGAGCTTGAGCCGCGCGAAGGCCATGTAGGAATGCGGGTTTCCATAGACGGTGTTGACCGCCGAGGGGAGATCGTAGAGGCTCACCAAACCTCCGAGCCCCAAGTAAAGGTGATCACCCAAGGGCCAGTCGTGGATGTAACCCACGCTCAGCTTTGCGACGCCATATTCCTGACCCGCCAGCGGCGAGGGTGTGCTGAACAGTTCGTCCTCTTGCACCCGCTCCAGCCGCGCAAAGATCGTATGGGTCGCACGGATGGCGTACTCGCTTTCAACTAGGTACGCATTGAGCGGCTGCCCAGGACGGTTATCGTCGCGGCCCCAGGCCACCGTAGTGGACCAATTGCCATCGCCCAGTGGGAGGTTATAGATGGCTGATGCAGTGGTACGGTGCTGGTTTACGTCTGGCTGGAGTTCCTCGGGGCTGTGGATGTAGCCCTGGCTCACCTGCAAGGACCAGTTGTCGTTCGGGTTCCAGCTCACGCGTGCCGACGCTGAATCGAGCCGTCCCGTCTCGATGTTGTAGCGGAACTGGTCGGGCTCCCGCCCGTGGAACACCGAGGCCTCAAAGCGGAACTGCTGGTAGGTATAGCCCGCAGTCAAGACGCCGTACGTGACGTGCGTGGAGTCCAACCAATGGTGTGTAATGGGCGCTTCCGGGTCGTCCACTCCCGATGCCCGGTGCATGAACGCCGGCGGTCCAAGCGCCGGCTCCCCGGGCAGGCCGCCGTAGAAGAATACGGAGCGTGATTCATCGAAGGCGTGGCTCCAGGAAGCCGACAGTTCCATGAAGAGGTCGTGGGGATGTTGCCGATCTACCAAGGGATGAACACCGTCCGCGGTCTCACCGGTCTGCAGCAGCAGGGGGTAGCCGTCCTTGCCCATCAATGGGTCCAGCGACAGCATCGCCCGCAAACCCAGCGTGTCCTGTCCCCAGGAACGACCTGCCATCAGCATGAACATGCTGTTGGAGAAGTTCTCCGTCGCGCCGCGCGGTCCTCCCTGGTGGTCATACACCTGGTTCACGTAGCCGTGGATCATGGTCATCCAGTCATTGTTCATCGACATGATGCCTTCCATGGGGGTGGACTCAGGTTGCCAACTCGTTCCTGAGGCCTCCCGGGTCATCGAGTAATTACCCAACGCAGCTTGCATCCCGACGCTGTCGCCTGCGTGCGCGTTGGCGATCACTAAAGTGAGTGCCGGAAGCAGGATTAACCGCCGCAGCCTGCGGAGTGAATGAGAAGGCATGATCTGACTCCTGAATGAGATTGAACGGAATCCGGGCACGCAAGGGCGTGCCACGCCCCGCGCGGTGGACCGCGCGGGCAACACCGGTCAATCAGCGGGGAGGAGCCTGGGCCTGGAGGGAGTGGACGAGGAACTCGAATCGTCGCCGGACCGCATACCGGTCAGGTGCTGCTGCCACGCTGATCGGGACGGAGGGCATGGTTAGGATGAGCAGGAGCACGGCGGGCAGAATCGTCATCAGTACCGCCACCTGCGGCAGCTTGACGGCATTAAACGACACGATGCTGCTGACTTGCCACTGGCAGCACGGGTCGTCATGCGTATCCCCGCCAGTCTGGTGACCTGCCGACGTATGGAATGCGCTGAGTGACTGGGCCTTTGCGGGTGCCTCCGCTGCATCTGTATCCAACGCACAGGCCAGGAGTGTGAACAGCCACGCCACCGCCATGCCGCCAGCAACCCAGCGTTTGAAGCGTCTGTTCCGGAGTATGCGCATACCGTTCATTGTGGGTGCTATCCGGCGCGGCGTCAAACCGAGCCTTGTCCGTCGATTTTTACAACTCTCAGGCGCAAAGCGTTGCCAATGACCGACACGGAACTGAGCGCCATGGCGGCAGCCGCGATCATGGGATTCAAGAGCAGGCCTAGCACTGGGTAGAGCACCCCCGTGGCCACGGGAACCCCGACAACGTTGTAGACGAACGCGAAAAACAGGTTTTGGCGGATGTTGTCCATGGTGGCCGCGCTCAGCTGGCGCGCCCGCAGGATGCCTGTCAGATCGCCTTTCACGAGCGTGATGCCGGCACTTTCCATGGCCACATCGGTGCCCGTACCCATGGCGATTCCCACGGAAGCCGCGGCCAGTGCCGGCGCATCGTTGATGCCATCACCCGCCATGGCGACGATGCGCCTTTGGGCCAAAAGATCCTCAACGACCTTCGCCTTCTGATCGGGCAACACGTCCGCGACAATCTTATCTATGCCGAGCTTCTTGCCGACGGCTTCTGCGGTGACGCGGTTGTCGCCTGTCAGCATCACAATCTCGAGGCCAGCCTCATGTAAAGCCTGGATGGCCGCAGGCGTCGTGGCTTTGATGGGGTCGGCCACGCTCACGAGCCCTGCGACCGTGCCATCCACGGCGACGAACACCACCGTATGCCCTTGCTGGCGCAGCGCCTCGGCATCGGTGAGGAGCGCGGTGATATCGATATGGAGGCCTTCCATCAGCGCTGTATTACCGAGTGCAATACTGTGACCATCCGCCTTACCCTCGACTCCCTTGCCGGTCACGGATCGAAAGTCCGTGGCAGCAGACAAGGCGATACCCCTGGCCGACGCGCCTGCGACGATGGCGGTCGCCAAGGGATGCTCGCTGCCACGCTCCAGCGCCGCAGAATACGCCAGTACCTGGTGTTCATTGAAACCAGGGAGGGCCACGACCTGTTGCAGCGCCGGCTTGCCCACGGTCAGGGTGCCGGTCTTGTCCACCACCAGTGTGTCGACTTGGCGCAGGCGCTCAATGGCTTCGGCGTTCTTGAACAGTACCCCCAAGGTGGCACCGCGGCCCGCGGCGACCATGATGGATATGGGTGTGGCGAGGCCCAGGGCACAGGGACAGGCGATGATGAGCACGGCCACCATGTTGACGAGTGCGTGGGCGCTGCGGGGTTCGGGACCGATCAGGGACCAAATAGCGAACGTCGCCACGGCGACGAGGACCACCGCTGGCACGAACCAGCCGGACACCTTATCGGCCAGCTTTTGCACCGGGGCGCGGCTGCGCTGAGCGGCGGCTACCATCTGCACGATGCGCGCTAGCATGGTCTCGCTGCCGACCCTTTCCGCTTGCATGATGAGCGAGCCGGTGCCGTTCAAGGTGGCTCCGATGAGCTTGGAACCCGACCCCTTCTCCACCGGCATTGACTCCCCGGTGATCATGGACTCATCGACGCTGCCGGCGCCCTCCAGTACGGCGCCGTCCACCGGCACCTTCTCGCCCGGACGTACCCGCAGCTTGTCGCCGGCCCGGACCTGGTCGAGCGGCACGTCTTCTTCCGACCCGTCCTGCCGGATGCGCCTTGCGGTCTTGGGCGTGAGGCCGAGTAAGGCGCGGATCGCCGCGTTCGTGCGACCGCGTGCGCCAAGTTCCAGAACCTGCCCAAGCAGTGCGAGGGTAACGATGGCGGCGGCCGCCTCGAAATAAACGTCGACCTCGCCGTTCATCCCCAGCAGAGTGGTGGGGAACAGGCCCGGTGCGAGAGTGGCTACCACGCTGTAGACGTAGGCCACTACCACGCCCAGCGCGATGAGAGTGAACATGTTCAGGCTGCGGTTGACGAGAGACTGGTACCCCCGCACGAAGAACGGCCAACCTCCCCAGAGCACTGCCGGGCTGGCGAGCGCAAGCTCGATCCAGTTCAGCGGCAGGCGCTCGAAGAATTGTCTGAGTGAATCCCCCGGCCACAGGTCATGCATCGCGATCAGCACGAGCGGCAGGGTTAATCCCAGACTCACCCAGAAGCGTCTCCACATACTGTCGAATTCGCCACCATCGTCGTCGGCGGAGCCGGGCACCATGGGTTCGAGTGTCATACCGCAGATGGGGCAGTTGCCAGGTGCATCGCGCACGATCTGAGGGTGCATGGGACAGGTGTATTTACCGGCCATGGCGACTGCCGTGTGCAGCTGGGGTGGGTGAGCGTGCCCATGAGCATGGGCCTGACAGCATTGAGACATGATCTGGGCCTCGGGAATCGTGGGTTACGGCGAGAAGCGTTTCAGGATGTCGAAGAGTTCGCCGAGCTTGGCGTCACGTTGTCGCTGGTTGCCGCTCTCCACGGCACCGGCGACACAGTGCTCGATGTGGTTCTGCAGGACTTCCTGCTCGACCCGACGCAGGGCTGCCTGGGCTGCACGGAGTTGGGTGAGGATGTCGGCGCAGTAGCGCTCTTCTTCGACCATGCGCATCAGTCCGGCCACTTGGCCATGAATGCGGCTCAGGCGATCCAGCTGAGACTTGTGGGAGGCGTGCTTCATGCCACATACCATACCCCCCTATGGTATAGGACGCAACTCTTTGCCAGCGGCAGTCAAAAAGTCGATTTAAACATTCGCACCCCCACGTAGTGCGCATAATCCGACTTTATGACAATACGCTAAGCGAGTTTTGGGCAACACAAGGCCAACAGATGGTCACATTTAAGGCCAAAGGTTGGTCACAATCGCACAAACTTGTTCATTTCAGTGAGGGTTGACCGCAACGATCAAATATCAATGTGGAGTTCACCCGCTTCTGTAGACAGTCCTAGTTCCCAATTTTAGCCTCTTCGAACTGCACCGGACTGACGCCCCCTAAGTGGCGATGACGGCGCCTCCGGTTGTAGAAGACCTCAATGTA
>Ga0126373_10001208_pt1 | contig 18125 bp, 19 predicted proteins | sample PanSoiMetPlot_11_FD_92545 | JGI IMG/M metagenome (GOLD analysis project Ga0126373, IMG submission 92545) | Tropical forest soil microbial communities from Panama - MetaG Plot_11 | ecosystem: Environmental > Terrestrial > Soil > Tropical forest > Bulk soil | place: Panama | collected 2016-02-17 | reverse complement strand
TCCGACGCTTGATTCGTGCATCTCCAGCAGTGCGACCCGTCCATTTGCTTTAGGTACGTCACTCGGATCGGGTGATGTCTGCGTACTTGGCTCCCAGCACCATCGATCGCACTGCAACTACACGCGATGAGGTGCGCCCGTGAACCACGCTGTGACGATGCGGAATACCTACGAGCGGATCAATTCTGGAGACATCGCCGGCTTCGGCGACCTCGTAGCAGACGACTTCGTCGAGCACCAGGGTGTCGCGGGTTTTCCAGGCACGAAGGAGGGGACGCTCGACCTGTTTCGGACACTTTTGGGTGCGTTTCCCGATTGGCGCATGAACGTCGAGGACCTGATCGCGGCCGGAGACAAAACCGTGGCGCGGGTGAGGGTCACCGGGACGCACGAGGGTGAGTTCATGGGGGTGGCGCCGACCGCCAAACGCGTGGACGTGCAGCTCATCGACATCATGCGGTTCGACGGCGCTGGCCTGGTCTGCGAGCACTGGGGCGTCGCGGACATGCTGTCGCTGATGCAGCAGCTGGGCGTCGTGCCTGCTGGTCCTCCCACATAGTCCCGGTCAGCCGTTCGCGCCGAGCCGCACACAATGCGCCCCGGAACATCGCCCTGTCAGCCGACCGCACAGCGCTCAGCGCCGGAATCCGCCATGGCTATCGCAATGAGGGGGACAAGTGCCAAGAATCGTGATCACCCATCCTGTCCAGGATGTTGACCGGACGCTGAGGGGTAAGGCCGAGGTTCGAATCCCACGCCCTCCGCTTTGTGATCTCTCCGGACAGCGGAGTGGCCTGAACCTGCGTCGTCATCGAGTCGCGTCGTTGCCGGAACGGGGCGCGGCGACCTGGGTGACCAGGCCGGTTCGAATGTCATAGACGTAGCCGGAGACGACGATGTCGCCGCTGGCCGTCTTCGAGTCGAGGATGCGCTCCACGTCGAGGGGCACGGTCCGCGCCGGGTCGGTGACAGCGGTGCGGAGCAGATCCTGGTCATCGAAGCCGCGGGCCACGAAGCCCGACCGCAGCTCGTCGTCGGCCATCAGCGCTGAGCCACAGTCGGTGTGGTGCACCACGGCGATCTCGAACCACGGCGTATCCGGCGTCTTGACCTCGTGCAGGTAGCTGATCCAGGCCAGATCGTCGAGGACGGAATCAGTGACTCGTCCACCGACGTTGCGCGCCACGATGGCGTCGCCGAGGGTCAGCCCGAAGATGTCGGCCGGGTCAACGCGCGGGTCGATGCAGGTGATGACGTAAACCTGCTTGTTCGGGACGAACGGAATCTGCGGCACCCGGTTTTTCGCGTCCGTCCGGGCGAAACGGGCATTGTCGGCGACGAGCTCGTCAAAGTTTGTCATGTATTCGATCGTGAGCGGCCGCAGCCGCCGTCACGATAGCCATCACGGCCACCCGGCGCTGAGGTTGGGCCAAATCCGCTTACTGCCGCCGGTGCGCTCGACGGTAAGCCGTCGGGGTCGAGCCCAGCTCGCGGGCCAGGTGCAGTCGCAGGGTCGCCGGAGTTCCGAATCCGCTGCGCACGGCGACGTCGTACACATCCAAATCGGTCGCCTCCAGTAGCCGCAGCGCCTCCCGTACCCGCTGCAAGGTCAGCCACCGCATCGGGCTCAGCTCGACCTCGTCGCGGAACTGGCGGGTGAACGAGCGCACCGGCAGACCGGCGTGGCGCGCCAGGTGCCGCACGGTCAACGGGCGCTGCAGCTCGGAGATCGCCCACTCGCGCGTTGCCCCCAGTCCACCGTGTTTCGGCAGCGGGCGCTGCGCGTACTGCAACTGACCGCCGGTGCGGTGGTTGGCCACCACCATGCGCTGCGCGACTTCGGCAGCGACGTGTTCCCCGTAGTCCTGGCGGACCAGGTACAGGCACAGATCGATCCCGGCAGAGATACCGGCGCTGGTCAGCAACTGACCCTCGTCGACGTAGAGGACGTCCGGATTCAGACGTACCCGCGGGAACCGTCGGCGGAAGTGGTCGGCGTGCTGCCAATGCGTCGTCGCGCTGCGGCCGTCGAGCAGGCCGGCGGCCGCCAGTGCGAACGCCCCGACGCACACCGACACGATGCGGGTGCCTCGGTCGGCAGCATCGCGCAGCGCCGCCAGGCTCGCTTCGTCGGGCGCGTCGAGCGGATCGAAACCCGGCACGACGATGGTGTCCGCCTGAGCCAACGCCTCGAGGCCAAGCGGTGCAGCAACCTGGAAGCCGGTCGACGACGTCACGAGTCCCGCATTCGGCGCGCAGACCGCGAACGAGTAGAGCGACTGCGCCGAACGGTGCCCGAAAATCTGCGCCGCGATGGACAGGTCGAATGCGACGACACCGGGCAGAGCCAGGGCTACGACTCGATGGACGTCAGCGCCGTCTGTCACGATTTCAGCGTACGGCGACGGGAGCCGTCGACGGTGGGCTGCGCGCAACGACGTGTGACCGCCGCTGCAGTGGACGACTACTGCGCCGTTGGAGTCCGGGTCAGCGCTGCCTGCTCCTCTCGGGATGCGCGGGCGAGGTGTTCGCTGCCTTCGATGTCTAGGTTGGGGGTAATGCAGTCCAGCCACCTCGGCATCCGCCAGGCATTGCGGCCAAGTAGCGACATGACTGCTGGGACAGAATCATGCGGATCACGCTTGCGTCAATGAGAACCGCCGCAGCCATGCCGATGGCAAGCATCTTCACGGTGGGATCGGGATCCAGCACGAAGCTGGTGAAGACGGCGATCATGATGACGCCTGCTGTGGTGATGACGCGCTTCAACACCGCCGCCTTTGTCGCGATGACAATTGATCGAGACGCGACTGTCAGCAAGATGAACGCCAGGAGAACCACGGTGAGGACCAGCCACGGCATGCGTTGTGAGATCCTCGTGGTGAAGTCGATGTAGGCGGCTGTCGTGCCGACGAGGTATGGCTGCGCGCGTCAGCGGCCCAGGAAGATCGGGTTCGTGAGGGCGGCCATCGGGCCGAGTTGGGGGTCGGGACCCATGCCGTTGCCGTTACCCGGACTGCCGTCCGGGCGCAGGTGGCGTACCTCGGCTCGGATGTACGCGGCCCGCGACGGCGTGGTTCGGTAGGTGATCGTGCCGTCGCCCGAGGCAGGCAGCTGAGCTTGCATGACCTGGCCCTCGTCGGAGATCAGTCGCACGACGCCGTTCAGGACGCCGCTGACCTCGAGCGTGACATCGACCGGAGCCCGCTCGGCGACGGCCAGTCGCTCGCTGATCCCCGCCGTCCGGCCGCCGCCGGCCGCCGAGAAGGTCAGGTTCACGGCCCACGACTCGGCGATCCAGTTCCGCCCGGAGCTGATGCCGTCGAGCAGCGCGTCCTTCGACAGCCCATCGGACAGCACGACGTTGTGCGGCAGGCCGATCACCTGTTGCTCGCGGTGCGCGTCGCTGTTGCCGATGGCCGGCAGCCACCGCTCTTTGCCACGCACCGATTCGAGCAGCATCGAGTCCCAGGTGTCGACGGCCGACTCGTCGTCGGTGGTCCACGCGCCGTTCCACACCTCGATGGCATCCGCCTGGTCGTAGCCGAACTTCCAGCGGCACGCGACGAGCGCGCAGTACGGGTGGGCCGGCACGACGATGCCGCCCGCGCCGTGGATCCGCTGCGCGGCATCGAGGTAGTCGCCGTCGCGGGCCCGGTAGCGCCAGTCGATCCACTCGCCGGGCGGCAGCCCCAGGCCGAGGTAGTGGCCGTTGCGGGTGGTGATCTCCTCGCCGGTGATGATCAGTAGGTCGTCGCCGGCGAGAGAACCCCAGACCCCGTGCGACGAGGACGTGTTGTGGTCGGTGGTGGCGATGAAATCGAGCCCGGCCGCGCGGGCAGCGGCAGACACTTCCTCGGGCAGTCGGTGCCCGTCGGAGTGGACGGTGTGCAGGTGGCAGTCGCCGCGGTACCAGGCCTGGGGCAGTCCGGCGACCTGCTGCGGCGGATACTGTGGTTGGAACGGTGTCCCGTCCGGCCCGAACGTCAGGGTCACCTGCACCTGGTAGTTGAGGCCCGCGGGCGCGATCTGGTACGGCCCCAGAATGATGTTCCACCGCCCGGCGTTGACGGGGCCGGGCAGGTAGCCGGGCGTCGCCGACTCGGCGCTGATCGCGAACTCATTGCGGAACCCGCCGGACCAACCCCGAAATCCGTGGCCGCCGATATCGATGCCACGCTCGTCGAAGATGCCAATGTCCAGGGAGTTGCCGGGCGTGCCGGACGGCACGTGCGGCTTGTCATGGCTGTAGGAGACAGCGATCTGGTTGACGCCGCGCGGCACATCCACCGGCAGGTAGACGAAATCGGCGGCACCGGCGTCGATATGACCGCTGATCATCTTGGTCGTGGACCGCCGAGCGACGGCCGGCACCGCGGCAGCCGGAACTGTGAGCTACGCCTTGGGCCCGTAGAGATCCTCGTAGTTCCGATACAGGATCCGCTCCTTCAGCTCACCGCTGACGGGCGCGCCGTTGATCTTCCAGTACTCGCTCCAGAAGTCACTCCACGGCTCGTCGGATGCAAACAGCACGCGGTCCGCGCCGACGCCACGGCGTTCGATCTCGGTCATCAACCAGCGCGCGCCGAAGCCGATCGTCCACGTGGTGTCGCAGTACACGCGGTAGCCCTGCTCCACCCAGTCGAGGAACTGCGGGACGAGCTTGATGTGGCCGCTGACGCCTCCGCCGAAGTGCACGAGGTAAATCTTGATGCGTTTGCCGTACTTCTCGACCATCGGCACGTAGTTGTTGATGTCCGATGTGCCACCGGCGCTCGTGTGGAAGTGGAAGACCAGGTCGTTGGCCTCGGCGGCGGCAAAGCAGGCTTCGGCGATCTCGCGGGTGTCGTCGTCCCAGGTACCTGGGTCGGGGTTGCCGCCGAGCAGGAACGTCGTCTTCAGTGCGACGATGCCGCTCTCGCCCGCGTGCTCCAGCGCCTTGAGGGTCAGGTCCCGGTTCTGGGGCAGGAACGACACCCACAACCCGCCGGTCAGGCGGTCGCTGCTCTGTGCTGCCTCGACGACGAGATCGTTCAGCGAAAACGCCTGGCCCTGCACCGGAATGCCGTAGTTGGGGAGGACCAGTCCACGCTCTGCCCCCACACCGTCGAGATGACGCAGGTAGGCACTGGCGTCGGCGAACTCGTACACCGTCGGCTTGACCGGCTCCTTCAGGTTGTAGAACGCCCATGCCTCCATTTCGCCGATGTGGCTGTGCGCGTCGATGACCCGGCCCTTGACCTTCTCCGGTGACGCCATGGCGAGGCCTCCCCACTGTCTACTATCGGGAATGAATCCATCGCATAGTAAACCCGCGACGAGGCCGCTAGGAGTCGCGCAGCGCGATCCACAGAGCCCGCACGGTGGATTTCGTCTCGTTGGCCCAGTGGTGGGGCCGCTCACCGATGAAGTGCAATGAATCGCCGCGCCCGACCTTGTAGCTCACCCCGTCGATGTCGAAGATCACGCTGCCTTCCAGGACGAAGACCAGTTCCTCGCCGGGATGAACGAGGGGCTTGCTGCCGCTGTTGGCCCCCGGGTCGAGCGTGGCGACCGCCGCGGCGCTGCGGAACGGTGAGTACGGGCCGGACACCCCGGCGAGGCGAAGTCCCTTGTGCGGTGTGAAGACGGCGGGACGCTCGCCGGCGCGGGTGAATGCGACCGGCTCGGGAGGCGTCTCGTCGCTGTCGATGAAGTAGCTGACCGGGCGCTCCAGCGCGGTGGCGATCTTCAGCAGCGTGGTGATCGTGGGGACCATGTCGTTGCGTTCGATCTTGTGGATCGCGGCGGCGGAGACGTCGGCCTTGGCGGCAAGTTGCTGGAGCGACAGGCGCTGCTCGTGCCGGAGTTGTTTGAGCTTCGGCCCGATGGAGCTGACGATGCCGTCGACGTGTTCCTCGATGCGCAGGGCACGCTGCGGCTTGCCGATCGATCTAGTCATTCGTGGCCCCCCTTGACGGCGTAGCCGCGTCTAATATAGTGAACGAGCCTCGATCATGGTGGACGGTCGTCTACCCGCTCGGCGCGCGAAGGGGGTACGACGCGTGGCGAACAAGATCGTAGTCGTCGGAGGAGGCGCAGCCGGGATCGGCGCCGCCGGCGGTGTGAAGGCGGCCGATCCGGCCAACGAGGTCGTGGTCTTCACCGAGTTCGAAGACGTTGCCTACAGCCCGTGCGGTATCCCTTACGTACATGGCAAGGAGATCGACGACTTCCAACGGTTGTTCCTCGCCACCAAGGACGCGTACGTCCAGGCCGGGATCGACATCCGGTACGAGACAAGGGTCGAGAGCATCGACGTCGCGCGCAAGGTGCTGCATGTAGCGGGTGAAGGCGACGTTCGCTGGGACGGGCTGGTGCTCGGTACTGGCTTCAACTATGCAGATCCGGGAGTTCCCGGTGGCGACCTGGAAGGCCTGTACTACGTCAAGAACATCCGCGAGGCGATGGAGTGGGACAAGGTTCTGGACACGGTCAGGACGGCGGTCGTCGTAGAGGCGTCGCCACTGGGTGTCGAGATGACCACTGCCCTGGCGCACCGCGGGATCGAGACGCACGTCGTCGACCCTGGTCCGTGGCCGATGTCGCAGGTAGCCGACCCGGACATCATGGCGCCCGTTGAAGAGTCGTGGCGCGAGCTCGGTGTCACAACACACTTCAACACGTCCGTGCAGGCGTTCCTCGGCGAGGGCCACCTGCGGGCGGTGCAGACGTCCGACGGCGAGATCGCCGCGGACCTCGCTGTCGTGTGCACCCACAAGGAAGCCAACAATGCGCTGGCTGCCGCTGCCGGTCTAAAGATCGGTTCGACCGGAGGGCTGATCGTCGACGAGCGGATGGCCACGTCGGAGCCCGGGGTGTTCGCGGCCGGCGACTGTACCGAGATCCCGCACGGCTTGACGCGCGTGCCGTTGCAGGGTCTCACCGGCAGTCACGCCTATGCGCAGGGGAAGGTCGCCGGGCTCAACGCCGGCGGAGGCTCACGTGTCTATCGGGCCGTCTACGTTCCGTGGGGTACGCCGGCCGGAAAGTGGATCATCGGGGGAGCATCGTTCGGCGAGACAACCGCCACCGCCCTGGGAATTCCCTACGTGCTCGGCAAGGCGCAGGGCATCTCCCGGGCGCGCTACTACCCCGGGGTCAAGCCGGTAACGGTGAAGCTCCTCGCCGAGCCGGGCAGCCTGCGCCTCATCGGCGCGCAGATGGTCGGCGGTGAGGGTATCAAGGAGCGCGCCGACTTCCTTGCCACAGCGGTTCGGTTCGGGCTCACTATGAATGACCTCGCGACGATGGAGAACGTCTATTCGCCGGCGATCGGGGCGTTGAACGAACCGATCGTTCTCGCTGCACAGAACGGCCTCGACCGGCTGCGGGGAGGCTGAAGTGGCCTTCTCCCGCTGGTTGCGCACCCACTCTGAGCACTACCTGCTGGTCGGTGCGCAGGAGCGAGTAGCCCGCCGGTACGGTGCGCGAAGTCCGAAGCGTCCGCACGGCGGCGCGGAGCTGTTCTGGCGGCGAGTCTTCGCGCCCACCTACCGCGTGCTTCCGTGGAAACTGCGGCACCGGATCATGCTGACGATGCCCGGCAGTCATCGCCGGCGATGGGCACCCCCGCCGCGGCCCGCGGGTCCGGCGGTTCACTAGTCAACCCGACAGGAAAGGGGATTGCTCGATGGCGCAGATCGTGGGTGAGAGGGTCAGCAAGGGCGACGCGATCGTCGACTACGAGGACAAGGTCTTCGAGGACATCCAGGCGGAGCCGGGCGAGAAGGCGTACGTCCTCATGCACACGGTGCCGTTCGAGGGATCGGTCGGCCTCGTGAACATGCTGACCGTGACCCGGATCAACCGGAAAGGCTTCGACACCCATCTCATTCTCTACGGTCCGGGCTCGCTGATGGCGGCGGCGACGCGCGGCTACCCCAAGGTTGGTGATGAGCCGTTCCCCGGGGCGCTCGCGTACAACAGGCAGTTGCAGACCTTCATGGACGAAGGCGGTCACGTTTACGCGTGCCGCTTCTCCGCAGCCGCGCTGTACGGCATGCGCGAGATCGACATGATGGAAGGCGTAAAGCCGATCAACCCGCTCGACGTCCTGGACTCGGTGCTGACCGCTCGGCGTCAGAACGCGCTGATCATGCAGACCTGGACGCTGTGATCGACTCGTAGATCCGTTCGTGCTGGCGCGCCGCGCGGTCCCACGTGAATCGGGGCACGACGAGCCGCCCGCCCGCGATGAGGCGTTGCCGCAGGCCTGCGTCAGTGATCACTGCTCGCAGGCCTGCGGCCAGTGACCGGGGATCGCCCACCCCGGTCAGGACGGCGTTCGTTCCGTCGGTGAGGTACTCGCGGAACACGGCGATGTCGCTCGCGACCACCGGCAGGTCGGCGCTCATCGCCTCGAGTACGGCCAGCCCCCATCCTTCCTTGACCGACGGGAACGCGAGCGCGTCGGCGCTGCGGTACCAGTCGTGCAGGTCCTGGTCGGTGACGGTGCCGAGCTGAATCACGTCGCGACCCAGCTCCAGCCCGAGTTCGTCGAGCATCGCCAGCGCTTTGTCCTGGTACTCCTGGTAGTCCTGGAACGAGTGCCCGCCGATGATGACGACTGCCGGCTGCGGCTGGATGCTGTGATCGGCGACGAGTGCGGCAAGCGCCTCGAACAGGTAGACGGTGCCCTTGCGCGGCTCGATGCCGCCCACCGACAGGAACACGAAGCGGTCGGCCAGCCCTGCCTCACGCCGCAGCGCATCGCGCCGGTCCGGCTCGATCGGCCCGAAGCATGTCGCGTCGACGCCGTTGTAAACCACCTCGGCGTGGACGCCGAACTCGTCATGAAGCCGTCTGCGCCAGTCATCGCTGGGCACGAGCAACCGGTCGGGTTCGATGATCGACTGGCGCTGGCAGTCGATGAGCGCGTGGGTTGTGAAGTCGTCGACGTGATGGACGGTCCGCACGACGGTGATCGGCGCGCCGGCGTCGCGGAGCCGCACGGCCGCGCGCGCGGAGATGCAGTCCTGCGTATGCAGGATGTCGAAGTCGTCGGTCAATGCGGCCAGTCCACGCTCGAGTGCGTCGACCGAGTCGGCCACCCGCTGTTCCAGCGTGTCGCCCCGCAGGGGGGCAGGGACAAGGTGGCACGGCGCCCGCACGTCCCGGAAGAACCGGTCGCCGAGTGCGATCACCGGCACGGACGTCCCGCGTGCACTGAGCGCCTCGGCGAGCGACAGGGTGTGCACCACGCCGCCCCGCGGCTTGGTGGAGTACGTGACCAGTGCGACGCGCGGACTCACAGCGGCGCCCGTACCAGGCGGGCGTTGCCGGTGGCGACGGCGGCCGCGGCCAGCGAGGCCCGGGCCGCGGTCTCGGTGACAATGCAGCCGGCCTGGACCAGCGCGTCGCGCTGGGCGCTCAGCCGTTGCGGGTCGTGCTCAGTGCCCAGTACATAGGCCACGACCTGCGGCCCTCCATCGGACATGAGCTGCGCGCACACCGGGGCGAGCACCGACGCCGGATCCGGGTGCGCGCCGTAACCGAGCACGACGTCGAGGATCACGCAGGCAACCAGCTCGTCGGCGGCGTGCTGGCGCAGGACGTCGATGCGGGCCTCGGCGTCGATCATCGGGTGTGGGCGCCCGCGCGTGAACTCCTCCTCGCCCAAGTCGAGACATTGGTGGCTCCCCGGTGGCGCGGGCAGGCTCCATGCCGGATTGATCGGCGTGTTCGAGTACACCGCGCCGAGTACATCGCTGAGGATCACGAGGGACTCGTAGCAGAGCGTCCCGCCGGAGAAGAGGCCGCGCAACGCCGTGCGCTCGGGTGCCAGCCGGGCTCGTGCGTACTCGATGCTCGGGCCCAGCAACGTTGTAGTGTCCGGAGCGCGACGACCCACGGCGGCAAGGGTTGCCGCGACACCGCTCTCGAGCGTGCGCGCGAGCGTCACGTTGGCGGGAACCGGGAACTCGGCCGCGTCGAGGCCGATGAGCGCCGCGACCATCGGCGTGTGGTCCGCCGTCTCGAGTACCGCCCGCGCCACATCGGGTGAGGGTGGCTTGGAGACGAGCAGGATTGCGTCGGTGCCGGGATCGTCGCGCAATGCGGCGACGGCGGACAGCGCCATCCGTCCACCCACCTGCGCGCTGAGATCCCGTCCACCGAGGCCGATGACCTGACTGACGCCGACCCCCCAGCGATCGAGCAGGCACATCGCCTCCTGAGCGCCGGTCCCGGCTGCCGCGACCACTCCGACCCGGCCCGGGGCGACGACGTTCGCGAAGCCGAGCGCCGTCCCGGCAAGCATCGCGGTCCCCGCTCCCGGTCCCATCAGGAGTAGTCCGCGCGATCGCGCATACGACTTGAGCGCGACCTCCTGATCAACCGGCACGTTGTCGCTGAACAGCAGGACGTGCAGGCCGATATCGAGCGCCTGGAACGCCGCCAGGGCGGCGTATTCGCCCGGTACCGAGATCACCGCGACCGTCGAGCCAGGCTGCGCGGCGACCGCCTGGCGTATGGACCGGCTCGGCCGCTCTGCCGGGGTGTCACTGCGCTCGCGCGAGGCGAATATCGTGGCCACGCCGGCGTCGATGGACTGCTTGCCCGCGCGCTCGTCGTCGGCGCGGACGGCGAGGCAGAAGTCGTTGGCGCCGGCATCGTGCAACTCGCCGGCATCGACGCCTTCGGCCCCCAGTGCCTCGACATTCGCAGGAGTTGCCATCACCGCGGTGGCCCACTGCACGCCGGGCACGTCCCGCATGGCCCGCACGGCGCGAAGCTGGGCCACGGAGTCGACGTAGGTGTCGGGGAACAGGCGCGTCAGGCTGCTCATCGCGGACCGGGGTTGACGATGCGGGTGCCGATCGACACGTCGTCGGGATCGGCGCCTCGCAGCGATGCAGCCGCGAGTGCCGGAGTGGTGATCACCGCGATCTCGCCGCCACGTCGGAGGAATCGCGTGGCCGCGCGGACCTTCGGGCCCATGCTGCCGTCGGGAAACTGACCGTCCGCGAGGTATTCCTCCGCCTGCGTGACGTCGAGTTGTGCGAGCCGTCGTTGCGTCGCGGTGCCGTAGTCGAGATGCACCGCCTCGACCGCGGTCACGAGCACGAGAGCCTGGGCGCCGACGGCGAGCGCGAGTGCGGCCGCGGCGTAGTCCTTGTCGATTACGGCGTTGACTCCGGTGAGCCGGCCGGCGTCGTCCCGAAGGACCGGAATTCCGCCTCCGCCGGCCGTCACCACAACGTGTCCTGTGTCGAGCAGGCAACCCACGGCATCCACCTCGACAATGCTTTGCGGCTGCGGCGAGGCGACTACCCGGCGATAGCCCCGGCCGGAGTCCGATTCGACGCGCCAGCCCTTCGTCTGCGCCAGCCGGCTCGCCTCGGCCTCGTCGAGAAACGGTCCGATCGGCTTCGTCGGGTGAGCCATGGCGGGGTCCGCCGCGTCGACGACGACGTGCGTAAGCAGGGTGACGACTCGGTAGCGGCCACCCGACGCGGCGTGCACCGCTGACGCGATGATGCTGCCGAGCTGGCCCTGCGTCATGGCGACCAGCGAGAACAGCGGCTGCGGTGGGACGAGAGCCGCGGCCTCCTCTTGCTGGATCGCGAGGTTGCCGACCTGCGGCCCGTTGCCGTGGACGAGCGCGAGGCGCCACCCCTCGTCGAGAAGCTCGCAGACGCAGTCGGCCATGGCGGTCGCGTTCGCCGCCTGTTCCTCGTGGGTGCCGGATTGCTGTTCGACCGTGAACGCATTCCCACCCAGTGCGACGACGGCTACCTTGGTCACGGCGCCCCCACCTCGCGTCCACTACGACCTGTGCAGCCTGGCGGCGGCCGCGACGTTTCGTTTATCATGCGACGTGAATTTAGACGATAGTTAATGGCGGGTCGCCACACAAGACCGCCCATGCGGTACCGGGAGGCGGTCGCGCGTGGATGAAAGTCCGGCCCTTCCGGCAGGCGCCGCTCGGTTGTCGCTGATGAGACGGTTCACGGCCGCCGAGTCCGCGATCTATCCGCTCGCGATGACTGATCCGGACCGCTACGAGCGCGCGGTGGTTGTCATCGGCCTGGTGGTGCAACAGCTCCGCCGCGATTGCTCGAGCATCGACGCATTGCTCGAAGGGCTGCCCGCCGTCGCCCAGCAGGCCCTCGACTTGGCTACAGAGCAGGGCATCTCACTTGCCGGTCTCGCTCCGGACGTGCTCGGTGACGCAGCTGCCGCGCTTCGTTATCGCGAACTTGCGTCCGCGCCGCCGCACCCTTGACAGGCCGACTCCGCCCGCGTTTCCTGAAGGCAACGTTCCGTATCGGGAAGTAAACGTCCGAGAGGGGCTCCCATGGTGCTGGCCGCAGACGGCCCGGCAGTACCGCGGGACGCAGCTTTGCCGAATGGCGGCGCTGTCCGAACGCAGGCGGCGTCGATCGCCGAGCTCATCATCGACCTCCAGGCGCGAGGGATGCGGGTCGAGGTGCCCATCGAGCGCAGGCAGGGGGGAGCCGGCCCGTCGGATTCCGGGATGCTGTGGATCGGCGGCTTCCCGGTCACCGTCCCTACCGACAATGTGCTCGCGCAATCCTCGCCCTACGTATTGGCGGCCGAGGACGACGGCTACGCCGTGTACCGCGACGGCGAGCGGGTGGCCGAGGCGACCGGGCAGCGCCGCCCGCGTTTCTATGATCTGCAAACCGCGGACGGCATCCCGTACTGGAAGATCGCGTTGCTGCACCTCGACTCGTTCGCCAGCACGGTCGTGCAGACGTGCACGTACTGGGGGAACGACGATCAGTGCAAGTTCTGCGGCATCGGGCTCTCGCTGGCGGCGGGGCGCACGATCGTGAAGAAGACCCCGGACCAGCTCGCCGAGGTCGCGGTCGCCGCCAAGACGCTCGACGCCGCGATTGACGCGACGCTCACCACCGGCAGCTCGCACGGCGTCGATCGTGGGGCACGGTATGTCGCCCGCTGCGGTCAGGCGGTCAAACGCGCCGCGGGCCTGCCTGTCGAGGTGCAGTTCGAGCCGCCGGCGGACCTCGACGTGCTGGACGAAGTCGCGGACATGGACATCGACTCGGTGGGCATCCACATCGAGACATTCGATCCGAAAGTGCTGGCGCACGTTGCACCGGGCAAGGCGCGGACCGGGATCGAGCGGTACTTCGAGGTCTGGGAGCGCGCTGTTGAGGTCTTTGGCGAGGGACAGGTCTCGACATACGTGATCCTCGGGATGGGCGAAGACCCCGAGCTCACGGTGGAGGGCTGCCGCCGCGCGATCGACATCGGCGTATACCCGTTCGTCGTCCCCCTCCGCCCGGTGGCCGGCAGCCTCATGCAAGACGTGCTGCCGCCGCCGGCCGCGTACACCGACCGCATCTATCGGCGGGTGTTCGCATATATGAACGAGCGCGGCCTGCGCGCGAGCACGGCCGGCTGTGCGCGCTGCCAGGCTTGCTCGGCGGTGCGCAGCATCGAACCGCTGCTGCAGATCGGCACCAGGCCGTCATGACCCTTTCCGAAGCGACCCGCACAGCAGGTGCACTGCTCACGTGCGGGCCGGCGCGATCGGCCGCCGAGATCGCGGACCACCACGCGATCAGGCACCAGGTGTTCGTCGTCGAACAGGCGATCTTCGCCGACGCGGACGTCGACGTCCGCGACGACGACTCCGCGACGATTCGCGTGCTCGGCCGGTGCGACGGCGCTGCGGCGGGCAGCGTGCGGCTGTACGAACTGGAGCGCGGGCTGTGGCAGGGCGACCGGCTTGCAGTGCTGCCGGACTACCGGGTGCTGGGGCTCGGTGCGCCGCTGGTGCGCTGTGCGGTCGCACTCGCCGGGGCGCACGGCGGGTCGACCATGATCGCGCACATCCAGCTGCCCAACGTCGGGTTCTTCAGGCGGCTCGGTTGGCGTGTGGCCGGCGACGTCGAGTCCTACGCCGGCCTCCCGCACCAGCCGATGTCGATCGGCCTGCCCCGCCCCACCGTAGGGGCACGGGTCGCGGAAGATCTCCGCACCGGAGTCACCGCAAGCCGGTGACGCTTGTGACGCGGAGGTCCAGAACCTCTGCGCGGCGGGAACCTTGCTGGATTGCCAGCACCCCGGAATTGTCGATCTCGCCGACAACCGCAGCGGCGAGCCCCCGGTCGGTGAAGGCACGCAGGCACTCGGCCGCACGGCCCGACGGCGCGCAGAGCAGGAATGCGAAGGCCGGGAAGCAGGCGAGCCAGGCGTCCATCGCGACGTCGGGTGGGCGCGGGACGGCGTCGAGGTCGAGCGTGACGCCGGCGCGACTCCACTCGAGCAGCATGGCCAGCGACCCGACCAGGCCGGCCATGCTGACGTCCTTGGCGGCGACGCACGTCTCGGACTCGGCAACCGCGGCGAGCACACGCACATCCGCGCCCAATTCGTCGCCGCGTTCGGCGAAGGAGGCGAAGAACGGGAAGTCACTGCGCATCGCGCCCTGCGTGCAGCACGCGACGATCAGTGCCTGACCGGGGGCGACGTGCGTTGCCGAAAGCACGCGCCGCGCCCGCCCCACGCCGAACGCCGACAGCGCGGGAGCGCCGTCGTGTCGGGTGAGGTGCCCACCGACCAGAGGCACGTTGTAGATGCGGCAGCCTTCGTGCATGCCGCGAAGTGCCTCACGCGCGGTGGCGTCGTCGGCGACGATCGTGTCGACGATGCCGAGCGGAGTAGCGCCCATTGCCGCGAGGTCGTTGACGTTGGTGAGCACCGCGGCGAGTCCGGCGCCGTACGGGTCGGCCGCCACAAACGCCGGCAGCAGTGCCTCGCCGCAGGCGATGACCTGGGTGCCGTCCCCGTCGGTATCGACGACCGCGCCGTCGTCACCCGGCCCGTACACCCAGCTGCCCGCGCCAAATATCTCGCTGATGAGCTCGATCCCGCCCTTCGCGCGCAGTGCCGGGCTCGTCCGCAATGCGCCGGCCAGGCCGTCGAGATCGTCCGACGAGACCGCAGGACCAGCCACGGTGCGCTCCTTGTCGGAAAGTGAACAAGGCATTTAGCATAGGCCACGTGGGGCGTCCCGACTTTCTGGATCTGCCGGCCCGCCAGGACAAACCCCGGGCGGCCGGGCTGACCCATGTGCTGGATAACGGAGCTAGTGCGGTACACACCGAGGGAACGCTGGCGGCGGCCGAACCATACATCGACGTATGGAAGTTCGGGTGGGGAACCGCGTATCTCGATCGTGCGCTACCGGCGAAGCTCGACTTGCTCGCTCTTAACGACGTCCTGGCCTGCATCGGCGGCACGCTGCTCGAGATTGCCTGGGCGCAGGGCAAGGCGGCCGATTGCCTTGCCTGGGCGCGCGAGGTCGGGTTCGGCGCCGTCGAAGTGTCGCGCGGGATCGCCGCGATGACGATCGCGGAGAAGGGCGAGCTGATCCGGGCGGCCGAGCGATCGTTCGTGGTGCTCTCCGAGGTCGGCCGCAAGGACCCGCACGACAACCTGTCGCCGCAGCAATGGACGAACGAGGTCGCCGCCGACCTCGACGCGGGCGCGCGCTGGGTCATCGCCGAGGGCCGCGAGAGCGGCAGTGTCGGGCTGTACAGCCCCGACGGGGGTGTCCGGGACGACATCGTGGCGGCCGTTGTGCGGGGCGGCGGGCTCGAGCGCGTCCTGTTCGAGGCCCCGCGCAAGGTGCAGCAGAGCTGGTTCATCCACGAGTACGGCCCGGACGTGAATCTCGCAAACATCGCCATGGCCGACGCGCTCGCCCTCGAAACCCTGCGCCGCGGGCTGCGGGCCGACACCTTCGAGCTGAGCCGTCAATGGCTGCCGGCCTGAGCGATTCCCCGCAGCGCAACCTGGTGCCCGGCAAGTACCGGGGCGTCGCGGTGGCGCATGTCGACGCAATGCTCGACGAGGCTTCGCTGCGTGGGCACTTCCTCGGCCGCGAGGCGTACCGGCGCACGAGATTCATCGTGGTTCGAAACGGGGACGACACGGCGATCATCCGGGTGCGCAAGCAGGACGCCGAATCGTTGTTCGCCACGATCACCGACGTCGAACTGCTCGCGGCCGCCGAGGACTGCGCGTATCTGCACTGTCCGGACGTCGACACCGGCGTGCCGTCGGCGCTGGCCGCTGCCGCGATCTCACGCGTCCCGGGTAACCGGGCCGCTGTGGTGCAGGGACGCTATGAGCACGTCAACTTCATTGTGGCACCGGCGCCGATACGGGTCATGGTCCGCGAGGTCGCTCCGCCGCAGCCGCCGAAGCTGCTCGATCAGGCCCAGCGCGTGCTCGACGTGGTCGAGAACCTTCCGCCGATGGAACTGGTAGCCGATGTCATCCGCCTCGCCGACCTGGCGGCTCGTCGTCCGTCCGATCGGTATCTGGTGCCGTGCCGGGGCAGTGGATTCGACCTGCCCGGCGCGCAGACCAGCTACCTCGACGAGCGGCCGCCGCACCAACCGTGGACACTCGTCGGCTGTGAGCGCTCGCAGCAGATCCACGAGTGGTTCTACGGCAAGCGGGCCGACCAGATCGACATCTGCCCGCGCGCCCGGCCGGCGATCGCCGGTCCGCTGCTGACGAAATGCTGCCTGCTCGAGCAGGACGTCGTCGTCGAAGCGGGTCAGGCGATCGTGCCGTGGGGCGCCTCATTGGAACAGATCAGCGCGGCGCTGGCGGCCCTCGCGCAAGCATGGGAGCCGGCATGGGCGCCCGCCTGACCGACTCCCGGCAGTATGCCCACCTGTGGGGGACGCCCGAGCTGACGGCGCTCTTCGACGAGACGGCCCGGCTGCAGGACTGGCTCGACATCCTCACCGCGCTGGCGGCGGCGCAGGCCCGGCTCGGCATCATCCCGGCCGAGTCGGCCGAGCTGATCGCCAAGCACGCCGATGCGACGCGTCTCGATCTTGATTACGTCGCCGAGCAGACGCGCCTGACCGCACACTCCACGCTCGGCCTGATCCGCGAACTGCAGCGGGTGCTGCCCGAGCCGGCGCGCGAACACGTCTATCTCGGTGCGACCGTTCAGGACGTCACCGACACCTGGTTCGCGCTGGTGATGCGACGGGTCGGTGGGCTCGTGTGGACCGACCTGCAAGCGATCGAAGAGTCGCTGCTCGACCTGGCCGAGCGGCATCGCAGCACCCCGATGCTCGGCCGCACGCACGGTCAGCCCGGGGCGCCGGTCAGCTTCGGTTTCAAGGTCGCCTCCTGGGCGGACGAGGTTCGCCGCCATCTGGATCGGCTGGCCGAGGCGCGTCCCCGGTGGCTGGTCGGCCAACTCGCCGGTGCCGTCGGCGTGCTCGGCTTCTTCGATCCGGACGGGCTGCGGCTGCGCCAGGAGTTCTGCGCGGAACTCGGGCTGGCCGATCCGGGCATCTCCTGGCTCACGGCTCGCGACCGCATAGCCGAGTTCGGCACGGTGCTGGCGCTCGTGTGCGGGACCCTTGCGCGGATCGGCACCGAGGTGTTCGAGCTCTCGCGTCCGGAGATCGGCGAGCTACGCGAACCGACGACTGCGGAGGTGGTCGGCAGTATCACCATGCCCCACAAGCGAAATCCCGAGGCGAGCGAGCACTTGGACACGCTCGCCCGCCTCGTCCGCGCACACGCCGGGGTGCTGGTCGAGGGCACAGTCGGTGTGCACGAACGCGACGGGCGGGCCTGGAAGGCGGAGTGGGTGGCGCTTCCCGAGGTGTGCCTGCTCACCGCCGTCGCACTGCAGACCGCGCGCGGGCTGGTTGCCGGTCTGGTCGTCGACCCGGCGGCGATGCTCGCCAATCTGCACCGCTTCGGTGATCTGCCGACGTCCGAGCGGGTGCTGGCCGGATTGTCGCAGCGGCTGGGCAAACACCGCGCGCAGCAGTTGCTGCACGAGCTGATCATCGCGGACGGCGCCCGCGACGTCGGTGCGGCTGTGGTGGCGGCCGGCGCGGCGACGGAGAGCGAGGTGCGGGAGTGGACCGCGGGCTGGCCGATCGACGCCGCCTCGGCGATGACGGACACGGTCGTGCGACGGGCCCGCGAAGCGCGCCGCGCCGAGCCCACGACGTGGCCGTGACGTTTCCCCGGTTCCCGCTCGCGGCGCTGCCGACGCCGCTCGCTCGCGCGCACCGGCTCGAACGTGTGCTGGACGCCGC
>Ga0126373_10001207_pt1 | contig 18126 bp, 15 predicted proteins | sample PanSoiMetPlot_11_FD_92545 | JGI IMG/M metagenome (GOLD analysis project Ga0126373, IMG submission 92545) | Tropical forest soil microbial communities from Panama - MetaG Plot_11 | ecosystem: Environmental > Terrestrial > Soil > Tropical forest > Bulk soil | place: Panama | collected 2016-02-17 | reverse complement strand
CATGGCGGCGCTTAGACCCAGCGTGAAGATCACGGCCTGTCCGGCATTGAGAATGGTCAGCGACGTATAGGCCTTGGTGCTTGCTTCCTCGTAGCGCGCCATGGAGCGATCGTAGCGGCGCGCCTCGCGATCCTCGGCCACAAAGTATTTGACGGTTTCGTAATTGAGCAGCGAATCGATAGCCTTGGTGTTGGCGTCGCTGTCGCTTTCATTCATCTTGCGGCGAATGTTGATGCGCCACCGGGTTGCCGCGTAGGTGTACCCCAGGAAACCCGCCACAGTGACAAAGATGATGGCGACGTAGCGCCAATCGAATACATAGAACAGCACCACATTGACGAAGCCGAACTCGATGATCGTGGGCACCAGCTGCAGGATCACGATCCGAGAGATGGTCTCGATGGCGTCGCGACCGCGCTCGAGGACGCGGGTCAGACCGCCGGTCTTGCGCTCGAGATGGAAGCGAAGCGACAATTCATGCATGTGCTTGAAGGTGGCGATGGCGAGGCAACGGACCGCATGCAACGCCACTTTGGCGAACACGCCGTCGCGCAATTGGGTGAGCGTCGCCATCAAAATCCGCATGCCCCCATAGGCAATCGTCATCAGGATTGGAACGGCCATAACCCAGCCGACCCAAGAGGGTCCCGCGGCCGAAGCTTTCGGGTGCCCGGCGAGCGCGTCGGTCGCCCATTTGAAGGTGAAGGGGACCGCCGTCGTGGCCAGCTTGGCAAACAGCAGCAACACCATGGAGGCGACGACCCGTCGCTTGAGATCGGATCGGTCTGAAGGCCAAATGTAGGGCCACAGATGCACCAGCATGGGCACCAGCGCCCCGCGGTCAGCGGAGAATAGCGGCCGCGCGCTGGGTGAACGATCAGAGCCGCGATGTTTCATGTTGGTGGCCGGCGCGGAGCTCTTGCACCCTGTGGTTGGTTGCGCGGATGGATCGGCCGGAGGGCACCGTAGACCCGGCGACGCCCGGCGTGGGGCGGACGCGGGACAGCCCAAGTTCCCCCACCTCTCGGGAGATAGGCGGCAGACGCCCATAAGTAAAGCCTTGCCGCCCCTTTCAAGTCGCCACGCGGGGCCCGCGCTGACGCCTGCCGGTGCGACAGGATAGGAGACGAACAGCGTTTGCCTTGACGCTCCGGGAGTAGCGATGCCACATCCGGGTGATGAACGAGATTCGAACGCTGTGCGTCTATTGCGGGTCAGGCTCGGGAACCGACCCGGCTTTTGCCGAGGCGGCCCGCCGACTTGGTAAGATTTTGGCCGATCACCGCATTGGCCTCGTCTATGGGGGCGGATCGGTCGGGCTGATGGGCACGCTCGCGGCGTCGGTGCTTGACCATGGCGGGACCGTGACCGGGGTTATTCCCGAATTTTTGACTGATCGCGAACAGATGATGGGGCGTATCCAGGAAGTCATCATCACGAGCGACATGCATGAGCGTAAGCGCATCATGTTCGAGCGTGCCGACGCCTTCGCGGCCCTGCCCGGCGGCATCGGCACGCTTGAGGAGCTGGTTGAGCAACTCACCTGGGCTCAGCTTGGCCGTCACTGCAAGCCAATTGTGGTGCTTAACATCAAGCGGTTCTGGGATCCGCTGCTCGCGTTGCTCGATCACATGCGTTCGCTGGCTTTTATCCGTTCGGAATATGCCGTGAATTTCGCCGTGGTCGATCGAGTCGAACAGATGCTGCCGAAATTAACGAGCAGCCTGCCGCGCGCCGCGCCGACTGAGATCGGTCCGCTGGTGGATCGCATGTAAACTTTTCCACGGTAAAGCCGGGGCTCTAAGCAGCCCGTCGTCAAGGGCTTCGCGCGCGCATTTCGGCGACACGGGCGAAAGGCTACCGCGCGCCCCCCACCCGCCATTAGATTTGTGATTTGAGAAACGTCACAACTTCGATGCGATTGCCATCGGGATCGCCAATAAAAGCCGCGTAATATCCCTCGCCGTGTTCGGGCCGCAGGCCGGGCTCGCCGTCAGCGCTGCCGCCGGCGGCGAGTGCGGCGGCAAAGAACGCATCGACTGTGGCCGCCCCGCGTGCCCGCAGACAAACATGGGCCCCGCTTCCGGCGCTGATGGGTGCCATGTCGGGACGACGGTTGAGCCAAAATTCCGGATAGCGTTTGCCAAAACCAACGGTGTTGGGCCGGACCGCAAGCTTGGCCAAGCCGAGGACGCCGAGCGCGGCCTCGTAAAACTGGGTGGCACGGTCCAAGTCGCGGACCGCAATCGATACGTGGTCGATCATGGCGTCGCTGCGGGAACCGCCGATTTCACCAGCTTGAAGACAATTGAATCCATGAGCGCCTGGAACGAGGCTTCGATGATATTCGGCGACACACCGACCGTGGTCCAGTGCTCCCCGTGCTCGTCTTCGCTTTCGATCAGCACGCGCGTGACCGCCTCGGTGCCGGCATTGAGAATGCGCACGCGATAGTCCGTGAGTGTGAGCCCGGAAATGTAGCGTTGGTATTTGCCAAGATCCTTGCGCAGCGCCAGATCAAGTGCATGAACCGGGCCATTGCCTTCGGCAACCGACATCAGCACCTCGTCGTCGACCCTCACCTTGACGACGGCCATCGTCGCCGTCATCCGCCGGCCTTCGGCATTATAACGCTGCTCAACCTTCACGTCGAACTGCTCGACGTCGAAATAAGCCGGGACGGTTCCGAGCACGCGTCGCGCCAGCAGTTCGAACGAGGCGTCGGCGGCCTCATACGCGTAGCCCATGGCTTCGCGTTCTTTCACCTCTTCGAGAAGGCGGGTGATACGCGGGTCCTCCTTCGAGAGCGCGATGCCGACGCGCTCAAGTTCGGCGAGCACATTGGATCTGCCGGCCTGATCGGAGACCAGCACCCGTCGCCGATTACCGACCGCGCCGGGATCGACATGCTCGTAAGTCGCGGGCTCCTTGAGGATGGCCGAGGCGTGGATCCCCGCCTTGGTGGCAAACGCGCTCTCCCCAACATAGGGCGCGTGCCGGTCTGACCCACGATTGAGGAGGGTATCAAGCGTCCTCGACGTCTGACGCAAGCTCCTCAGCGCATCGTCGGATACGGTGATTTCGAAGCGATCGGCAAATTCGCTCTTAAGTTTAAGGGTCGGAATGATCGACACCAGATTGGCGTTGCCGCAGCGCTCCCCTAACCCATTGAGTGTGCCCTGGATCTGGCGGACACCGGCTCGCACTGCAGCAAGCGAATTGGCGACGGCCTGCTCGGTGTCGTTGTGAGCATGAATGCCCAGGGAGGTTCCCGGAATGCACGTTGCCACGGCGGCGACGATCGCCGCCACCTCGTGCGGCAGCGCTCCCCCATTGGTATCGCAGAGCACGACCCAACGGGCGCCGCTGTCATAGGCGGCCTGCGCGCAGGCCAAGGCGTAGCCGGGATTGGCCTTCTAGCCGTCGAAGAAATGCTCGCAATCGACCAGCACTTCGCGGCCTTTGGCCGCGGCCACGCGAACACTGTCGCGAATGGACGCGAGGTTTTCCTCCAGCGTGGTCTCGAGCGCGACCCGCACGTGGTAGTCCCAGGTCTTGGCCACGAAACAAATGGCATCCGCCTCAGCATCGAGCAACGCCGCAAGACCAGGATCATTTGCGGTCGAACGTCCCGGCCGACGCGTCATCCCAAACGCCGCCACGGTGGCCGCAAACCCGCGAGGCTCAGCGAAGAACTGGGTATCGGTCGGATTCGCGCCCGGATAACCGGCCTCGATATAGTCGACACCAAGAGCGTCGAGCATCTTGGCGACAACGAGTTTGTCGGCAAGGGTAAAGTCCACGCCGTTGGTCTGCGCCCCATCGCGTAACGTTGTGTCGAACAAATACAGCCGCTCGCGTGCCATGGTGCATCACCACCGGGCCGCAGGCGCAGGGCCGGCGGGGCGGAGAGAAGAGCGGACGCACGGTCGCAACGGTCGACCTGCAGCAAACGCACCGGGAAAACGTCGATTGGACGCGCCCGCGGGCCGCAGCAGCGGTGCATTCGCCCGACATCGCCGATCGCGACCCCGACAGGGGCCTAAGCCCGCGCAGGCAGAAGACCCCGATCGAGGGGTCCCGTGAGTCCGACCGCCCGTTCTCATCGTGCCGTCTCCCAGGTGGTTCCCTCCTTTGCGTCCTTAAGGACGATACCCATGGCCAAGAGCTGATCGCGGATGCGATCGGCTTCGGCAAAGTCCTTGGCCTGACGAGCGCTGGCGCGAGCGTCGATGAGCCGCTCGATGGTGTCGGTATCAAGACCTCGTTGCTTACGCGCTTTCCAGTTGGCGGTGGTGTCGCGCAGCAATCCGATAAAACGCAATGATGCGGCGAGTTCGTCGAGCGCACGCGCCTCGCCAGCCTGAGCACGCCCGCGCAGCGCGTGCAGTTCGGCAATCGCACGCGGTGTATTGAGATCATCTGCCAAGGCTTCGAGCACAGCCCCGGCCATCTGCTCCCCGGTTGCATCGCCCGCCACTGCATACCAGTCATCAAGGATCCTGGCGCTTTCCTCGAGCGCCCGCAGGGTCCAATCGATCGGCTGGTGGTAATGCGTCCTGAGCATGCTCAGGCGCAGCACTTCGCCGGGCCAGTCGGCGAGCAGCGACCGAATGGCAACAACGTTGCCCTCCGACTTGGCCATCTTCGCGCCTTCGAGCCTGAGAAAGCCGTTATGTACCCAGAACCGCGCCATCAGCGGTGTGCGGAAGGCGCAACGCGATTGCGCAATCTCGTTTTCGTGGTGTGGGAACTCGAGATCGATACCGCCGCCGTGAATGTCGAACATCTCGCCCAGATACTGCCAGGCCATCGCCGAGCATTCGATGTGCCAGCCCGGTCGACCGGGCGTGCTCACACCGCCCGGCGAAGGCCATGCGGGCTCCCCTGACCGTGAGGGCTTCCACAACACGAAGTCCACCGCGTTGCGCTTGTAGGGGGCGATTTCGACCCGGGCGCCCGCGATCATCTCGTCAAGTGGTTTCCGTGAGAGCGCGCTGTAAGCCGGCATTGAGCGCACGTCAAAGAGCACGTGATCGTCTGCCACATAGGCCTGACCGCCGGCCAAGAGACGTTCGATCAGTATTCGCATGGCGTCGATGTGCTCGGTCGCGCGAGGTTCCACCGTCGGCGGCAAGCAGCCGAGCGCTTCGGCATCCTCTCGATAGTCACGATAGGTTTGCTCGGTCAGCTCCCGGATTGGGATGCCGCGCTCGGCGGCGCGCGCGTTGATCTTGTCGTCAATGTCGGTGATGTTGCGCACATAGATGACGCGATCGGCGCCATAGACATGGCGCAGCAGCCGGAACAGCACGTCGAACACGATGATTGGTCGAGCGTTGCCGATATGGGCAAGGTCATAGACGGTCGGGCCGCAGACATACATGCGAACCCGCCGATGCTGCTCGGGTTGCCCTTGCTCCCAATCGAGCGGGATGAAGTCCCGCTTGTCACGGGTCAGCGTGTCGTAAAGCTTTAAATCCATGGGACGCCTCGCCTCGGCTGGCCGGGACGTCTATTTGATCTCAGGTGAGAAAAGACGGCCGCAGCCAGCGTCGATCGCTAGCGGGTAATTTTCCGGCAAATGCCGCAAAGTGTGTGTCGGCCGTACATGGCGGCGCACAATGGGCAAGAGCAGCCGCCGCGTCAAGAGCGCGTTGCAGGCAGCGCGCTTTTATCGGCCGCCGAGCGTTGTCGGACAGCGGTTTCGGGCCACCGGCGGCGCGTCCCGGCAAGCCGTTCGAGTGCCCATTCGTTGCTCGGAGGCCACACTTGGCCAACGAAATTATTATCGTGCCTTAGCGTGATTTGCGCTGGCGGCTGAACTGTGAGATGGACCCCTTTGCCCCAGTCGTAAATATCGCATCCCGGACTATTAACGCGCTCTCAACGAGTTTGGCGGTACGCTTGTTTATCGCTTCCTCTTCCTACCAGTGGATCTCAAAGAAAATGCGGCTGGCTCCCATCTTGGCATTATTGCCCTTATTGTCGTTGCCCATTGTGTCGTTTGGCATCATTACTCCCGCCGCGGCGGAGGTGCGCACATTTGTGGTCGGCAACGACGACGGCTACGGCATTGACCGATGCCTGGCAACGGGCGCGAGCTGCGGTGCGGCAGTTGCGGGCGCCTATTGCCGTTCGCAGAACTTCGTTGAAGCAAAGTCATTCCGCCGACTCGAGCGTGACGAGATCACCGGCGCAGGCACGCAGATCGCGTGCCTCTCGGGCTGCCTCGAGTTCGTCGCCATCGAATGCGTTCGTTAGCTCGCCTCGTTAGATCTGCAAAGGCCCACAAAACTTGGCGGTGATGCGTGACCGCGCGGGTCTTGCGCGCGGCCGAGGCTGGCGGGGTTTGCTCACCAGCCTGCTGAAAACTTCAGACGGCCCGTCGGGCTCATCAATCCGCCGGCGCGAACCGCCGCAAAGGCTGCCGCGCAGATGCTTATTTGCTTCGACCGGTGATCCTGCAATCTCGCATGCCGACCGCACGCGGATCGTGGGCACGAGGAAAGCTGACTGTGCAGCCTCCTCTCGTAGGCTTCTGCCGCGCGCCCGATCGGCACGGCCGATCCCCGCCGGCTCTGCAGCACGCGCCCGCCGAACATGGCGCCGCGCGACTCTTGAGCGTGTGAATGGTTAGGGTTGCAAAGTTCCTTGCCACCAAAGTTGACACCGCCCCCTGCCCGACCGCCTGGCAGACGCAACGTCAGTAGCACTTCCCTTTCGCATCAAATGACACCGGTCTGATGGATCGAGCTATCGCGCGCCGACCGCAATCGCGAATTGAAATGCGGTTGTCTTGGTTGACGTCCGCGTGACGAGGGTCGGCGGCACCAGACTATATCCCCTGACCTCACGTTATGTCCGGTGGGATATAGGGCTATGCTTGTAGCTGTGGCGCCGGGATCGGGTCTAATATTAATACCTCACAGTTGTTAACCACGGCATCCAACCGACCGGCGCGGGCGCGCCTTGCGGATCCCCTTGATAGTCCTCGCGCTTCACAGTCCGATCGAATTCCGCTAATGGATTGGGTATGAGGAAGTATCCTCCTGGCATCTTGTGCGCCGCCTTCGTCGCGCTATCGCTCGCTCAGCACGCCGCCGCCGAGTCGTGGACCGTCCCGGCCGTAGATGAGCTTGCGGACGATACGTGGGGACGCGCGGTGCGTCTTGGTCGGGAGTTGATGGTTGCGACGCCCAATCTGATCGGCCCCGAAGTGACAGATCCGGCTCACCGATTTTCGGGCAACAACCTGTCCTGCCAGAACTGCCACCTGCACGCGGGCACCGGCAAATTCGCGCTGCCTTTTGTCGGTGTCTTCGGCGATTTCCCACAGTACCGGGCGCGTGAGGGGCAGATCCGCAGCCTCGAGGACCGCATCAACGGGTGCATGAATCGCAGCATGAACGGCCGTGAATTGCCGATTGATGGACCCGAGATGCAGGCCATGGTGGCCTACATAAAGTTTCTCTCCATCGGGATCCCGATCGGTGCCAAAACGCCAGGACGCGGCACGGCAGCGGTGCCCCTGTTGGAGCGCGCCGCCGATCCGACCCGAGGCGCTGCGGTCTATGCGCGGGTCTGCACCACCTGCCACGGCGCGGACGGCGCCGGCAAGCGCCGCGGGGTGGTTGGAGATGCCAAGGGTTATGAATTTCCCCCACTCTGGGGACCCGACAGCTTCAACGACGGCGCGGGCATGGCGCGGATCATCACCATGGTGGGCTTTGTCCATAGCAACATGCCCGCAGGAACGACTTGGGAGACTCCCGCTCTGACGATCGAGGAGGCGTGGGACGTTGCTGCGTTCGTTGATAGCCAGCCGCGACCGCACATGAAAGATTTGGACCGCGACTATCCGAACCGTCTGCAGAAGCCCGTGGATGCCATCTACGGACCTTATCCTGACCCATTCGGCCAAGAGCAACACCGTTTCGGGCCATTCCAACCTATCAAGGATGCCGTGGGCCGCTTGCGCGGGTCCGCGATGAACCAATCGGCAGCACCGGCCGATCTCTCCGAGCCCACCAAGCAATGAAACGGAAAACACCCATGAGGCGATTCGTCGGACTGAATTTTGCCCTGCTGTTAATGGCCCTCTTCGCAACGGGTGCGTGGGCGGCGCCGCCGGGCTACTACAAAGATCAGAAGGTGGTCTACCACAACGACGGTGGCGGCCCTGATAACGCCACCTATTTCCGCAAGATGCTCAACAACCTGAAAAACCATGTCGCGGCCTTGGGTAAGAACCATGTGCAGATCCGCGTGGTCGACCACGGCGACGGCGTTATCATGCTGCAGATGGCGAAGACGGACGAGAAGCTGGCGCAGTTGATCGATGCGCGCAAAGCCGAGGGCATTGAGTTCCTGATTTGCCAGAACACGTTAGATGAACGGAATATCGATTGGCACACTCTCTACGGTGTCAACAAGGAGGATCTGGTGCCAAGCGGGGTGGCCGAACTGGCGCGGCTGCAACTGATGGGCTTCGTGTACATCCATCCCTGAGCGCGATTTCGCAAGCGCTGATGCCATGAAGCGATCGCTTTACCGCGCGCTGTGGATCGTGGTCGTCATGGCCCTCGCGCAAGGGCTTGGCAACCGTGCGGCGCTTTCGCCGTCCGCGCATGCGGCTGAACTCGTGGCCGTTCCGGTCGGCCACGAGGCAGATCTGAGGTTCTTTGAGGCCGACGGCCGGCAACTCGATGGCACGGCAGCGTTCAAGCGCATGACCGACGCGAACCTTAACGTGTGGGTTGCCGGCAATCAGTTCTTTGCCATGACCAGGGTCATCCACGACTTCCAGGCTCGGGATCCGGCCTTGACGGTCGGCCTGATCACCCTGCCCCCAGGCATGATTCTCAAGGCGATACAGGCTCACGGCTGGAGCTTTGGCGACGCCCGGCTCACGCTACAGCCGGACGTCTATGCAACCGTAAGCGTCGAGCAACTGCGTGATACGCGCAAGATCTCCCGCTACCTCGTCTACATGCACAATGCGCTCGAACTGATGGTGGCCAAAGGCAACCCCAAGCATGTCGCCGATCTACACGACCTGGCGCGCGCCGACCTAAGGGTGATGCTGCCCAACCCGTTGAACGAGGGCATCATGTCGTTCTACGCCAAACCGATTCTAGAGCGACAGGGCCTTTGGAAGTCTTTATCGCCCGGCGCGGATTGCGCGGACTGCGACGGCGCAGCCCATGTGCACTTCACTTCAGTCCACCATCGCGAGATTCCCGCCGGGATCACAAGCGGCCGCGTCGACGTTGGGCTGGTCTGGCGCACCGAGACACTGGCGGCGATCGCGGGCGGCGCGCCCGTGCAGGGCATCCCGTTGCCGGCGAACCAGAATGCCGCCGACCAGGTGAGCTACGTCGCCGGAACGCTGGACGATTCACCCCATCAGCCTGCCGCTGCGGCGTACCTAGGCTTCCTGAGCTCGCAGCCCGGCCAAGATGCTTACGCGGCCTATGGCTTTCTGCCCGCCGCTGCCGAGGAGCGCACGCCCCGACCGCTGCCCGCGAACTGAAGGGGCAAACCCAAGCGGCGTTGGGCGAGCAGTCGATTGCCGTCTCGAACGCTAGGGAACGATCATGCTCGCCACGTTCTCTCAGACAGCGCTGGGCGTGGTCTCCGGCTCGATCGTTGGTTTCTCGCTCGGGGTTGTCGGGGGCGGCGGCTCAATTCTGGCCGTACCGCTGCTGGTTTACGTGGTCGGCGTCCCCAATCCCCATACCGCCATTGGCACGAGCGCCATCGCCGTCGCCGTCAGCGCGGCCGCAAACCTCGCTCGGCATACCCGCGCGGGCATCGTGGCGTGGCGTTGCGCCCTCGTGTTCGCCGCTGCCGGCGTCGCCGGGGCACTGATTGGCTCGAGCTTGGGCAAGTTGGTGGACGGCCAAAAGCTTCTGGCGCTTTTTGCCGGGCTCATGATCATCATTGGCGTTTTGATGCTCAAGCGCCGATCGCTCGAGGGCAATGCGGAGGTTCGGCTTACTCGTGAGAATCTGCCCAAGCTCGCGACAATCGGGATGCTCACCGGTACCCTCTCAGGGTTCTTCGGCATTGGTGGCGGATTCCTGATTGTTCCGGGCCTCATGCTCGCGACCGGCATGCCCATTCTCAATGCTGTCGGGTCGTCGCTCGTCGCCGTGACGGCGTTCGGCATGACGACCGCAATCAACTACAGCGTATCGGGCTTGGTCAATTGGACCCTCGCGGGAATTTTCATTGGTGGGGGCGTCGTCGGTGGGGTCGCAGGAGTTGCGGCCGCAAAGGTGCTGGCGAGTCGCCGCGGCGCGCTCAATATCGTGTTCGCCATCGTTATCTTCTGTGTCGCCCTATACATGCTCTATGAAAGTCTCGAACTGTTCCACACCGACAAATAGCCGCTGCGTCGCTACGTGAATGCTCGCCGATGACGGCTGGCACAATCATGGACCGCGGGCCAGGCGGAGGCGGGTTCGTCGCCCGGCTGCTCGCTTGCGCAATCCATCCCGGAGAGAGCAAGCCGTTGGACATATTCGACAGCCCGAATATATACGGCGGGAAAAATACTGAGGTCGGCGGGCGGAATGGTAATAATGATGCCACTGACGCGCAGGTCGTTCATGACGGCCGCGGCGCACATCCTGCGAAGCGTCGGCGCGATCGGCGTCGGAGCGTTAGCGGCGGGCCGCGCGATCGCCGACGAACTGAGCGACCACGGCGACAAGCGCGTGACACTCCTGCATTTCACCGACACCCATGCGCAGCTTGAAACTCACGCGGAATACCTGCCCGGCGCAAACACGGCCATTGAAATGATGGGCGGTTATGCCCGGTTGAAGACAGCTATCACGCAAGAGCAGGCCCATTGCGAGGGCCCAAGCTTCTTGCTGGACGGCGGCGATGAATTCCAGGGTTCGGGTCCGGCGGCATGGTCACAGGGCGAAGTGGTGCTCGAGGCTCTCAACGCCCTTGGAGCCGATGTCTTCGTCCCGGGCAATTGGGATCCGGTCTACGGCCCTGAGCGGTTCAAAGGCCTCATGGCGCGGCTGAGTTGCGCGGTCATCTGCTATAACTTTCACGAGGAGACGAGCGGCAAACGACTGTTCGAACCGGCTAGCGTGTTGGTGCGGCAAGGCGTGAAAGTGGCGTTCGTCGGCGTCACGGACATCAGCGCCAGCAAGCGCCAGTCCCCCGTCGAATTCCGTGGAATGGATACCACGCGGATCGAGGGCCTGCGCGATTTCGTTAGAGATCTGCGCACGCGGGAGCGCCCCGACTTAGTCGTGGCGATCACCCACACCGGCCTGACCATCGCCCGCCAGATGGCGCGTGAGATGCCCGAGTTCGACGTCATCCTCTCGGGCCACACCCACGAACGGACGGGACGGCAGATTCTGGAGGGCAACGTCATCGTGGTCGAGCCGGGCTGTTTCGGGTCATTTCTAGGCAGGTTGGACCTCACGATCAGAAACGGCAGCATCCTCGCTCACGAGTTCCGGCTCATTCCCGTGCTTTCGCGCCAATACGACGAAGACCCGGCGATGAAGGCGCTGGTCGACAAATCACTCGCCCCCTATCGCGAGCGGATGGCCGAGTCGATTGGCAAGACTGAGACCTTGTTGATGCGCTACGACGTGCTCGAAACCACGGCGGACGACTTCATCACCGATGCCGTGCGGGAGATCGCGAAGGCCGACATCGGCTTCTCAAACGGCTTTCGGTTCGGGGTACCCATCCCACCGACGGACTTCACCGAGGCAGATCTTTGGAATCTGCTGCCGAAGGATGCGCGACTGAAGACGGGCTGGCTGACCGGCAAGGAGCTCAAGGCCTATGTCGAGAACGAGCTGGAACTGGTGTTCTCGAGCGATCCGTGGAAACTCAATGGCGGCTGGGGTATTCGCGCTTCGGGGATGCGCATCACTTTCAATGCCCGCGCCCAACCGGGCCGGCGTCTCATTGCCGTTACGGTCAACGGCCGCGAAGTCGAAGACGAGCAGCGCTACACCATTGCCGGCTGTGAGCGCGAGGGCGAGCCCATGGATGTGATTTGTCGTCACCCCGGCGCCCACGAACCCCATATCCTGCCGCTGACCGTCCACCAGGCGGTCAAGCAGTATTTGAATATTCACGCAGTGATCGCGCCACGCCGTGACGGCCGTGAGATCGCGCTCGACTTGCCGCGCGTTGTGTTTAGTCAAGACGCCGTGCTGGCCAAAGGCGATCCAAGCATCGCGCCGACCGCGCCATCCAGCTTGCCACGATGATTGACGATGCTATTTCTCCAACCAGTCGGCGCATTTTGGCGCCGCATCGGCTCCCCAAGGCATGATCGGCACCGTTGAGGTCGAGTTCTTCGGCGAGCCCTCGATCAACTTGTCGGAATAAACCAGATAGACCAGTACGTTGCGCTTGACGTCACAGCCGCGCACAATCTGCATTTTCTTGAAAAGGATTGAGCGGCGGCGCCGAAACATTTCCTCGCCCTGCTGGAATTTCTCCTTGAAGTGGATCGGGCCGATCTGACGGCAGGCAAGGGAAACATCGGAGACTTCCTCGGCGACGCCCAGAAATCCGCCGAGCCCACCGCGCTCTGGAACGGTGAAATGACAGGCAACGCCATCAACTGACGGATCGTCGATGGCGTAAGTCGCAAGCTTGTCGTTGGGCGTCGCCAGGTGGAAGACAGTGGATTTCCTAAAGATCAGGTCGGGCTCGTCAGCGGCCCACGAGGTCGCAACGACGGGGATAACAAACGCCGCCGCAAGCAGAGCGATCCTCAAGGCCTTCGCCACCTTGCCTGCGCGGCCCCGCACCGAGCCAAGAGAAGTCACACGCATGAACCATCCTCGTCGCAACGCTGTCTGCCCCCCATATAGGTGGTCGAAAACCGCACGGGAGGGCTGGGGGTCGCCGAGCTAGCTGTGCTCTGAGGACACCTTGGCAAGAGCAATCGCGTCCGCGAGCACATCGGCATCGCCAATGTGATTGGCGAGGACCAAGACAAGGCGCGCATCAAGGTTGGCGCTAGCCTCATCGGACAGCCCGCGATGCGCCTCGATGATGGATCGATAAGCGGCATCGGGGTCCGGGAATTGCGACGCGGTGATCAACTTACCCATCACTGCTTCCCCAATGCGCGATAAACGGCGGCGCGTACCTTGTCACCCTCGAAGCTACGAAATCGAGCGGCGAGGTGCTGGTCTGGCCGCACCAGATAGGTCGAGCCCGGCCGGGTATCGAAGCGTGCTGCAAAAAGACCGGTCCGATCGATCAGGTCCTCGCCGATGACCGTGACTTTGACATCTTCGGGCGTATTGGGCCGTCGACCGTCCGACACATAGAGCACCTCGAACACGCCCCCCAGTCGTTCCAGCAAGTATCCCGGGCTGCCGTCGCGCGTCTCAAGGGGAGCGTCCGGAACGGGAGCGCCCAGGCGTGCAGAGCCCGCGAAAGGGGCCGCGTCGGGAGTTGTAAGCGCAGAGTGATAGATCGTCGGCGTGGATAACCGTCCGGAATTGACCATGCGCCGGGCGAACTCGGCCTTCGGGGCAAGATCGAGCGCCGCGTTGCGCAAACGCCGCTCGGCTGCCGAACGTGGCGCGATAAAGTCAGTCGAGCGCGTGGAATGCAAGATATTGTCGTCGGCCGCCTGTCCGCGCTCGACGTCATAGCTTTCGAGCAGTGCAGCGGGCGCCTCGCCGCGAAGGATGGCGGCAAGTTTCCAGGCGAGGTTCTCGGCGTCCTGAACGCCCGAATTGGCCCCGCGAGCGCCGAATGGGGAGACCTGGTGGGCGGAATCGCCGATGAAGATCACCCGACCATGAACAAAACCATCAAGGCGGCGGCAGTTGAAGCGGTAGACCGAGACCCATTCGAGCTCGAATTCGCGCTCGCCGAGCATCCGTCGCAACCGTTGGAGCACGCGCTCAGGTTTTTGCTCCTCCTCGACGTCGGCATCGGGTCCAAGCTGCAAATCGACACGCCAGATATTGTCAGGCTGGCGGTGCAGGAGCGCCGATTGGCCGGAATGGAAGGGCGGATCAAACCAGAACCGCCTGACGGTTGCAAAGTCGGCGGCCATGCGAATATCGGCGATCAGGAACTTGTCCTCAAAGGTTAACCCGCGGAATTTCAATCCGATAAGCTCTCGGACCGTGGAGCGCGCCCCGTCCGCAGCGATCAACCATTCGGCCTGAAGATGATACGGCCCGTCTGGCGTCTCGATCGTGAGCTCCACACAATCATCGTGCGGTGTAAGGCCGCTGACGCGATTGTTCCAGCGCAGGTCAATGCCGTCGACCTCATTGACGCGATCAACCAGCGCCTTCTCGAGATAGTATTGCTGTAAATTGATGAAGGCGGGCATTTTATGCCCGTCCTCAGGGAGCAGATCGAAGCCGTATACCAGAGTGTCGCCGAGATAGACTTCACCCAGCTTCCAGGTTACGCCCTTGGCAACCACCGCTTCCCCGACCCCGACCCGATCGAGAATTTCCAGCGTTCGCTTGGCGTAGCAAATGCCGCGCGAGCCCTCGCCGATGCGGTCGGCGTCGTCGAGCAGGACCACCGGAATGCCGCGCGACGCAAGGTCTAGCGCCGCCACCAGCCCCACCGGGCCAGCCCCGATCACCACGACCGGGTGGCGCATGCTGCGACCGGCGTCCTGGTCGGCGGCCCGACGATAGGCGTAGCGATAGACGACCTTGCGGGGATCTTTGCGAATGTCCGGGTCCGCCATGCGGGGGGCCTCTCTGACCCCATGTGGGGACGTCAGCTCTGCAGCGCCGCCCACATCTCGCGATCACGCTCCGCCGTCCAGATCACCGGCCACTCGATGCCGCGTGCCTCATCATAGGCGCGTGAGACGTTAAAGGGCAGGCAATGCTCGTAGATCGCAAAGGCGCTGTATTTGGGATCCATGACTTCGCGGGCGGCAACGAACGCCTCCTTGAGCGACCGGCCTTTGGCGACGCTCTCGGTGACCGATCCGTAAAGTGTCGACAGGAAGTCGCGGGTGAGCGCGATGCCCTCAGCAGCCGACTCGGGCGTTGCGAGTGCGGGTCCCCGCCCCGGAACGAGTGCTGACGGTTTGAGCTCGGCAAGGCGATCCAGCGTTCCGGGCCATTCATTGAAATGGGCATCGCCGCAATAGCAGGCAGATCGGTATTCCACGAGATCGCCGGAAAACACCACGCCCGCATCCGGAACCAAGGCGATGACATCGCCAGCGGTATGGCCGCGGCCGATATGCATGATGCGCACCTCCCGCGTGCCGAGCCAGATCGACATTTCGGTCTCAAACGTGACGCTGGGCCACGTCAGGCCCGGAACGGTCTCGACGGCGCGGAAGAGGCGAGGAAAGCGGGCGATTTCCGACTCCATATCCTGCTTGCCACGCTCGACGATGAGACCGCGCGTCGTGTCGGACGCTAGAATCTCTGCGCCGCGATAAGCGGACGCGCCGAGCACGCGGACCGCGTGATAGTGGCTCAGCAGAACATATTTGATCGGCTTATCAGTGACCTTGGCGATGCGCTCGATGACCTCCTGGGCCATCGCGGGGGTCGCTTGGGCGTCGATCACCATGACGCTGTCATCGCCGACGATAATTCCAGAGTTGGGATCGCCTTCGGCCGTGAACGCGTAGAGGCCGCTGCCCAGCCTGGCGAAGGTAACCTTCTTCTCGGCGGTATCCGCGGTAGAAGCGAATTCTTTTGTCATGACTACCTGCGCTTGTTGTGGACCGACGCCGTGGCCCGATCCGTGCCGCCCCAGTGGCCACTCGGGTTCGCCACTTTCCGCTGTCGGCGATCAGTCGCGTGTGCGCGATAGCCGGTTCCACTCCGCCTCAGACCCGCACGCAACCGGTCGCCGATCGACGGCTTCCTGCTGGCCGCGCTACCGCACCCAGAGCCCGCCGCCCGCCGATCCGTAGGGAGCTCACCGAATGCGCGAGCCTCGATGTGAGCAACGAAGATGTCGCTGGCGCTCGCCATCACGTCCTGCCGTGACGTTTTCGGGTCACCGTCTCGGGCGGCCATCCGGTCACGATCCTATGGAGCACAATTCGATCGGTCACGTTCTGATGGGGCCACGATGTGATGGTGTCCTCATCCGCCCGGCTTCCTGCCGGGTCCATGACCTCATGGGTCACGGCACATTATCTTCTGGTCCGATCGCTGTCACCGCTGGCGCGCGCCGCGAGATGATTTTTGCGCGGCCAAACGCATGGGCAACCATCGTAATGGGTGTACGACGATGCGACATGCTCGCTAGAGGTGCGCGATCGATCTCTCGCGGGGAGATCGGGGTGGATCGTGGCCCGGTGACCAGACGACCGATACGCCCCGTTGGCTCTAGGGAAAGCCAATCGGTCGACATAGCACTGGTGGTTTACGCCCGTGGGTGAAATCATTCGCCAGGGTCGGGTCGGTTCACCTGGCTTTGGTGCGGTTGTTCGACTGCCCGGCGCAACAGCGTTTCGAACGCGTCTGCACGCTCGCCAATGGGCCATGCAGTGGCGCTTTGAGTTCCAAACGGCTCGCGCAACGTTTCAAGGTTTGACCCGATGCGGGTTTTGGGCGCAAGGTTTCGGTCACGTTGCGGGCGGCCATCCACTGTCGCCCCTTTCAAGGACGTCCCGCGTGATGAAGCTTTATTCCTATTTCCGATCCTCTGCCGCCTATCGGGCGCGCATCGCGCTCAACCTCAAGGGCCTTGACTATGAGATTGTCCCAATCCACCTCGTCAAAGACGGCGGGCAACACAGGCGCGCGGACTATCGCGCCATTAATCCGCAGATGCGCGTGCCTGCGCTCCGATTGCCGAATGGCGACGTCCTCATTCAGTCGCTGGCGATCATTGAGTATCTCGAGGAGATCGCCCCCAATCCTGCGCTTCTTCCCGCCGATCCTGTGACCCGTGCTCATGCGCGAGCGATTGCTTTGATCGTTGCCTGCGACATCCATCCGCTCAACAATTCGGGAACGCTCGCCTATGTGCGAGGCCCGCTTGAGCAGCAGGACCAGGCGGTCAATGCTTGGTACGCCCACTGGATCGTGACGGGACTTGAGACCATCGAGGCGATGATTGCTCCAGGTCCCTACGCGTTTGGTGGTCAGGTGACCGTTGCAGATCTGTGCATCGTCCCGCAACTTGCCAATGCCCGTCGGTTCAACGTGCCGATTCAACAATTTCCCCGTCTTCTCGGCGTAGAGGCCGCCTGTCAACAGCTCGAGGCCTTCGAACGGGCGCGCCCAGAGCGTCAACCGGACGCCGAATAGAGAAGCCTGCGAATCTGCGCGGGCCTCGCGGTACTTCTAACCAGGATTCCCCTCGCGTTTCCCGGTCGGGTGCCATCACTGGGGCACGCGGCCTTGACACACCGATCATGCAGCGATGGCGCGGAGCGGCGTCAGGACGTTTGGCCCTGGCGATGTCTGGGTGCCGCAACCGCGGTATTCGGATGCATCTGATTTAGGTGCAGGACCACGGTTCGGCCGGTCCGTGCGCCCGTCTGAGTGCGCTTCGAACCTCACGACCAACGACGCTAGGGCATGGCGGCGACCCATGCGTTGCCACACCTCGATGCCATTGTTGCACGACTTCTGTCGAAACTTGGCCCTATACCAAACAATTCTGTGTCCGCCAGACCGGAAGTACGGCAGTATCCGGCCGCTTTGCGGGGGCATTTTACGCCGCGTTGGGGCTGTTGGAGCGGCGATGATTGCAAAACCGTGCAGACACTGGCTGGTCGCGGTCATGGCGATTGTGGCGTCCGGTGGGGTGATCCATGCGCAGACCGCGCCGAGCGGGCCGCGGGACCCGGCGCAAGTGCAAGCTTGCATCCGGCTGGAGAGTCGGCTGACCACCCTCGACCGCGGACTGACCGATCCGGCGCGTGCCGATCAGATGAAACGCGCCGAGGACGCGGTCAACAGACAACAGTCAGAGCTTGACCGGATGGTCTCACAGGCGCGCCACATGGGGTGTGAGGGCCTCGGCTTTTTTCTGTTCGGCACCGGGCAGTCGTCGCAGTGCGGCGATCTCAATGGGCAGATCCAACAAGCGCGCGCCAACCTCGACCGCTGGATGGCGGAACTGCAACGGCTCCAGGGCGGCGGGGTT
>Ga0126373_10001206_pt1 | contig 18127 bp, 20 predicted proteins | sample PanSoiMetPlot_11_FD_92545 | JGI IMG/M metagenome (GOLD analysis project Ga0126373, IMG submission 92545) | Tropical forest soil microbial communities from Panama - MetaG Plot_11 | ecosystem: Environmental > Terrestrial > Soil > Tropical forest > Bulk soil | place: Panama | collected 2016-02-17 | reverse complement strand
GCTGGGCTATTTTCACGATTCAGGACATGACGGGAATCCAAGAGCTGCTGGCTTTCCCGGAGAGTTTCGCCCGGCTGGAGCAAATGCTGAAACCCGGCCATCCGCTGCTGATGAAGGTTCGAGTCCAGGTGGAAGAGGCCGGAACGCGGCTTTCGTTGCAGGAGGCGCGGCTGCTTCAGGACATTGCCGACCGCCCAGCCAGCAGCGAGTTTCGTGTGCGCCTTGATTTGCGAAAACTGGACGAGCATGCAATGGAGCGTTTGACGGAATTAATGGAAGAAGCGCCGGGAAACTGCCCGGTGGTCTTCGAGCTGTGCCGACCTGACGGCTCCGTGTGCGTGATGCGCGCGCAGCAGCGCGTGAAGCCTTCGGCGGAATTGGTGGAGGCCATCCGGCAAGTCTGCGGCGATCATGCGGTAGCGTCGGTGGGCGCATGAGAACGAAAGAAAAAGACAAAGACAAACTGGACAAGCTCGAAAAGCAGCAAAGCGAGCGGCAGAAAGTCATCGAGCATCTTGAGAAGGACGTCGAGGAATTGCGTCGGCTGTCCGGTGACGGCGACGGCCAGGCGGACATGGAACTGGAGCGCATCCGCCAGCAAGTCGCGGAGCTGCGGCGGGAATTTTATTCGCATTTGGGTGCGTGGCAGCGCGCGCAAATCGCGCGGCATCAGCAACGGCCCTACACGCTCGACTACATAGGTCTCCTGTTCACCGATTTCATAGAGTTACATGGTGACCGCGGCTACGCCGACGACAAAGCCATTGTCGCAGGCCTGGCGAAATACCACGGGCGGCCGGTCGCGGTGGTCGGCCACCAAAAGGGACGCGACACCAAACAGCGGCTGGTGCGCAATTTCGGCCAGCCGAAACCGGAGGGCTACCGGAAAGCTCTGCGCGTGATGCAACTCGCCGCAAAGTTCGGCCGCCCGGTTTTGAGTTTTATTGACACGCAGGGCGCCTACCCCGGCATGGACGCGGAAGAGCGCGGGCAGGGCGAGGCGATTGCACGCAACCTTCGCGAAATGGCGCGGCTGCCCGTGCCAATCGTTGTTACTGTCACGGGCGAGGGCGGCTCCGGCGGCGCGCTGGCGATTGCCGTCGGCGACAAGGTGAACATCCTGGAGAACAGCTTTTATTCGGTGATTTCGCCAGAGGGATGCGCTTCGATAATCTGGCGCGACGCGGCAAAAGCAGAAACTGCAGCAGCCGCCATGAAGATTACTGCGAAAGATTTGAAAGACCTTGGAATCGTAGACGAAATTGTTCCCGAACCTGACGGCGGCGCTCACATGGATCACGAGGCGACAGCACGTTTGCTCGACGAGGTTCTGGACCGGCAGCTCACAGCGTTGTCTCAAGAATCCACGCGCGATTTGCTCAGCACCCGCTACGAGAAATTCCGCAAGATGGGGCAATTCTTCGACTTGGGCGGGTGACCGACTTCTGCTTGCCCTGTCTTGCGAAGGGAGGCGGTCCGCCGCCGGCCTCGACAGCGGCGTAAATGCACTGCCATACCCTACATTCTGACAGCGAAAAAGAACGAACCACCTCAGAAGGAGGTCCCTGCAGCTCAACGCTTCGCTTTTTTGACCCCGTAGCAAATTGGAAACCTTTGCAGCGAGTAGCGTTGTACCTTGCCACGGCCCGTTCTACTCTTTTTGTGCTCACCCAGGCCAGTCGTTGTTAGAAAGCACTTGTGGCACCCGGTCTACTCTTGAGGACCCCGCCGGTCCATCTTGACGACTTGGTTGGTCCCACGGAGAACAGGAACCGTCAATGTCGGAGCCCTTCCGTCCTTACGAAAAACTGGTCGACATCACCATCTTCGGCAAGAAGTTTCAGGTGCCGGAGCGCAACTCGCTGCTGCGCTGCTTCCAGTTCATCAGCCCGGAGACTATTCCCTACGGCCGCTTCTGCTGGAACCAGGATTGTCAGTATTGCCGCGTGACCTGCCAACTGCCCGACGACGACGAGCCGCGCGAGATGCTGAGCTGCAAAATCATCGTCATGCCCGGCATGGAAGTCCTCGAAGTGAGCCAGGAACTGAAGTGGTGCCTGCGCTCCAAGCTGCCCGCCGACGCTCCCGTTTCCTCCTGAGAATCCGACCCGCTCCAGACCAAATACCTCGGCATGGAAGTAGGAATTCCCCTCGGTAAGGCCGAGACACTTAGTGAACAGGCGGCGTGATCCTGGCCACCATGGGTTCCTTGATTGCGTGCGTCGGTTGCAAGACGAACGTTCCAAGTATATTGATCGCAAAGAGTGTTAAGGCCGAGAGCTCCAAGAGCGCCGACATTGGCAGTACTTTCCAAGCCCAGCTTGCATAGTCCTGATACGCCAGGACCTCGGCTAAAACTCGCAGGCTGCAACCAAGGGTAAGCAAGACCAGCGTTAGAAACATCAGCTTCGTGCTCCACAGCGTTCGCATGCCTGCAAAGGCCGGCAAGACCCGTTGGGCGACGCACAAAATCATCACCGAGAGGAATCCCACCGTGAGAGCGTGGCGGGATGCGCCCCATATTCCGCCTGAAGTGTCCCATCGGTTGGCAGCGAGGCCAAGAGCAGCCGCCAACAGAAGCCATATGTAGGCCATGCGGATGAAGAACGGAAAGCTTCGGTGAATCCCGCGAGTCTTAGGTTCGCTGATAGCAGGTTCTAGCATTCGAAGCGCAGCAATGGCAAAGATGGCTCCGCCCATAAACAGCGAAGAGCCGAGGAAAGAATACCCCCACAGTGCAAATGCGAGTCCAAGAAGATTGCTGGTGACCGCTGTCAGAAGCCAGTCTGAGCGCAACGGCTTCAGTCCAAGAAAGACGGCCATCCATTTGGCGCTGAACCCCCAAACGAACGGCACCAGAAAGCCCCATGCCACTAATACTAGAAATCTTTGATCAAATACATGAGGAAAAGCTGGTGTCGCGCCTCGAAGGGAAACGTAAATGCACCCGGCCAGGTTTGTAACAAGTACAGACAACAATCCCACGCTCGCGCTGACGACCACCCAAATCCACGAATCAAGCCTTCCCTTAGCCGAACCCTCCGTGCGGTGCCCGGAGACTGCGCGGAAGAAAATCAGAAAGGCGGCCAATTCCAGGCCGGCTGAGAGTGGCAGCAGCGTACGCCAGTGCCACCGATAGACGTTCGCAGCCCATCGCGTTGCCGCCCCCACCGACCACATGGCCCAGCAAACCCAGGCGGCACGAAACGAGGTTTTGTTGCCGTCGCGTAGCTTTGGGATCGAATAGAAACCGATGCCTAGAATGAAGCTTCCCACCCAGCCGAATACCTGTGCGTGGCCATGCGCCTGGAGCCAGGAGGGAGAAATTGAGGCGACGCTCTCCCTCCCGCTGATTTGCAGCAGATTCCAAACGCCGAGAAACGTGCCAGGAAACAGCATGAAGAAGAGTCCAGTGCTCACAAAAGCCACCAACAAGCGGGAGAGTGCTTCTTCGCGTGCGCGGGTCCGAGCGAATATCTCCGCCGGAGAAACCTCCCGCTCGTTGGGTGATGCCGTCGGCATGTCTCCAAGCAAAGCAGGCATGATCATCTCTCCGAGACCGCTGCGCTTTCCAATTGCACGGCACGAGGAAAAAGAATGTTGTTTTCCAGGTGCACATGGAGGTGCAGGTCCTTCTCGAAGTCCTCGAGACCCTGGTATGTAGCCAGGTAACTTGTGCAGGCGTCTGCGGGAGCCTTGTAGCCGCCGCTCATCGTTCGGATTTGCCGCATCAACTCACCGGCAGAGTCGTGGTCTTTCATCATGGAATGGATCGGATTCCGCACACTTTGGAAGAACGGAGGCTCAACGGTACTGCCTTCCCTTGCGGCGCGTTCGAGCGAGTCAATGAACGGGAACAAGATCTGTTCCTCTTTCTGCATGTGCATCAGCATCTCGCGAGCTACATCACCGAAAAGCTTTTCGATTTCGCCCAGTTCTCGATGATGGCTTCCATGCTTTTCACGGATCTTTGCGAGTAAAGTGCGTAACTGCGGAATAGAGTCGCGAACGTACTGGTGGTGACGCTCACGGATGTGTTTCGTCAACTCGGCCAGCGGCGCGGATACCCAGCGAGACTCGCTGGGCGCCACTTGTTCGCTGCTCTGCTGCAACTGCCCGAGGATTTCTGCCTCCGGGACGTTTGCCTTAAGACAAGCTTCCCGCAAAGACTTGGCGCCACCGCAGCAGTAGTCGATTCCCGCATCTTCCAAAATATGTCTGGCTCGCGGATTTGACAGCGCGATGTCCTTCACGGTGGTTTCGGTGCTGAGGTTCATGTTTTCCTCCTGAACGCAGACGAGTTTGAAACATGGGGAAAACAGTGGCAGTGACTAAAGTCACTCTCGCGCCGTCACATTGGCTTGTCTGTGGTTCTGCTATTCGGAGGGAGTCTGTTCGCGCAGCAACCCCGGCAAATCCTTTACAATGATCTTGCGCCCCTCGACATTCAGGAAGCCTTCGGCTTCCAAACGGCTCAGATTGCGTGAGACTAGTTCACGAACCGTGCCGAGTTCCGCCGCCAGGTCTTGGTGGCTCTTCTCCAATTCGATGTGGACGCCCTCTTTTGAACGTGTATGGCTCGCGCGAGCAAGCCGCAAGATGACCGCGATCAGTCGCTGGCGTACCGTGGTAAACGAGAGCTCTTCGATAATTCCGACCAAGCGGCGTAAGCGCGCCCCGACTACCGCAATGACTTTCAATGCTACGTCGGGATGTTCGCGGCAAAAGTTCTGGAAATCCCTGCGAGACACGAACAGCACTTCCGTGTCTTCCAATGCCGATGCTGCGGCAGGGTAGTTACCGCCATCGAAGACGGGAAGCTCCGCAAAGGAACTGCCAGGGCCTTCCACTGCGAGAATTTGCTCGCGGCCGGAGGGTGAAAGCTTGAAGATGCGAATTTTGCCCGCAGCCACAAGATATAGGCCCGTACACGGATCGCCTTCCGCGAACAGCTGTTCATTTTTCTGGAACCGTTTTCGCGTGGCGCGAGCCGCGAGCGCCTGCATCTCGATTTCCGTCAGGCTCGCGAACAGCGGCGTCTTCCTGAGGATTGCTTCCGTGCTACCGCTCATTCCGAGGCCCGCAGGAAAGTTGAAGATTCATGAAACGCTCCAACGCGTGCCTGAATCTTACAGGCTTTTCCGACGGCGGAAAACCGGTTGTGGGGCTCAGCGCCAGACGCCGACTGCTTGGTCGCCCTCCATGGCCACCCACGCCATATGAATTGCGTCGTCCCGGCATTCGGTAATGCAATGCTCCTCACTGCCGCAAACGCCTGGGCGAGGCAAGACCGCAATCCCTCCTTCAATTTCGAGACATTTGACTCCACACACCTCGACGCACCGGCTGCAACCAGTGCATTTGCTTGCGTCCACTACGGGTACCCATTTTTCCTTCACCGCGCGAGTTCCTTTCGTTAGTTTCCGTCATCTATTTCACGACAATCGTGCCTTTCATCCATGGGTGGGGAGCGCACTGAAAATGCACCACGCCCCTTTGGTCAAACTGCTTGGTGTAGGTCTCACCCTGCGCGAGCATGGGCGAGGCGAACTCGCCCTTCTCGCCGAATACGCTGTGCGCCATGCCTATATCCGCATTCTGGAAGGTCACGGACTCGCCTGCTTTGATCGTGACGGTTTTGGGACCGAACGTCTGCATTGGCCCTTTCTTCCAAATGCCCGAGCCAGGCAACATTTTGATCGTGACGCCGCTTACCGGATGCGCTTCAGGCGTGGGAGCCGACGCCGCAAAATGCGCCCCCGACTCGCCCGACGCCTTCGCGGGGGGCATCATCTCCTGCGACCCGTGTCCTAGATGTGCGTCCTCACTCATTGGCGCCATGTTCCGTGGTGTCTTTGGTTCGAAGATCTCGGCATTCTCTTGTCCATGCACGTTCAGGCTTCCCACTGCTCCGTGATGCAAACGGAAAATGGCGTGGTCTACAAGCAGGAACGTTCCGGCCACTGGAGGCGTAAATTCGACGACGGCGGATCCCCCGGCTGGAATTAACGTGGTTTGCAGACTGCGCGCGGGAGGCGAGAGCAGGTCGCCTTCTCGGTACACCTTGTCGAAAATCTGGCCGATGATGTGGAACGAAGAAATCAGATTCGGTCCGGCGTTGCCTACATAGATTCGCACTGTTTCATTTTGCGTTGCGATTGGCGCCTGCTCTTTCAGCAAGGCCCCGACCGCGCCGTTGAACACCACATACTGAGGATCGGCTTTGTCCGCCCGTACCATGTCAAAGCTCTTGTGTCCCGGCTTGTCGTCATTGGTATAGATTTCGCTCTGCACTACGTAGAGCTCTTTGCCCACCGGGGGCAGTCCTGCCTCAGGTTCCACCAGGACAAAACCGTACATCCCGTTCGCGATATGCATAGGGATGTCCGGCGTGGCGCAGTGGAACATGTAAAAGCCCGGAGCCGTCGCCCGCGCTTCAAGCACGGCCTCTTCGCCTGGTGCGACACTCAGTGCGCTCGCTCCGCCGCCCGGGCCCATCACAAAATGAAAATCAATATTGTGGGTGCGCATGTTGTTTAAGGCGTTCCGCAGATGTACTTCAACAAGGTCCCCCACGCGCACGCGCAACAGCGGACCAGGCACATGCCCTTCAAAGCCCCAGGCGTCGTCATAGATCACACCGGGCGCGATCTCGTTCTGCGCTTCACGAATAGTCCAGTGCACCACTTCCCGGCGTTGTTCACGGCGGCCAACGGCCACGGGCACATCCGGCGCGAATGTCCAGCGAGCCTCTTCGCTTGGAAGATGCGCCTTGGGCACGAGCACAAGCTGACTCTGCCTTTGTTCTTTCCTTTCGTTCTTTTGACTCGATAAGGCTTTTCCAAAGAAAAAGCCCAAACCGTTAGCAAGAACCAGGAAGATTCCAACGATTAACCAGCGATAGCTCTTGTTGCTCATAAAAAAGCCTCCACTGTTGGCGAGCGTAAGGCTGTTTCCTTTTGATGGCAGTGACTTTAGTCACCGGGTCTGGTGATTGCGAAAACCTCAACCCGTGGATTCGAGGCTTCCGCGCGGAAGGATCGTCGCAATCACTGACTTCCAAAGCCAGGGCTCCCCTATTTTGTCCCTCCTCTTAACGTAGAAACTGTCGCCGTAACTCCAAACAGTCAGGGAATATGCAATGAAGACCATTCGGGAAAAAGGATGGATGAAAAACAATACACCTAGCAGGCAAAGGCTTCCGACCAGGAGCCACCACAGGCGATCTCGCCTTTGCTCTTTGGCAAGGTCGAAGTCAGGTTCTACGCGATAGCCGAACATGGCTGGCGAGATTCTCCGAAAATTCGGAAGCTCGGGGGCAGATGGGCCGCTCCTAACTTTTTGTTTCTAGAAGGAGCCGTCCGCAGTGCGGGAGTATATCATTCGTGCCGAAAGACAGCTGTGCCTTGAGATTGCAGTTGAGTCGTATCTCTTCTACGATTCCTCAGGATGATGAGCAGCGTCTTTTTGCGATGCGACGGGTGCGGGCAGATGGCGTCGCCCGAGCATATTGCGCGGAGGCTGCGGCGGCTGGAATGGGCCACGCGCTATCGGCCGGTCCACATACATACGCTGCTGTTGGGAGGCGTTGCGCCGCGCGAGGACGCGGAGTTTCTGTATGCGCCGGCCGGGGAATTCCGTGGAGAGGGGGAGAGTATCCTTCGCGCCGTAAGGATCGAAACCGGACGGCCTCAGAAGGCCGTCCCTACAACAGCGTCTCCCGAGCGAAAGACTGCAGAGGACATTCATGCGGAGTTTCAGGCCGCGGGATTCTTTCTGACGCACGTTCTGGAATGCCCCCTGGAACCTGTCAATTCTGACAGTGCCCACACAAGTGGCTTACTGCGTAACCATCTTCCTTTGGTGGCTTCACGGATCCGGCGTTCGCTTAAACCAAAGCGTGTGATATTAGTCACAGAAATGCCCCCAGAGGTCGTGCAGGATATTCTGGCACTGGATTTAAGCTGCGAAGTGATGCTGAACGAGGGAAAGCCCTTTGCATTGGCTCCAGAAGCCAAAGAGGCTGAAATCGCGCGGTTTCGAGCCGCGCTTGCGAGCACGGCAATGACATAGAAGCAGTTTCCGGTGTGGTAGAATCGGGTTTCAAAGAGCCAATCGTTTGTTTGGCTCGTGGGCCTTGGGCTCGGCGAGATGAAGGCGGGTATCGCAACATGAAGAAACAAGCCAAATTCGGAGTCGGGATCGGCATTATCGTGGCGGCGCTGGGGTTCCTCGCCTGGCTTGGGTACGGCGAGAGCAAGTCGTACTATCACACCATTGCCGAATTGCAGAACCTGAACAGCTCGCAGCGGTCGCAGCGCATTCGCGTGGGCGGAACCGTTGCGGTGGGCAGCATTCACCACTCTTCGGGGCGGGTTGATTTTATTCTGGAAGGCGAGGGGAAAGCGATTCCCGTAAGCTACGCGGGAACCGACCCGTTGCCGGATACCTTTACGGACAAGGCTCAAGCTCTTGTGGAAGGCCACCTCGGGGCCGATGGGAAATTCCAGGCCGAGCACGTCCAGGCAAAATGCGCGTCCAAGTATGAAGCGGCTCCCGGGGGAGACACCAAGGGTGCCGCGGCTAGCTCCAAGCAGCCAAGACAGCAGTATGTAAGACTCGGGTGACCGGGGGAGAGGCGGGGTCGCGGTGGATGTATTTGGTTCCTTTGCACTCCTGCTAGCGTTTGTGTGCGCGGTGTTTGCCTTTGGGGGAGGCATCGCGGCGATCCTTACGCGTCACCCTCTATTGATCAAGAGTGCTCGCCAGGCGGGAATGGCCACCTGCGGCCTGATTTTCCTCGCGACGTTCAGCCTCGAATATCTTTTCTTCACTGACAATTTTTCCGTCGCGTACGTCGTTTCGCACAGCAATCGCGACCTTTCTGCCCTCTACAAAATTACCGCGCTGTGGTCCGGGATGGAAGGCTCGCTGCTCTTTTGGAGCTTCCTGCTGGCGATTTACGTTCTCTCCGTTTTGATTACCTATCGCAACAAAAATGGCGAGTTGATGCCTTACGTCGGCGTGGTGATGGCCGGCGTCCAGCTTTTCTTTTTGATGTTGAACAATTTTGTGGAGAGCCCGTTCAAAGTGCTGGCGTCGTCTGGTGCCGATGGAGTGATGAGTTTTGTCTCGCGGGCCGATGGCAATGGTTTGAATGCGCTCCTGCAATACCCGGAGATGGCGATTCATCCTCCGAACCTGTATTCCGGCTACACGGGATTCACGATTCCGTTTGCGTTTGCGCTCGGAGCGCTTCTGGCGCGGTATCCGGGGGAGAAGTGGATTCACCTGACGCGCAAGTGGACGATGATTGCGTGGATGTTCCAGTCGTGTGGAATCTTGCTTGGAGCACACTGGGCATATGCGGTGCTGGGCTGGGGTGGATATTGGGGTTGGGATCCGGTCGAGAATGCGTCGCTGCTACCGTGGCTTACGGGCACGGCGTTTTTGCATTCCGTGATGATGCAGGAAAAGCGCGGCATGATGAAAGTGTGGAACGTGTGGCTGGTGTTTACAACGTTCCTGCTGTGCATTATGGGAACATTTCTGACGCGCAGCGGCGTGGTCCAATCCGTGCACGCGTTCGCGCAATCCAACATTGGGTCGTGGTTCGTGGCGTTCATGGGAATCACGCTGGCGGTTTGTTTCGTGGCGTACGTGAAGAACAGCGACTATCTCAAGACTGAAAATCACCTCGATTCGATGATCTCGCGGGAATCGAGCTTCCTATTTAACAATTTGCTTTTCCTTTGGGCTTGCATCTCCGTGCTTTCCGGCACACTGTTCCCAGTTTTCTCTGAATGGTTCACGGGCAATCGCATCAGCGTGGGCGCGCCATACTTTAATCGGGTGAATATTCCCGTCGGCCTGCTGATTCTGTTTCTGACCGGAGTTGGCCCGTTACTCGCTTGGAGAAAGACTTCCACGGAGAGTTTAAAGAAGAATTTTGGCTGGCCGCTGCTCGTCGGCGTCGTTGCAGGGGCGACGACTTTCGCCTTGGGATTCCGCGACTTTTTCTCGGTGACCTGCTGGACCCTGTGTGCCTTTGTTGCCGCGACGATCTTGCTGGAGTTTTACCGGGGAGCGAAAGTGATTCGTTCGCGCTCGGGCGCTTCGTATCCGGCTTGCGCGGTTGATCTGACGATGCGCAATACGCGGCGCTACGGCGGTTACATTATTCACATGGGAATGGTGTTCGTGTTCATCGGGCTGGCCGGCGCGGCCTTCAACCGCGACGTGCAAAAAAGCATGCGCGCGGGCGACACGATGCAGATCGGGCCTTACACACTGCTGCTGCAAGGGGGGGATACCAATGCGGAGCATAACTACACGGCGCAGCGCATGAACGTGGAAGTGCTGCGCGCTAATAAGCCGATGATGATGCTGTTCCCGGAAAAACGGCGCTTCGCCGGGAACAACCAGGAAAACGGCACAATGGTGGCCATCTATTCGACATGGAAGGAAGATCTGTATGTCGTGTTTGCGGGAACGGATCCTGAAACGCGAGAACCGGTGATTCATGCGTTCCTGAACCCGCTGGTGAAATGGATTTGGTTTGGCGGCGTGGTGGTGGTGTTTGGCACGATCCTAGCGCTGCTGCCGAACCGTCGCTCTGTCCTGGTGCTCGCGCCCTCACAGCAACCTGTTGCGGGGCAGCCACTGCCGCATGCGGTCACTACTCAAGTGGCTTTACGAGAAGGCCATGACTAAGCACCGCACCCTCGTTGCCACGCTTGCTTTGTTGGGAATGGCCACCTTGCCGTTGATTGTTCCTGCTGGAGCAGAACAGTTCTCGGAGCGTGCAAAGAGAGTCGGCTCCCAGGTCAATTGCATGTGCGGTTCGTGCAACATGACGGCGGCCGGGTGCTCGCATCCTGGCGGGGAGTTTTCCGGCCCGTGCCCCGCGGCGAAGGCCATGTTGCAGGAAATCGACCAGCGCGGCGACAAAGGCGAAACCGACGAGCAAATCATCCAGGCGTTCGTGAAACAGTTTGGATCCACAGTCTATGCGGAGCCGCCAAAATCGGGATTCAGCCTGGTGGCATGGGTAATGCCTACCGGCTATCTCGTGCTTGGCACGCTGTTGGTGATTCTTGTGATTTCGCGCTGGCTAAAGAAAAATGCCTCGGAAGTTCCTGCGAGCAGCGGCGCGGCTGCAAAGGTCATTTCGCCGGAACTTCTGGAGCGCGCCAGGAAATTGGCGGAGCAGGAGACAAAGGAGTGATGGCGGCGTTGATTCCTCTGGTTGTAATGCTGCTTGGCCAATCAGGTGATTGGGCGGTGCTGGGGGCCTGCTTGATGCTAGCGGTGGCGAGCGCGCTTTTCATTTTTTACATCCAGCCGGATGCGTCGGATCTGGCCCCACATCGCACGAAACTCGATCAGTTGCTGGAGCGGCGCGACACGATTTATGACAATTTGCGGGACCTGCGGTTTGAGTACCGCTCCGGGAAATATTCAGACGGAGATTTTGAGGCCATGAAAACGGGTCTGGAAAACGAAGCGGCGCAGGTGCTCGCCGAGATCGATCAGGTGACGGAATCGCAGGTGCGGCGGCCGAGAGGGCAACACGCCCCTGACAGGAGTGCGCACTAATGCGCTCGAGGGCCCCTCTCAGCGTTCTCTCTACCGTTTTTTTTCTGTCCATTGGCGCGGCGCAAGCAGGAACGGTGCGAGGCACGGTGAAGAACGGCACGACGGGGCAGGTCGCCGCTGGCGTTGAATTGACGCTGGTTGCACCGATGGGCGGCATGCAGGAACTGGCGCATGCGAAGAGCGGCGCCGAAGGCGAATTCACTTTCGACCATCCGAATCTTGGCACGCAACCGATGCTTGTAAGGGCGACGTATCACGGCATCCACTTCAATGCCATGGCGCCTCCGGGCACGAGCACATTGCAGGTGGATATTTTTGAGCCGTCCAAGGATCCGAAGACGATTGACGTACCTTCCCATTTCATAGTTTTTCAGCCGAACGGCGCGATGTTGAAAGTGGGTGAGGAATACCAGGTCGAGAACAAATCCCAGCCGCCGTACGCGTATTTCCGCAGCGATGGAACCTTTGACTTTGCGTTGCCAGACAAAGCCGAGCTACAAGGAGTGCAGGCGACGGGGCCGTCAGGAATGCCGCTGACACAGCTTCCCATCGATAAGAAAAATAATCATTATTCCATCGCGTTTGCGTTCCGGCCGGGGGAGAATTCGGTGCGCTATTCCTACGAGCTGCCATATCCCAACGACGCGGCTACCTTGAGAGTTCCCGCGATTTATCCCGGGCGTGTGGTGTTCGTTGCGCCTCCGGGATTGCAAGTTAGCGCCGAAGGACTTTCGCCGGCGGGCCAGGAGCAGGGAATGAACCTGTTCCTGCGGCAGGACGTTCCTGTCGGAACCTTGCTGGCGGTGAGTATTTCGGGCACGGCGTCTACGAATGCAAGCAGTGGCGCCGGTGGCGCTCCGCAAAGCCGCGAGGCGCAGGACGCCGCCGCAGACACAGGAGGTGCGACGGTTCAAGCGGTTCCGGGACGGCTCGACTCCATGAAGTGGCCGCTGCTCGGCGGGTTTGTGGTGGTATTTGGGCTGTTTGGTTACCTGCTTTCACGGAAGACTGTAGTGGCCGTAGGCGCAGGAGATGTTTCGGCGGCGGCTATCCCAGCGAAAAAAGAGAAAAAGCCAAAGACGCAACCCAGTGCTGCAAGCGTGTTGGCACCCACCGTGGCCGAAGCTCGGGCGAACGGCGTCGCGAGCTTGTCGGACGTAGACGCGGCCATTGGGACTAGCCTGGATGCGCTGAAGGAGAGCTTGTTCCGGCTGGAGCTGCGGCACCAGGCGGGCACGATCACCGAGGAGGAGTATGCTCGGGAGCGCGCGAAGGCCGAGACGGTCTTGCGCGACTTGGTACGGGGCTGAGATCGTCCTGCCCAAGGCAGTTGAAAGTCGAAAGTTCAACGTTGGAGGTAGAAACAAAAGACTAGGGGAGCGGTGGGGTCAGCAGGGAGAGGGTGCCCCCCACCCCCCGGGCATTTCGCATGGTTGTCGTAAGTGTATGAAAACGAAGGACGACACTAACGAGCATCCGACTGGGCGTGGGAACTTGTTTTTTCATGAGGTTGCCCGGTGACGGCACCGGCTTTTACCCCCACTGGAATCCGCTTCGAGAAAATTGAAAAACGGTATGGCGGGCTATACGCGTTGCGCCAGGTGTCGTTGGAGATTGCTCGGGGCGAGTGTGTTGCCTTTGCCGGGAGAAATGGCTCCGGCAAGACAACATTATTGCGCATCGCTGCAAGATTGGTTCGCCCGTCGCGCGGCAGTGTGATGTACATGACCTCCAGTGGAGCAGCCGCGGATTCCGGGGCGCGCAGCGGATTCGTGGCGCATGCCACGATGGTTTACGACGAATTGACCGCGGAAGAGAACCTTTTGATGTTTGCGAAGTTGCAGGGAATTGCGGAACCTGGCGCTCGTGCGGCAGCGTTGCTGGAAGAAGTGGGGCTTCTGGAGCGGCGCAATTCGCTGGTGCGAACGTTTTCGAGGGGCATGCGGCAGCGCATGGCGATTGCGCGGGCCCTGCTGAACGATCCCTCCTTGCTGCTGCTCGATGAACCCGCGACGGGGTTGGACCCGGAAGGGATCGCGTGGTTAGCGAATGCGTTGCGGCAAATGCGCTGGGCCGAGCGAACGATCCTGATGAGCGTGCACGGGGAGTCGGAGATTTCCCAGATTGCAACACGCGCGGTGCGATTGGATGCAGGCTCGGTAGTAGCGGATACGCGCGGCGGATCGGAGATGCACGCGATTCTTACGTTTGCGGGCGCATGAATGGCACTGCTTGCCGACACCACGGTGCTGCTGGGCAAAGAGCTGCGGACGGAGTTCCGTTCACGGGAACTGCTGACAACGACGGTCGTCTTTATTTTGATTGTGATCGTGCTTTTCAGTTTCACATTCGATCCGACTTCGGACGAATCGCGGCGCTTTGGATCTGGATTGCTCTGGCTGGCGTTTTTGTTCGCTTCTTCGCTTATGCTGCAGCCCTGCTTTTTGCGTGAGCAGCAGAATGACACACTTAGCGCTTTGCGGCTGGCTGTGGACGAGCCGTTCGCGATCTTTCTGGCAAAACTGACGGCCAACACCGTCTTCCTGCTTCTTGCAGAGCTGGTGCTGCTGCCTTTTTTTGCATTGATGTACAACGTTCCTGTGTTGCGCGTGCTGCATTGGCTGGCGCTTGTTTTTTTTCTGGGCAGCCTGGGCATTTCCGTTGTCGGGACGGCGCTTTCGGCCGTTTCGGCGCAGGCGCGGATGCGCGAACTGCTCTTGCCCCTTCTCCTGCTGCCCTTGTTGACGCCGATTCTCGTTGCGAGCACGGAAGTTACGAAGGGCCTGCTCGACCGGGAGCCGTTCATGCAGTGGAAAGGCGTAGTCATCCTGGCAGTGTTCGATTTGGTTTTTTTGACGGCGCTGTGGCTTTTCAGCGAATATCTTCTGGAGGAATGAAGGCATGGGGAAGAACATCTTCGCCGCTGCTCTGGTTTTTGTCCTTCTCGGGGTAATGGTGTATGCCGCGTTCTTCATCGCACCAGTGGATGCGAAGCAGGGGCTCATCTATCGGATTCTTTATCTGCATGTTTCGAGCGCGTGGACTGGTCTGACGGCGTTTCTCATCGGTTGCATCGCGAATTTGCTGTACGTGTGGCGGCGACAGCCGCGGTGGGACTGGCTGGGCGTTGCGGCGGTGGAGGTCGGCCTGGCATTTACCACCGTTGTTCTCGTGACCGGGCCCATATGGGCGAAGCCGGTGTGGGGAATTTATTGGACGTGGGATGCGCGGCTTACTTCGACGTTCGTGATGTGGCTGCTCTACATTTCTTATTTGCTGTTGCGAACGCTCATCGAAGAGCCCGACCGGCGCGCGCTCCTCAGCGCGCTTTACGGAATATTCGCGTTTCTCGACGTGCCGCTCGTTTTTGGCTCGATTCGCTGGTGGCGGACCCAACATCCTCAGCCCATCGTGATGGGGGGCCCGGATTCGGGGATGGATCCCACGATGTACAAGGTGCTTATGTTTTCGTGGCTGGCCATGTTGGCATTGATGACGCTGCTGCTCCGGCAACGCTACAAGCTCGAGGCGATGAGGAGTGATGTTGAAGCGATGCGGCACGAACTGGAGGCGGCATGAAAAATCTGGACAGCGTTTTTGCGGCGTATATGGCGGCGTGGGCAGTGTTTTTCGTTTTTTACGTCACGATTGCGCGGCGTGCATCGTCGTTGCGCGGCGAGATTGAACGCCTGAAAAACTCCTTGAACCGGGGAAAATAGTTGGCAGGGAAGAAGCGCGTCGGGATTGTATTGTTCCAACTTGGCGGGCCGGACTCGCTGGAGGCCGTCGAGCCGTTTCTGCTGAACCTCTTTCTCGACCCGGACATTATTCCACTTGGACCCTTGGGAATCTTGCGGCGTCCAATCGCTAAATGGATTTCGTCGCGGCGCGCGCCTCACGTCGCAGAGAAGTACGCGGAGATTGGAAGGCGGTCGCCGATTGGCGCGCTGACGGAGCGGCAGCGCTTGCGGCTGAGGGACGCCTTGACCAACTACATAGATCCCGTCATCGTCACCGCGATGCGTTACTGGCATCCGCTAACCAGCGAAGCGGTGGAAGCTTTGCGGAACGTGGGCCCGCTGAATCGAATCGTGCTGCTGCCGCTGTATCCTCACTATTCTTATGCCACCACGCGGAGCAGCCTGAAAGAATGGCGGCGGGTGTTTGGAGAGCCAGACGGGGGCCCGCCGGTGCGCACGGTTGATCATTTCCATGACCATCCTCTTTACATTTGGGCGCTGGTGCAGCGGATTGGCTCGATGCTCCGGCAGTTTGCGGACAGCTCGAAGATTCATTTGATTTTCAGCGCGCACGGTTTGCCGATGAGCCTGGTCAAGAAGGGTGATCCGTATCCTGAACAGATCGGAAAGACGGTGCGGCTGGTGTGTGAACTGGGGGCTAAGGAATTCGGCGGCTGGCCGCGAACCCATCTGCTTTGCTACCAAAGCCGAGTGGGCCGGGCAAAGTGGCTGCAGCCACCGCTGACAGAGACGATCGAGCGGCTGGGGCACGAGGGCGTAAAGGAAATGCTGGTGGTGCCGATTTCGTTTGTAACTGAGCACATTGAGACGCTGCACGAGATCAACATCGAGGCGCGCGAGGATGCCATGAAGGCGGGCGTTGAGAAATTCCGGATGATGCCCGCGGTGGGAGATTCGCCGTTATTTATAGGAGCACTGCAGGATTTGGTGCTGCGAGCTGCGGGGATCGAAGAGCGGCCGGTGTTTGGGTCGGCGGCGTCCGAGAAGACGGGCGGTGCGGCAGTTTGAGCAAGGCAGTTCTATCTACTTTGCGTAGACCCTTCACTTACCCGCTTAAGTACAGAACGAGCCTTCTCGACGTCTTCCTTCCGCACCAGCACTCGAAACCCGGAGTCCGTCCATGCCGCGCCCGGGGACCGTGCTCCTGCGCTGTCATCTTGGATTGTGGCGGCAATGCCTGCAGACAGTAGCGCCCCCTGCGCGATATCGGCATCATCCTGCATTGCGAATGCTTGAACCAGAACGAGCTCGCTGTCAGGGCGTCTAAGGACATCGCGAGCATCAGCAGCGTCTTCCTCGCGGACAAGCACCTTGAATCCGAAACCGCTCCAAGCCAGGTGGTCGCGCATGCCACCAGCTCTATCGGCCTGGATTATCGAATCAATGCCGGCGGATTCTAACTCGCTCTTGGCCAGGTCGGCTTCGACTTGTGAAGCGAAGCGTTCAACGACCCTCAGCTTGCTGTGATCCATGGGGTAATTATACGCCTCGGCGCGACTGCGGGTGAACCGGGGGTGCACCCCAAAAAAGTTGTAGGTCAAGCCGCCATCAGTGCGCATCTACGCTCCCAAAAATCTTGAAAGCGTCCACTCAACTTCGAGCAGCGCAGCGCGATGATGGCATTCGAACCGCGTACGGTCCAGTGCATGCCGGCCCGTTTTAGGCGCGTGCCGATGGCCACCTTACAGCCCGCCTCCACCACTCCAGTCGAAGTACATAAGCCTTGAGCGTGGAATTCCGGATAGCGCATGCGCTCGCGATTGCTCTGGAAATAGTGCAGACAACGACGCGCTTCTTCGGAGCGCGCCACCTGGCGGCGTAGGGCTGCCAGCAGCGCGCGGAACTGTCCGTTATCGAGTTCTTCGTGCCTTCGTTTGGCCCACTGGACGGCGCGCGGAGAGCTGAGGCCATAGAGAGCTTTGCTGAGCTCACTCAGGTGTTGCTTGGCATGAAAGCGGTCGACGATCTCGATGGTCCCGGGGAACAGTTCCGCGACCAGATTCCAAATCCAGGGGGCCCCATCGCCGAGCGTAACCGTACGCTCGGCCTGGGTGAAGCGGCGGCGCTGGCTCTCGCGCCAGACGCGCTGTGCAAAGGCGGAACGTTCCTTGGCGATATCCGGGATGCGAGCACTTTCGATGGCTGCGGAATAGGTAATCGACCCCTCATCGCGGATGGGAGTGCCGTCCGTGTCCAACGATTCCGCACTCCACACGGTGCAGAGTTTGACCTCCCGCGTTTTCGCGGCGCCGGCCCTCTTACCGGACACGCCCGTTAGTTCTTCAGCCCGCAAGGGAATACCTGTTCCATCGATACCCAGGTAGAGCGTGTGCGGCAGGGGAAGCGTGTCCCAGGGCTCACAGTGGTCGCGCTCGTCTTCGGCAATTTCCTGTCCCAGGGCTTCGGCAGTGCGTTCCACTTGCTTAGCATCGACGATCACACCGGCCAGTTCTTGCAGCAGTTCGCTACCTTCTTGAAAGCTGACCATGGCACCGACGGTGCCGGTCATGCGGGTGAGTGCGGGAGACAAGGAGGTGTTCTCGATTCCTAGATGTCGATCGCGAGGACAGCACCCGTGACCGCAAGAGGAACAGTGATAGTAGGCCCGCTCCAGGCGCAACCGCCCGAGCACACTGTGGAACTGTTTGCTCCGGCGTCCGGCAAACTGCGCTTCCCCGCCACACCGGCAAGGCCTACGCGAACCCACCTCATCCGAGGTGTCGGCATTGAGCCGTTGTTCCAAGGCGCGCGCCGCAAGCCGCAATGTG
>Ga0126373_10001205_pt1 | contig 18128 bp, 9 predicted proteins | sample PanSoiMetPlot_11_FD_92545 | JGI IMG/M metagenome (GOLD analysis project Ga0126373, IMG submission 92545) | Tropical forest soil microbial communities from Panama - MetaG Plot_11 | ecosystem: Environmental > Terrestrial > Soil > Tropical forest > Bulk soil | place: Panama | collected 2016-02-17 | reverse complement strand
GAGGTGGCCGTGCAGGACCGCGAAAGCAGTAAAGAGACTCTCGCGGGTCGCGATGTAGGGTGCGACGTTCCCGCCGACAGAGAACCCGGCAGCGAGAACGCGTGCGGCATCGATACGTACGCCGGGAACCTGCAGCACCTCGCGCACGCAGTCCATCACGTGGCGATAGTCCTCTGTCGTGTCCTCAGGGCGCTGCCCGACCGACCAGACGCCTGCGACGCTGACCGAATCGGGCGCGAGGACCATGAACCCCTCCCGCTCGGCTAGTGCCTGAAGGCGGAGAATCATCAGGGAGCCCTTCCCACCTGTCCCATGGAAGCTGACCATCAAGGGCAAGGGGCGAGATTCGTAGCCATTTGGCAAGTAGTAGGCTCCCTGCCGGGCAGTGCTCGTTGCGGCCTGGACGATGTGCGTGATGCCCGTCTGGCCACCCTCGGCCAGCCGTAATCCAGACGACCGGATGGGGATGTGGAAGTAGCGCAGGTTCGCGGCACCGCCGAGCACCACAAGGAGCGGGACAACAACGAACAGCCGGCTGCACCGACCATGGGCGACCCGTCGCATTGGCTGATCTGGAGACATCGCCATAGGCCCGTCGCACTCCGTGAGACCTTCGGCAACCTACATGGCGGGAACCGGGACGTCAAGTCGAACAGATTGACAAGTTCTCCTTCGTCATCAAACTCAAAACCGCCACGACCCTGAGCCTGGCGATTCCACCGTCGCTGCTGGGGCGGGCCGATGAGGTCATTCAGTAGCCCGACCGTTTTGTGCCCAAGCTGTGCCCAACTCCAGCGCATTCCTGATCATTCCTGAGCACTCCAGCGCACGATGCCGTCGTGACTCCGTCTTTCGACAGCAAGCATTTACGCGCACTTCCACGACCTAGAGAATAGGACTGAAAATCCTGGTGTCGGCGGTTCAATCCCGTCCCTGCCCACCATTGTTTTCAGCACGTTGCCCACGCCGAAATTCTCCCTCGGTTGAGTTTGTGCCTAGATTTGTGCTCATCTCGGGCACACTCCAGCGCATTCCAGCGCACGAACGCGTTTGAGCGTTGGGTGCTCGCATGGCAGAGCCTGCCAGGCGAAGCCAGTGGCCGCGAGCTGAGACCTGGGGCTTAGGTAGGGATCTCCCCGCGGATCTGAGTTCGAGGTTGCTCCTGCTTCTCCGGGCTTCGCGAGGCGATCCGACTGCACTTCTGTGGCATGGGCTCCTAGAGGCTCCGAGAGCGGCCGGCGTCCGAGTCTGGCAGATTACGTCAGGGACCGACGGCCACCCGGGCGGCGACCGTCGCCGCAGCGTGCTAATGTTGCTTACGCTCACCGGAGGTCGTCGCGTGGATCAGCGCCCAGCTCGAGCGCGCTCGCCGGACCATCGCCTCCGATGCGGAGCTCGGGCGCGCTCTGGACCGCTGGCTGAAACGGCAGGCGGTGGCAGTCGTCGAGCGGTACAAGAACCGCGTGGCCGCGTTCATCGAGCGAGGCGTCCACGCCCTCGGGCCGGATGGCGCGGTGCGGCTCATCGAGGAGCACGCAGGCGACGATCTCCAGTACATCCGGGTCAACGGAACGGTCGTCGGCGGCCTGGCCGGCGGCGCCATCTACGCGGTCCATCTGCTCCTGCGACTGGGATAGCGCGCATCGGGATCGCGGCGGAGACCTTCGAGGCATTCGCACTCTCGTGCTGGGGCGGAGTGACTGGACCACCGGGTTGGGCATCCGGTGCGGGCGTGACGGCAACAAGAACCAGGCGGGCCCGGTCCTGGCCTCGGCCAACCTGGTGGTCAGGGGGCGTGCGCGTGTCGCGCGGTCTCACCAGTCCCCCAACACCACCTCCACGATTGAACTCTTTGCCGACATCAGGTCCAAGCCGTCGCGTTCGGGAGTTCTCCGACGCTCTGCTGCTGCCGGTCTAGCTGGCTCTTCGGGTGAGCGGAATCAAGCCCGCCTTGCGGCGTACCATCTGTACGGGTGCCTGAGACAGGAACGACCGATGCAGATCGGCGTCGTCCTTCAGGGAGGCGGCAAGCCGATCCAGACTGGCCGCGCTCCTCGTCCAGTACGCAGCAGCCTTCACCGACCGGCCGCGCGCCAGTTCAGCACGGGCGGCGGTCGCGCAGACTTTCCACTCCGCAAGGGGGACCTCGTATCCGTGGACCACGTGGAGCGCCTCGGACAGCTCGCGCTCTGCAGCGGGCAGGTTCCGCTGGGCGAGCGCGGCCTCGGCGAGCGCCTGGCGCCCGAGCGCCAGGTACGTCCGCTCGCCCGACGTCGCCGCGACTCGACACAGCTCCTGTAGCTGTTCGCGCGCGCGGCCGAACTGACGGCGCGCGAGCCAGTAGTGGCCGAACCCCAGCCGCAGCGGCATCTGGAGAATCGAGCGCATCAGCGTGGACTGGGCCGTGACCTCCTGGAACGCGCGTAGTGCCGCCGCGTACCTCCTCAAGCCGAGGTGGGCGAATCCGAGGACGATCGCGCCCAGAAGCCGGTCCACCTGGATCTCCTCACCCGGTGGCCGCTCTTGCTCGCAGAGCGCCCGAGCGCTCGCGAAATTCCCCACGTGCGTCAGCAGCCACGCCGCCTGATACCGGAACCCGCGTGCCCAGCGGCGATGCCCGTTTCGCTCGGCCATCTCCCATCCGTCGCGGAGGACAACACGCAGCTCCCGCCATTCGCCAAGGTGTAGCAGCGCCCATGCGCGGTGAAACTGGCACGTCATGTAGTGATACGCGTCGCTCACTTCCAGCGCCAACCGCAGGCCCTCCTCCGCAGTCCGGCACGCGGCCCTGTAGTCGGCCTGATAGCTGCGCAGATGCGCGTAGCGGCCGACGTGAAGGCTCAGCAGCCGCCGCGCCCCGACGCGCCGCACGGCGTCGATGGCGAGGCGACACGTCTCCGCGTCCTCGTCCCGCCAGCCGCGCAGCAGGATGCGCTGACAGCCCCCGTATCCGCGGACATGCGCTTGCAGTGCCTCGTCGGACAGACTGGGGGCGAGCGCGAGCGCCTGCTCGATGGCCGCCAGGCTCCGTTCTCGATCGATCCAGGAGAGCGCGCCGCTCAGTTCCACCAGCGCCCGTGCTTCCTCGTCGGTGCGGCCTTGCTCCCGTGCGTAGCTGGCCAGCGCCACGAAGCCGTCGACCGCTGCCGTGAAATCACCCATGGCCCGCCGGACTTGTGCAAGCCGCTCGAGGAGGGCGAGGCGTCCAGCGACGCGTTCGGTCTCGGGAAGACGCTCGACGAGATCCAGGGCGCGTCCGATATACCCGGCCGCCTCCGTGTTCGCGCTTCGCCGGGTTGCCGTGTCCGCTGCATCCGTCAGGTAGCGCACAGCTCGACGGTCGGCGCCCGCTTGCTCGAAGTGCGCCGCCAGGTCGGCAGCAATGTCACGCGCCCGGTGGCCATAAGCCACTTCTTCCCGCTCGCCGATCGACTGGTGGAACTCGCGCCGCCGCGCAGGCGAGACGCTCTGGTAGAGCGCATTCCGGTGCAGCGCGTGAACGAAACGATAGCGCGACGCCACTGTGCGATCCGGCCACTCATCGGGGCCGAGCGATCGGATGAAGAGCTGACGACGCGCCAGCTCCTCGCAGCACTCTTCCACGTCGGCGGGCGTCCGGTGGAGGGCCGCGGCAACCGAGGCTGCCGAGAACTCCATGCCCGCGACGCTTCCTGCGGTCAAGGCTCGCCGCTCGTCTTCTTCGAGCTGATCCAGGCGGCGCTCGATTATCTGGCGAAGGCTCTCCGGAACGCTGACCTCCACCTCCTCCAGCGCCGCACGGAGCTCCCACCGCCCGTCACGCATCACGATGAGGCCGCGCGCGAGCAAGTCATCGACGACGCTCCCCATGAACAAAGGATTGCCCTCGGTTCGCTGGGTGATGACGCGCGCCAGCTCGGATGGAAACACGTGTCCGGCAAAGCGCTCGCGCAGGTAGTCGGCGACTACCGCCTCGCTCAGCAGCTCCAGCGACAACTCCTGGCAGCGCCCTTGCGCCTGCAACTCGCGCCTGACGTCCTCGAGAGGGTGCTGGCTCGCGCGCAGCACGTCGACCGGACGGTAGGTGCTGACCAGGAGCAGCCGCGCCGGCTCCTGCCGCCGTGCGAGCATCGAGACCAGATCGACCGTCGCTGTATCGCTCCAGTGCAGATCCTCGAGCACGAGCACCAGCGGCGCTTCGGCGGTCAGCGCTTCGATCGCCTCCGCCATCTCGCGCAGCATCCGTTCACGCGTCACCCCCAGGAGGTCGCGCTCCAGGGCATCCCGGTCGGCGCGGTCGAGGAGCCACGGCATCTGCGCGAGCCAGGTGGGTGCGTGCTTGCGGAGCAGGGCGACCAGCCAGTCGCCGCCACCTTCGCGGCAGAGGCGACCCAGCGCATCCAGCACGGGTAGATAGGGCTCCGGCGTCCCGTATGTTTCGACACACTGGCCGTGCGCGATCCACACGCGTGGATCGATGCTCACCCGCTCCAGAAAAGCATCGACCACCCCCGTCTTGCCGATGCCTGGCTCACCGGTCACGAAGACGATCTGGCGCGTACCGCGCCATGCCGCTTCGATTCCTCTCTGGAGCCGGTCGAGCGCGGACTCACGGCCGACCAGATGGGCCGGCCCGCGGTATCGGGAGCCAGTGGCGGGGCCGGCCCCGAGCGGCGACCCGGACGCCCCAGGTCGTTCCGGCCTGGGGTCGGAGTCGGTAACGCCTGCGATGAATCGATAGCCGCGGCGGTGAACCGTCGCCACGAAGCGTGGCGCGCCGACCCGATCGCCGAGCGCCTTCCGGATCTCGCGCACACAGACCTTGAGCACCGCATCGCCCACGACGGTCCCCGGCCACACGCTCTCGAGCAGGAGGTCCTTCGTCACGAGCTGGCCGTGGCGCTCGACGAGACACTGCAGCACGCCAAAGGCCTTTGGCGTCAGGTGCACCGCCTTCGTCCCCCGCCAGAGAGCCGCATTGTCCGGGTCGAGCCTAAACGGCGGGAAACAAAGCTGCCTCGACGGTCTCACATCCATAAGCAGCGTCTTACCGAACTCTTACCGCGTGATTATGACCCACCGATCGCGCCGCCCCTACGCTGACTGTGCGATGACGAAACCATCCCGCCAAGAACCTACAATAGGGCGGTCCACGGACGAAGCGAAACCCGCTGCTCGCCGCACCTTCGTCGTCCAGTTCCGCGCGGGGATCCCAGAGCCCCTTCGTCCGTACCCGTTCGTCGAAGCGCACGCCCGCCGAGGCGGCGCCGTGGGCGGGCATGGGTCGCGGGCTCCTCCTTCAGTTGGGAAAGGACGGCGCGCCAAACGCAGCTCGCTCATTCGCGTCCACGCCAACGCGGTGGCCGACTGTTCCCAGTCCATTCACCACGAAACCAGGAGGATGTCATGCAGAGATTAGGGCATTCGTTGGCGGCCTTGGCAATCGCGCTGGTCCTGGCCGGAGCCACGGCAGCCTTCGCCGATCCTTTCTTCTTCAGCACGGGCGAGCCGGACGGCCGGATGGCCGCGGCGACCCGGCCCAAGAGTCACGGCAAGATCGAAATCGAGGCGGCCGATGACTTCATCGTCACGTCGCAGACGCACCTCGATCGAGCGAGCTTCACCGGCCTGCTACGCCACGGGGGTCCTGGCGAGATCCGTCAGGTCGATGTCGAGCTCTACCGCGTGTTCCCGAACGACTCCAACGTGGCCCGGACATCGGGCCCTCCCACCTTCAGCACTCCGCAGGTGCCGACGCGAGTCAACTCACCGGCGGATGAGGCATTTGACAGCCGCGACAGCGCCGAAGGAACGCTGGGGTTCACCGTCACTGTCATCGACCACGAGTTCCCGGCCGCCAACTCGGTGATCGACGGTATCCATCCCGTACCGGACCAAGCCACGAAGGGCGATGGCGCGGTGAAAGGCCAGGAAGTCCGGGTCGACGTCGTGTTCGACCCGCCATTCGATCTCGCCCCTGGTCACTACTTCTTCGTTCCTCAGGTGAGGCTGAAAGGCAAGGGAGGCAACTTCCTCTGGTTGTCAGCGCCGCGTCCGCCGCTCGCATTCGTCGGGGATCTGCAGATGTGGATCCGCAATGCGGATCTGGATCCCGACTGGCTGCGCGTGGGCACTGACATCGTCGACGACGCGTTGCCTCCGACGTTCAACGGGAGCTTTTTGTTGAGCGGGACTCCCTGAGCAGCTTCCTTATTCGCACTGCCAGTGGGCCCTGACTCGCCTTCGGTGTCGTTTGCCGGCGGTGGTCGCGCATCAGCGGGCGGGGGGTCGAACAGCTCCCCGCCCGCTGTGCTGTGGCATTGGCTCCGAGAGCGGCCAGTGTCTGAGTGTGGCAGACTACGTCAGGGGCCGGGGACCATCCGGGAGGCGACCCCCGCCGGAGCGTGCTGCCGCAGCGCGCTAATGTTGCTTACGCTCCATTGAGGTTGCTATCCGCGGGGTCGAATTCGCTCCCATTGCGCGTCGGTGAGCGCTTACCATGCCATGGCATCACGCTACCGGCCCCTCTCCCTCAATCCCAAGTTTTGAAAATGATTTCTAGGGTTTTTGTGTCCACTCGCGGAATGAGCAGCTGGCGAGTCTCGTGAGGTTCGTAGCTCTTTGACTGCGAGGGTATCTGGTCCTACTATGGGGCGTTGCCGCGCCCAGTGAGCGCCTATCGCGAGCTAGGGCTGGAGGCATTTGCATGGCAATTGCGCCAGGTTACGTGTATGACCTGTTCATCAGCTATGCGCACGCCGATGATGTCCCTTCTGAGGGCGAAGACGGTTGGGTGTCGTACTTCGCCAAGCGCTTGGAACTCGCCCTTCGTCAGCGGATGGGAGGCGCAGAGGCGCTGAAGTTCTTTTTCGACAGCCGAGCTAATCGAGCCAATTCTCAGCTGTCCGATCTACTGGCCGCCGCGACGCAGTCGGCTCTCTTTCTAGCCGTCGGTTCGCCAAGCTATGCGGCGCGCGATTGGCCTCGACAGGAACTCCATACATTCATTGCGCGGGTACCGGATCCCTCACGGTTATTCATGATCGAGTGCCTGCCGCTCAACGAAGGGGAGTATTATCCGCCCCCACTCGATAGCCACATCTGTGTTCCGTTCTGGAAAGCGAGCGGACCACGGAGCATTCCGATGTCTTACTCGCCGGTCGGGGATGCGGAGGAGTTCCAACTGTTGATCCATGGCCTGGCGGCAGATATGCGCAACCGCCTACTGCCGTTGCGCCTGTTGGCAACTCACCAGACGGAGTTTGGCACCCGTCTGGAGGTGAAAGAACCGCCCTCAAGACCCGAAGGCCAGAGAAAACTGGTTCTTCTCGCGCAGGTAACGGACGACATCGAGGACGAGTCGGACCAACTGAGACGCTACCTGAGCCAGTACGAGGGAGAGATTTCCGTTTTGCCTCGAGCAGCCTACCCACAAGGCGGGCTGGATTTCAAGAGAGCTTTGGAGCAAGACCTGACGCACGCTCATTTGTTCGTTCAGCTTCTTGGACGACGAGCCGGTCGTGTGCCGCCTGACCTGCCCGAGGGATACACCCGCGGCCAGTTCGAGGCAGCCAAAGCGGCGGGCGTCCCGATCGTGCAATGGCGACATCCTGCTCTCGACATCGAAACTGTCGATCCCGCCTACCGGGTGCTGCTGACGGCAGAAACGGTGGTTGCCTGCGGATTCGAGGCATTTAAGCAGCACGTTCTGAGCTTAGTACGTAAGCCGGAGACGAAGGCGGCTTCGGTGCGACCTTCAACGGTATTCATCAACGCCGATGATAAAGACTTAAATGTTGCCAAAGAGATCGGACGGGAGTGCTTGCGCCACGCGCTGACGACGGTCCTTCCGGTTGCAGTGGGATCGCCTTCCGAAGTCAGTCGTAAGGATCTTGAGGATAACCTGACCGACTGCGACGTGCTCCTCTTCATCTATGGTGACACCTCCCTGGAGTGGATTCGGAGTCAACTTCGGTTTTTCAACAAAGTAAGGCCAAGGAGGGAAACAGATCCCAGACTGCTGGCCATTTGCTGCGGACCTCCGTCCGGTAAGCCTGAAATCGGAATCACATTTCCGAGTGCGCACGTGATCAACTGCCCCGACGGTTGGAGTATGGACGAGATTCGGACGCTCATCTCAGGGCTGGGCCAATGACATTGTCGAAAGATCGACTGCCATATCCCGGTCTCCGAGCTTTTGCTCGTGAAGAGTCAGACCTGTTCTTCGGTCGGGAAAGTTGTGTGGACGCAATGGTCGACCGCTTGGCCACAACCCGGTTCCTGGCAGTGCTGGGGGCGTCGGGGAGCGGGAAATCCTCGCTGGTCCGTACGGGACTCATCGATGCCCTGGACCTCGGTCTCCATCCTTCGCCAAGGCCGCGTTGGAAGATCGCCGACCTGCATCCCGGAGGACAGCCGCTCCGCAATTTGGCCGCCGCCCTGTTGGAGACGAAGAACTCGCCGTACGAGTCCATGGATGTGGACTTTCTGGGCGCGTTTCTGAGAAATGGACCGCGCTCCATTGTCGAATGGGTTTCCGGCGGCAACCTTGCCTCCGACGCGAATCTGCTCATACTCGTGGATCAGTTCGAGGAGCTGTTCCGTTACAGCGACTACGCCCAACGGGAAGAAGCCGAGGCATTCGTCTCACTGCTTCTGGAGAGCACCACGAACGTTGACGTCTCGATTCATGTTGTCCTGACGATGCGCTCGGAGTTTCTCGGGGCCTGTGCTCTGATTCCAGGCTTGGCGGAACGGATCAACGCGGGGCTGTACCTGACTCCACGGATGACTCGCGAGGAATGCCGCGCCGCGATCGAAGGACCGGCCAATGTGATCGGCTTCACCATCCAGCCGGTCCTCGTGAACCGTCTGCTGAATGACCTGGCTGCTTTCGCACCTTGGGAGGATGACGGACACTCTGACCACGCGGAGCAGTTGTCACGCCGTTCTGATCAGCTGCCCATCATGCAACATGTGCTCAACCGCCTTTGGGTCCGGGCAGCGGATGCTGCGCAGGGGTCGGCAGTGGAACTGAAGCTGGCCGAGTATGAGCAAATCGGTGGTCTCTCAGGTGCCCTCGACGCGCACGGCGCCGAAGTCCTGGCAGGATTGAACGCGAGCCAGTCACGTCGCGTGGAGGACGTCTTCCGGGCTCTCGTGAGTGGGACGTCGGTCGCGTCGGCTGTGCGGCGACCCGCCAGACTTCGGGAACTCGTCGAACTTGCGGGGGGGGCCCGTGACGACGTCGTGGCGGTTGTGGAAGCCTTCCGCGCGCCGGGCTGCAACTTTGTCCGAACGTCGGAATCATCGTTCCGCAGCGACATGCTCATCGTGGACATCAGTCACGAAAGCTTGATCAGGCAGTGGACACCGCTTCGGGAATGGTTGCATAAGGAGGCCCGAGACGACGCCGCCTGGAGGCGATTGACTGCCGCTCAAGAGCGCTACTCGGAAGGTCAAGGTGATCTGCTCACTGGGCTGGATCTGGATAGCATCGCAGCGTGGTGGGAATCAGCGAAGCCTACCCCGATATGGGCTTCCCGCCACGGTGGCCAGTTCGAGACAGCGGCTACGTTTCTTCAAGAGAGTCGCCAGGCTCAACAGGCCCGAGTCAACGCTGACCGTCAGCGCCAACTGCGAGAAAGGAATCGCCTGCGCAGGCAGCGCGCTGCTTTGGCCGTAGCATTGATCGCTGCTTTGGGCCTTGTTGGACTAGCCTTGTATCAGCGGAGCAGCGCGAAGCAACAAGAGACCAAGGCGAATGAGGCCGCTCGGAGCGCCCTCGCTCTCCGGAATGAGGCGGAGGCTCAACGTGCCGAGGCCGCACGGCAAGCGAAGGTGGCAAGCGAGGCCTTGGAGACCGCAAACACTGCGACCGTCCGAGCCGAACGGGGAGAGGAGGCAGCCCGTGAGCAAAAGGGACAGGCGGAAGAACAAAAGCGACAGGCGGAAGAGCAAAGGCGACAGGCAGAAGAACAAAAGCGACAGCTAAAATTGGTCACTGATTTCCTGGGGGGAAATCCAACTCTCAAGGAGGCGGTAGAAACCGCATTGGCTCAAATTGACCCTGCGGCTCTCGAGCAACTCCTCAGGGAATTGAGTAGGATCTCGTTCAAACCCAACCCTGCGCTGAGCACTGATGAAGCTGGCATCGCAATTTATGGCTATGACCCGGTGGCGTATTTTGGGCCGAAGGGCCTCCCCGTTGCGGGCAAGGTCAACTTCTACCTCGTATGGAACGGCGGTATATGGTTGTTCTCGAACGCGGAGAACCGTGAACGCTTTAGGATCGATCCACGGCACTATGAACCTGCGTATGGAGGATTTTGCGCTTTTTGCCTCGCCACTGGTCATAAATACCATGGCGACCCCAGGCAATGGGTGATACACGGGAATCGACTTTATCTGCATGCTAGGGAGGACTATCGCCAACTGTGGTTGAAGGACCCCGACAGTTATATCAGGCAAGCAGAAGACCAGTGGTCCACTGTATCTGATTGGCGTGTTGAGTCGATCAAGAATATCGCGATTTCAGACCAGATTGTGCGGGAACTTAAAGCTAGGCAAAAGGAAGCCGAGCCACAATACACGCTGGCTCAGAACCTTGCTGTGCAGAAGAAATGGGAGGAGGCGGCCGAAGTCCTGGAGAATCTATTGGCGAAATACCCTCGGCATCTAGACGGGCTGAAACTTGCCGCCGGGATCTACCACGAGAGGTTGTTCCGCTACGATCGCGCCTACGAGCTCAATGCGCAGCGTCTTGAACTCGGTTCATCCGGAGAACTCGACTTCGTCGAAAATCACCTCACCACTGGCCGTTTCGAAACTTGTGCAAAACGCGCGGCTTTCGAAGAGACTCGGGGCTACGAGAGGGATGCGCTATTGATGCTTTCGGGGATCCAGTTTGCCTGCCGGGCCGGAGGCCAGGTAACCGAGGGCGTCGCCGCGGCGCGCGACTTGCGCACGAAGATAGCTGGGCTCGGTAAAGTTAGATGGACATTCGATGGTACCAAGCACTTCCTGGGCACTGACCCTAGGTTCGCAGCAAAAGCCAGGGAGTGGGTCGCGCTCTTTGAAGCACTCGAGGAGGGTAACGAAAAGAAGGCGCTCGCTTCCATCTCGAGCATAGCTCCGGAATGACTCAGGACGGTTGTGCTGTGGCATCGGCTCTTGGAGCGCGGCCGGTGTCCGAGTCTGGGCTATACGTCGTCTATGCTTTGAACAGTGGCTAGCCAATTATGCGGCAGGTGGCGACCGACCTGCCGCAGGTGACAATGCTCGTTGAGCTTTTCACAATCATTTGATTTTGACCTCACGTAAATATCGGAGCCGTAATGTAGAAGATCCAGGCTTTTCAGGAGCCCTCACTCGAGGGATTTTGACCTGCCCTCCTGGGCTGAAGAAGAACTGGCAGGGCCAGATCAAACCCTCATCTACGCCTCCGCCTGCTCCAGCCAGTACCCTGTGTCCATCTCGCGGTACATCGCTGTCGCAGTGGTGAGGTGTTTCCGCGCCTCCTCGCCGTTGCCCGTGCGCCTGTAGAGCTTGCCGAGGCCGAGGTGGCAGTGAGCGACGAGGGGGCGCATGCCGCGCGGCACGGCAAGCGCGAGCGATTTACGATAATGGGCCTCGCCGCTCTCGGCATCAAACTGGTCGGGGTGGGTTGTGATGTCGCCGAGCAGATGCATCGCATGGGCCACGAACCCAGGCTGATTGGGAGAGACTTCGAGCGCGCGGCCGCTCAGGCGCCGAGCCTCATCGAGCCGGCCGAGGAGCAGATGGGCGCGACCTAGCGAATGATAGGCCCAGCCGTGATGACCGCCGTGGCCCCCCGCCCGCTCGCGCTCGAGAAGCTGCTCGCCCTCCCGGAGCCGATTCAGCGCCTTGCTCGCCTCACCGAGCTGCGCCAGTGCCCAGGCAGAGGAAGCGATCATGTCGGGAAGCAGGAGGACGACGTTCCCAGTCTGGAGTACCGCGATCCCGTGTTCGACGAGTGAGAGTGCCTTGACCCAGTCGCCCTTGAGCGGGTGGAGCGTGCCCGCGGCGAAGTGAGCTATGCCGATGGTGAACGCATAATTCGTCGGCTCGGCGAGTCGGATCGCCTCGGCTTCGTGCTCGGCCGCTTCGCTGAATCTGCCCAGGTGGGCGAGGCTCCTGACCAGCCAGCAGCGATCCCAGACCGATGGGGGTGCGGCGATTCCGAAATACTCGTAGACCCAGTCGGTGGGCAGCACCGCGAGGTTGTCGGTGGCCAGCTCGACCACGCGATCGTACTCGCCCCTGTAGTAATGCGCCAGTTCCAGAAAGCTCGTGGTCAGGATCCGGAGTTTCAAGTCCCCAAGACGCCCGGCAATCTCCAGCGCGCAGGTGCCGGTCACGAGCGCCTCGTCCAACTCGCCGACCTGCGCGTGGGCGGTCGTTAGCACAGCGCCGACCCGGCCCCGCCGGCGGTCGTCGTTCAACCGTTCGGCGAGAACCTCGGCCTCGCGTAGGTGCTCCAGCATCCGCCCGCCTTCACCGAGCTGCTGCATCACGGGGCGCAGCTCGAGGCGGATCTCGAAGCCCTGCTCTAGGGTGGACGGGCTCTCCGGCAGAGCCGCGAGGACACCTAGCGCCTGTTCGAACCAGGCTCGGGCGTCCTGGAGCGCCGACCGCGCCGCGGCCTTGTTCCCAGCCTGCCGGAGATAGTGCATCGCCTTCTCCCGCAACTCGCCCCTGACGGCGTGGTGAGCGAGTTGCTCGATCTGTCCGCCGAGGCGGTCTCCGTGGAGGGTCTCGATCGCGTCCACGATCCGCGCGTGAAGCTCCCGGCGGCGATCGTGCAGCAGACCGCTATATGTCACCTCGTGAGTGAGCGCGTGCTTGAAGCTGTACTCGAGATCCGGGAACAGCCCCGTCTCGTGGAGGAACTCGGCGGCCTGCAGGTGGTCGAGCCCGCAGCGGAGCGCCTGGTCCGGAAGCTCGGCGACCGCCAGAAGGAGCGCGAACGACACCTCCTTGCCGATGACGGATGCGACCTGCAGGAGGCGTTTGTCCGCCGGGGCGAGCCGGTCGATGCGGTCCGCCAGCATTGCCTGGACCGTGGGCGGGATCTGGGTCGCTTGGATCGGATGCGTCGAGCGGTACCGGCCTCGTTCTCCGACCAACACCTTCGTCTCCACCAGGGTCCGGACGGTCTCCTCTAGGAAAAACGGGTTCCCGCGCTTGACTAAGAGGTTCTTGAGCGGAGCGAGCCCAGGCTCGACACCGAGAAGATTGTCCAGCAGTTCTTTGGCTCTCTCGGCGGGGAGGTTCTCGAGCCGCAACTGAACGTAGTACGTCTTGCTGCCCCACGTGTGCTGGTACTCGGGACGGTAGTTCACGAGCAGCAACAGCCGTCCGGCACCCAAGCTGTCTATGAGACCGTCGAGTACCGCCTGCGTTTCGCCATCGATCCAATGCAGATCCTCGAACACGAGCACCAGCGGCTGCACCTGGCTCTCACGAATCAGGAGACGTTTCAGTGCATCCAGGGTGCGCCGCCGCCGCCCGGCCGGGTCGAGCGCCTCCCACTTCGGGTCCTCCCCGGGGAGATCGAGGAGCGTCAGGAGTGCGGGCAGAGCGCACTCAGCCCCTCGGTCTCGTGCGAGGAGCTTGCCGGTGACCTTCTCTCGGATGGTGCGCGCATCATCGTGGTCGCCAATCCCGCAGTAGACCTTGAGCATCTCGATCACGGGGAGATAGGACGTGGTCTTGCCGTAGGGAACAGCGCCCGCATGAAGCACGAGCCAGCCGTCCAGGTGAGGAGAATGGGTAAATTCCGAGAGGAGGCGCGACTTGCCGACTCCGGGCTCCCCGACGACGGCCACGAGCTGGCCGTGGCCACGCTTCGCCTCGGCCAGGCGCCCCCGCAAGACCTCGATCTCGTCCTGGCGCCCCACGAACTGCGTCATCGCGCCCCATAGTCCCAATCCCTTGCGTTCTTGACCCGTGAGGCGATACGGCTGGTCATCGGTCCCTGCGCCGCTGTCGATCGGGAGGAGTTCGAAGCGGCGCTCCAAGAACGGGGCGGCCGCCGCACTCGCCACCATCTCGTCCGTCCCGATGACGTCCAAGAGGTGATCAAGCACGGACCGCTGCGCGCGCTTCGCATTCGCATCGATGTCGACTCTGGTCTCCGAGCGTCCGACAAGCAACTGAGCCACGTGGATACCGATCTTGACGCCTGGCACCGGGCTCGCGCTCTCCGCGGCACGCGCCGCCCGCTTGTGAATCGCAAGGGCGGCGTGGGCGGCGCGGCGCGGCGCATCGTTGACCGGGTCGACCCCGAACGAGGCGAGAATCGTCGTCGGCGTCAGCTCTTCGATGCGTCCGCCGAACGTCTGCAGCTTATCGATCACGATATCGAGCGCACGGCTCGTGATCGACCAGGCGTCCATCCCGTCCGGCTCGATGAAGGTGGCTGAGAGTAGCGTGACCCCGCGGTGTTCCCAGTGCACATGGGTGCCCGTTTGGGCCGGTTCCGAGACGGTCTCGGGCTTGCTGGCCCGACGGGGAGGCGTCTGGACAGCGTCATGGCCGCGTACGCCATATTTCGCAAGGCGGGCGTAGAGCGTATTGCGCGCGATGCCAAGGTGGGCCGCCGTGTGCGAGATATTTCCTCCACTCTGCTCCAGCGCTGCCACGAGATGCTGGCGCATCGCCTCCTCCGGTGTGACGGCGGGGGTGACCGCTCCCGTAGCGAGAGCCGCCGGGCGTGGACTCTGCAACGGCTCCAGCATCGCACCGGTGATAGTAGAAGACTCAGCAAACAGCGCCGCTCGTTCAATCACATTCGCCAGTTCACGGATATTCCCAGGCCAGGGGTAGGCAAGTAGGCGAGTCTGCGCCTGCGCGTCCAGGCGCTTCGGCGCTAGGCCATAGTCGGCGCAGGCCCGCGCGAGGAATTGCTCGGCGAGGAGCAGCACGTCGCCGCCCCGGTCCCGCAGAGCTGGGAGCTCGAGGGTGATCACCGCCAGCCGGTGATAGAGGTCCTCCCGGAAGCGTCGCTCCCGGAGCGCCGCCTGGAGATCGATGTTCGTGGCGCTGATGAAGCAGACGTCGACCGCCTCCGGCCGCGTACTGCCGAGGCGCCGGACTGACCTCTCCTCTATCGCGGTCAGGAGCTTGGCCTGGACGGATGCGGTCAGGAGACCGACCTCATCCAGGAAGAGTGTGCCCCCATGGGCGGACTGAAAGAGACCGGGCTTGGCTCGGTGGGCGTCCGTAAAGGCCCCCCGTTCAAAGCCGAAGAGCTCCGCTTCCATCAGCGTTTCCGGGATCGCCGGGCAGTTGATGTCCACAAACGGGGCGCCCTTGCGGGGCCCCATGCGATGGATGATTCGGGCTACGAGTCCCTTGCCCGTGCCAGTTTCGCCCTGGATGAGCATGGCAGGGAGGCGCCGGCCAGCCGGCTGGCGCGCCGACAGTTGGCGCAGTCTCTCACGAACAGCGTTGATGGCCGGACTCTCACCCAGCAATTGAGCCAGCTCGTCCATGCGGCGCTTACCCTACTCGCTTGCTCAAGTCGCTGCTCAGGTTTCTGAACAGTCTGAACACACTTGCTCAGTTGCAAGCTTCCGCAACGTGAGCGGTTCGACCCTCCTAAGTGCTCGGTATCCCTCGCCATAACCCGCCACGCCATAGACCCTGCCGAGTTGGTACGCCGTTCGCTCCTACAGCGACGACCAAGAAGAAGTTGAGGATTCCCGTATCCCGACCTTACCTCGGGGGTTCGGGCGCCCTCGGCTTCCAGCGGTATGAGAATCCACTGCGGCAACGGCCTACTGCCTTTGGAGGAGGGGGCATGGACTCTCAGAAGATCCGCAGATGATCATCTATTCAGGCGAATTCCAAACTAGAAGATCACGGGAAAGGAAACGACTGTGAATTTGAAAGAGCTCACCACGATCGTCGGCCTCGTGCTGGTCGGGGGCTTTGTCGCCCTGACTCTCTCCCTAAGCACGGGAGCGGCTGCGGTCTCGGCGTCCGCGCAAAACGGCCAGCTCCATGTGACGAAGGAATGCTCGCAGTACTCGGGGGCCCCAGGCGGCTTCTGCACATTCACATCCTCGAACCTCGCTGAGATCCTGGTCGGCTCGAAGATCTTCTATGACCAGGCGCCTGGTGTCCCGCCGGGCTTTAATCTGGACAGTAACGTGATCCTCGATGCCGGGTTTGGCAACTGGGCGGTGGGTCGTTGCACGCTCGATTCGACTTTTAACGGAGTGTGTACGTTCTCGGATGGATCCGGACAATTCACCGGGTTCGAAGCCCGTGTCAATGTCTCGCCTACTGGCGGCGCCAATTTCGCCTGGGAAGGAACGTACAGGTTCCGTCCGCAGCCTCCCAGATAGGAGAGCAACCGTAGCTCCTCTCATCGTGACCTGACCTCCTGTGCCCTCGGCGCCTCGGGCGGCAGCGGCAGAGTCTGGGAGGTTAGGTCACGGTGACGAGTGGCGGAAGGCGGCCGGCACCTTCACTCGCTAAGTCTTCGTAGCGCCGTCTCTGGAGGGGAACCATCACCTGAGAGTTTTCTGAACACTGGGATCCCGGGCGGGTTTCTGGTTCCAGGGCGTCGGCTGCCTCAAAATCACTCAGAACACGTGGCCTTTAGGTGCTCGTCCCTACGCGGCTGCCGCCGCAGCTAAGGTCGGTGGTCAAAAGGAAAGGGTAAAGTCGCATTCCAACCACCTACCTGGGTAGGCTGGGGCATGACGAGGCGACAGCAATGTCCCCGCTGTCGGTATACCCGAACGTGGATTATCCGTCGTGAGAAGCGACGGTGCGCTCGGTGCCGATACGAGTGGCGCTCGGGCCTCCCCTTGCGGTTGACGCGGCATCAATGGCGGGCCCTGTTACGATGCCATGTCCGTGGGCTCAGCGCCGCGGCCATTGCCGAAGACACTGACGTCCATCGCCAGCGGGTGTTGCGGGCTCTGACCCGGTTGCGCGCCGGCATGCAGCGTGAGGTACCCGCGGTCTTTCAGGGCACGGTGGAAATCGATGAAACCTATGGGGGGGGATTCTGGCGGAATCGACGCTCCAGCCAACGGGCTCAAGGCCGGAAGCGAGGGCGAGGGACGAGCAAGACGCCGGTCTTCGGCATCCTGTGCCGCGGTGGGCAGGTCTGGGCCCAAGTCGTCCCAGATCTCGCAGCTCGAACCCTCTACCCTCTCATTCGGCGCCAGGTCCGGCGAGGGTCCGTCGTGTGCTCCGACATCCTGCCCACCTACACGGGCATCGCTGCCAAGGGCTACGTCCACCGCTTGGTGCAGCATGACCAGCGCGAATTCCGTAGTCGGCAGGGCGCCCACATCAACGGCCTGGAGGGCTTCTGGGGCTACCTGAAGCGCCGCTTGGCCGCGAAGGGCGGGATTCGGCCGTCGCGGCTGCCGCTCTACGTGGCCGAATATGTGTGGCGCTACAACCATCGGCGACTCTCCGTCGATGAACAAGTTCACCATCTTATGAACTTGCTTCAGAAACGTGCTCTTCCTAGTGGCTAAAGTGCGACTTTACCCAAAGGAAATATTTCTGCTCGTAGTTCATTCCCGCGGGCACGGCCGATTCTGCTGCCACTTTGGACCTAGCGCACGACTGACCCTGGGTAAGCGGCGGAGGAGAAGAGGGCATCGGGTGGGGCAAGAGAAGCAGACACCTCACTCGCCTTGGAACCTGCCGCCCCACCGGGTGAGCTGCCGAAGGCCCATACTTCTGAGCTGACTCGTGGACCAAACGCCATGCCACAGACCGCTCTCCGTCACCCACTCCGGCGGCCTGCCGGAAGCCGCCCCGCCGCTACCGGCCCGATTTCGCAAGCGTTGGTCGAGGAAACCGAGACGCCCTCGTTCCGCGGCGCTGCCTACGTCCGCGACCGGATACTGTAAAGACGGAGCGCTTCGGCTTTGCCCCGCAGCTCCCGCTCCCCCATGTCCTCGATTTCTAGCTCTTCGGGTAGGCGGCACTGATGCAACAGGGCCTCCGATACCAGCACGCGACGATCGAGGGGCCGGCACTGCGCCTCGACGCGCGCCGCGATGTTCACGGTGTCGCCGCTGTGAACGATGTCCTTCTTGATGTCGCCGATCTCAGCGGTGACGACGGGACCGCCGTGGAGGCCCGCCTTG